>Ga0318496_10000234_pt1 | contig 17802 bp, 12 predicted proteins | sample GRESIP109b1f22_FD_203296 | JGI IMG/M metagenome (GOLD analysis project Ga0318496, IMG submission 203296) | Tropical soil microbial communities from Luquillo Experimental Forest, Puerto Rico - GRE.SIPMG.109b1f22 | ecosystem: Environmental > Terrestrial > Soil > Tropical forest > Bulk soil... | reverse complement strand
GTCCCGGCTCGTGCGTACCGGCCAAGGCTGGACGGAGCCGCTGCTGCCGGACCGGGCTCTGGTCCCGGTGGCCGCGGTTCTGCTGCACGGTGGCCGCGACCGCTTCGCCGAGATCGACGCGGACAGCCTCTTCGACGCCGACGGTGCGGACGGCGACCCGCTGGACGAGCGGCACGACCACCGTGGCGTCGACCTGGCCGGCCGGATCGACGAACTCGGGCTGCTGTGCGTCCCGGATCTCACCTGGGAGTGGCGGGCGCTGCCGCCGTCGCCGCCGGACACCCCAAAGTCGGCATCCAGCAGCCAGTTCCAGCCGTGCACACCGGACCCCGCGCCCGTCCTGTACGCCAGCACGGTACAGGCCACGACCCAGCTCGAACCGCAATCCGCCGGCGACCTCGCCGAGACCGTGCGCCGCCAGCAGCGGCTGGTGGACGTGGCCGTGCTGCGCCACAGGTTCGTCGCCCTGCTCGACGTCCCCGCCGGGATCTCGGTGGCCGACGTGAGCACTTGGCGTAGCCACTTCGACACGAGCTACGCGGCCGCCTACCACCCCTGGCTGAAGGTGGCAGACCCGTCGGGCGGCGCGGCGTGGTCAACCCCGCCGTCCGCCTTCGCCGCCGGCATCATCGCGGCCCGGGAGCAGCAACTGGGCCTGCCCTGGGGGCCGGCCAACGAGCTGGCCGTGTCGGCGGTGACCGCGACCGACGTCGTCACCGACGCGGTCCACGATCAGCTGCACCGCCTGGGCATCAACGTGTTCCGTGCCGAACGGGACGGCTTCCGCCTCACCGCGGCGCGAACTCTGTCCACCGATCCGGGCTACCGGCAGCTGAGCGTCCGCCGCCTGATGACGATGATCTGCCTGACGGTGGAGCGCGAGTCGCAGTGGCTCGTATTCGAACCGAACACCCCGGACCTGCGCTCGACGCTGCGCCACGTGCTGACCCAGTTCCTCGCGGACATGTTCCGCGGCGGGGCGTTCGCCGGGGCGACCGAGGCGCAGTCCTTCTTCGTCCGGTGCGACGACACGCTGAACTCGGCGCCCGTACAGGCCCTGGGACGGCTGATCGCGGAGATCGGCGTCGCGCCCGCGTCGCCGCTGGAGTACCTGATCGTGCGGCTGACGCAGGACGCCGACGGTGGCGTGCAGGTGGTGAGCGGGACATGACCGACATGGGCGAGCTGATCCAGACCTTCCGGTTCACGGTCACCCTGACCGCGGCGAAGTCCTCCGTTCCCGCGTCAGTGCCTCAGCTGGGGATCGGCGCCTTCGCCGAGTGCTCCGGGCTCGAGCTGGAGGCCGACGTCCAGGAGTACCTCGAGGGCGGCCGCAACGACGGCGTGGTGCGCCGGGTCGGCCGGGTGAAACTCACGCCGTTGGTGCTCAAGCGCGGCATGTTCATCCCCGCACCGCCCACGCCCGACAACCCGCAGGCCGGCGCGGGCCCGGGCGGCTCTGACACCGGCACGGCCGACTCCGCGCTGTGGGACTGGCTGACCGGCATGGTCAGCGGCAAGCTGCCGATCCCGCGGTACAACGGGCTGATCCAGGTCTGGTCCCCCGACGGCCGGCGCGAGGTGGCCAGCTGGACGTTCTGGCGGGGCCTGCCGAACAAGGTCAGCGGGCCGGCCTTGAACGCCAAGACGGGTGAGGTCGCGGTCGAGGAGCTGCACATCGTGCACGAGGGCCTGCGGTTCGGGAGCTCGCCATGACGTCCCCGCCGCCGCAGCCGAGCCCGGTCAAGGCCACCATCCAGGCGATGAAGGCCCAGCGGAACGGGACAGCCGACAAACCCTCCACCCTCCAGCCCGTCGGCCGTCCCGTCCCTGTCCAGTTCAACCCGACCAGTCTCAAGCTCGAACGCAACAACGACACCAGCACGGGTGCCACGACGCAGGCACAGCGGCGTCAGCAACCCAACGAGGGCCACGTGACCCTCTCCCTCGAGCTGGTCTTCGACACCGCCGAGGGCGGCCCGGACGGCAACCCGATGGACGTCCGGACCCTGACCGCCGGTCTCCGGATGTTCGCCGAGCCCGACCCGCTCCATCCCAAGGACGCACGCCCGCAACTGCGGTTCGTATGGGGTCGCTTCACCTTCACCGGAGTGGTCAGCCGGATCGGCGAGGAGCTGGACTACTTCGACTTCGACGGCACCGCGTTGCGGGCCAAGGTCAGCCTGAGTCTCACCGGGCAGGACGAGAAGTTCGAGGCCAGCAAGACCGGCCCCGGCAGCCGGGACGACGCCCAGAGCACTCCGCCCGGCGCCGGACCGCCGAACTCCGGCCCTGGCGCGCCGCCGACGTCCAATCCGAACCAGGCCGCAGCCGCCCAGGCGGGAGAGAGCGTGCAGCAGCTGCTCAGCCGGCTGGGCGCCGATCCGTCGACGTGGCGATCGGCCATGGCCGGACTCACGACACCGCTCGGGCTGACCGCGGGCGCGCAGGTGCAGCTGAACGCCTCGATCAGCGCGGGCGCCGGGATCGGGGTCTCGGCCGGCTTCAGCGCCGGAGCGTCGGCCGGGTTCGGAGGCGGGCTCAGCGCGGGCGGCGGTACCGGGGTCGCGGCCGGCGGTGAGGCCATCGGAACGGCAGCCCTCTCGGCGGAGGCATCGGCGGGGTTCGACTTCTCCGCGCAAGGCGGGATCGCCGCAGCGACCGGCCAGGCCCAGGCACTCGCGGCGAGTGCCGCGGTAGCGGGCGCCCGAGCCGGCTTCGACGTTCCCGGCGCCGCCGGCGCGGGAATCGGGCTCACCGCCGGTGCCGGAGTGGCCGCGTCGACCGGCGCCTCGGCCGTGGCATCGGCCAGCGCGTCGGTCGGCGCGGGCGTGGTCGCGGCCGCAGGCGCCAGCCTGGACGTCTCGGCGTCAGGCTCGGCCATCACCGCGGCCGCCGCCGCGACGGTGGAGGCGCAGGTCGAGGCCGGCGCGATCTCCAGGAGCACCGCGGCCGCGGCGGCCGCGGCGGTCGACCCGCGGGCGATCAGCTACGGCCGGGGCGTCCCGCTGAGGCCGCGGCCCGCGCAGTCGCGCGGCGGCGGGCTCACGGTGGGCTGAGCGGTCGGCGCAACGCAGGAGTGACGCTGCGCCCCGCAGCATGGAGGCGACGCCGGACTATCCCTGACGTCCGGCGACTCCGTAGTGAGGTGAGAGGCGATGGTTGTGCACGTCAACGAGATGCACACCGACGTCCGCCCGGATGATCCGCCCGAGCATGCAGGCTCCGGCGTTCCAGACGGAGCGCCGAGCGGGCGGACGGCAGATGAGGTCTGGCGAGAGTCGCGCGGTCGCACCGAGTGGCTGTATCGGCGCACGGCCGCGGAGGGCTTCGATGACTGAGCCGATGCTCGCCCCGGCCGGACCGGTCTTCTCCATCGACGGCCAGCGGGTGCCGAGCATGGCTCGCGACTGCATCCACCTGGAGATCGAGGAAGGGGTGGAGGGGCTGCGCACGCTGCGGCTGCATCTGTTCGCCACCGGGACGGGTGCCACCGGCCCGCAGGATCGGATGATCTGGCTCGACGGCGGCGTCGTCGACTTCGGCAAGCGGCTCGTCGTGTCGGTCGGCCCGGACACCAACCAGCGAACCGTGTTCGACGGGACGATCTCGGCGATCGAGGCGCTGTTCGACGACGCCCAGCCCCCAATGGTGGTGCTGATGGCCGAGGACGCCTTGATGCGGCTGCGGATGACGCGCAGGATGCGCTCCTACCATCAGGTGACGGACGGCGACATCGCCTCCGCGCTGGCGGACGAGCACGGGCTGCAGGCCCAGGTCGACGTCGACGGCCCGGAGTACGACGTCGTCCAGCAGCTCAACCAGAGCGACCTGGCCTTCCTGCGTGAGCGAGCTAGGCTCGTGCAGGCCGAGCTGTGGTGCGAGGGGCGCACCCTGCACCTGAGCTCGCGGCCACGCCGGTCAGGGACTCGGCTCACCCTGGTCCAGGGCAACCACCTGCTCTCGGTGCGGCTGTGCGCCGACCTGGCCCACCAGCGCACCGAGGTCGCGGTCACCGGGTACGACGCGCAGAACAAGGATGTGATCGACGAGCGGGCCGCCGGCGACGTCGTCTCGGCCGAGATCACCTCGGGGCGTACCGGCCCGCAGATCGTCGAGCGGGCGCTGGGCCGTAGCGCCACGCTGCGCGTGCGGGAGGCCGCGCTGGCCTCGACCGAGGCCAGCGCCTGGGCGAAGGCCGAGATGCTGCGCCGGGCGCGGGGATTCGTCTCCGTGATCGGCACCACGAGAGGGACGCCGGACCTCATGGTGGGGAGCAGGCTCACCCTGCAGCAGGTCGGTGCGCCGTTCGAGGGCGACGGCTACTACGTGACCCGGCTCCGGCACACCGTCGATCTGGTGCGCGGGCTGCGCACGTGGTTTGCCGCCGAGCGGTCGACCGTGAACGCGGTGGCGTGATGCTGCCTCATCCCGCGGACGGCTCAGCACCTGGCTACTACGGGGTCTTCCCCGCGATCGTGACCGACCTCGTGGACCCCGAGAGCCTGGGGCGGATCGAGGTACGGTTCCCCTTCCTCGGCTCGGATGGGGACCGCGACGTACGGGCGTGGGCGACGCTGTGCACCCCGTACGCCGACGACAACCAGGGCCTGGCGATCCTGCCGGAGGTCGGCAGCCAGGTGGTGGTCGCGTTCGAGGCGGGGAACCTGCGCCGGCCGTACATCGTCGGCAGCGCCTGGAACGGGACGACGACCCTGCCGCACGATCCCGAGCAGGCCAACAACATCCGTCTGCTTCGGACCCGGGCGAATAGCCGGCTGGAGTTCGACGACTCGGCCGGCGCCGCGAAGATCAGCATCACCACGGACAAGGGTCACGAGGTGGTGCTCGACGAGAGCGCCATGGAGATCACCATTCGTCATGCCACCGGATGCGTCGTCCGGCTGACCACGACCGACGTGGAGATCCAGGCGAACGCCACCGTGTCGGTGACCGCACCGATGGTCGAGGTCACCGCGCCCGTCTCGACGTTCAGCGGCATCGTGCAGTGCCAGACGCTGGTCGCCGAGGTCGGCGTCGTGTCGCCGTCCTACACCCCCGGTGTGGGGAACCTCTGGTGACGGGCTTCGTGCTCCGCGCGCCCTGGTACGTGCGCGAGCGGCTCGAGGCGGACTTGCTGGATCCCCGCGTCTTCCGGCCAGCCATCCAGATGTACGACGGCACCGACTTCGTCCAGCGGCTGCTTCGAGACCCACGAGACTCGCTGGCCATCACGGCGGACGACTACTGGTCCTACCCCGTCCCGGTGCCACCGAAGGTCCAGGCGGCACAGACCGGACGGCTACGCATGGCCACCCACCAGCTGGTGCACACGAAGCTGCGCAAGCTGTACCAGCCGAGCCACAATCGTTTCTACGTCGTGGTGGCCGAGGTGCTGTGCGACCAGCCGGGGCTCCCCCGAGCCGGCCAGCACGGCGACTTCGATGTCGCGTTCGTGATGCGCCGGCACCGGACGTCGGTCACCGGGGAGCGCGGCCCGACCCGGCGGCTGGCACGCCGGCTTATGCTCGACCTAGCCCGCGCGCAGAGCGTTAGCGTCGATGACGACCACCCCCCGCCCGAGGACGTGCGAGACCTGTGGTGGGCCGATCACGTGTGGCACGAGCAGTTCGAACAGGACCATCACGACCTGGTCCGCCAGGTCAGCGCGGATACCGAGCATCAAGGCTGGTTCGTGTTCAACGACGGATCCGCGGGCTGGCGTAACCTTGATGACCCGGCCGTCGGCCCTGGTGTCCGCGGCGTCCGCGAGGACACGAGCCAGATGGTCAGGCTTCCCCGACGCCAGGAAGACTGCGACGCAGCGGCGACGCGGTCGACCTGGTTCGGTGTCATCCCGACGTTCTCCGCCGAACACTGGACGGTCGGCGACCATTCAGTCCCGAAGCTGGACGACCGGGCGATCTACGAACTGACCTGCCTCGTCACGCTCAAGCCGAAACCGGGCCACGAGCACTGCCCGCCCACAGTGTTCCGGAGCACTCCGTCCGAGGCGTTCCGGCTGGCCTCGCCGATGGACCCGCAGGGCACGAGCAAGCGCACGACGTCCATCACGCTGCCCGACCTACGCCGGCTCGCGGCTCGCGCCGGGCAGCCGATGGGCGCGGGCGGGGTCCAGATCGCCACTCCGCCGAATTCGCAGCTCGTGATCAACCCCTTCAAGGGCATCCCCGGCAGCGGGACAGGAGCGGTCGGCCCGGGGGGCGGAGTGTGCACGTTCGCCCTCGAGCTGTTCTTCCTTGTGGCGTTCTTCCTCTTCCTGATGTTCCTGCCGATCGTGGTATTCGCCTTCCAGCTCTGGTGGATGCTCGCGCTGCGTTTCTGCATCCCGCCGGGCGCGTCGCTGAACATCGTCACGCAGTTCTTCGCCCACGCTCACGTACTCGCCGATGTCAAGGCGGACGCCACCGTCAGTGCCGCCTTCGATCTGCAGTTCGGCACCGAGAGCAGTCAGCTCGCGGACCACACCGACGGCTGGTCGACCCAGCTGGAGAAGGCGAAGGACCGGTCCGGAAACCCGATCTTCACCACCGACCAGCCGTTCGTCGACGCCCTGCTGGTAGGCACCGACGCGACCAAGGCCGTGCCCGATCTCCCGCCGCCGCTGGAGTCGAAGCCCGACGACCCCCTGTGCCATGGCACGCTGCTCCCCGGCGCTGCCCGGGGTCGGCCCGCCGATCTGGCCGACGGCCTGGCCGTCGAGGACGTATGACGATCCAGCGAGCGCCAGACCTGGGCCGTGTCGGCTCGAAGAACGGTGCCGAGCCCGGCCGGGCCCGCGCGGTCCGTCGCAACGGAACGGTGACGCACGCGGGACATCATCGAGGACATGACCGGATCGATTGCCGACCAATGGATCGGGACGGGTCTGCGTTTCCCGCTGCGGCCGGATCCGGCGACCGGGAACTTCGAGACCGTCGACGGGATGGCCCGGATCCGCCAGTCGATCGAGCAGATCCTCGACACCGAGCCCGGTGAGCGCATCATGCTGCCTGGCTTCGGGTGCGGGCTGCGGCGCTACTTGATGGAGCCCAACAGCCTTACCACCAGAACCGCGATGAGCCAGGACATCGAGACGGCGCTGACTACGTGGGAGCCGCGGATCCGGCTCGACGCCGTCACGGTGACGCCGGACCACGACCCGACGGTGCTGTGGATCGAGGTCTCGTACGTGCGGTTGTCGGACTTGCGGCCGGACAACCTCGTCTACCCGTTCTACCTGAGGTAGGGGCGATGGCGCTGATCAGCCCGATCCTCGACGACCGGAGCTTCGCGCAGCTCAAGGACGAGCTCGTCCGGCGGATCCCGGTGTACACGCAGGAGTGGACGGACCACAACGAGACGGATCCGGGCATCGCGCTGCTGGAGCTGTTCGCTTATCTCGGCGAGTCGGTGCTTTACCGGTTCAACCAGATCCCCGAGACGACGAAGATCGAATTCCTCCGGCTGCTCGGCGTCCAGGCGCGACCCGCACGCCCGGCTACAGCCATCATCGCCGGCACCACCGTGCTGGCCGCTGGCGTCCAGATCCCGCTCAGCACCGCGGTCACCGCCGGCAAGGTGCCGTTCCGCACCAGCGGCGAGACCTACGTCTGGCCGCTGGACTGCGTCGCTGTCGGCAAGGTCGCCGCACCCGAGCTGCCGAAACCCCCGGCCGGCGACGTCACCGCCAATGCCCGGTATCGCGCCGAGAAGGCACGGCGTACCGATGCGCAGGCGCGCGCAGGCCTGGCACCGCAGCAAGCCGCCACGTTCTACGTCACCACCCAGCTGGCAGCCGACCCGAACGACCCCGATGCGGTACCGCTCGACGTGTCGACCACGCTGGACCACTTGCTGTGGATCGCGGTGCTGCGCACGAAGACCACCGACCTCGCGCTCCTGCGCGACCAGAGCCTGTTCGTCGGCCTAGGCTTCGACGAGGCGGTCGACCGGCCCTTCGACTTGCGTCGGCTCGCCCCCGGCCAGGCGAACGCTTTCCACAGCGACGGCCTGACCTCCGCCCCTCCCCCGATGGTGTGGCAGCTGTGGAACGGCCCGGATCGCGACGCCACCACGCTTTCGGTGGGTAGCGACACCACCCGTGGCCTGGTCACCAGCGGAGTAGTCGAGCTTCTCATGCCGCATCAGCTGCCCGACCTCGCCGCCCTGCCGCCGGGCAGCGGGGACGCGACCAGCCCGCCCCCGCTGGCTGACGCGAAGCAGGCGGGAGATGTGGTGGCCTGGATCAGCGTCGGGCGGCCTAAGGCCGACCATCTCAACGACGCGATCCGCAAGGTGCGGTGGGTGGGGCTCAACGCGGCCCCGGTCGTCCAGTCCCGGGTGGCCGGGCCCGAGTTGCTCGGCACCGGAACCGGCGACGCCAGCCAGCGGTACCCGCTCGCGCAGCTGAGGACGCAGGGCGCGGCGCCCCCGGACGGGACGACGGTCCTGCCGGGTACGACCGTACTCCAGGTCGAGGAGCCCGACGGCTGGCACACCTGGCAAGAGGTGGACAGCTTCGTCGTCAGCCGGGCCACCGACCGGCACTATGTGGTCGACTACACCGGCGGCGCCATCGAGTTCGGCGACGTCCGGGTGCCGCAGCTGGGCGAGCGGATCCGCACCCTCAACTATGAATACTGCGCGGGCACCGCGGGCAACGTCCCGGCCGGCGCGATCAAGGGTCTGGCGGACGTCGGCGGGGCGAAAGTAGCCAACCCGCTGCCCGCAGCCGGCGGGATGGACGCCGCGAGCCTGACCGACGCCCTCGACTCCATCCCGGCGGAGATCCACCGTCGAGACCGGGCCGTCATCGCCGCCGACTTCGGCGACCTCGCCCGCGAGGTGACCGGGGTGGCCCGGGCCGAGCCCTTGCCGCTGCTGCACCCCGACAGCCCTGCCATCCCGGCCGCAGGGGTGGTCAGCGTGGTGATCTTCCCGGCCGAGGACCTGACCGACCCGCAGGCCCCGCTGCCCGGGCTCGACTTGCTCCGCCAGGTCGCGCAATACCTTGACGAGCGCCGACTGGTGACCACAGAGCTGTACGTCATCCCCCCGACATACCGCCCGATCGCGGTCGCGATCGGCCTGGCCGTCCGCTCCGGCTACCAGGTGGACGCCGTGCGGCGCTGGGTGGATCAGCTGCTGCACCAGTACCTCGCTCCGCTGCCGCCGTTCGGCCCGGACGGCGCGGGCTGGCCGATCGGCCGCGCCGTGCGCCGGGCGGAACTCGAGGCGGTTGTTGTCCAGGTCGAGGGCGTTGAGTACGCGACCGGGCTGACCCTCGCCCTCGATGACAACGGGACCTACACCAAGGTCGACGAGGTGGTGGTCCTGGATCCCTGGCAGGTCCCCCGGCTGACCGCCTTCACCGTGGTCGCAGGCGACCCGCTGAAGCCGGGCGAGGGTTACGAACCTGCGCCCCCCGGATCGCTCGTGCCGTTGCCGCCGGACGTGTGCTGATGACCACCCCGCGCGGCATCAGCCTGCTGGTCCAGCCGGATCAGTGGGCTCGTTGCGCGCACACCGGCACCGCGCTTCTCCCCGGCGGTGGCGTCGAGCTGACCTGGGACAACCCGGCAGCCGTTGCGCCGGGAAGGGCTTGCGGGCCGGAATGCGCCGACCCCAGGAGCTGCAAGCACCGATCCGACACCGCCGCGGCGGGCTCATGGCCGGCCCCTGCGGGCCTGGCCTTCGACCGCTGGTGCCGCGCCTACCGCAGCCGCCCCGCCGACGGCCGCGTGGACGTGATCGGAGACCTGGCGCCCGGGCCGCCGACGCCGCCGACGTCCGCGACTGCGTCGGCCGGGTCCCGGCCGTGCGCCGGCGGGCTGCGCCGACCCGCCGGCCTAGCGGTGGACCGCAGGGACCGGCTGTACATCGCCGAGACCGGTAACTGCGCGGTGCACGTGGTCGACCTGTGGGCCGAACGGGTGCTGCGCAAGGTTCCCTTCCGCGGCGGCCAGCCGCTGGACGTCGCGGCCGACTGCGGTCGCGCCATCGTGCTCACTGACGAGCCGGGGCTGGTCCTCGTGACCGGCCGGCGCGGGCCGCAGCCCGGGCCCGAGCTGGTGCGGCCGTGTTACCCGGTCGGGCTGGTCGCACGACGGGTCGCGCCCGGACCGCTGGTGCTCTGGCGGGCGCAGGACGGCTCCGGGGCGGTGGCGCGCCCCGACGGCACCGTGCTCGTCGAACTGGCCGACCCGGCCGACCTGGACGTCGGCCCGGACTGCCTGCTCGTGGTGGGCGTCCGGCCGGGGTGTCCGCTGCGCCGGTTCCAGCTCGACGGCGACTCGGCGATCGAGCTGGAACCCGTCGAGGCCCTGGGGTACGACGGCGGCGCGGTCGCCGTCGCGCCGAACGGAAGGATCGCGTTCACGACCCCAGCCGGCTACGGGTGGACCTCTGGGTCCACGGCGCAGTTCGTGCCCGAGGGGCGGGTGCTTACCTATCGGCTGGACAGCGGCAACTACCTGACCCGCTGGGGTCGGCTGTTCCTGGACGCCTGCCTGCCGCCTGGCACCCGGCTCGGCGTGCGGTTCGTGACCACGGACGACGATACCGTCCTCGACCCGACACCGCCGAGTCCGCCGGTCCGCGGCTCCCGCTCCCTACCGGACCCGCAGGCCACTCCGCCGCTGGCACCGATCCACCTGCTAGCGGAGGCCCCGGCCGAGGTCCCCCTCTACCACAGGCCGACCGGCTCGGAGCGGCCCTGGCTGCCCTATCAGGATGGCGATGACCTGAAGACCTACGAGTGCCCGGTCTCCGCCCCGCCTGGTCGTTATCTGTGGATCGAGCTCCTCCTGCACGGCACCGGACGCTCGTCGCCGTGGGTGCAGGCGCTGCGGGTGGAGCGGCCAGGGCACACCTTGCTCGGCGCCCTCCCCCGTTCCTGGTCCCGTATGGAGGAGGACGCGTCGTTCCTTTTCCGCCTGCTCGCCCCCGCCGAGGGCACCCTCCACGACCTCGACGAGTGGGCGGCCGCCCGCGCCGTGCTGGTGAACCCGCAGGGCACGCCGTCCGCCGCCTTGGATTGGCTGGCCGGCTTCGCCGGCCTGGTGCTGGACCAGCGCTGGCCGCAGGAGGCACAGCGAACTCTGATCGCGGAGGCTTACTCCCTGTTCCGTCGGCGCGGCACCCGGCAGGCGCTGATCCGCACCCTGCACATCTACCTCGGCTACGACCCGACCTTGGTCGAGCAGTGGCAGCTGCGCGGGCTGGCCGGGGCCGTGCTCGGCACCCGGCCGGGCTCGACCTTGCCGCCATTCATCGGCGGGTCAGCGGCACAGACCGGAAGCCTGGGCCGGTTCGCGATCGGCAGCAGCTCCCCGACCCGGACCACGTACGACGCCGCCGCGCATCGCTTCACGCTGGTCGTGCGCGGCAACCTGACGTGCGAGGAACGCGATGTGGTGCAACGGATTCTCGACCTGCACCGCCCGGCGCACACCCTGGTCGACATCTGCGAACTGGGTGACGGGATGCGGATCGGGGGCGGGCTGCGCCTGGACCTCACCGCTTACGTGGGCCCCGGGGCGGACTGGCGGCCGGCGGTGGCCGGCCAGGTGCGGATCGGCGCCGACGGCGTCGTCGGCCGGCCGGTCCCGGGCAGCCGGCTCGGAGAGACCGCCGCGGTGGGGCAGGTGATGGTCGGATGACGCAGCTGTTCGTCGAGCGGCTCACCGCCACGGCTTGCGCGTCCCATGCCGCGCGGGTCCGCCGGCTGCTGTCCGGGGTGGCGGATCACGGACTCGACCAGGCCCTCGCCGGGGCCGACCTGGCGTCCGGGGACTGGTGCGTGCGGCGGGTGGACATCGAGCTGCGGATCGACGACCGGCAGACCGATGCATGGGTCGAGGGATGCTGGGCACAGGCCTTGGTGTCGGCGCTCAAGCAGCGCATCACCTCGCACGAAGACGACGTCGTCCATTACCGGCGCCCGGCAGAGGGCCTGGCCGACCTACTCGCCGGGCTTGCCGTCGGTCGCACCGAACGGGAGTGGGCCTGGCGTCAGCTGGGCCTGCTCGGTGCCGGAGTTCCGGGCGGCGCGGACGCTCGAGCCGCCGCCTGTGCCGCCGCCCGGCACCGCCCCGAGCTGGCCCTGGCCGCGCTCGTTGAGGCCGTCGAGCGGGTCGGAGTCGTTGCGCTGCACCGCATGCTGGGCGGCGACGGCTGGGCCGAGCTGGCCGCCGTCGTCGCCGGAGCATTCGGCGTGCCGGGTCCGCCGATGGCCCATACGACCGTGCCGGAGACCGGGGTCGACAGCGCCGCCGAGCGTGTCGCTGACCGGATCGTGCCCCGGTCACGGCTCGCGGCACAGTTCCGCCGGGCACGGGTGCGGGTGGACGCGCAGACCGCTGGTGCCTGGGCGTTGCTGGTCGCCGCCGAGGCCGAGCCCACGGCGCTGCGCGGGGACCGGGCTGGTGCGGTGGTGTCCGCCCTGGCCGGTGGCCTGCTAGTACCGGCCTGGCCGGGCGATGTTAACCCGCTGGCGCACAGGCCGTTCCGAGCCCCGGACGACGTACCCACGGACGACACACCCACGGACGACGCACCGGCGGCGGGACGGGCCGAGCCGGCACACGAGGTATTTCCCCGCGCATTGCCGAAGGTCACCTGGTCTGCCGACCCCGTGCGGCCGACGGGCCGGGACCGGCCCCGTGATGATCGGCAGGCCGGCGCCGCGACTCTGCCATCGGCAGGCAGCCGACCCGCGCCTGGCGCCCGGCGACCGGCCGCCGGGGACCACGGCGGCGATCTCGACGGCCGGCGGGACGACTTCGACCCGCATGACCTCCGACCGCGTGACGTACCAGGAGCCGACGGTGACGATCGACTGCTCACCTCGTGGGCGGGCTTGCTCTTCCTGATCGCGACCGCGGCGGATGCCGGAATTCCAGACGCGCTGCTCGCCGACGAGGCACTGCGCGACCACCCCCTGCACTGGACGCTGCACCACCTCGGGCGACGGCTGGTACCGGCGCGGCCCAGCGACCCAGTGCTCTTCGGGTTCTCGGGCACCGCGCCGGCGGCTCACCCGCCGCGGCCCGAACCAGATCCGCGAGCCCTCGAGGCCCTCGACCGGCACGCTCTGCGCTGGGCCCGGGCCACCGCCGCCCGGCTCGGCGAGCCGGGCGGGGGCAGCGATGCCGACCCGCTCGAGCTGGTGACCCGGATCGCCGCCCGGCCCGGGGCGCTGAGCGTCTGGTCGGGCTGGGTCGAGGTGCATCTGTCCCTGGACGGCGTCGACGTCGCGGTGCGCGGTGCCGGGCTGGATGTCGACCCGGGCTGGGTGCCGTGGCTGGGGATCGTGGTGATGTTCCGCTATGAGTGACTTCGCCGTCCTGCAGGCTGCCGACCGGACGGAGGTCAGCCGCAGACTCACCGCCCAGGCCGCGGCCCAGGCGATCGCGCTCGCCGCCGTGATCGAGCGCCACGGCAGCAAGGATGCGGGCGCAGACCGCACCGCCTCGTTCCTGCGCGAGTGGGCGGGCACGAGCCGGCCGGACGCCGTGCTGACGCTGACCCGGGCCTCGCTCGACCATCCGCTGGACCGGGTTGCCGCCCACTTCGGGCTCAGCCCGTACGAAGTCGACCTGCTACTGCTGGCCGGACTCGCCGAGGAGCACGAGGGCCTGGCCTGCATCTTTCGGGCGTTGCATCCGTACACGGAGCCGCACCTGTCGGCCGGCCTGGCGGCCCTGGTGCTCTGCGAGACCGGCGTGGATCGGGTACAGCTGCGGGCGTTGCTGACCAGCGGGCCCGCGATCCGGCACGGCCTGCTGCAGGTTTCCGGCCGAGGCGGCCTCTTCGAACGGTCGCTGACGCTCGCCGACGGCCTTTGGGACGCGATGCACGCCCTCGACGTCAACCCCCCGGCCTGGTCGCCGCTGCCGGTCCCGCACGTGACGGCAGGGCTGGACGGCTGGCTGGAAGAGCCCTCGGTGCACGATGCGGGGCGGCTACTGCGAGACCGGGCAACGGTCACCCTGATGGTCTCGGATGCCGACGACACGGTCGCCCTCTCTCGCTGCGAGGCGCTGACACGCTCGGTCGGCGCGCAGGTGCTCGCGGCGCGGCTGCCCGTCGACAACGCCGCGGCGATCGCCCTGCTCACAGCGCACGCTGTGGCCCGTGGCGCCGTCCCGGTCGTCGTGGCCTGCGACGCGGCACTGAACTCGGGCCCGCCCTGCCTGGCCGTGCGTGACCTGCCTGGCCCCGTCGTCGTCTGCACGGGCAGCAGGGCCGTGGTACCGGATCCCCACCGCCCCGTCGTGGTGCTGGCCACGACGCCGGCATCCGTCACGGACCGGCGGACTGCTTGGCGGGTGGCGCTGCCCGGGCTCGACGACGCCTCAGTGGCCCAGCTCGCGGCGCGTCACCCGATCGACCCTGCGCAGATCGCCCAGGTGGGTATCGATGGCGGCGCAGACACCTCCGCCTCGGGCGGGCTCGTCGACCCGGCCGTAGTGGCCGGGCTGATCCGGCGGCGGTGCGCGGTGTCCCTCCCGGCCGGGATCACCCTGACGACGCCGTTCGTGCCGTGGTCGTGCCTGGTGCTTCCGGAGAACGCCGCGCTGCAGCTTCGCGACGCGGTATCCCGGTTGAACCACCAGGGAGTGGTGCTCGACGACTGGCGATTGCGCGAGCTGGCGCGCGCCTCCCGCGGGGCCCGGCTGCTGTTCACTGGGCCGCCCGGTACGGGCAAATCGCTGGCCGCCTGTGCCGTCGCCACCGCCGCCGGGACGGACCTGCTGCGGGTGGACGTCTCGCAACTGGTCTCCAAGTGGATCGGCGAGACCGAGAAGAACCTGGCCGGTGCCTTCGACGTAGCCGAACGGACACAGGCGGTGCTCTTGCTCGACGAGGCGGACGCCTTGTTCGGCTCCAGAACCCAGATCTCCGACGCGCACGACCGCTACGCCAACCAGGAGACCGCTTACCTGTTGCAGCGCCTAGACGGCTTCGAAGGCCTGGCGGTGCTAACCACCAATCTGCGGAACAACATTGACGCGGCCTTCCTTCGCCGACTGGACTTCGTCGTCGATTTCCCGCTGCCCGACGAGGCGGGACGACGCGATCTCTGGGCGCTGCATCTGCCAGCCGAGCGGCTGGGCGCGTGCGTCGACCTCGACGTGCTCGCCCGCCTCTACCCCATACCGGGTGGCTGGATCCGCAACGCTGCCGTGGCCGCGGCGTTCGTCGCGGCGGCCGCTGGCGACCGCATCCGTCAGGCCAATCTCGTCGCGTCGGTGCGCCGGGAGTACGAGAAGGCCCCCCTGCCCTTCCCCGGTGAACCTCCGAGGAGACGAGATGATACGTGACGTCGACTGCTCGTGCGGCGACTGCGGCCCGGGCGACCTGCCGGTGAACCCCTACGAGGCCTTGCGCGTCTCCTTCGGGATGCTCCTCGGCGCGGAGGACTTCCGCGCCATGATCGGTAATCCGCGGGGCAAGCAGATGCTGCACTCCGCCTGGCTGCACGGCAGCGGGGTGGTCTGGGGCTTCGACGTCTGCCGGCACGAGCTCTCGCTGCGAGTCTCTCCCGGGCTGGCGATCGACGGGCTGGGGCGCGAGCTAGCGAGCGAGACGACGCAGTGCCTCGATCTGCGCGAGTGGCTCAAGACCTACGACCATCCGGGGAACCAGGACGGCTGCGAGCGGCGCACGGTGCACGCATGCGTGGTGGCCGAGTTCGGCTGCCAGCTCAGCCGCCCGGTGCCAACCCTGGCCAATCCGTGCGACATCACGCGTCAGCACGACGACTTCTCCCGGGTGCTGGAGAATGCGCCGATCTCGTTGCGCCCAGGGCACTGCGCAGCCTGGGCACGGCCGTACCACCGGGTACGGGTCCTGCTAGGACTGGACGAGGTCGGGCGGGACGACCCGTCCGGGCAGGAGGGGATGGAGGCCCGCGACGCAGTGGGCCGGGCGCCGGCCGAGGAGCGCACTAGGCTGCTGCTCGAGGAGCTTAGGAGGCTGGCGGCCCTGGACTGCGCGCAGCTGCGGCCGGCCGCCGAGCCCGGCGCCACGGACCTGACCTACTTCCCCGTGCTAGAACCCGATGCCGCCGTACCCCTGGCCTGTGTGACGCTCGACCTGCTGGACGCCGACGGCTGCACCACGATCGAGGACGTCTGCACGGACGTTGTCTGCCGGACGGCGTTGCTGCCCTCTGTCACGATCCAGGAGCTCGCATGCGCGCTTGCCGCGGCCGATATCGGCGACGCGGCCGTTCCAGACGCCGGGGGTCCGCGCGTCCTGGCCGACCGTGCCGTCTGGTCCCCCGACGAGCGACGCTGTTCTCTCCCGGTGACGGCCGCGCTGAACCCAGGGTCGCTGCGCCGCGCTATCCGGATCACCTCCCTGTCCCAGCGCGGCTGGGTGGACGAGGACATTGACACGGTGCGATACCAGGCCGACACGCAGGCAATCGTGATCGAGCTAGCGGACCGCCCGGTGAATCCGCTGGTCCGGGTGATCGTTCGGGGTACCGGATCCACCCCCGTCTACGGTGAGGACCCGGCGGTCCCGTTCGCGGGGCTGTGGGGTCAGGGGCCGCCCGGGACCGCTGACGACGGCCACGATGCCGTGCTCACGTTTGAGAACCGGCCGCCCGAGAACGGAGAGGGACGATGACGCAACCCGTCAAGGTCACCGATCAGACGCAGGAGTCGGTCGGCCAGACCACCTCTGACAGTGGCCTGCGCAGGCTGCACCCGGCTGACGGCCTGTTCCTGCGAGCCGAGCACCTGCAGCAGATCCAGGACTATGCGCGCGAGCTTTCCCGCATCGGGGCCATAGCCGCCGGAACTGGAGTGGCCTACGGGTTCGAATTGTCGGTCGACGGCTCCAAACTGCAGGTGAAACCGGGGCTGGCCTACGACCCGTCTGGGCAGCCACTGCGCAGCCTGACAACGGTAACCCTGGATCTGAGCAAGCTGACCGTGCGGACGGGCCGGTTCTGGGTGGTCGAAGTGGCTTCTGCACTCCCCGAGCCGGCCGGCAGCGAACCGGTGTTCGGCGAGTTGTGCGCGGACCCCTGTGTGGGGGGCAGCTCCATCCAGCCCTGGCTGGATAACGCGGTCCTGGTGCAAGTCGCTCCGAACGACACCCTGCCCACAGCGGTCACCGATGACTGGCCGTGGCGGCGGAACTCACTAGCGTCGGCGTACTTCGACCAGGAGCGCCGGTCCTCGTTGCCGTGGCTGACCCCCGGAGCGGCCGGGACGGTCGCGCCCCTGCTCTCCTGGCCGTGGAAGTCGCCCGTGCCGCGCCAGGAGCCAGCAGCGGGGTCTTCCGTGCCGCTCGGCGTCCTGCTGCTGGACGACGAGGGCCGATGGGTGCTCGACGTCTGGACGGCGCGACGCGACCTGATGACGGCGCCGGCCCGGATCGGCTGGGAGGGGCACCTGGGCTGGCGTCCGTGGCACGTCTTCCTGGCCCAGGTGCTGCAGTTCCAGGCCCAACTGGCCGATACCCCGCCGGCTGCGAAGACCGGAACTCAGACCGTCACCGCCGTGGAGACGCTCGAGGCGGAGTTGCTGAGCAACCCCAGGCGGTCGCGGCAAGCCCTCAAAGACCTCTTCTCCTCGTGGCTGGAACAGCACAAGCCGACCGCTGTCCCGGAATCGCTTCTAGCCCAAGGATTCCGTGAACTGCCACCGGCCGGCTTCCTGCCGGAGCCACTGGGTGCCGAGGACCTCGGGGGGCAGCTGCAGTCGATCTTCGACCCGGTACCGGTCACGGTGCGGCATGCCACCGCGGACGCCGCCTTGCGAGCGGTCGGCGAGGCGC
>Ga0318496_10000230_pt1 | contig 17874 bp, 16 predicted proteins | sample GRESIP109b1f22_FD_203296 | JGI IMG/M metagenome (GOLD analysis project Ga0318496, IMG submission 203296) | Tropical soil microbial communities from Luquillo Experimental Forest, Puerto Rico - GRE.SIPMG.109b1f22 | ecosystem: Environmental > Terrestrial > Soil > Tropical forest > Bulk soil... | reverse complement strand
GGTGGTGACCCCGCCCGCGGCTCCCGCCGTGGCTTCCCCCGTGATCGCACCTCTTCCGGCTCCCAAGCCCCCGGAACCTCCGGCCCGGGCGGAAGCGGCCGATCCGGTCGATTCCGCGACCGACGACGTTCCCGAGGAGCCCGCCGAATCCACGGCCTCCCCGCGCGGCGCACCCGCCCGCAAGGGGGTCTTCACGGTGGTGATCGACGCCGGGCACGGTGGCAAGGATCCCGGAGCCATCGGCAAGCGCGCCGACGAGACGGCCGTCCAGGAGAAGATGTCGACCCTCGCGGTGGCCCGGAGGCTGCGCGACCAGCTGGCGTCCCGCAAGGACGTGCGGGTGGTGATGACCCGCGACCAGGACGTGTTCCTCGAACTCGCGGAACGCACCCGGCGGGCCAACGCGGCCAAGGGCGACCTGTTCGTGTCGTTGCACTGCAACAGCCTGCCCGCCAACTCCAAGCGTCGGGACGAGGTCGGCGGTTTCATGGTCTACCTGCTGCGCGAGGCCAAGGACGAGAACGACCGCGCCATCGAGCGGCGCGAGAACGAGGCCATCCGGTACGAGACCGGCGAGCGCCAGAAGAAGCAGGCCCTCTCGCCCGTCGAGTGGATGATGCTCGACCATCAGCTGAACCAGTACACCAAGGAGAGCGAGCGGTTCGCCGGCCTGGTGGTGCGCAAGCTCGGCACCGAAGGGCCCATCCTCAAGGAACGCACCGGCGCCGGCCAGGCGGGATTCTTCGTGCTCGTGGGCGCGCTCATGCCCTCCGTGCTCATCGAGATGGGCTACGTCTCCAACCCCTCCGACGCCCAATCGCTCACGGAATCCGACCGCCAGGACCGGATCGCCCGCGGCATCGCCGACGCCGTCGACGCATTCCGCGCCGGAAAGCGCTGAGGATCCCGCTCGGTCGGTTCCGCCCCCCCCGCGCCTCAGCGCAGGATCCAGGCCCAGAGGCGGAACCAGAGCCGCACGAAGCGCATCGTGTCCCGCCAGGGCCGGATGTGGGAGCCCGCGTCGTTGTAGACGGTGCGTACCCGCACGCGCTCGACATCCCAACGGGCCCGCGCGATGCGCACGAGCGCCTCGGATTCCCATTCGAAGCGTCCGTGCGCCGGGAGCCCCGCCTCGGCGGCGGCGGCGAGCCGCACCATCCGGAAGCCGCACTGGCTGTCCCACAGCCGCTTCCCCGCCTGGAGCCCCAGGAGGAAGGTGGTCAGGCGGTTGGAGCACACCCGCGGCCAGGGCATCGAACGGGGCCGCAGGTCGCGGGCTCCCACCACCACGCCGCAGCGGTCGGAGGGTCGATGGGAGAGGAACCCGGCGACATCCTCGGGGAGATGCTGTCCGTCGGCGTCCAGGCAGAGGGCCCATTCGAAGCCTTCCTGGGCCAGGCGCGACATCCCGGTGGAAAGCGCGGTCCCCTTGCCACCGTTCTGCGGAAGCTCCAGGACCTGGGCGCCCGCCTCGCGCGCGGCCTTTCCCGTGCCGTCCCGCGAACCGTCGTCGACCACGAGGACCGGCAGGTCGGGGTGCAGCTCCCGCAGCCTCGCGACCACGCCGCCCACGGTGGCGCGCGCCTGGTAGGCCGGGACCAGGATCGCGGTCCGCTCAGCCATCGGAGAGCCCGTCGCGGAACAGGGCGACGGTCTCGCGCGCCCTCCATTCGTCGAGGGATCCCTCGAACTCGCCGGCGAGCTGGCCCATGGAGCGTTCCAGCGAGCGGTCGCCGGTGCGCAGGTGCGCCTCCATCGCGAGCCGCGCCTGGACCGCGGGGATCCAGCCCAGCCGGGCCCCCAGCGCCAGCCAGCGGCAGCGTGCCGACAATTCCCGGCGAGAAAGGAGCCGGGCCGACGAGAGGACCGAGGCGCTGCGCGCCACGGCGTCCTGCAGCTCGGTGGACCACTCCAGGAGCAGGGCCGAGGTGGCCTTGTCCTCCTCGCGCAGGAGGATCGCGGCGGCCCGTTCCAGGCCCTCGACGATCGCCGATTCGGAGACCCCGAGGGAGCGCCGGTGGGTGAGCAGGAAGAGCCCCGCATCCTCGTCGGGGCTCCCGTTCCAGACCGGGCGCAATGGATGGCCCAAGGCCTCCATCGCCTCGTGCAGCCCCAGGGTCCTGCCGGCGGCGCAGAGCGCGGGAAGGTGCAGGAGGAGGCTCGCGCGCAGGCCCGTTCCGGCGTCGGCCGGAGAGGCTGCGACCCAGCCGAACCGGGGGTCGCGCACCAGCGGAAGAGCCTCGCGGACCAGCCTCTCCAGTTCGGCGGCCTCCTCCAGGGCCTCGGGAAGGGAGGAGCCCGCCCGTCGGGACCAGATCCGCAGGTGGTCCCCGTCCAGCACCAGGACGCCGCGGTCGGAATCCTCCAGCGCCAGCCAGGGCCCCGGGTCCTGCGGATCGACCAGGTTGGCCGGGATCCGCAGGGCATCCACCAGCGAGGGGACCTCCTCGGAGGTCTCGTCGGCGAAGGGCGAGAAGGCGGGATGCATGCCCCTCAGGGAGTCCATCACCCGCTCGCACAGGCGCCGGGCGTCCTGCGGCGACACGGTGCCGCGGAAGGGGATCTCGGGCAGGTTCCGCGCCAGGCGCGCCCGGGAACACAGGACGGTTTCCGTCCCGACGGAGGCGACCCAGGATGGGACCTTCACGGCTCGTCCTTCAGGAGGTCGCGCAGGCGCCCGGCTTCGGCGTAGTCCTCTCGGGCGAGGGCCTCCTGCAGGCGCGCGTCGAGCCGGGTCCTCACCAGTCGGCGGGCCTCCTCGGAAGGATCGGTGTCGGGATGGAGGTCCGACCCCTGGCTCTCGGAGAGCAGCTCGACGAGTTCGCCCCGGAAGGCCGACCAGCAGCCGCAGCAGCCCAATCGTCCACCCCGGCGGGTCTCGTCCCAGGAGCGCCCGCAGTCGGGGCAGCGCCCGCTCAAGCCTGCGGCTCCAGCCGACCTTCCACCAGCCTCAGCCGGCGGTCGGCCCCGGCCGCGAGGTCCGGATCGTGGGTGGCCACCACGAAGGCCTGCCCGTAGTGGCGCGACAGGTCGCGCAGGTTGGCCAGGAGCGCTCCGGCGTTGGCGGGATCGAGGTTGCCGGTGGGCTCGTCGGCGAGGACCACGGCGGGCGAATTGGCCAGCGCGCGCGCGAGGGCCACCCGCTGGCGCTCTCCGCCCGAGAGCTGCGCCGGTCGGTGCGAAAGGCGTTCGCCCAGACCCGAGCGTTCGAGCAGCTCGCGGGCCCGCTCCCGCGCCGCCGCGTTGGGCGCGCCCGCGATCCGGGCCGCGAGGGCCACGTTCTCCAGGGCGTCCAGGTCGGGGAGCAGGTGGTGGAACTGGAACACGAAGCCCAGCGTGCGGCTGCGCAGCCGCGACAGTTCGGTGTCGCCCAGGCGCGATGGATCGGTCCCGGCGACGGAGAGGCTCCCGCCGTCGGGACGGTCCAGCGTCCCCAGGATGGAGAGCAGGGTGCTCTTGCCCGATCCGGAGACGCCCAGGATCGCGACCACCTCCCCCGGGGCCACGTCGAGGTCGGTGCCCGACAGGATCCGCAGCTCCGCGCCGTTCTCGCGGAAGATCCGCGAGATCCCGCGCGCCGACAGGACCGGCTCACTCATGGCGCACCGCCTCGACGGGATCCAGCCGCGCCGCCTTCCAGGCCGGGAAGAACGCCGCGGCCGCGCAGATCGCCACCGCGACGGAAAACGTCAACACCACGTCGGACGCGTGGACCGACACGGGGAGGTAGTCGATGAAGTAGACGTCGCCGGGCAGCTTGATCACGCGGAACGCGTCCTGGATCCAGCACAGGAGAAGGCCGAACAGGACTCCGCCGACCGCCCCCCAGAGCCCGGCCATCAGGCCCTGGAGCAGGAACACCCGGCGCACCGAGCGGGCGCTCGCGCCCATGGCGCGCAGGATGCCGATCTCGCGGGTGCGCTCGAGGACGCCCATGATCAGGGAACTGGCGATGTTGAAGGCCGCGACCAGCACGATCAGGCACAGGACGAGGACGACCACCACCTTCTCCAGCCGCATCCACTTCATCAGGTTCTCGTTCTTCTCCAGCCAGTCCAGCGGCCGGAGTCCGCCGATCTTCTTCGCCACCACGCGGCCCACGTCGCGGGCCTCCCAGAGGTCCCGGACCCGCGCCTGGATGCCGGAGATCCGCCCGGGGCTGTCGAACAGCCGCTGTCCCGTCGACACCGAGACGTAGGCGAGGTTCGCGTCGAACTCGTACATGCCGCTGTGGAACAGGCCGGTCACCCGTCCGCGCAGGTAGCGCGGCGCGGCGGCCCCGGAGACCACCTCGGGCGAGGTGAGGGCCATGAGGGTCACGCGGTCGCCGGGCAGGACCCCCAGCCGCCGGGCCAGCCAGTCGCCGAGCACGATGCCGTGCTCCGACCGCCCCGAATCGAGGGGGAACAGCGAGAGGTCCATCTTGCCCGCCGTGATGAAGTTGGCGACGTCGATGACCTTCGCGGACCGCACCGGATCGATCCCCATCACGACGATCCCGTCGGCTCCACCGCCGGCCGAGATGCCCACCTTCCCGGAGATGAACGGGGAAGCGGCCACGATCCGCGGATCGGCCTCGCGGATCGCGTCGACCAGGGAATCGGACGAGCGCAGTCCCTCTCCGGTCTCCGACTGGAAATCCAGGTGCGAATCCCGACCGATCAACCGATCCCGGACCTGCTCCTCGAACCCGTTCATGAGCGAGGTCGCGACCACCAGCGAGGCGGTCCCGATGAACACTCCCGCCAGGGAGAAGAGTCCGATCAACGAGGAGAACCGGCTCCGACGCTGGGCGCCCAGGTAGCGGCGCGCCAGGTCGGCCTCCCAGCCTCCCGCCATCAGAACAGCCAGACGGGGGCCTTGTTGCCCAGCTCGCGGGCGGCGAGGCGGTCGAGCTCCTTGCGGTCTGCCGGGGCGGCGGAGAGCACCTTGGCGGTCAGACCGCCCACGGGCACGGCGCCGTGGTCCCAGTTGGTCCCGAACTTCTGCGGAGTCAGCCCGTTCTCGTAGTCGGCGGTCATCTCGGCGCTGTAGGTCCCCTTGGCCGAGACCGGCACCTTCACGGTGGTGGTGCCCGAGAGCTTGCCGTGGATGAACACCTGGAACACGACCGGCTTGAGGTCGATGTCCGACTCGTTCTTGACCGAACCGGTCACGTGGAAGAAGGCCTGGAAGTTGTTCTCCACGATGCCGCTCTTCAGGTTCACGGAGACCTTCTGGGCCAGACCCTGGAGGATCTTCTCGCGGGACTTCGAGAAGGCGACCATGTCGGCCAGGCCCACCTTGAAGCGCGGCCCCTGCGGAGTGGTCACGACGGTGATCAGGCGGCTCGTGTCCTTCTTGAGGGGGATGCTCCCGTTCTCCTGGAGGCCCTTGAGCAGCTCCTGGCGGGTCTTGCGGGTCTTGATCTCGTCGATCAGGTCCCAGCTGGGGACGCGGCGGTAGGCGCGCACCTGGGTCTGGTTCCCCGAGCTGGAGACCACGCTCCACTCGTCGGTGGAGTCGAATCCGGGGACGCGCAGCGAGTCGGAGAACAGCTTCACGAACTCGGCCTTGCCCAGCACCGACTTCTCGTCGTCGGCGAGCATGTCCCAGACCCTGTCGAAGTGGGACGAATCGATCTGCGCGGCGAAGTCCTGGGCCTGCGCGACGGATTCCGGCACGTTCTTGCAGCCGGCGATCAGGAGGAGGGAAGCGGCGAGGAGGATGCGGCGCATGGGCGTTCCTTCTTCAGTGGTGGTGGTGGCCGGGGGCGTGGGCGTGACCGTGCTCGAGCTCCTCGGGAGTCGCGGGGCGGACTCCGTGGACCTCGACGTCGAAGTGGAGGTCCTGGCCGGCGAGCTCGTGGTTGCCGTCGATGGTGATGTGGGTGGCGTCGACGCCGTCGACGCGCCAGACGCGCCAGCGGCCTTCCTCCTCGATCTGGAGCATCTGTCCGGGCTTGGGATTGCGCATCCGGGCCGGGAACTCGCTCTTGGGGATCTTGCGGACGAGCGCGGGGTCGTAGTCGCCGTAGCCCTGGTCGGGGGTGAGGGACACCGAGATCCTGTCGCCGACCCCCTTGCCGTCGAGCGCCTTCTCCAGTCCGGGCACGATGTTCTCGTGGCCGTGGAGGTAGACGAAGGAATCGTCGGCGGAGGACTCGTCCAGGGTGGCGCCCTTGCCGTCCTTGAGGACGTAGGAGATGTGGACGACGGTGTCCTTGGCGGCTTGCATGGCTTCTGGATTCCTTTCGTGCGGAAGTCCGGGAAACGTAGTCAACCCCGGTCCCGGGGACCCGCGTCAGTGCGCCAGCTGCTCCGGAGCGTCGTCGTCGGACGCGGGACGGACGGGCTTGGGCGCCGGAGGGGTCGGAGCCGGGGTCTCCCGGGCCGCCGGAGCCACCGGCGTGGCCGTCGAATCGACCGCCGGGGCGGGGGTCGCCGCAGGCGCGACCGGGACGTCGGACGAAGCCGGTTTCTCGGCGGGAACGTGCGTGGAGTCGCCGTTCGGAGAGGGCGCCGCCACGGGGGCGACCTCGCGAGGCAGCGACCTCTCGGTCGCGACCGGCTTCGCGGCGGGCTTGCTCCCGCCGAACACCAGGGCCAGCGAGACGCGCTGGCTGGTGCCCAGGTCGGGAGTCCCCACCAGGGAGTAGTCGATGCGCACCCGGTCGCTCCACAGGTAGCCGGCTCCGAAGGCGTACAGTCCGCTCGATTCTCCGTAGATGCCCTGCTGGTCGTGCCCCTGGAGGAAGTCGGTGATCCGGACCAGGGCCTGGATCTCGCAACCGGCGCGCAGGACCAGACCGAAATCGGTCCGGAACTCGGTGGCCAGCCGCGAGGCGCGGGCGAACAGCCACGGATCCTTCCAGGGCCGCGCATCGGACTCGGAGAAGGTGTTGGTGGCGGTGGGCTGGAGGAGGCCGGGGGTCTCCCAGGCCAGCGAAAGGTCGCCGTAGAAGTAGGGGATGGCCTGCTCCCAACCCAGTCCGGCCTCGGCGTTGGGGGCTGAATATTCGGCGTAGCCGCTGCGCCAAAGGGCGAAACTGCCCATGCCGTGGTCGAACCGGAGCCCCGCGCGGAAGGGGCCGTCGGCCCAGGCGAAGGACGCGTCCATCTCGGCTCCGCCTCCGGCGTGGTCGTCGATGCTGCGCGCCAGCAGGCGGAGCGAGGCGCCGCCGCGCAGGCGACCGTCGAGCCAGGCGCGCGAAAAGGCCAGGGTCCCGATCCAGTCGGCCGCCGAGAAGGTGGAGGCGTTCGCCAGATCCTGGGAAGACGCGTCGTTGGAACGGATGATCCCGTCGGCCCCCACGCGGGACACCCCCACTCCCAGCACCCCCGACTGGAGAGGGGCCGCCAGATAGAGCTCGTCCTGGGTGAGGGACAGGTCTTCGTAGAGACTGCCGTGGTGGACCACCACCTCCGGTCGAGTCACGTCGGACAGCCCGGCGGGGGTACGGCCTTGGAAGGAAGGGTCGCCGGGCATCGCCAACGAGACGCCCGCCAGTCCGGCCAGCCGCGCGCCCATGTCCAACGACGCCGCGTCGTTGACGTAGGAGACGGTGGACAATCCCTGGACATCGGTGACCCCGCCCTCCGCCGTCGAAAGGAGCGCCAGCAGGATCGGGGCGAGCAACGGGATCGAGGAAGGGCGGATGCCGTTCGGAAGCTGGTGCATCGAGCGACCTAAGATACTTCCGCCGGGCCCGTCCGCCCGACCGTCTCCGACCTGTTCTAATTTCCCGTTCCAGCACACATGTCCGAAGCACAGAACCTGGTCGAACTCGTCCTGAGGTCCCTGGACGCGAACGCGTCCACCTTCCGATTGCATTGGAGGGAGGAGAACGGGACCGGAACCCTGGACGCGCGCACCCTGGTCCGGACGACCGCCTCGGTCGCCGGTTGGCTGCGCGCGCAGGGAGTCGTTCGGGGAGACCGGGTCGGGATCGCCTGCTCCCCGTGTCCGGAGTGGATCGTCTTCGACCTGGCGGCGCTCTCGCTGGGTGCCATCACGGTTCCATTCTTCGCGAACCTGTCGCCCGAGCACCTGGCCTGGGAGCTCCGGGATTCGGGCTCCAAGGTGGTCCTCTGCGGCGATGCCGCCCAGTCGGCCCAGATCCAGGCCGCGGCCCCCGGAACCCTGCCCGTCGTGGTGTCGGGCGCTCCGGCCGGCGAGGTGCCCTGGGAGCGGCTGGCGTCCCACCCCGCCGACGTCGAGGACTTCCGTCGATCCGTCGCGGAGATCCTCGACACCGACATCGCCACCATCATCTACACCTCGGGGAGCACGGGACGCCCCAAGGGCGTGGTCCTCGACCACGGGGGGATGGTCGCCCAGGTCGAGGCCGCGCGGATCGCCTTTCCCGCCGACCCCACAGCCGACTTCGGCCTCTCCTGCCTTCCCCTGGCCCACGTCTTCGAACGGATCGTGACCTACTTCCACCTCGCCTCGGGACACCCCCTGGCCATCTCCCGGGACGTCCAGCAGGTCTCGCTGGATCTCCTCGCCTTCCGGCCGACCATCTTCACCGTGGTCCCCCGGCTCCTGGAGAAGCTCCTGGCCAAGGTCGACGCCCAGGTCGACGCCGCCCGCGGGATCCGCCGGTGGATCGGACGCGCAGCGCGCCGCGAGTCGGAGCGGGAGAGGCACGCCCTCTCGCCTCTCCTGGAACCGATCTTCGACGCGCTGGTCTGGGCCAAGGTCCGCAAGGCCATGGGCGAGCGGCTCCGGCTGGTCGTGAGCGGGGGCGCGGCCCTTCCGTCGGTCGTCGAGATCCGGATGCGCCGCATGGGCCTCCCCATCCTCGAGGGGTACGGGCTCACCGAACACAGCCCGGTGGTGGCCGTGAACACGCCGGCGGCCTCCCGCCCGGGAACCGTGGGACGCCTCTTCCACGGGGTCGAAGCGAGGACGGAATCCGACTCCGAGCTGCTGGTCCGCTCGCGCTCGGTGTTCAAGGGCTACTGGAACCGTCCGGAGGAGACGGCCGAGGCGATCGGTCCCGACGGCTGGCTGCGCACGGGCGACCTCGCGAGCATCGACGCCGACGGCTTCCTCAAGCTGGTCGGGCGCAAGAAGGACCTGTGCAAGACGGCGGGCGGCAAGTACGTGGCCCCCACCCCCATCGAGGAGGCGCTGGCGCGGCATCCCCTCGTGGAGCACGCCGTGGTCTGCGCCGACGGCCGGAAGTTCGTCTCGGCCGTCCTCGCCCTCGATCCGCAGGCGCTGCAGGCCCGCGCCCGCGCCGCCGGTTCGGATCCGGTCCACGCCGCCTCGTCCACCGAGGTGGAGCTGGAATTGTCGGAGCACGTCCGAGCGGTCAACGCTTCCCTCGACGAATGGGAGAAGGTCCGGCGCTGGGTGGTCTCCCCCCTTCCGTTCACCATCGAAGGCGGCGAGCTCACCCCCACCCTCAAGGTCCGTCGTTCCCTGGTCCTCTCCCGGCACTCCGCCGCCCTCGACGCGCTCTACGCATGAGCCGCGAGGCCTTCCGATCCTGGCACCTCCTTCCCCGCGCCGGGCGGGCGCTGAGCGGGATGGACATCCACCTGCTGCGCAACGCCGCGCTGGCCATGGCCGCGATGGTCCTGGTGGGAACCGTGGGATTCCACACCCTCGGCGGCCCGGAGTGGACCTGGAGCGACGCGCTGTACATGACCGTGATCACCGTGGGGACGGTGGGATACGGGGAGACCCACGACCTGGCCGGCCATCCGGCGGCGAGGCTGTTCGCGACGGGGTTCATCCTCCTGTCGTTCCTCGTGGGCGCGATCTTCGCGGCGGCCCTGACCGCATCGGTCATGGAAGGGCGCCTCTACCATTCCTACAGGAGGAGGAAGAACATGAAGTCCCTCGCCACCCTCTCGGGCCACCAGATCGTCTGCGGCCTGGGGGAGACCGGCATCGCGGCGGCCCGCGAGCTGCGGGCCACGGGCCGCGAGTTCGCGGCGATCGACTCCGACGCGTCCAAGGTGGAGCACGCCCTCCACCAGGTGGGCGGATTCCCGCACGTCGTGGGCGACCCCACCCTCGAGGAGGTCCTCGAGAACGCCGGAATCCGTCGGGCCGAGGGACTCCTGGTCGCGGGCAACGACGACCGGGTGAACGTCTTCCTGGTCATCACCGCCCGGACCCTCAACCCCGAACTGCGCATCGTGGCGCGGGCCGTCGATCCGCAGACGGCGGGCAAGCTCCGCCGGGCAGGAGCCACCGCCGTGGTGGCCCCCAACGCCCTGGGGGGGATGCGACTGGCCTCCGAGATGCTCCGCCCCCGGACCACCTCCTTCCTCGACCGGATGCTGTACCACGGCGCCGGCGACACCCGGATGGACGAGGCGGTGGTCCCGCCCGATTCCCCGTGGATCGGACGGAAGCTGTCCGAGGCCCGGATCGCCGAGAGGACCGGACTGGTCCCGATGGCGATCGACCTCGGCGAGGACCGGTTCCTGCTCAATCCCCCGGCCGAGCACGTGCTGGAGGCCGGACAGGCCCTGATCGCGATCGGATCGGGCGAGCAGCTGCGCAGCCTGCGCACCCACCTGGCCGGGTAGCCCCGAGGGTCCTCTCGCGCGGCGGGCCCCGCGATGCGCCCGAGCCGACCGACGAGCGAGAACGCGCCGCGAGACGCCCCTCAGAGGGCAGCGTGCAGGATCCCGTCGATCTCTTCGGCGCCCAGTTCGACCGGGTTCCCCTTCATGGAACTCGCCCGCAGTCCGGCGTCGCGGATGGCGGGGATGTCGGATTCCGTCATCCCCCAGCGGGAGAGGCCCGGGGCATCCGCCATCGACGACAGGCGTTCCACCTCCCCGAGTCCGTCCTCCGCCTCCGCGCGGGGATTCCCCGTCAGGAGCCGCGCGGCTTCGCGGAAGCGGGCGCGGGCCTCGGGCGCCCGGTCGAGCGCCGAGAGGTTGGCCTTCCAGACGGGCAGGAGAAGGCGGGCGCAGACGGCCCCGTGGGGAGCCGGGAAGGCGCCTCCGATCGGGGCCGCCAGTCCGTGGACGGCGCCCAGCCGGGCGTTGGCCAGCGCCAGGCCCGAGAGCAGGCTCGCCAGGGAGAGGTCGGACCGCGCCTCGAGGTCGTCGGGCCGTTCCAGCGCGACGGGCAGGGAGCGGACCGAACGCGGGATCCCTTCCCGACACAATCCGTCGACGAAGGGATTGGCGAACCGCGAGACGAGGGGCTCCAGCAGCTGGACCAGGGCGTCCATCCCCGTCCAGGCCGTGAGTTCGCGCGGGAGGCCCCGCGCGAAGGAGGGATCGACCACGGCCAGGCGGGGCATCAACTGGGGTCCGCGGAGACTGACCTTGACCCCCTGCGCGCCGATCACGGCGTTGCGGGTGGCTTCGCTCCCGGTTCCGGCGGTGGTGGGCAGGGCGGCGCACGGGAGCCCCGGGCCGGGCAGCGGCATTCCCCTTCCCACCACCTCGAGGTGGTCCAGGGGATCGGTTCCGTGCGGAGCCAAAGCGGCCACGGCCTTCCCCAGGTCGACGACGCTCCCCCCGCCCACCGCGACGACGGCGCCCACCCTTTCCGACCGCGCCACGGCGACCGCCGCCTCGAGATCGGCGACCTTGGGTTCGCCGCGCAACGCGAACTCCGCGATCCGGATTCCGCACGCCTCGAGCTCGCTCCGGAAAGGCGCGGATCTCCCGGGATCGCTTCCCCGCACCAGGAGCGTCCGGTCGGACCATGCGGCCACTTCGCGGGCCGCCTCGGGCAGACGCCCGGTCCCGAACAGGATCCGTCCGGGCGCCGAGAATTCGAAGCCTACCAGCGGGAGGCCTCCGGATGGACTTCCCGGTACTTCGTGGAACGTCGCGGTTCGGCCATCCACGGTTCGACGGCCTCGCGCCAGGCCTTGTAGTGGGAGGTCTCCTTGTGGGCCGCGGGGGCCGCGTCGTCGCGGTAGGCCTCGACCAGCACGAACCGCGCCGGGTCGTCGATCTCCTGGACCACGTCGAACCGGGCGACCCCCGGTTCCAGCAGGCTCGCCCGGGCGTTGACCAGGCTGGCCTGACGGAATTCGTCTTCGTGGCCCGGGACCACCCGGACCTGGACATGGACGACGAGCATCGGATCCCCCCTCAGCCCGTGGTCCGCAGACCCGAGGCGATGGCGTTGACGGTGACCAGCAGTTGAAGGAGCACCTGCTCCGCCTCCGGCGTCCCGGGCGTGAGCGACCGCCACTTCGCCACCAGGGAGACCTGGAGGCGGTGGAGGCGGCGCAGCGCCTCCGAGCGCAGGTTCAGGCTGCGGGCCATGCGGCGGCGGCGCGCGTCGAAGGCCGACCCGAGGATCTCCTCCAGCAGCGAACGGGTGCGACGGAATTCGTCGCGGAAGCGCCCGAGGAACCGGGCGCGGAGCTCGGCGTCGTCGACCAGGCCGGCGTACAGCTCCCAGACGCCCTCGTCGGAGGTGGCGACCGTGGTCTCGACGTTGGCCAGGACGTACCGCAGGAGGGGCATGCCGCGCAGGGCGGTGCGCAGGTGCGCCCAGTCGTCGGGTCGTTCGTCCTTCAGCCGCTGGAGCGCGGTTCCCACCCCGTACCATCCGGTGATGTGGAACCGGGCCTGCGCCCAGGAGAACACCCAGGGGATGGCCCGCAGGTCGGTCAGGGTCCGCTTTCCCGTGCGGCGCGCGGGGCGGGATCCGATGCGGCTGGATTCCACCACGTCGATGGGCGTGGCCTGGCCGTAGAAGGCGAGGAAGCCGTCGGAGTCGACCAGCGACCGGTAGGCGTCGCGGCTCCATTCGGAGAGCGAGGAGAGGATCGCGTCCTGCCGGGGATCGTCGTCCTTGCTCGAGCGGAGGGATCGGGCCGAGGCTCCGGCGAACAGGAGCTCCAGGTTGTAGGTCGCCGAGATCAGGTTGGCGTACTTCTGGGCGATGGTCTCGCCCTGCTCGGTGATCCGAAGTCCCGAAGCGAGGGAGGCGGGAGGAAGCGCCTCGAGGAAGTGGTGCGTGGGTCCGGCGCCGCGCGAGATGGTGCCGCCGCGGCCGTGGAAGAACCGCAGCCGGATGCCGCGGTCGCGCGCGAGGCCCGTCAGGACGCGCTGGGCCCGCAGCAGGTGCCATTGGCTGGCCACGATGCCGCCGTCCTTGTTGGAGTCGGAGTAGCCGATCATCACCGGCTGCACCGGCTTGGCCGACCTCTGCTCGCGCAGGGGCCGCAGATGCTCCAGGGTCCGCCGGACCAGGGGATGGTCCACGTAGCGCGAAAGCACCTCCTCGGAGGCCTCCAGGTCCTCGATGGTCTCGAAGAGGGGCGCCACCGGGACCTGGCAGACGATCTCCCCGTCCTTCTGGACCAGGAGTCCGGCCTCGCGGACCAGCAGGTAGACCACCAGGAGGTCCGACAGGCTGCGGGTCATGGACACGATGAACGTCCCCACCCCGGCCATGCCGTGGCGCCGGATCTGCTCGGCGACCACCCGATGGCTCTCCACCACGGCCGATGCCTCGGGGCCCAGCGGCGCTCCGGGCAGGGCGAAGGGCCGGAGGCTGTGCAGCTCGCGCTCCAGGAAGTGCAGCCTCTCCTCCTCCGACCAGGATCCGAAGTCGGTCCGCGCGAACCCGGCGGCCTGCAGGAGCTGCTCCACCGCCTTGTCGTGGAACGTCGAATTCTGTCGGATGTCGAGCTGCGCGAGGTGGAACCCGAACACGTCCAGATGCCTGCGGACGCGGAAGACCTCGAGGTCGGCCAGGCGTCCCGCGCCCACGGCCCGCAGCGACCGGTCGAGGATGGCCAGGTCGTCGCCCAGCTGGAAGGCCTCGCGGTAGGAGCCGGGGTGGTCGGACTCCCCGCCCGAGACGGGATCGGATGGATCCAGCGGCAGCGCCAGGACCATCAGGTTCACGAGTTGCCGCCAGGGTTCCTCGGGATTGCGCGCCAGTTGCGGTCCCGACACTTCCGGGGGGAAGCTCGCCGCGAGTACCGAGACGCGTTCGGAGAGCTCCGTCGGCACGGCCTGGAGACGCATGGAAAGCGAGAGCCGGGATCCCAGTCGGACCAGGAGATTCCGCAGGATGCGCAGGCCCGAGAGGCGCAGCTCGGTGAAGGCGTGGCGCGTGATGTCGGCGGTCACCAACGGATGCCCGTCGCGGTCGCCGCCCACCCACGAGCCCATCCGGAGGAGCGGATACCGCGAGGGATCGGCGAGGAGCGCGGGGTCCAGTCCCGCCGCGGCCCACGAGGCGCGCAGGCGGTCGTCGAGCTGCTGGAGGGCTTCGGGGAACACGTGCCGGAGGTAGTGCAGCACGTTCAGGAGCTCGGCGCGCACGTCGGGCTTCTGGACGAGGATCTCGCCGGTGCGCCACAGGCGCTCGAGGACGTCGAGCACGTCCTGCCGGATGCGGTCCCGTTCCGACGGGGTCCACATCCGGTTCTCGAGCTTGACCAGGAGGAGGTAGAGCTCGCGGTGCTGCTCGAGGACCGTGGCGCGCTTGGCTTCGGTCGGGTGCGCCGTGAGCACCGGTTCCACGCACAGCTGCGAGACCCGCTCCGCGATCCGGTCGGGCGACACGCCGTCGCGGACCAGGTCGGACAGGAGCTGTCCCCACAGGCCCGGCTCGTGGGCCAGCCCGTGGTCCTCCTCCTCGGCGCGGCGCATCTGGGCGGCGCCGTTCTCCTCGGCCATGTTCAGGAGCTGGAAGCAGATGGAGAACGCCTGGGCGAGCCGCTCGGGCGCGGCGGCCCCCTCCACGTTCTCGGGGCCGATCCAGGGCAGCTGGCCGGCCAGTTCGCGCTCCCCGAGGGATTCGAGGACCTCGCGGAAGCTCGTCATCAGCCAGTCGAGATCCCCGGCGAACTTGCCCTGGGTCCTCCGGACGCGGGACGGTTCCTGAGGGCGCTCGTTCTCGGCGGTCGTCTGGGTGTCGTGGTCCATGCTTCGAAGTCTACCAATCCACGGGTTCCCGGACGGCGCGGGATCTACCTTTGGGATCGATGGCCATCGCACTCCACGCCGGATCGTTCGATCCCCCCACACTGGGTCACCTCGACCTGGTCCTCCGCGGCCGGGAGGTGTTCTCCCGGGTCCACGTGGTCGTGGGCGTGAATTCGCGCAAGTCGCCGCTGTTCTCCGCCGAGGAGAGGGTCGATCTGTTCCGCCGGTCGCTGGACTGGGCGGGGGTCCGCGACGTCGACGTGGTCGCCTGGGAAGGACTCACCATCGAGCTCGCCCGCCAGCTCGGGGCGAAGGTCCTCCTGCGCGGCCTGCGCCAGAGCGGCGACTTCGAGGCCGAGCAGAGCATCGCCCTCATGAACCGCCGCCTCGATCCGGGCATCGAGACCGTCTACCTCCCCTCCCGGGCCGAGCACCTGGGACTGACTTCCACCCTCGTCCGGGACATCGCGCGCCTGGGCGGCGACGTCTCCGGCTTCGTCGCACCGCCGGTCGCCGAAGCCCTCGCGGCGCGCCTGAAGAGGAGCACCTGATGTTCCCCAACCGATCGTCCACCGTGGTGCGCAACCTCCTGATCGCCTGCGTCGGGATCTTCGCCTTCCAGGCGATCGCGGGCTCGCTCCACCTCCTCCCCGACCAGGTCCTGTCGGCCATCGATTCGTGGGGAGTCCTGGATCCGGCGCTCGTGTGGGGGCACGGCCAGGCCTGGCGCGTGTTCACCTACATGTTCCTGCACGCCAACCTGCTCCACCTGTTCTTCAACATGTGGTCGCTCTGGGTGTTCGGCCAACCCGTGGCCATGCAGATGGGCGAGCGGCGCTTCCTGGGGCTGTACCTGTTCTCCGGCGCCGTCGCGGGACTGTTCTCGGGTCTGTTCTACCTCCTGGGCGGATCGGGCCACATGGCCGTGGTCGGCGCCTCGGGAGCCCTCTACGGCGTGATGCTCGCCTTCGCGCGCCTGTATCCGGACGTCCCCATCTACCTGTTCCTGGTGGTCCCTGTGCCCGCCCGGATCGCGGTCTGGATCCTGGGGGCCATCGCGCTCCTCTCGGGCCTCGACGGCGGCGGCGGGGTCGCCCACCTCACCCACCTGTTCGGCATCCTCGGCGGCTGGATGTGGCTGAAGTTCGACGATCCCGTGGTCGGCTTCCTGGACGGAATCCGTCGTTGGCGCGAGACGCGCAGCACCCGCAAGGCCGTCGACGAGCTGGTCGCCGGCGAGGAGTTCTTCGATTCCCGCGTGGACCCCATCCTCCGCAAGATCTCCAAGCACGGGATGGGGAGCCTCACCCGCCAGGAACGCTCGATCCTCGAGAGGGCGAGCGGGATGCGCAAGAAGGACAACACCGTGGACCTCCGGGCCTGGAGGCGGGACAGGGAGTGAGCTTCGAACCCTCGCTGGTCGCCGCCGACCCCGCCCTGCAGGAGCCCGACCGCTGCGAGCGGATCGCGGAGATGGTCAAGAACATCGAACTCCCGGAGACGCGCCGACGGTTCCTGTCGCCGGCGCTGCAGGGGCTGGCCGGAACGCAGCCGGAGGGCGAGGCGATCCTCCGGACCTTCCTCCACGTGGGCACCACCTGGAGGGCCCACGTGCAGAAGGTGCGCGGCCTCTCGAGCCTGTCGCGCCTGCTCGCGCGGCGGTCGGTGGGACAGGTCCTCCCCCCCGACGTGGAACCCGTCCTCGAACGCTGGGCCGGCGCCGACCTCCCGGCGTTTCGGCGTTCCCTCTCCTCCGCCGTCGAGACCGGCACCTTCCCCGACCGCGCCACGGTGGGATCCCTCCCGGCCGAGGCCGCGTGCCTCCGGGAGAGGACCCGGCACCTCGCCGACACGGCCGATCCGTACGACATGAAGGGGATGGCGCGCCTCCTCCCCCTCCTGCGCATCCACGACGAGCTCGCCGACCGCCTGGACACCCTCCACCGCGAGGCCGAACAGGGCGTATCGCAGGAACCCGACCTGGGGTTCCTGAAGTTCCTCGGCGAGAAGGAGTTCGGGCGACTGGAGCAGGTGGTCCGGGACTTCCCCGGTATGGCGGAACTTCCGGCCGTGTGGGCGCTGCAGAGGAAGCTCCAGCTCGATCCTCCGGTGCTCTCCGCGCTGATGACCCTCTCCCGGACGCTGGGACTCCCCCGTCCCGAGGCGGGCTGGCTCGAGCGCGCCGCGTTCTGGTTCCAGTCGGCCCGTCCCGACGGCTCGTGGGACGTCCGCTGCCGGATTCCGTCGTCCTCGGCGCGCGCGCTGGCCCGCGCCGGGCTGTCGGTCGATCCCGGAGGGGTCACCTTCCGGGCGCAGGACCTGGTCCTCCCCTCCCTCCTCGACGAGCACACCGCGAGCATCGACCTCGCGGGGGGGCGCAAGCCGCCGCCGCCCGACTGGAAGGGCCTGGTCCTCTCCAACATCACCCGCGACACCCTCATCAACGGCTTCCTCTCCAACCCCAAGTGCACGCGGGTGCCGGGACTCGTGGAGTGCGTGGTGGTCAATTCCCGTTCCCTGCAGATCCTGTCGACCATCGCCATGAAGAGGGACCTCCACACCGGCCACCAGAACAAGGGGGTGCCCGCGGCCCTCCTGCGCAGCCGCTGCAAGATCCCCATGTCCCTCCTCCGCCGCTTCGTGCACATCCGGTTCGTGACGCGCGCGGAGCTCAAGGACCTGTCCCTGCGCGCCTCCCGTCCCGAGGTGGCCAAGGAAGTCGAGGACTACCTCAAGACCCTGTAGGAGCCCCGAATGGCCCCGTCCGAGACCATCGTTCCAGACCCCGGACTCCAGCGGCTGCTGGGGGTCGAGTTCAGCCTGCGCCACGAGGCGGTGCCGGTCCGCGCCGCCGACGGTTCCGTCGTGCTCGCCTTCGCGGGCGCGGCCGACCCCGAGGCCCTCGAATGGGCCCGCCACCTCGCCGGTCTCGCCGAGGAACCCGGTTTCCGGGAGGAGGCGGGGGAAGTCGTGGCGCACGCCCTGGCCGTCCTGCGCGGCGAACGCG
>Ga0318496_10000225_pt1 | contig 18033 bp, 19 predicted proteins | sample GRESIP109b1f22_FD_203296 | JGI IMG/M metagenome (GOLD analysis project Ga0318496, IMG submission 203296) | Tropical soil microbial communities from Luquillo Experimental Forest, Puerto Rico - GRE.SIPMG.109b1f22 | ecosystem: Environmental > Terrestrial > Soil > Tropical forest > Bulk soil... | reverse complement strand
GCCTCCTGGGCGGGCGAGGGGAGCAGGCGGTACCGGGACATACGAACACGATAGCGAGTACCACCGACATTTTCCGGGAGGTGAAGCGGCGCTGAAGCCGCGTCCATTCTGAGCACCAGCAGCCCGCCGTCGCGGCGGCACAGCCTCCCCTTCCGCGCCCGCCTGGCCACCACCGTCGGCGGCGCGGCCGGCCGGGCATCCCGCCTGGCCGGGCGCGGTGACGGATCGGTCATCGGCGGGGTCATCGGGCTGCGGCTGCAACCCGATCTGCTCTCGCTGCTCGCGCGCGGGCGGCAGGTTGTCCTGGTCACCGGGACGAACGGGAAGACCACCACGACCAGGCTGGTCACGGCCGCGCTCAGCGCGCTGGGGCAGCAGATCGCGTCCAACGCCTTCGGCGCGAACATGGAAGCCGGGCTGGTCTCCGCGCTCGCCAAGTCCCCGGACGCCACCCTGGCCGTGCTCGAGGTGGACGAGAAGTACCTGCCGGCCATGCTGACGGCGACCAGCGCCCGGGTGGTGGTGCTGCTGAACCTGAGCCGGGATCAGATGGACCGCGCGGCGGAGATCTGGATGCTCGCCCGCCGCTGGCGGGCGGCTCTGGCCGCCGCCCCGGGCTGCCGGGTCATCGCCAACGCCGACGACCCGCTGGTGGCGTGGGCCGCCGGGCAGGCCCGCCAGGTCACCTGGGTGGCCGCGGGCCAGCGCTGGCACGACGACTCCTGGTGCTGCCCGAACTGCGGGTCGCACCTGCGCCGCGACGGCGAGGACTGGTACTGCGGCGAATGCCAGAACCGACGGCCTCCGGTCCGCTGGGCGCTCGTGGGTAATGAGGTGATCGACCCGGCCGGCCGGGCCCGGCCGCTCGACCTGACCCTGCCCGGCCGGGCCAACCGGTCCAACGCCGTGATCGCGTTCGCCGTGGCCGAGGTGTTCGGCGTCAGCGTTACCCAGGCGATGGACCCGGTCCGGCAGGTCCGGTCGGTGGCCGGCCGGTACACGCAGGTGGAGCGGCGCGGCACGGCGCTCCGGCTGCTGCTGGCCAAGAACCCGGCCGGCTGGCTGGAGGCGCTCGACGTCCTGGTGCCGCCGCCGGTGCCCGTGCTGCTGGCGGTGAACGCCCAGACCCCGGACGGGAAGGACACCTCCTGGCTCTGGGACGTGGACTACCGCAGGCTGCGCGGCCGCCCGGTGTTCGTGGCGGGGGAGCGCAAGCTCGACCTCGCGGTCCGGCTGGAGGCCGACGAGGTGGCGTTCTGGATGGCCGGCAGCATCGACGAGGCGGTCGAGCAGGCCCGCAGCCCGTCCATGGACGTGATCGCCAACTACACGGCGTTCCAGCAGATCCGCGCGGCCCTCGGGCGCGCCGTCTGAGGGAGGGACGATGAGCGAGGGCCGATACGGCCAGGGCCCGGGCTACCGGGGGCCTTCGGCCATCCGGCTGGTCTGGGTCTACCCGGATCTGCTGAGCACGTACGGCGATCGGGGGAACCTGCTCGTGCTCGCCCGGCGGGCCCGGCTGCGCGGCTTCCCGGTCGAGATCGCCGAGGTCAACTCCGACCAGCGAGTGCCCGTGGACGGCGACATCTACCTGCTCGGCGGCGGCGAGGACCTGCCGCAGATCCTGGCCGCGCGCCGCCTGGCCGGCGAGGGCGGGCTGGCCGCCGCCGCGTCCCGCGGCGCGGTGGTCTTCGCGGTGTGCGCCGGTTACCAGATCGTCGGGACCGAGTTCGGCGGCGCGGAGGGCGAGCCGGTTCCCGGGCTCGGGCTGCTCGACATCCGCAGCGGAAGGGGCGAGCGGCGGGGCGTCGGCGAGATAATCGCGGACGTCGATCCGGCGCTCGGCGCCGGCCGGCTCACCGGTTTCGAGAACCACCAGGGCGTGACCCGGCGCGGGCCGGGGGCGAAGCCGCTGGCCACCGTGGTCACCGGGGTGGGCAACGGAGACGGGACGGAAGGCGCGTACGCCGACCGGGTGGTCGGCACCTACCTGCACGGGCCCGCCCTCGTCCGCAACCCGGGCCTGGCCGACATGCTGCTCGGCTGGGTCGTCGGCACGCTGCCGCCGGTCGACCCCCGTCGGGAAGACCTGGTGCACAAGCTGCGCGCCGAGCGACTGGCCGCCCAGGGCGCGCCCGCCTAGCCAGATTCAGTAGACCCCAGATTCAGTAGACCAGCGCCTGGGCGCCCTCGGTCATGATCTCGGCCACGAACGTGGCCGCCCCGGCGATCCTGATCCCGCTGATCACGTCGTCGGCCTCGATGTTCCGCCTGGCCGCGCACTGGGTGCACACCGTCACGGAACCCGCGGCCAGCACCCCCGCCAGCAGGTCGGCCAGCGGCGCGGCGTGCGGGAGCGAGAAGTCCCCGGCCCGGCCGGGCAGGCCGAACCAGGCCGACTCGCCGGTGAGCCACAGCGAAACCGGGACGCCGCTCGCCACCGCGGCCGCGGCCACCGTGAAGGCCTGGTTGCAGCGCTCCGGGTCGTCCTTGCCCGCCGTGACCTTGATGACGAGAGAACGCTCGGGCATGGCAGAAACTCTAGCCGCCCGCGGCGTACGGCGCGCCGCCCGACGGCGCGGGCGGCTCCCCCGTACACTGCGGGCTATGCACGGCATGCTGAGCGCCGCGATCGTGATCGGCGTGTTCGCCGTGGCCGCCGTGGCGTGCCTTTACCTGGCCGTACGGGTGTTCGCGGCCGGAGGCCGGCGTGGCGATCCATCCTGACCTGGAAGTGCTGAGCTTCCTGCTCGGGCGGTGGGAGGGCGCGGGCATCGGCGGATACCCGACCATCGAGTCGTTCCGGTTCGGGCAGGAGATCAGCTTCAGCCACAACGGCAAGCCATTCCTCATCTACACCAGCCGGACCTGGCGGCTCGACGAGGAGGGACAGATCGGGCTGCCGCTCGGCACCGAGAGCGGCTACTGGCGCCCTCGCCCGGAGGGCCAGGTCGAGGTGATGCTCGCCCACCCCACCGGGATCGTGGAGATCTACCTGGGCGAGATATCGGGCACCCGGATCGAGATGGCCACCGACGTGGTCGCCCGCACCGCCACCGCCAAGGAAGTGACCGCCGGGCACCGGCTCTACGGGCTGGTGGGCTCCGGTGGGCCCGGGGAGCAGGATCTCGCCTACGCCTACGACATGGCCGCGATGGGCCAGGAACTTCAGCCGCACCTGTCGGCCCAGCTCAAGCGCGTTAGCCCAGTGGAACAAGAGTAAGTCCCCGGGCGACTCCGGAACGCGCGCTCGCGCCGTTCCGGGGCCGACTGGACAAGGTCGGCCAGCCCGGGGACTCGGTGTCTGCCAGTTTTAGCCGGCCGCCGCCCCACTGGACGTCGTGCCGGCGGGAAGGCGGCTAGCTGACAGCCACCTCACGTGTCCGTTGATCATGCATGCTTTCGGACCACCTCCTTTCCCGTGTACCTCGCACGCTATCCGCGGGGCGGGCGGGGAGGCAAGAGGATTTAGTATGAGGCGCATGGACCGGGAGGTGGCCGTGCGCGGGTGGGACGAGCAGCTGCGAGCCCGCGGCTACCGGGTGACGCCGCAGCGCCAGCTCGTCCTCGAGGCGGTGGCGCGGCTCGATCACGCGACCCCGGAGGAGATCGGCGCCCAGGTCCAGCAGACCGCGCGCGGGGTCAACATCTCGACCATCTACCGCACGCTCGAGCTGCTCGAGCAGATCGGCATGGTCACCCACACCCACCTCGGGCACGGGGCGCCCACCTACCACCTGGCCAGCGACGCCGACCACGTGCACCTGGTCTGCCGCGACTGCGGCCGGGTCACCGAGATCGGCCCCGACGCCATCCGCCCGCTGATCACCGCACTGGAGGAACGCCACGGATTCGAGACCGACGTCGGCCACCTCACCGTCTTCGGCCGCTGCGCCGACTGCCGGACGGCCGCCGATGCCTGATCCCCAGAAGAGCCCGCTGCTGGCCCGGCCGGGAGCGGTGGAGGCCGGCTGGCCGGACGAGGGCGTGGCCGCGCACTACGGCGACCCGATGCGCGAGCAGCGCACGATCGAGGAGTCGGCCGGGGTGGTGGACCGGTCTCACCGCGGCGTGCTCAAGATCACCGGGCCGGACCGGCTGAGCTGGCTGCACAGCCTGACCACGCAGGCCCTGGAGGGGCTGGCGGCCGGAGCGGCCGCGCAGGCGCTCGTCCTCAGCCCGAACGGGCACGTGGAACACCACCTGACGCTGACCGATGACGGCACCGCCACGTGGGTGCACGTCGAGCCGGGCACCGCCGCGGCGCTCGCGGAGTTCCTCGAGTCCATGCGGTTCATGCTGCGGGTCGAGGTGGCCGACATCAGCCAGGACTCCGCGGTGCTCACCGTGCTCGGTCCGGCCGCCGGCGACCTCGTGGCCGGGCTCGACGGCGTTCAGGCGAGCGTGAACCCGGGCTCGTTCGGGACCATTGACCTGTTCGTGGCCCGGGACCTGCTGTCGGAGGTGGCCGGGGACCTGGTGCGGCGGGGGGCCGCGGCGGCGGGCATGTGGGCGTTCGAGGCGCTGCGGATCGCCGCGCACGTGCCCCGGCTCGGCCTCGACACCGATCACCGGACCATCCCGCACGAGGTCGGCTGGATCGACAGCGCCGTGCACCTGAACAAGGGCTGCTACCGGGGCCAGGAGACGGTGGCGCGGGTGCACAACCTCGGCCACCCGCCGCGGCGGCTGGTCTTCCTGCACCTGGACGGCAGCGCCGACCGGCTGCCCGGGCACGGCGACCCGGTCGAGCTAGACGGGCCGGAAAAGCGCACCGCGGTAGGGTTCACCGGGTCGGCGGCACGCCACTACGAGCTCGGCCCGATCGGGCTGGCCCTGGTCAAGCGGACCGTGCCGGTGGAGGCGACGCTGCTGGCCGGCGGGGTCCCCGCGGCGCAGGAGGTCATCGTGCCGCCCGACGCGGGCGCGAACGTGAAGGTCACGCTGCGCCGCCGCCAGCTAATGTAGAGAACTCACGAGTACCGGAGGTCAGCCCGTGCTGCGCAGGGCCTTGCTCGCGGCGTCAGCCAGTACCCGGCTACGCGAGCTCATCACCACCGCGCCGCAGACGCGCGCCATCGTGGAGAAGTACGTGGCGGGCGAGACCGCCGACGACGCGGTGCGGGTGATCCGCAAGCTGCTGGCCGCGGGGCTCCTCGTCACCCTGGACTACCTAGGCGAGGACACCAAAGACCCGGCGCAGGCCGCGGCCGTGACCGACGAGTACATCCAGCTGGCCGGCAAGCTCGGCGCGGAGGGACTGACCCAGGGCGGGGCCACGGAGATCTCGGTCAAGCCGACCGCGGTCGGGCTGTTCCTCGGCACCAGGACCGCGAAGGAGAACATCAGCCGGATCTGCGCGGCCGCGCACGAGGCGGGAACCACGGTGACGCTGGACGCCGAGGAGTTCGCCGCGATCGAGCCGACGCTGCGGATCGCCGCCCAGCTGCGCGCCGAGTACGGCGATCTCGGCTGCGTGGTCCAGGCGTGCCTGCGGCGCAGCGAGGCCGACTGCCGCGCGCTGGCCGGCTACGGGACCCGGGTCCGGCTGTGCAAGGGCGCCTACAGCGAGCCGGAGAGCGTCGCCTTCACCTCCCGCCGCGAGATCGACTCGTCCTACGCGCGCTGCCTGCGCGCGCTGATGAACGGCTCCGGCTACCCGATGCTGGCCACCCACGACCCGCGGCTGATCGAGATCACCGCGTCGCTGGCCCTGCTGACCGGCCGTGCCCCGGACAGCTTCGAGTACCAGATGCTCTACGGCATCCGGCCGGCCGAGCAGCGGCGGCTGGCCGGCACAGGCGCGCGCATGCGCGTCTACCTCCCCTACGGCGGCGACTGGTATGCCTACCTGGTGCGCAGGCTCGCCGAACGGCCGCAGAACCTGGGCTTCTTCCTCCGTTCGCTGCGGCCGGAAAGGCAGCGCCGGTGATCGCGATCCTGGGCACGGGCAAGATGGGCGAGGCGCTGCTCTCCGGGCTGCTGCGCGCGGGCCGCCCTCCGTCCGCGGTGATGGCCGCGGTCCGGCGCGAAGAGCGGGCGGCCGAGCTGAGCGAGCGCTACGGGGTGCAGACCGCGGACGCCGCTACCGCCGCGAAGATAGCGGACACCCTGGTCCTGGCGGTCAAGCCGCAGGACATGGGCAGGCTGCTGGACGAGATCGCGCCGGTGGTGCCCGCGGGGACCCTGGTGATCTCGGTCGCGGCCGGGATCACCACGGCGTTCATCGAGCGACGGCTGCCCGGCCAGGTGCCCGTCGTCCGGGTCATGTCCAACACGCCGGTGCTGGTCGACGAGGCGATGAGCGTGATCTCGGCCGGCGCCCACGCCGGCGAGGCGCACCTGCAGCGGGCCGAGGAACTGCTCTTCCCGGTGGGCAAGGTGCTGCGCATCCCCGAGTCGCAGCAGGACGCCGCGACCGCGCTGTCCGGCAGCGGGCCTGCCTACGTGTACTACCTGGTCGAGTCGATGGTGGACGCTGGCATCCTGCTCGGCATGGGGCGCGGTGCCGCGCTCGAGATGGTCATCCAGGCGGTCTACGGCGCGGCCACCATGCTCCGCGAGACCGGCGAGCACCCGGTGATCCTGCGCGAGGCCGTCACCTCCCCCGGGGGGACCACGATCTCGGCGATCAGGGAGCTGGAGAAGCACGGGGTGCGGGCCGCGCTCCTGGCGGCGATCGAGGCGGCCAGGGACCGCGGCCGGGAACTCGGGGCCCAGTAATGGCGGCAGGGTAGTGAGCGGCTCGCTCACCCTGGTCTGGGACGAGCGGCTGACCGGGTACGACTTCGGCCCGGGTCATCCGCTGGCCCCGGTGCGGGTCGAGCTGACCATCGCGCTGGCCCGCGAGTTCGGCGTGCTGGCCCGGCCGGACGTGACGGTAACGGCCCCGGCGCCCGCCGAGACGACCGAGCTCGAGCTGGTGCACGACGCCGACTACATCGACGCGGTACGTCGGGCCGGGCAGGACGGGCAGCCCAACGGCCGGTACGGGCTCGGGACCCCGGACAACCCGGTATTCGCCGGCATGCACGAGGCGTCCGCGCTGGTGGCCGGGGCCACGCTGGCCGCGGCCCGGGCGGTCTGGCACGGCGAGACCGGGCACGCGGTGAACATCGCCGGCGGCCTGCACCACGCGATGCGCCGGTCGGCCAGCGGCTTCTGCGTCTACAACGACCCGGCCATCGCGATCAAGTGGATGCTGGCCCAGGGCGCGCAGCGGATCGCCTACGTGGACGTGGACGTGCACCACGGGGACGGGGTGCAGGCCGCCTTCTACGACGATCCCCGCGTGCTGACCATCAGCCTGCACGAGCACCCGGCCACCCTGTTCCCGGGGACCGGGCTGGCGTCGGAGATCGGTTCGGGTGAGGGTCTCGGCTACGCCGTCAACGTGGCGCTGCCCGCCTTCACAGGCGACGCGGGCTGGCTGCGGGCGTTCGACGCGGTGGTGCCGCCGCTGCTGCGCGCGTTCGCGCCCGAGGTGCTGGTCAGCCAGCACGGCTGCGACAGCCACCGGCTCGACCCGCTGGCCAACCTGCAGCTCAGCGTCGACGGCCAGCGGCGGGCCCAGCTGATGCTGCACGACCTGGCGCACGAGGTGGCCGACGGCAAGTGGCTGCTTACCGGGGGCGGCGGCTACCAGCTGGTGCAGGTCGTGCCCCGATCGTGGACGCACCTGCTCGCCGTGGCCGCCGGCGATCCGGTCGATCCGTCCCGTCCCGTCCCCGCCGCCTGGCAGGCGCTGGCCGCCGCGCGAACCGGCGAAAGCGCGCCCGCGCGGATGACGGACGGCGCCCCGGCCGAGTTCATTCCGGTCAGCGCGGGGATCGACCCCGCGGACCGGGTGGACACCGCGATCGTGAACACATGCCGTGCCGTATTTGCCCGGCACGGGCTGCACCCACCGATGTAACGCAGATGCAAATGAACGTGCAAGCTGGTCAACCGGCCGGTTCTTTACACGCAATGCTGTTCTCCGATGACAGATGTCAACTGATAACAGGTGAAAGGCTTACCCGGAAGACGCAGCTCAGTACCGGGAACGATGATTTCACCAGCGGCAGCCGGGGCATTGCCGCCAAGAAGTAACAACAATGAAGCTTTGGACGGGGTTGCTCTTTTCTCAGCGAGACTTACTCTGGAGACGTACGTGACTGGTGCGCCGAATCCCGTCAAGTGCTCGGCTTCGTACGGAAGAGGCTAACTCGATGGCAAGCGAAACCCCCCTAAGCGACGTCAGGTTTTTGACCGTCGCCGAAGTGGCCTTGATCATGCGCGTGTCGAAGATGACCGTGTATCGCCTGGTCCACTCCGGCGAGCTGGAAGCGATCCGGGTCGGTCGCTCCTTCCGGGTACCGGAAGCAGCGGTCAACCAGTATCTGAGAGCCGCCTTCGTCGGTACCGGCTGAACCGGTCTTCGGGCCGCGCCGGCCGGCCGGATCCCCGTCCCGCGGGGGTCCGGCCGGCCCTGCGGGCGTACGGCGGAAGCAGATGCCGTGTGGCCCGGTCGGCTGCGGGGGTTTCCTCCCCGCGGTCCCCGCGGTCCCCGGGTCACTGAGTTCTGAGTTTGTCACCCTGACCGGGATCGGCTGCGCTAGCGCGCCGTTGGGGGGGTAACCTCTAACGTTGGGTGTGTGTCCAGCCGCCCTCACCGGGCGAGCGCGTTGGCGTGCCCGTCATCCGCAGTGCCTAAGAAGGGTGGCCTCATGGGGTCTGTGATCAAGAAGCGCCGCAAGCGCATGGCCAAGAAGAAGCACCGCAAGCTGCTCAAGAAGACCCGCATCCAGCGCAGGAACAAGAAGTAACGACTCCCTGGTCCCGGTCCCGGCCCGACCGGGCATCGGGCACCATAGGGGTTGATGTCTCTTCCTGTCCTGATCGGGTTCGCGGGCGTGCTGGTGGCGGCCGTGGCGACCGGCGTGCTCGCCGGGCGGTGCGTCCGCCAGCCGCGGATCGGCTTCATCGTCTGGACGGCCGCCACCCTGGGGCTGACCATCGCGCTCGCGGCGCAGAGCATGGGCTTCGCCAGCGGGTTCGGCCCGGTCACGTTCCGGGCCGTTCAGCTGTTCGCCCTTCTGCTTGCGCCGCTGTGGCTGGCGTGGGGCCTGGTCGAGCTGGCCGTCGCGAGCGACGCCGCCAGGTTCGGCATGCGGCTGATCTCCAGCGCGCTGGCCGTGGTGGCGTCGGTCATCCTGGCCACCGACCCGCTCACGGCGGAGCCGTTCAGCAAGGCCTGGCCGCTCACCGGCACGCACTTCCAGCCGGTAGCACGCGACGCGCTTGACGTGGTGCAGGCCGTGGCGGTCGCCGTCGCGGTGGTCGTCGCGGGCCTGGCCGTGATACGGGCCAGCCGGGGCGCGGGGCCGCCGGTGATGGCGGTGGTACCGGCCGTCCTGGCCGTCCTCATGACCGCCGGGCAGCGCTTGCCGTTCCCGGCCGATGCGGTGTACCCGCTGCTCAGCACGATGGCGGCGGCGTTGGTGTGGTTCGCTGTCAGCAGGGTAGGCGAGCCGTCCCGGCGGGCGGCGGGCCGAGGTGGGAGGGGTAAGGGCGTGCGGGATACCAGAAGCGAGCCCGGTGACGACTACTGGCCCGATGACCGGGCCGTCGGTGAAGGGCAGTACGTGACCTACGGTCAGGGCCGGCCGGGGCCCGCCCGCCCGCGGGGTGACTTTCCCGGGGGACCCGCGGTCCGCACGGCGCCCGACGCCGACCGGGGCAGGCGCCCGGGGCCGCAGCCACGCCCCCCCGGGGCCGAGGCCGGAGCCGCCGAGTCCGGCCCGTCGTCCGGCCCATTGTCTGGCCCGTCGTCTGGCCCGTCGTCTGGCCCGTCGTCTGGCATGGCCGGATCGCCGGCCGCCGCGGCCTCGCGGCCGTACGGGCGGATCCTCATCTTCACCCTGCTCGACGACAGGGTCGCCGACTTCGACCGGCTCGCGGAGGAGACGGCCGAGCACGTCAGGACCGGCGAACCCGACACCCTGGTGTACGTCATCCACCTCGTGCCGAACGCGCCCCTGCAACGGATCTTCTATGAGATCTACCGGGACCGGGCCGCGTTCGACAGTCACGAGAGCCAGCCGTACATGCAGCGTTTCCTGGCCGAGCGCAGGGCGTCCGTCCTGGCCACCAACGTGATCGAGCTCCGGCTCAAATACGCCAAGGTCGCGCCGCTGCCCAGCCCGCAGCCGGCCGCCGCGGCGTCGCAGCGGCCGCAGCCCTTCCCGGCGGGCGGGTCGGGGGGACCGCAGGGCCCCACCGGGCCTCAGCGATCACGGCCGTTGCCGCCGGCCCGCCCGCAGCGTTCGGACCAGCCGCGCTACGACGAGCGTTACGACCAGCCGCGTTACGACGAGCGTTACGACCAGCCGCGTTACGACGAGCGTTACGACCAGCCGCGTTACGACCCGCCGCGGTATGACCCGCCCCGTCCCGACCAGCCGCGTGCTGACCGGGAACGTTACGATGAGCAGCGGCCGGACCAGCGGCAGGTACCGTCGGGCCGGCCTTATGGCGGCTAGCGTGGCACGGATCACACTCCTCGGGCGGCCCGGCTGTCACCTGTGCGACGACGCGCGGGCGGTGATCGAGCGGGTGGCTGCCGACCTCGGCGTCGGCTGGGAGGAACGCGACATCACGGCTTCGCCCGATGACCTGCGCGAGTACTGGGACAAGATCCCGGTGACCCTCGTCGACGGGGTGCAGATCGACTTCTGGCGCGTGAGCGAGGACCGGCTCCGCGCGGCGCTCGGCTAGAGCGTGTCCCGCCGGTCATGGACTAAGTGCGAGGCCAGGTCCGGGTCGCGGCCATGCCGGTGGTCCGGTGCCTGGCGTCAAGGCGAGGGGGCGTCGAGGCGCGCGAATGGGGTATTCCCGGTCAGCTCGCTGTTGCAGCGGCCGCGCCGCATACGGGAAAACGGACACCAGTCACTCCGGCACTGCCCGTACCAGGCCGTTAGGCGTGGATGCCACATCCACGTCGTATCAACAGCATGGCTGGGACATCCACGCCTTATGAAGCGGGCGGACCGGAGCGGCGGGCGAATATCACCAGTCACGGCAGTGCGTCAGGAGCGCAGCAGCACCAGGGGTCTAGGGCCACGCCCGCGCCGCCTTGGTTGCCCAGACGACCCAAATCGGTGAACGATCTCGAAACGGCGCCGCGGCGGCGCACGCCGGGCCGGGCCGCCCCGGTTGGCGTCACTTTGTGAATCGATGCACAAAGGCGTACCGTGGAAGCGACGTCGGCTGACGCGGGCTCTTACCGCCGCCTTGATCCCAACCCCAAGAGCCCAACCCCTCAGGAGCGCTGCCGCGATGCACAGTAACGCTATGCCGTCAGGAGCTGAGAGCTACGGCCGGGCCGAGGCGAGCCACCGGGCCGCCGTCAACGGCCAGGCCGAGATAAACGGGCAGGCCGACGGGATACCCGAGGCCACGGTAGCGCGGCTGCCGGTGTACCTGCGCGCCCTCTACGGCCTGGCCGAACGGGGCATCAGCACCGTGGCCAGCGAAGAGCTCGCCGCCGCCGCGGGCGTCAACTCGGCCAAGCTCCGCAAGGACCTGTCCCACCTCGGCTCCTACGGAATCAGGGGCGTCGGCTACGACGTCGACTACCTCGTCTACCAGGTGTCCCGGACGCTAGGCCTGACCCAGGACTGGCCGGTGGTCATCGTGGGCGCTGGCAATCTCGGCCGGGCCCTGGCCAATTACGGCGGTTTCGTCTCTCGCGGGTTCACGATCTCCGCCATGCTCGACAGCGACACGGCTATCGTGGGCAGCAGGATCGCCAGGCTGACCGTCCGGCACGTCGACGAACTCGAGGCCGTGGTGGCCAGGCACAAGGTAGCGATCGGCGTGATCGCCACCCCGGCCGGGTCCGCGCAGGCGGTCTGCGACCGGCTCGTCGCGGCAGGAGTGACCAGCATCCTCAACTTCGCTCCGGTCGTGCTGAGCGTGCCGGAAGGGGTAGACGTGCGGAAGGTCGACCTGTCGATCGAGCTGCAGATCCTCGCCTTCCACGCCCAGCGCCGGTCGGCTTCCAGGCCCGCGGATGCCCCGGGGGGGAACGCGGAGACCCCTGGCCGGCGTTCAACGCCTCAGGTGACCCAGGAACTAGCGGCCAAGGGCTAGGCGGTGGACAGGTGAGCGTGCTGGTAGTCGGCCTCAGCCACAAAAGCGCCCCGGTGGCGGTCTTGGAACGGGCCGCGGTAAGCGGTGACACCCTCACCAAGTTGCTCCGCGACGTCGTGCAGGCCGAACCCGTCGCCGAGGCGTTCGTCGTCTCCACCTGCAACCGGGTCGAAGTGTACGCCGAGGTGGACCGCTTCCACGCGGGCGTCACGGCGATCTGCGAGCTGCTCGCGCGGCACTGCGGCGTGCCGCCGCACGAGCTGACCCAGCACCTGTACGTGCACTACGAGGACCGCGCGGTGAGCCACCTGCTCGCGGTGGCGGCCGGCCTCGACTCGATGGTGGTCGGCGAGGACCAGATTCTCGGCCAGGTGCGTTCGGCGGTCAAGCTGGGCGCGGAGCACGGCACGGCCGGGCGGGTGCTCGGCGAGCTCGGCCGGCTCGCGCTGCGCACCGGCAAGCGGGCCCGGGCCGAGACCGCGATCGGCCGGGCCGGCCTCAGCCTGCTGACCGCCGCGGTCGAGCTCGCCGCCACCCGCCTGGGGCCGCCCGCGGGGACGCCGAACGGGCCGGGCACGGACGCACTAGCCGGACGCGACGTGCTCATCGTCGGGGCCGGCTCGATGAGCGCGCTGGCTGCGGCGACCGCCGCCCGGAGCGGCGCGGCCAGCATCGCCGTGGCCAACCGGACGCGCGAGCACGCCGAACGGCTGGCCGCGAGCGTGAACACGGCCGCGACCACGGTCACCGGGCTGGCGGACCTGCCCGCCGCCATCGCCGCCGCGGACGTCGTCATCTCCTGTACCGGCGCGACCGGACAGGTGATCACCGGCGACATGGTCTCGGCGGCGCTCGCGGCTAGGACGGTCCCCGGGAACGCACGCGCCGCCGGAAAGAAACAGAGCGCGCTGGTGATCATGGACCTGGCGATGCCGCGCGACGTGGAACCCGCCGTGGCCGGCCTGCCGGATGTGGTGCTCATCGGCATGGACCAGCTCAGCGAGCACGCGAGCGCGGTCAGGGACGACGACGTGGCCGCCGTCCGCGCGATCCTGGAAGCCGAACTCGCCGCCTACCAGTCCGCCATGGACGCCGCTCGGGTCGCCCCGACGGTGGTCGCCCTGCGGGCCAAGGCGGCCAACGTGGTCGACGCCGAGCTGGCCCGGCTGGCCGGACGGCTGAACGCGGACGACCTGAGCAGGCATGCCCTCGATGAGATAGCCCAGACCGTCCGGCGGGTGGTAGACAAGCTATTGCACGCGCCGACGGTACGGGTCAAGGAACTCGCGGGCTCGCCGGGGGGCGAGGAGTACGCCGCGGCGCTGCGCGTTCTCTTCGATCTCGATCCACGCGCGGTCGAGGCGGTTACCCGCGCCGCCCCGGAGCAGGAAGGTTCACGGTGAGCGCGGTGACGCTGAGGCCGGTGACCCTGAGGCTGGCCCCTCTCAAGCTGGGCAGCCGCAGGAGCCCGATGGCCATCGCCCAGTCCCGCCAGGTGGCCGGCATGATCACCGAGCGGACCGGCCGTCCGGTCGAGATCGTCGGGGTGACCACGCTGGGCGACGTCAGCCGGGCGCAGCTGACCCAGATCGGCGGCACCGGCGTGTTCGTGTCCGCGCTGCGCGACGCGCTGGCCGGCGGCGAGGTGGACCTGGCCGTGCATTCGCTGAAGGACCTGCCGACCGGGTCCGCGGCGGGCATCGTGCTGGCCGCGGTGCCGCCACGGGACGACCCGAGGGACGCGCTGGTGGCGCGGGACGGCGCCAAGCTCGCCGACCTCCCGGCCGGGGCCAGGATCGGCACCGGCTCGCCGCGCCGGGCCGCGCAGCTGCTCGCGCTCCGCGCCGACCTGCGCTGCGTCCCCATCCGCGGCAACGCGGGCACCAGGCTGGGCAAGGTGAGCGGGGGCGAGCTGGACGCGGTGGTGCTGGCGTACGCCGGCCTGGCCAGGATCGGCCAGGCAGGCGCGGTCACGCAGGTCTTCGAGCCGGACGAGATGCTCCCGGCCCCCGGCCAGGGCGCCCTGGCGGTCGAGTGCCGCGAGGACGACGCCGAGCTGGCGGCGCTGCTGCAGGCGGTGACCGACGAGGCGAGCGTGGCCGCGGTGACCGCCGAGCGCAGCCTGCTCGAGGCGCTCGAGGCCGGCTGCAGCGCGCCCATCGGGGCGTACGCGGCGGGAACCACGCAGCTGCGGATGCAGGCGGCCGTCATGAGCACGGACGGAAGCCAGGTACTGCGCACGCACGGCGGCGCGGCCGCGGCCGGTGCCTGGCAGCTCGGCCGGGACCTGGCGGCGGAGCTGCTCCGGTCCGGGGCGGCAGATCTCATCAGCGTGTCAGAGGGGACAGGCGAACAGCAGGAATGATGTGCAGTGAGCGGTAGTCAGGAACAGGGCTGGGTCGCGCTGGTGGGCGCGGGCCCCGGTGATGAAGGACTGCTGACCGTCCGGGCGGCCGAGTTGCTCGGCCAGGCCGGCCTGGTGGTCGCCGGGGCCGAGCTGGAGCCGGCAGCGCGACGCTACATGAGCCAGGACGCCGCCCTGGCCGACCCGGCCGACGGGGCGGGATCCGCCCGTGCGCTGGTGCAGGCGGCCAGGGACGGCCAGCTCGCGGTCCGGCTGTTCCCCGGCGATCCGCTGCTGAACGGCGCGGTCGCCGACGCCGCCGCGTGCGCCAGGGCCGGGGTCAGGTTCGAGATCGTGCCCGGCGTGCCGCCCGCCACCGCGGTCCCGGCCTACGCGGGCATCCCGCTGGCCAGCGAGCGGAGCGGCGAGCTGCGCATCATCCACGCCGCCGAGGCGAGCCAGATCGCCTACAGCCCGGCCACGCTGGTCGTGCTCGGCGCCGACGCGGCCCCGGCCGACCTGGCCAAGATGCTGATCGCGGCGGGCTGGCCGGAGACCACCAGGTTGGCCATCACCTGGGACGGCACGACGAGCGCGCAGCAGACCGTGGTCTCCGCCCTGGGCCGCATCGGGCCCGACCTCAAGGCGGCCGGGGTATCCCTGGCCAACACCAGGGGCTCGGCCATCGCCGTGGTCGGCGAGGCGGTGGCGGCCAGGGACCAGCTGTCCTGGTTCGAGACCAAGCCGCTGTTCGGCTGGCGGGTGCTGGTGCCGCGGACCAAGGAGCAGGCCGCGGTGGTGTCGCAGCGGCTGCGGGAGTACGGCGCCGTGCCGGAAGAGGTGCCGACGATCGCGGTCGAGCCGCCGCGTACGCCGCAGCAGATGGAGCGGGCGGTCAAGGGCCTGGTCACCGGCCGGTACCAGTGGGTGGCCTTCACCTCGGCCAACGCGGTCCGCGCGGTGCGGGAGCGGTTCGAGGAGTACGGCCTGGACGCCCGGGCGTTCGCCGGCGTCAAGGTCGCCGCCGTCGGCGAGCAGACCTCGGCGTCACTGCTCGACTTCGGCATCCGGCCGGACCTGGTGCCCGACGGAGACCAGTCGGCCGAGGGCCTCGCCGCGGCCTGGCCGCCGTACGATGACCTGCTCGACCCGATCAACCGGGTGCTGCTACCGCGCGCGGACATCGCTACCGAGACCCTGCTGGCGCGGCTGATCGACCTCGGCTGGGAGGCCGAGGACGTCACCGCCTACCGCACGGTCCGCGCCGCGCCCCCGCCCGCGCCGATCCGCGAGGCCATCAAGGGCGGCGGCTTCGACGCCGTGCTGTTCACCTCGTCGTCCACGGTGCGGAACCTGGTCGGCATCGCCGGCAAGCCGCACGCGGTCACGGTGATCGGAGTGATCGGGCCGCAGACCGCCAAGACCGCGGCCGAGTTCGGGCTGCGCGTCGACGTGACCGCACCCAAGCCGTCGATGGCGGCGCTGGTCGAGGCGGTGGCCGAGTACGGGGCCGGCCTGCGGGACGCGGCCATTCAGGCAGGAGAACCGGTCCGCCGGCCGAGCGAGCGCCGCCGCGGCGCGCGCCGCCGGCTACGTTAGGGCCGACTGCGCCAGGAAGGACTGACCGTGAACGCTAGCTTCCCTGTCGCGCGGCCCCGGCGGCTGCGGCGGACACCTGCCCTGCGCGCCCTGGTGGCCGAGACCTCGCTGCGTCCGCGCGAACTCGTGCTGCCGGTGTTCATCAAGGAGGGCATCGGCGAGCCGCAGCCGATCGGCTCGATGCCGGGCGTCGTCCAGCACACCAGGGACAGCCTGCGCAAGGCGGCCGCGGAGGCGGCCGGAGCCGGCGTGGGCGGGCTGATCGTGTTCGGCGTCCCCGCGGTCAAGGACGGCCGCGGCTCGGCCGCCGACGACCCCGCGGGCATCTCCCAGCTCGCCCTGGCCGATCTGCGGGCCGAGGTCGGCGACGACTGCGTCATCCTCGCCGACCTGTGCATGTGCGAGTACACCGATCACGGCCACTGCGGCCTGCTCACCGAGGACGGCGACGTCAGCAACGACGCCACGCTCGAGCGGTACGCGGCGATCGCCGTGGCCCAGGCGGAGGCGGGCGCGCACCTGGTCGCGCCCAGCGGCATGATGGACGGCCAGGTGGCGGCGATCAGGGCGGCGCTCGACGCCGCCGGGCACGGGGACGTGGGGATCTGCGCCTACTCGGCCAAGTACGCGTCCGGCTTCTACGGCCCGTTCCGCGAGGCCGCGGAGGGCGCACCCGCGTTCGGCGACCGGGCCAGCCACCAGCAGGACCCGGCCAACGCCACCGAGGCGCTCCGCGAGGTGGCGCTGGACATCGGCGAGGGCGCCGACATGGTGATGATCAAGCCGGCCCTGGCCTACCTGGACATCATCAGGCGGGTCGCGGACTCGGTGACCGTGCCGGTGGCGGCCTACCAGGTCAGCGGCGAGTTCGCTATGGTCGAGGCGGCGGCGGCCAACGGCTGGCTGGACCGGGACCGGATCATCTTCGAGACGCTCACCGCGATCCGCCGGGCGGGCGCGAGCGTCATCCTGACCTACTGGGCGGCCGAGGTCGCCCGCCGGCTGGGGTAGGACCGTGACCGTCCGTGCCGGTCCCAGCTTGCGCAATAGGCCGAACGGCCCGTGGTTTATGCCCTACGATAGGTAACAGGGAGCTTCGGGCAGTGACACCCGGTCTCGTGCGGTATCTGCGGTAGCCTGCGCGAAGGGACGAGCGGTCGTAACGGGGGCCGGTCCCGATATCGCCAGCTGATGACAGCCGTCAGGACAGGAGTGGCAGGAGTCTATGGTCGACGTGGTACGGCGCCGCCGGGTACGCGGCCGGGCGGCGGAACGCCATCAGCCGCTCGGCGACGGGGCGGCGCAGTACGCGTCCATGGGCTGGCCGGTCTGCGTCGGGGAACATCCCTACCGCGGCACGGGTGACGCGATGGAACCGGGCCGGGGGTGCTCGTGCGACCGTGTGGGGTGCCCCGCGCCGGGGGCTCATCCCGTGTCGCCGGCGTGGCAGATGCAGGCGACCGTAGACCTCAACGTGGTGCAGGGCTGGTGGGAAACCCGGCCGGAGGCGAATGTCATCCTCGCCACCGGCCGGGTTTTTGATGTCCTCGACGTGCCGGCCGCGGCCGGATCCGCGGCGCTGGAGCGGATGCTGGCGGCCGGGACGGCCGTCGGCCCGGTCGCCCTGGTCGGCCAGGACCGGATGCTGTTCTTCGTGACGACCAGGGGCTCGCCCGCGGACGAGGACGAGTGGTGGTCCTGCGGGCTCGACAGCGAGCCGGAGAGCGTCGTGGCGGGCCTGCGCTGGCACTGCCGGGACAGCTACGTGCCGGCCCCGCCGTCCCGGGACGCGTCCGGCGTGGCCGCGCGCTGGCTCAGGTCCCCGCGGGAGCATCCGCTGCCAGACGCGCTGCGGCTGCTCGAGTACCTCGTCGACGCGTGCGAGGCCCCTTCGTGACGGACAGCTCTGCTAGCCCGGGGGGGACGACCCCCCTGACCCCCCGCAGTGCTGGCCC
>Ga0318496_10000218_pt1 | contig 18294 bp, 16 predicted proteins | sample GRESIP109b1f22_FD_203296 | JGI IMG/M metagenome (GOLD analysis project Ga0318496, IMG submission 203296) | Tropical soil microbial communities from Luquillo Experimental Forest, Puerto Rico - GRE.SIPMG.109b1f22 | ecosystem: Environmental > Terrestrial > Soil > Tropical forest > Bulk soil... | reverse complement strand
AGTTCCTCGCGAGCCTGCCGGAGGACGTGAAGCAGAAGTACCTCGGCGACGTGCAGTTCTCGAGCTACTGCGCCACGCCGCTTCCTTGAGCGCCGCCGTCCTCGTCGCGACCGCGCTCGGCGGCGCCGCCTGCCGGCGCGAGGCCGCCCCCGCCACGCCCGTCGCCGCGGCGACGCCCCCCACCTCGTCGCCCACGCAGGGCCCGACGGCGGCCCGGGCTGCCGACCGCGCGCGCGTCACGCTCGAGAGCCCCTCCGGCCGCTCGTCGTCGGTCGTCGCCGAGATCGCCCGCACCGAGGACGAGCACGCCCGCGGCCTCATGTGGCGCGAGCGGCTCGGCGACGGTGAGGGGATGCTCTTCGTCTTCCGGGAGGAGGACGACCACGCGTTCTGGATGAAGAACACCCTCATCCCCCTCGACATGGTCTTCGTCGACTCCGGGCGCCGGGTCGTCGGTGTGGTGGCGAACGCCACCCCCGGCTCGCTCGAGCCGCGAAGCGGCGGGCGGAGCCGGTACGTGCTCGAGGTGCCGGGCGGCTGGGCCGCCGCCCGCGGCGTCGGCGCCGGCGACCGGATGACGATCGAGGAGCTCCGTCCCTGACCTCGTGGCTCCCCGCGCCGCGTTTCGCCGTCGCGGCCGCGCTCGTCCTCGCCGCGGCAGGCGCGCTCGCGGGCGGCCTGCCGCTCCTCGAGGTGCCCGGCTACGAGCTCGGGGCCCTCGCCGCCCTCGCCTTCGGCCTCCTGCTCGGGCCCGTCTTCGGCCTCGCCGCCGCGCGCGCCGAGCCGGGCTCGCCCGCGCGCGCCTTCGTCCGCGCCGCCGCGGTGACCCTCGCGCTCACCGCCGTCCTCCTCGCCGCGTCGCTCCTCCGCGCCCGGCTCGGCCCGTGCGACCCGTGGTTCGGCGTGCCGCTGTTCCTCGCGGCCGCCCTCCCCTCGGCGCTCCTCGCCCCCGCGCTCGCGGTGCTCGCCGCCGCCCTCGCGCCGCGCCACCCGGTGCGCCTCTACGCCGCCGCCGCCGCCCTGTCGCTCGCCGCCACCCTCGCGCGCGCCTATTTCGGCCCCGCCGCGTCGCTCCACGATCACCTGCTCGGCTTCTGGCCCGGCCCCATCTACGACGGCGAGCTCGTGCTCGACCGGCGGCTCCTCTCGTTCCGCGCCGCCACCGTCCTCCTCGCCGTCGCCGCCGCCGCGCTCGCCCACGCGCGCGTCCGCCGCTCCCGCGGAGCGCTCACCGTGGCCGCGCTCACGTTCGGCGTGGCGGTGCCCTTGCACCTCGCCGGCGGGGCCGCCACGCGGGCCGAGATCGCCCGCGCGCTCGGCGCGGTGCGCGAGGGGCCCGGCTGCACCGTCCACCTGCCGCGCGAGAAGCCGCCCGCCGACGCCGACCGGCTCCACGCCGAGTGCGAGCGCGACGTCGCGGAGACCGCCGCGGCGCTCGGCGTCGCGCACCCGCCGCACGTCACCGTGTTCGCGTACCGGAGCGCGGCCGAGAAGCGCCGGCTCGTGGGTGCCGGCGAGACCGACTACACGAAGCCCTGGCTCGCCGAGATCCACCTCGAGGACACGGCGGCGTCGCCGCACCCGATCCTGCGCCACGAGGTGGTCCACGCGGTGGCCTCCGCGCTCGCGCCGCTGCCGCTCCGCATCCCCGCGCGCGCCGGGATCCTCCCCTCGGGTGCGCTGCTCGAGGGGCTCGCGGTGGCGCTCACGCCGCGCGGGAGGTGGAGCGTCCACGAGCGGGCGCGCGCGCTGCGCGACCTCGGCCTCGCGCCGCCGATGTCGAAGCTCCTCGGCGACGCCGGCTTCTTCTCCGCCCCGCCCGCGCGCGCCTACACCGCCGCCGGGAGCTTCGTGCGCTGGCTCCTCGACACGCGCGGGCCCATCCCGGTGGCCGCGGCGTACGGACACGTCGATCTCGCCCGCGCGTTCGGGACGCCCCTCCCCGCGCTCGAGGCGGAGTGGAACCGCTTCCTCGACGGCATCACCGTCGCGCCCGAGCTGCGCGCCGAGGCCGCGGTGCGGTTCAAGGATCCCGGCCTCTTCGGCACGCGCTGCGCGCGCGAGGTCGCAGCGCGCGGAAGCCCGCACGGCACGCCACGCGCGCTCTCGCGCTGAGCAATCGGGGCCGGCTACTTCCCGCCGCGCAGCCGCTCGATGGCCGCCTTGGGGTTCTTCACCCCGTTCTTCAGCAGCCACCAGGTCACCTTCATCCCGCCCTGGGCGAGCACGGAGAGGTAGCCGTGCTTCAGGAGCTGGCCGGTGGAGGCGTCGATCCGGATGCCGACGTGCAGCGCGGGATCGCGATCGAGCACGAGCTTGAAGAACTCGATGCCGAACTCCCCGACGTCGTCCGACCGGACCGCGGTGATCCGCTGCACCGCGCCCTCGGGGAGCGTGAGCGTGAAGTCCGGGGCCTGCGGCTTCCCCTCCGCCACCGTGGGCTTCCCGCCAGCCATCGTGAAATACGCGGGCCCGCTCGCGAGCTCCAGGCCCACCTGCGCCTCGGGCGCGAGCGGCTTCGTGGCCTTCCGCGCGGCCTCCTGCGTCTCGAAGAACCGCTTCAACGCGTCGTAGCTCGGTCCCGGCATGGCGCCGGAACATAGAGAGGGCGCCGCTCGGCTGGCAAGCACCGCGTGGCGCGGGCGGGCGAGCCCCCGCACGTTGGGACTCCCGTGCGGGGTTGCTACCCTGCTGGCCTCGTGCTCGCCGCTCTGCTCGCCCTCCTCGCCCTCGCCGCGCCTCCCGCGGCGCTATCGGTCCGCGGCGGCGAGTTCCACGGCTCGGCGGTGGTGTGGGACGCATCGCGCGGGCACCTGCTCACCGCGCTGCACGTCGTGGAGGAGATGCCCTCGGTCGAGGTGGCGCTCCCGTCCGGTGAGCTGGTGCCGGCCCGGGTGGTGGACCGCGACCCGATGCTCGACCTCGCGCTCCTCGCGGTGGACGCGCCGCTCCCGCCCGCGCCGCCCCTCGCGCGCGCGCCCGCGGCCGGCGACCCGGTGGCGCTCGCGGGCTGCCCGGCGCTCGCCTGCGGCACCGTGGCCGGCGCCGTCGCCGAGCCGCTCCGGTCCTTCGGCGGCTCGCGCTACGTGGAGCTCGCGGCGGCGGTGAAGCCCGGCGCGAGCGGCGGGCCGGTGCTCGACGCGCGCGGCGCGCTCGTGGGGCTGGTCGATCTCTCGATCCGTGGCGGGAGCGTGACGCTCGCCGTCCCCGCGGCACGCGCCGCGGCCCGCTTCCCGCGCTCGGCGGAGGGGCTCTCGGCGCGAGCTCAGTAATTGGGTTCCACGCGCGGCGACACCGGCTCGTCCGGCGGCGGCTCCGCGGTGGGCGGCTCCGCGGCGGGCGGCTCCGCGGGAGTCGCCCCCTGCGGCTGCGCACCCGGGGCCGGCGCGGTCTGCGTCCGGCCTCGCACCGGCATCACGTCTGCCGGATCGATGCCGAGCGCGGCCGCCGTCTCGGCGTTCAGGTTCCCGGTCGCGGGCAGGCCGCGTGAGCGCTGGAAGTCGCTGAGCGCCACGCGCGTCTGGTCGTCGTAGTTCCCGGTGAGCTCCACCGCGAAGCCGCGGTCACCGAGCGAGCGTTGCACCACGCGCACCTGCTCCGGCGAAAGATCGCCAGGCTGCGCCACCCAGGTCTTGTCGCCGGGCTGTGTCCCCGACGAGGCGGGCTCATCGCTCTTGGAGCTCCGGGAATGGCTGCAGGCGGCGAGCGCGAGCGCGGCGAGGATCAGGAGCTTCCGCATGGTTCACCTCGTGGCCCGGAAAACTGGTGCTTTCCACGCCGCCCTGCGAGATCATGTCCGGGTCCCAATTCCCTCGACCGGGGTGCCCTACATGAATCGCCGTCCCACCGCCTCGTCCGCTGCGGCCGTCGTCCTGGCAGCGCTCACCGCGCTCGCCGGCTGCGCCAGCGCGAAGCACATCCCCGGCACCGAGATCCGCGACACGCCCGACTCCCGCGCCATCGTGGGGGTCATCGACGCCTACCGGCAGGCGGCCGAGCGCCGGGACGCTGCCGGGGTCCTCTCGCTCGTGTCGGAGTCCTACTTCGACGACGCCGGCACGGCCGATCCGTCGGACGACATCGACTACGTCCAGCTCAAGCAGCTCCTGCCGGCCCACTTCCGCAAGCTCTCCGCGGTCAAGCTCGGCATCGGCGTGCGCGAGGTGGAGGTGAAGGGCGACCGCGCGGTCGCGACCGTGTTCTACGACGGCCACTACCGCGTCTCGACCGCGACCGGCGAGGCGCAGAAGTCGACGTCCGACGTCTCGCAGATGCGCTTCGTCCGCGAGGGCGGGCAGTGGAAGATCCAGAGCGGGTTGTAGTCGAGCGAGCGGGCTTCGCTCACACCCCAGCCAGCTCGCGGAAGCCGGGCTCGCCCATCCGCCGCAGCGCCGCGAGCCGGTCCCGGTAGCGCGTCCAGTCCTTCCAGGCGAGCCGGTCGGCGCCGAGCGCCGTCCGGTGGAACGCGTGGATGCGCGAGGCGGTGTAGCGGAGCGCCACGTAGCGCGCGTACGCGTACACCGCGTCGGCGGTGGCACGCTCGAGGCGCGCGCGGGAGCGGTAGCCGTCGAGGAGGGCCCGCGCGAGGCCGGGCTCGAGCCCGGTGCCGTAACACCAGGCGAGGATCGCGACCGCGATGTCCCACGCGAACGCGTCGGTGCACGACATCTCCCAGTCGAGCACCGCGGAGAGCTCGTCGCCGGTCCAGAGCACGTTGTCGATGAACAGGTCGCCGTGCACGAGCCCGCGCGGCGCCTTCGGCAGGCGCTCGCCGAGCGCGAGCTCGTCGCGGAGCATCGGCAGCGCCGCCGCCACCTCCGGATCGCCGTCGCCGTCGGGCTCGAGCTCCCGCACCCAGCCCGCCACGCGCGGCCACGCGTACGGGTTCACCCGCTCCACGCCGAGGTCGTGCGACTCCTCGTGGAGGCTCCCCAGCGCCTCGCCGACCCGGCGGCAGTGGACCGCGGTCACGTCCGCGCGCTCCAGCTCCTCGCCCGGCGCGAACGCGAACAGCATCGCCTGCTTGCCGGCGATCACCACGTAGCTGCGCCCGCCGGCCGCCGGCACGAGCCGGACCGCCGGGAACCGGCGCGCCTCGAGGTGACCGAGTACCCGGCCCTCGAACTCCACCTCGGCGTCGCTCTTCCCCTCGTTCACGCGGAGGAAGTAGCGCCGGCTCCCCGACCACAGGTGGTAGTTCGTGTTGACGCTGCCCTTCGGCTCCGCGACCGCGCGGTCCACGGAGGGCAGGCCGAAGCCCCTCGCGACGAGCACGAGCTGCCCGGAGGTGAGCGGGGTGTACACGGCCATGGCGCGAGCGTTCGAGGATGCGCGCACCACGGCGCGGCCGTCAACCTGGGCTTGGGCGGAACGCGGGCGACCCCGTGCACTGCGGGCCGGGTGCGGCTAGACTCCGCGCCCGATGAGCCGGGACAAGGATCACATCGCGCTGTCCGACGAGCACAACTCGCGCGGGATCGAGCTCGCCGACCGTGGCTGGCTCGACGAGGCGATCAGGGAGTTCAAGAAGGCGATCGAGCTCGACCCTCGGTCGGCGCACGCGCACGACAACCTCGCGACCGTCTACTCGGAGAAGAAGCTCTTCCGGGAGGCGCTCCAGGAGTACCTCACCGCGATCCAGCTCGAGCCCGACAGCGCGACCGCGCACTACAACCTCGCCTGCTTCCTCGCGACGCACGGCCCCGACATGGCCATCGGTCAGTACAAGGAGGCCATCCAGCTCGAGCCCGAGTACCCCGACGCCCACCTGAACCTCGGCCTCACCTACGCGGACCAGGGCAAGGAGGAGGAGGCGAAGAAGGAGCTCGAGGTCGCGATCTCGCTCGATCCGAAGGACGCCTTCCCGCGCCATGAGCTCGCCGCGTTGCTCATGGACGAGGGCGACTACCGGTCCGCGATCGGGCAGCTCAAGGAGGTCGTGCGGCTCGAGCCCGACGAGTTCGAGGCGCACCTCGACCTCGGCATCTGCTACGCGCAGAAGGGCTTCTACGCCGAGGCCGAGCGGTCGTATGCGCGCGCGCGGACCCTGCAGCCCGACGACCTGCTGCTGAACTACAACCTCGCGGCGCTGTACGCGCTGTGGGGAAAGCCGAACGAGTCGCTCGAGGCGCTCCGCCACGCCATCTCGTCCGATCCGGCGAAGGTGCGCGGCTGGCTCCAGTCGGATCCGATGTTCGACGCGCTGAAGGGGAAGCCCGAGTTCGAAGAGCTCGCGCACGGCTGAACCACGACCGCGCGACACGGGCTCTCGCGACACGGCTTTTCGATCATCGCCCGGCGGCGCTGATTTACGCTCGGTCCATGTCCGAGCTCGCGCTGTTCCGCCACGGAGAGGAGCTCCTCCGCGTGGCCCTTGGCGACGTCACGACCATCGGCCGCGATCCGGAGTGCGACGTGTCGCTCCCGGATCCCGCGCTCTCCCGCGTGCAAGCGGCCATCGAGCGGCGCGCCGACGGCTTCGTGCTCCTCGATCGCTCCGGCCGCGGTACGCGCGTGGGGCCGGAGGCCGCCGAGGAGGCCCCGCTCGACGACGGGACCGAGATCGCGCTCGGCACGTGGCGCGCGCTGTTCCGCGAGCGCGCCGCGGGCGACGAGGCGGCCACGCGGGTATCGGGCGCCACGCGGCTCCATGCGGCCGGGGCCGAGGCGGAGGACGCGGACGCGCCGGAGCGGCTCCGCGTGCGGGAGCGCGGCAAGGATCGCGTGCTGCGGCTCGACGGGTCGCGGTCCGTCACCGTGGGGAAGGACGCCGCGAACGACGTCGTCCTCGACGATCCGTTCGTCTCCGGCCGCCACCTCCGGCTCGAGCGCCGCGACGGCCGCTGGCACGTGCGCGACCTCGGCTCCACGAACGGCACCTTCCTGGGCGGCGCCCGCGTGGTCGACGCCGAGCTCCCCGCCGGCCAGCTCCTCCGGCTCGGCGACTGCGAGCTCGCGCTCGACGGCGACGTGGGGCCGCGCCGCGTAGCGCCGCCGTTCGAGGGGATGATCTCGGGCGACCCCGGGATGCGCGCGGTGTTCGACCTCGTCGAGCGCGTGGGGCCCGCCGAGATCCCCTGCTGTGTGTTCGGTGAAACGGGCACGGGCAAGGAGCTCGTGGCCCGCGCCATCCACGCCCGCTCCCCGCGCCGCGACGCGCCCTTCATCCCGGTGAACTGCTCGGCGATCGCCGAGACGCTCATCGAGAGCGAGCTCTTCGGCCACGAGAAGGGGGCCTTCTCCGGCGCCGACCGGCTGCGGAAGGGCGCCTTCGAGGAGGCCGACGGCGGCACCATCTTCCTCGACGAGATCGGCGAGCTGCCGCTCGACCTGCAGCCGAAGCTCCTGCGCACGCTCGAGCAGGGCGAGGTGAAGCGGGTCGGCGCCTCCCGGCCGATCACCGTGAACGTGCGCGTGGTCGCCGCGACGCACCGCGACCTGCGGGCCGCGGTGCGCGCGAACCGGTTCCGCGAGGACCTCTTCTACCGGCTCTGCGTCGTGCCGCTCACGATCCCCCCGCTCCGGCAGCGCCGCGCCGACGTCCGCGCGCTCGCCGAGGAGTTCCTCGACCGCACCGCGCCGCGCGGGCTGCCGCTCCGGTTCTCCGAGGACGCCTACCGCAAGCTCGAGGACTACGACTGGCCGGGCAACGTCCGCCAGCTCAAGAACGCGGTGCTGCGCGCGTTGCTCTTCCGCGGCGAGGGGCTCGTCGTGGGCCCGGGGGCGATCGCCCTCGAGGACACGCGCACCGCGCCCACCGCGGGCGGGGACGACGACACGCTCTACCTGCGCGGCCTCACGCTCGAGGCGATCGAGCGCGAGGCGATCCGGCTCTCGCTCCGGCGCCACAAGGGGAAGCGCGCCGCGGTGGTGAAGGAGCTCGACATCGCGAAGAGCACGGTGATGAAGCGGATCGCGCAGTGGGGGCTGCAGCACGAGGGCCGCCCCGGCGGCGCGCCGCCCGACGAGGATGACGAGTAGACCTCACTCCGCGACGGCCGTGGCCACCGGCCCGGGCGCCGCCTTCCGCGCGCCGCGCCCCACCGCGAGCGCGAGGAACGCCGCGAGCACGCACACGGTGCCGGAGGCGATGAACGCCGCGCGGTAGTCGCCCAGCTCGGTGCGCACGAGCCCGGCGCCGAGCGCCGCGACCCCGGCGCCCACCTGGTGCGCCGCGAAGATCCAGCCGAAGACGATGGGCGCGTCGCGCTGGCCGAACGCGTTCGTCGCGAGCCGCACCGTGGGCGGCACGGTGGCGATCCAGTCGAGGCCGTAGAACACGGTGAAGGCGTTCAGGCCGGGACCGGCCTCGCGCAGCGCGTCGGGCAGGAAGATGAGCGAGAGGCCGCGGAGCGCGTAGTAGGTGAAGAGCAGGCGGCGGCTGTCCCAGCGGTCGGTGAGCCAGCCGGAGAGCGTGGTCCCCACGAGGTCGAAGATCCCCATCGTGGCGAGGAGCTTCGCCGCGCGCACCTCGGGGATGCCGTGGTCCATGCAGGCGGGGATGAGGTGCGTGCCGATGAGCCCGTTCGTGCTCGCGCCGCAGACGAAGAAGGTGCCGGCGAGGAGCCAGAAGTCGCGGTGCTTCGCGGCGCGGGCGAGGGTCCGCACCGCGATGACGGCGGGGTTCGCCTCGCGCGGGGGCGGCGGCCCCTCGTCCTCCGTCGCGCCGTAGCGCCGGAGCCCCACCGCCGCCGGCGACTCGCGCATCACGAGGAGCACGAGCGGCACCATGAGGAGCGCACCGCCGGCGACGATGTAGAGCGCGGCGCGCCAGCCGTCGTCCTCGGCGACCTTCGCGAGGAGCGGGAGGAAGAGAAGCTGCCCCGTGGCGGTGCTCGCGGTGAGCGCGCCGAGCACGAGGCCGCGCCGGGAGTGGAACCAGCGGTTCACCACCGCGGCCCCGATCACCATCGCCGCCATGCCGGTGCCGGCGCCCACGCCCACGCCCCACAGGAGGAAGAGCTGCCACGGCGCGCGCATGAAGGTGGCGAGGAGGAGCGCCGTGGCGAGCGTGCCCATCGCGAGCGCCATCGTGCGGCGAACGCCGATGCGCTCGGCGATCGCCGCGCAGAACGGGCCCATGAGCCCGTAGAGGAGGAGGTTCACCGAGATGGCGCCGGAGATCGTCGCCCGCGACCACCCGAGCTCGCGCTCCAGCGGGACGATGAGCACGCCCGGAGTCGCGCGGATCGCCGCCGACACGAGCAGGACCACGAAGGTCGTCCCCAGGACCCACCAGGCGTAGTGACCGCGGCTCCTCACGAAGGCCTCCCGTCGGCGCTCCAGCTGCCTGCTGCCACACGCTCCCGCCCGCGCCGCTCCATCCCGGCGGGGACGCGCCTGCTGGTGTACCTGCACTGCGCGTCCGCGCGCATCCACATCAATGCATACGTGCTATGCATCGATGCATGGCCGAGTGGGACGACCTCCGCTTCCTCCTCGCGGTGGTGCGCGAAGGCTCCTTCAGCGCGGCGGCGGCCCGCCTCGGCGCGAGCCAGCCCACGGTGTCCCGCCGGATCGCCGCGCTCTCGCGGCGCCTCGGGACCGCCCTGCTGCGGCGCGAGGGCGGCCGCTACGTGCCCACGCCGGCCGGGCGGAGCGTCGCCACGCGCGCCGAGGCGATGGAGCGCGAGGTCCACGCCGTCGCGCGGGACGCAGATCGGCTCGACGAGCGGCCGCAGGGCGCCGTGCGCCTCACGGCGCCGGAGGGGCTCGGGATCGCGGTGCTCGCGCCGCGCCTCCAGGCCTTCCGCCGCGACCACCCCGGGATCGACCTCCTGCTCGTGGCGGAGCACCAGGTGGTGAACCTCTCGCGTCGCGAGGCCGACCTCGCGCTCCGGTTCGTGCGGCCGCGCGAGCGCGACCTCGTGGTGCGCCGGGTCGCGAGCGTCCCGTTCGCCGCCCACGCCTCCCCCAGCTACCTGCGCGATCGGCCGCGCGCGCCGGGCACGCTCCTCGAGGATGACGACCTCGTCCTCCTGCACGAGGATCTCGAGCGCTCACCGGAGTCGGCGTGGCTCCGCGCGCGGGTGCCGCGCGGCCGCGTGCGCGTCCGGGTGCGGACCACGCTCGCGCTCGCGGCTGCGGTCGCCGCCGGCGCGGGCGTCGGCGTGCTGCCCGAGTACCTCGGCGACACGCCGGGCCTGGAGCGGCTCGACGGGGCCGACGCGCTCGCGCGCGACCTCTACCTGGTGTTGCCACGCGCGCTCCGCGCCACCGCGCGGGTGCGGCTCGCTGCGCGCTTCGCGATGGATTGCGTGACGGGCGGCCGCGCCTGATCGGAGGCCGCGTCGCGGGCGAGGAAGGCGGCCCGCGGACTACTTCTTCTTCGCGCCGGCCTTGGCCTTGGTGGGCGGCTGGAGCTGAGCGAGCCGCGTCTTCGCCGTCTTGGCCGCGGGCGTGCCCGGGTACTTCTGGCCGAGCTCGCGCAGCACGCCCACCGCCTCGTCGCGCATGTTGAGCGCCACGAGCGACTCCGCGGTCTGCAGCATCGCGTCGGGCGCGCGCTCGGAGCGCGGGAACTCCTGGGCCACCTTGCCGTAGGCGAGGATCGCCTCGCGGTGCTTCCCGTCCTGCGCGGCGAGCTGGCCCTGGCGGTACTGCGCCTCCGCCGCCGCCGGGTCCTTGGGCCAGCGCTTCGCGAGCTCGTCGTACAGCTCGCGCGCCACCGCCTTCTCGCCGGCCTGGTCCTGCTCGCGCGCGAGCGCGAGGAACGCCTGAGGCTCGTTCGGCTTCTTCAGCTGCTCGATCTTCCGCTGCGCCTCGAACTTCTCGAGCGCGCCCGCGCCGCGGAGCGCGGCGAAACGGGCGTCGCTCTCCTGCTTCGACTGGCCGAGCGCCGCCTCCATCTGCTGGAGGCGGTGCTCGCTCTCCTCGATCTGTCCGCGCAGCTGCGCGAGGTCCTGCTGGAGCTGATCCTGCCGGGCCACGACGTCGGCGCCCGACCGGTGCGCGGTGGCGTTCAGCTCATCGAGCTTCTTCTGCACCTCGGCGATCTTCGCGTCGGCCTTCGCGACCCGGTCGCGGACCAGCTCGCGCTGCTCCTCGAGCTGGCGGGCCGTGATCTGACCCTCCTCCTCGAGGCGGTCGATCCGACGCTCCATCTGACGGCCGCGCTCGGCGGGCACCCAGCACCCGGCGAGCGCGACCATGGCCGCTGCGCAGAAGAGGCTCCGCATCTACTGGGCCTTCAGCTCCGCGCGGCGGTTCTGCTGCCAGCAGTCCTCGGTGGACTGCGTGCAGAGCGGCTGCTCCTTGCCGAAGCTCACCGGGTCGAGCGACTTGGCGTCGAGGCCGAGGTTCGTGAGGTACTTGCGCACCGACTCCGCGCGACGCTGCCCGAGGTGCTGGTTGTACTCGCTCGTGCCGCGCTCGTCGCAGTGGCCCTCGATCGTCACCTTCTTCGGCTTCATCTGCTTCAGGCAGTCGGCGTCCTTCGCGAGCGTGTCGCGCGCCTCGGCGGCGAGGGTGGCCTCGTCGAAGCCGAACTGCACGCGCTGGAGCTGGCACACCGGCGCCGCAGGCGTCGACTCGACCGACACCGGGCCCTTGGGAGCAGCCACCCCGGCCACGCAACGGCCGGCCTCACACGCACGGCCGCCAGAGCACGGGTGCGTCTCGTCGCACTCGACGCGCGGCGCGCACTTGTTCTCCTTGCAGGCGAAGCCGGCGGGGCAGTCCGGGTCCTTCGCGCACTCCTGGCAGTGGCCCGTGACGCAGACCTTCCCGAAGCCCTCCTGGGCGGCGCAGTCCTTGTCGGACTCGCAGTTGCCGCCGGTCGGCTTCTTCGGGCAGCCGGCGAGGGCGAGCGCGAGGAGCGGCAGGGCGACGGTGAGAACGCGGCGCATCGTGTGGAACCTCCGAAAATGGGAACTGCTGGGGGTAGGGAAACTGGAGGTCTATGCGCCCCGTTCGCGACCGGTGTCAAAGGAAAAACTCGTGACGACTAGCCCTGGAATGTAGGCGGCGCCCGGCTGTTCCTGTTGGTTCGGCCCCCCAGGCCTTGAGCCTCCCTGCCATGGGGTCTAAGGTTTCCGGCCTTCCCGTGGACACACCCGTCGATCGGCTCTTTCTCCCCGTGACCTCGAACGCCTCCAGTAGCCGCCCGCGCGGCGCGGCCCGGCTGCGCACCGGCGCCGTCGCCGCCCTCGTCCTCGCCCTCCTCTTCCTCGGGGGCGGCGGGTTCGTCGCGCTCTCGGGGAAGGCGCTCCCGGCCTTCGACACGCTCAAGGACTACCGGCCGCTCGTCGCCACCCGGGTGTACGGCGTGGACGGCACCGAGGTGTTCCAGTTCGCGCGCGAGCGGCGGACCGTGGTGCCGTTCGCCGAGATCCCCGACGTGATGAAGAGGGCGGTGCTCGCGTCCGAGGACGCCGGCTTCTACCACCACGAGGGCGTGAACTACCTCGCCATCGCGCGCTGCGCGGTGAAGAACGTGCTCCGCGGGCGCACCACCTGCGGCGGCTCCACCATCACGCAGCAGGTGGTGAAGACCTTCCTGCTCACGCCCGAGCGGCGCATCTCGCGCAAGGTGAAGGAGCTCATGCTCGCGCGGCGGCTCGAGCAGAACCTATCGAAGGACGAGATCCTCTACCTCTATCTGAACCAGATCTACTTCGGGCACCGACGCTACGGCATCGAGGAGGCGGCCCGCTTCTACTTCGGGAAGAGCGTCCGGCAGATCTCGCTCGGCGAGGCCGCGCTGCTCGCGGGGCTCGTGCAGTCGCCGGAGCGGCTCTCTCCGATGAAGCACCCCGCGGCCGCGAAGGAACGGCAGAAGTACGTGCTCCGCCGGATGGCCGAGGAGAAGTTCATCACCGAGGCTGCGGCCGAGGCCGAGGCGAAGCGGCCCATCGCGGTGAAGCGGCAGGCCGAGGATCCGCCGGGCGCGTGGTACGCCGACGCCATCCGCCGCCAGCTCGACGACCGGTACGGCGCCGAGCGCGTGGAGACCGACGGGCTCACGGTGGACGTCGCGATGGATCCCACGATGCAGAAGGCGGCCGAGGACGCGCTGGAGTCGCAGCTCCGCGCGGTGGACAAGCGGCAGGGCTGGCGCGGCGCGCAGTTCCACCTCGACTCGGCGCAGGTGCAGGCGGCGCTGCCGCTCTGGCGCGATCGGCTCCACGCGGTGGAGGCGCGGCCGGGCGAGGTGGTGGTGTGGGATCTCGCGCGCGCCCCGCGCGACGAGGACCAGGTGGAGGAGGGCGACCTCCGCAAGATGGCGCGGGTGCGGCGGCTCGAGCCCGACGGCATCTACGCCGGCCTCGTCACCGCGGTGTCGCCGACGCAGGCCACCATCGACCTCGGAAACGCGGTGGGCACGATCCCGCTCTCCACCACCGGCTGGGCGCGCAAGTTCAACCCGACCTCCGGCACCGCGGTGCCGAAGCGGATGCAGGACGTGCTGCGCGCCGGCGACATCGTGCAGGTGCGCGCGGTCGGGGGGAAGGTCTCGCCGGCGGACGCGGCCCTCGCGAAGCGCCCGATCGCGCTCGCGCTCGAGCAGGTGCCGCGCGTGCAGGGCGCGCTCGTCGCGATCGACCCCGCTACGCGCGGCGTCCGCGCGCTCGTGGGCGGCTTCGACTTCGCCACCTCGCAGTTCAACCGCGCGTTCCAGGCGAAGCGGCAGCCGGGCAGCGCGATGAAGCCGTTCGTGTGGGGCGCCGCCGTGGAGTCGCGCCGCTTCACGCCGGCGACGCTCGTCTACGACACGCCCGACGTCTACCGGGACCCCTGGACCGGCAAGGAGTGGAAGCCGCAGAACTTCGAGCGCGACGAGTACGACGGGCCGATGCTGCTCACGCAGGCGCTCGCGCACTCGAAGAACACCGTCGCGGTGAAGCTCGTCGACGGGCTCGGGGTCGACACGGTGATCGGCTTCGCGCGGCGGCTCGGCGTCACGAGCGACCTGCCGAAGCAGCTCTCGCTCGCGCTCGGCACCGGCGAGGTGACGCCGCTCGAGCTCGTGAACGGCTACGCCAGCATCGCCGCCCGCGGCTTCCGTGCGGAGCCCGTGATGGTGCTGCGCGTCCGCGACCGACAGGGGCACGTGCTGGAGGAGAAGACCCCGGCGCGCCCGCCGCCGCTCGCGCCGGTCGCAGCGGCCGCGGTGCAGCCCGCCTCGCTGGCGCTCGCCCCGGACGACGAGGCGCGTCCCCCGCCCGAGAACGCGCAGGCCGCCGCGACCGCCGGCGCGCAGCCCGTCGGCGCGGCGACGGCGAGCGCCTCGATCCCGGAGGCCGGCTGCGAGCCCGCAGTGGCGCACGTCCTCACGGCGATGATGCGCGACGTGGTCGCCTACGGCACCGGCGGCGCCGCGCGCGCGCTCGGGCGGCCGGTGGCGGGCAAGACCGGCACCGCGCAGGATCACCGGGACGCCTGGTTCGTGGGCTTCAGCCCCGACCTCGTCGCCGGCGTGTGGGTGGGCTTCGATTCCCACGAGCCTCTCGGGCCGCGGGAGACCGGCGCGGTCGCGGCCCTCCCGGCCTGGATCTCGTTCATGCAGGCGTCGCTCTCGCGGCGGCCGGTGCTCGACTTCGAGGCGCCGCCCGGCGTGGAGCTGGCGCGCGTGGATCCGCGGAGCGGGCTCCTCGCCCCCGACCCGGCGCCGCCGGACGCGCTGCTCCTGCCGTTCGTCTCTGGCACCGTGCCGACGCAGCGCGCCGGCGAGGTTCAGGCGAACCCGCAGAACTTCTTCATGGAGTGAGCGCGCGCGGGGCGTGCGCCGTTCCCGCCGCCCCGGAACGACCGGTCTCGTGCGTGAGCGCGCTCGCCTCGCGATCTCCGCGGCGAGGGGCCCGGCGCTACCGCACCTACGGCGCTCGACCGCGGCGCTACCGCACCGGCGTCGCGCGGACCGCGGCCTTGCCGTCCTTCACGTAGACCTGGAACCGCACCGTCCGGCAGCCGTACTTGTCGATGAGCTGGTCCCTGTTCTTCTGCAGCCTCGTCCGGAAACGCTCGAACGACACCGCCGCTCCGCCCTCGCCGGTCTCGCCCCGCACGCGGAGGAAGTCGTCGAAGACCATCCGCCAGTGCGACTCCTCCTCCTCGGCGAGCGACGCGCCCGCCGGGGAGACCTCCGGCCCGGCAGCCGGGGACGTCATCTCGGCGGCAGGAGGCGGCGGCAGCTCCGGGATCACGCCCGGAGCCGGCTCCGGCGCCGGCGGAATGGGCTCCGGCTCCGGCGCGCGCTTCGGCTCGGCGACGAAGGGCGCCGCGACCGGCTCCGAGGGGACCGGCTCGACGGAGGCCCCAGCGAGCGCGGCCGGCGCCGGCGCCTCGGCTGGCGACGCGGACCAGGCGGCCGTCGCCTCCGGCTCCATGACAGCGGCCGGGCTCGGCGCCGGCGGCGCGAAGATGGGCTGCGTGCCGGTCTCGACCGGAGCAGCGGAGGGCTTGGCCGCCGGCTTGGCCTCGGAGACCCAGAAGCCCGAGGCGGCCTCGGCGGCGCGGTTCAGCGCGCTCGCGAGCACGCCGGCGCTGCCGGCCAGCACCGGCGCGCGGGCCTTGAAGTCGCCGCGGTTCACGCGGTCGGCGGCGTGGAGCAGCTCGCGCGGGATCGCGCGTCCGCCCTCGTCGCTCATGAGGAGCCCGAGCACGACGCCGAGGACGAGCAGCACGGCGAGCACGATGAGCGACGCGACCTGATAGGTGGCGAGCCCCACGAACAGAGGCGCGGCGGCGAGCGAGAGCACCACCACGACACCGGGCGCTCCCTCGAGCGGCACCAGGTAGGCGCGGGTCTCGGGCGCGGAGGTGAAGAGGAGCGGCATCGCCGGCAGCGACAGGTACCCCTTCACGGGGCCGAGGCGACCGACATCGGCCACGCGCCGCGGCGGCTGCACGGCAGCGGCCGCGATCTCGCGCGGCGCCTCCGGGCGGACGGACGTGGCCACCGGCTTTCCGTCGACGACCACCGTGGCCTCCACGCCGGACGCGGCGCGGAGGGCGGTCACGAACCCGACGTCCAGGGGCAGCCCCACCAGGACGGCCGCGCCCCGGCCGGCGGGCACGCCGGCCACCGACCACACGCGGTCACCGGCGCGCGCGAAGCCGTCGCGGCGCACGCCGCGCTGCGGATCGGCCACGATCGGAGCGCCGTCCGGCAGCGACACCTGCTGCCCCGACGCACGGATCGCGACGCCCTGTGGCCCGGCGACGCCGACCAGCAACGCCTTCGGATCGAGCTTCATCGCCTCGGCCGCCGGGCGGATCGCGTCGTTCGCAGCGGAGAGCGGGTCGGGGCTGGCAACGGCCGGCGAGCGGGATGCGGCCTCGGCGAGCGCGCCCGCGTCGGCGGCGAGCAGGCGGCTGCGGCCCTCGAGCAGGGTAGCCGCCGCGCGGAGGTCGTGGTCGAGCTGGGCGAGCGAGCGGGCGCCGATCCACCCGGAGACGAAGTACAGGTTCCCGAGCCCCACGACGAGGAGCAGGACCACGTAGCCCCAGAGCCTGAGCCTGTTCATGCGCCGGTTGTAGCGTTTCGTCTCGAGGGGGTCAAAAAACGCTGGAGTACTGCCGACGCGCGACAAACCGGCGTTGCGTGAAGGTTCGCGCCGGCTCGACCTCGCCCCCTACATGCAGCATACTTCCGGCCCGTGCCGAAGCGCCGAGCGCCAGCGCCCCCGCCCGATGGGATCCTCACCCACCTCGGCGGAAAGGTGCGCGCGCGACGCGGATCGCTCGGCTGGACGCTCGCCGAGCTCGCGGCCCGCTGCGGCATCTCCCAGCGCTTCCTCTCCGACGTCGAAGCGGGGCGGGCGAACATCTCGATCGTGAACCTCCAGGCGCTCGCCCGCGCGATGGGTACGAGCGCCTCGGAGATCCTCGCCGGTGCACCCACCGCCGACCGGCGCGGCTGCATCGTGCTCCTCGGGCTCCGCGGCGCCGGGAAGTCCACCATCGGCCCGCGCCTCGCCGCGCGGCTCGACCTCCCGTGGTTCGAGCTCGACGGTCTCATCGAGGCCGAGGCCGGCCTGTCGCTGGGCGAGGTCTTCGCGGTGCACGGCGAGCGCTGGTACCGGCGGCTCGAGTTCCAGGTGCTCCGCCGCTTCCTCGACCAGAACGAGCGCGCGGTGCTCGCCACCGGCGGCGGCATCGTCACGGCGTCCGACGCGTTCGACATGCTGCTGCAGCGCTGCACCACCGTGTGGCTGCGCGCCCGCCCCTCCGATCACCTGGAGCGCGTGCTGAAGCAGGGCGACGCGCGCCCCGGCGCGGGCCGCCTCCACGCGATGGCCGACCTGCGCGCCCTGCTCGCCGAGCGCGAGCCGCTCTACTCCAAGTCCGACCTCGTCATCGAGACGTCCGCGCTCGGCATCGCCGGCAGCGTGGAGGCGCTCGTCCAGCAGATCCGCTCGCGCGAGGCCTCCACCGCGCGGGCGTGACCACGCACGACCAAGCGCCTGGATTCACTGTAAGTGTCTGCTTGACCGATCCCTCCGCGGGGCTTACAGCGCAAGCATGACCAAGCTCACCGCGGTGCTGGCGCTCGCGCTCGTCCTCCCCGCCGCGCGCGCCGACGAGGGCATGTGGACCTTCGACGGCTTCCCGAAGGAGCGGGTCGCGAAGGCCTACGGCTTCACGCCCAGCGACGCCTGGCTCGATCACGTGCGCCTCTCCTCGGCGCGGCTCGCCCAGGGCTGCTCCGCGAGCTTCGTCTCGCCGGACGGCCTGGTGATGACGAACCACCACTGCGCGCACAGCTGCATCGAGCAGCTGTCGACCACGAAGAAGGACTTCGTGAAGAACGGGTTCCTCGCCCGCACGCTCGCGGACGAGGTGAAGTGCCCCGCGCTGGAGGTGAACCAGCTCGTCGGGATCACCGACGTCACCGCGAAGGTGAACGAGGCGACGAAGGGGCTCGACGGCAAGGCGTTCCACGAGGCGAAGCGCGCGGCGACGGCGAGGCTCGAGGCGGAGTGCCAGACCTCCGACGCGCTCCGCTGCGAGGTGGTCCCGCTCTTCGGGGGCGGCCGCTACGACCTGTACCGCTACCGGCGCATGCAGGACGTGCGGCTCGTCTTCGCGCCCGAGCTCGCCATCGCCGACTTCGGCGGCGACCCCGACAACTTCATGTTCCCGCGCTTCGATCTCGACCTGGCGTTCCTGCGCGTCTACGACGGCGGGAGGCCGGCGAGGCTCGACCACTGGCTCCGCTGGTCACCTGCCGGCGCGAAGGAGGGCGAGCTCACCTTCGTCTCCGGCAACCCCGGCTCCACCGCCCGGCAGCTCACCGTGGCGCAGCTCGAGTACGAGCGCGACTTCGCGCTCCCGGAGCGGCTGATCGAGCTC
>Ga0318496_10000215_pt1 | contig 18324 bp, 20 predicted proteins | sample GRESIP109b1f22_FD_203296 | JGI IMG/M metagenome (GOLD analysis project Ga0318496, IMG submission 203296) | Tropical soil microbial communities from Luquillo Experimental Forest, Puerto Rico - GRE.SIPMG.109b1f22 | ecosystem: Environmental > Terrestrial > Soil > Tropical forest > Bulk soil... | reverse complement strand
GTCCGAGTGCGGCCCGAAGTGCTGCTCGGTCTGGCGCACCAGGTAGACGTCGCCGAGCGCTCCCTCGTCGGCCAGCTCTTTGGCCCGGACGTACATCGGCGCGAAGCAGATCTCCTCGGCGTACATCAGCTTGACCCCGGCGTCGCGGCAGGCGGCGATCATCTCGTCGGCCTCGCGCAGCGTCCGCGCCAGCGGCTTCTCGCAGATGACGTGCTTGCCGGCCTGCGCCGCCGCCACGGCAATGTCGCGGTGCAGCCAGTTCGGGGCCGCGATGCAGACCAGGTCGACATCGGGGCGCCCGGCCAGCTCCCGGTAGTCGGTATGCCAGGCCGGGATCCCCCACCGCGCCGCGAACTCAGCCGCATGGTCGGGCGACCTCGACGCGACCGCGCGCACCGACGCGGCCGGCGACAGCGCGAACGCCTCCGCGTGCATCTGGCCGATGAACCCGGTGCCGACCAGCCCAACCCCTACCTCACCCGGTGCCATTGCATCCTCCCGCCCGCTGCCGCCAGCCCGCCTGGCAGCCAGGATCCCGCAGAGCCCGCCGGCGTGTCACGACGCCACACACGCCGATCCCGGACCTGGCACGGCGCCATCGCCGCGGCGCCAGCCGAGCCGGTTGAAGCCGGCGCCCGGCCCAGGCGATACTCCCGTCGTGGCTGGGCAACACGGGCGGACGTCGCTCGACGTGACTTCCGAACCGCTCAAGGCGCAGATGGAGACGTTCCTCGACGAGCACCGGGCCGCGCTGCGCGCGTGCCTCGACGGCCTGACCGAGGAGCAGGCCCGGCGCCGTCTGGTCCCGTCCCGGACCACGCTGCTGGGCCTGGTCAAGCACGCAACCTACGCGGAGAAGGTGTGGTTCGGCGAGGCCGTCACCGGCCGCCCGCGCCAGGAAATGGGCCTCCCGCCGAGCGCCGCCGACGCGTTCCTGCTCGCCGACGAGGACACCATCGAGTCGGTGCGCCGCGCGCACGACCAGGCGTGCGAGGCGTCGCGCCGGGCCACCGTCGGCCTCGGCCTGGATGACGTGCTGTCCGGGCACCGCTTCGGGCCGCTGCCGTTGCGCTGGGTCTACCTGCACACACTGCGGGAATTCGCCCAGCACTGCGGCCACGCGGACATCCTGCGGGAGCAGATCCTGAGCGCCGGGTAGGCCGCCGGAGGGCAGGCCTTCCGGCGGGCCGGCGCCTGCGGCGACGGCCCGTGGTCATCGCCAGGTATCAGGACGGCCGGCGCTGACTCTATTTCGGTACAGGCGCTGGCCCACGGTGCCGTACCGGGCACGGGCCGCGCGATAGCCGATGCACGGGGGTGCAGATCATGACTGACGTTGCCTGCTTTTGCGGATGCTGCTACTCGTTCGAGGGCGACGGGGGAGCCTGTCCCCGGTGCGGCGAGTACGCGTCCATCCGGCCCGCGTCCAAGCCGGATCGCCAGCCGGCCCGCAGCCGCCGGGACGAGGCCGACGCTGGCCGCCTGCCCGTGGGCGCGGCGGCGCGGAGCTAGCCGCCAAGGTTCTGCAGGGCGCGGCGCACCGATCCGGGCCGCTCGAGCCAGATGAAGTGACCGCAGTCGTCTTCGATCACGTGCCGCGCGCCGGGGATGAGCGCGGCCGAGGCCACGCCGTGCCGGGGCGGGATCGGGCTGGCCGCGCCCAGCACGAACACGGCCGGGATCTTCAGCGAGGGCAGGCTGCGTTCCAGGGTCCGGTCCTCGAAGTGCTGGTGAATCGAGGCGAACGTGCCCGCGTAGCAGTCCAGCGACAGGCCCAGCGGCGGCATCGGCGGCGCCTGGGCCGGTGACGAGAAGTACCCGGGCCAGACGATGGCCAGCCCTTCCAGGGCGTCCTGGACGGTGCCCTCGCCGGCCATGGCCCGCTCGTCGAGTTCCTGCGCCCGCGCCGCCCGTTCCGGCGGGATGCGCTCGGCCAGGATCCGGCCGAGGTCGTCCTCGCCGCCGTCGGGAACCGCGCCGAGCGGGTCGACCACGACCAGGCCCAGCAGGCGGTCCTGGTGCTGGGCCGCCAGGTGCATGGCCAGGTGCCCGCCCCACGAGTGGCCGATCACGTAGGCCCGGCCGGCGCCCGCCGCGTCGAGGACCGCGATCGCGTCCGCCACGTGCCGGTCGACGTCGAACGGCCCCGAGGTCGTGGACGGCGCCAGGCCGCGCTGCTGGTACCGGATGACGGCGAACGCGTCGTCGAGCTCGGCGGCCAGCGGCCCGGTGTAATCCGACAGGCCCGGCCCGCCGTGCAGGATGAGCACCGGCGCGCCGGCCCCGGCCTGCGACGCGGTGATCACGCCACCCGGGACGCTGGCGGCAAACTCACGGCCCGAGGCCGGCTCCGTCAAGGCAGGTCCCTCCCCCCTTTCCGCGGAGCCTAGCCATAACGGGCCCGGCGCGGACGGGCGGGGAGGTGTCGGCCAGCTGACAGCGGCCCGGTCAGCCACGGGTGTATCTGGGCCGGCGTCCGGGACTCTGTTTCAGCAGAAGGCCGACACGGTAACGGGCGAGGCCTTTCCGGCCGGGGGACCGGGCCCTGGGGGAAACCATGCGGATCCTGCTGATTTCGAGCGCCTACAACAGCCTGACCCAGCGCGTGCACGTTGAGCTGGCCGACCGCCGCCACGAGGTGTCGGTCGAGCTCGCGCTCTCCGAGGAGGTCATGCGGGAGGCGGTCCGCCGCTTCGACCCGGACCTGATCATCGCGCCGATGCTGACCAGGGCGATTCCCGACGACATCTGGTCGGCGCTCCCGTGCTTCATCGTCCATCCGGGGCCTGTCGGCGACCGCGGCCCGTCCTCGCTCGACTGGGCGATCATGGGCGGTGCCGGGCGCTGGGGCGTCACCGTGCTCCAGGCGAACGCCGAGATGGACGCCGGCGACATCTGGGCGAGCGTCGAGTTCCCGGTGCCCCGCTGCTCCAAGGGTTCCCTGTACCGCAACGAGGTGGCGGACGCGGCGCTGGAGGCCGTGCTGCTCGCGGTGACACGGTTCGAGACGGGCCGCTACCGGCCGGAGCCGCTGGACTACTCCCGGCCCGGGGTCAGCGGCAGGCTGCGCCCGCCCTGCCGGCAGGAGCACCGCAGGATCGACTGGCAGGCCGATCCCATGTCCGTGGTGCTGGCCAAGCTGCAGGCGGCCGATTCCAGCCCCGGCGTCCTCGACGTGATCGGCGGGGACGAGTACTTCCTGTTCGGCGGGCATGAGGAAGATCAGCTGCGCGGCCGCCCGGGAACGCTCGTAGCGCGCCGCGGCGGCGCGGTCTGCCGGGCCACCGTGGACGGAGCGGTCTGGATCCCGCAGCTGCGCCGCCGCCCGGCGCCCGACGGCCCGCTCACCTTCAAGCTGCCCGCGACGCTGGCGCTCGGCGGCGTGGCCGCCGGGGTGCCGGAGGTTGACGCGCCGCTGGTGCTGCCGCCCGGGCGGCGCACGTACCGGGAGATCAGCTACCGCGAGGCGGTCGGCGTCGGCTACCTGCAGTTCTCCTTCCCCGGCGGGGCCATGAGCACCGATCAGTGTCGCCGGCTGCTCGCCGCGTACCGGCACGCCCGCAGCCGCCCGGTGCGGGTCATCGTGCTCGGCGGGTCCCGGGACCTGTTCAGCAACGGGATCCACCTGAACGTGATCGAGGCCGCCGCCGACCCCGCCGAAGAGTCCTGGCGGAACATCAACGCGATCGATGACCTGGTGCAGGCGATCCTGTCCACCACCGACCAGCTCACGGTGGCGGCGCTCGCGGGCAACGCCGCGGCCGGGGGCCTGATGCTCGCGCTGGCCGCCGACGAGGTCTGGTGCCGGGCCGGCGCGGTCCTCAATCCGCACTACCGCCTCATGGGCCTGCACGGCTCGGAGTACTGGACCTACACCCTGCCCCGCCGCGTCGGCGCGCAGGAGGCGGCCCGGCTCACCGAGGCGTGCCTGCCGGTCAGCCCCACCTCGGCCCTGCGGTCCGGCCTGGTCGACCGGGTCATCAGGGGCTCGGCCACCTCCTATCACTTCCAGGTGATCACGTTCGCCGAGCAGCTGGCCCGCCACCCCGGCCACGAGACACGGCTGGCCGCCAAGGCCCGCCGGCTCGCGGAGGTCGAGAACGACCGCCCGCTGGCGTCCTACCGCGCCGAGGAGCTGGCCATCATGCGGCGCAACTTCTCCGACCCGGGCGAGCCCTACGCCGAGCTGCGCCGGGCGTTTGTCTACAAGCAGAAGCCCGCGCGGACGCCGGCCCGCCTGGCGCGCCACCATGCCGATCCGGTCCTGTCCGGCGCGTGATCGCCGGCCGGGCCGGGCCCGCGCCGTGTAATCCCCGCGGAACGCGGCCGGTCCGGCGGGCCGGTTACGCGCCCACCCGGGTGGCCTCGGCCAGGATGGCGACGATCGCGGCGACGGCCTCTTCCGCGTCGGGCCCGTCCGCGGCCACGGTGACGTCCTGGCCGCTGGTCGCGCCCAGGCCCATGACGCCGAGCACGCTCTTGGCGTCGGCGCGGCTGTCCCCCACGGTGAGGGACACCGCCGAGGAGAACTTCGCCGCCGCCACAGCCAGCGCGCCGGCCGGGCGGGCGTGCAGGTCGCCGGTGAGGGTGACCGCCTGCTCACAGCTTGCGGGCATGGTGCGCCCCCTCTGCCGCGGCGAGGACGGCCTTGATGTCCGCGCCCCCGGCCGCGGCCACGGTCGCAGCGACCGCGCCCTCGACGAACGGCGCGTCGGCCAGCTCGACCGGGGCCGGCAGGTCATCGGCCTCGCCGAGCAGCGCCCGCACGGTGAGGACGGCACTGCCCAGGTCGGGCAGGATCACCACGCCGGCCCCGCCGTCGGCGAGCTTTACCGCTCGCTGCACCTTGGCCGCGCTCGTGCCAAGCCGCCCGTCGTCGGTGCCGCCGGCCGGGATAATGGCCACGGTGCCCCCGCTGACCTGGGCGGCGAGTTCCGCGGCCCCCTCGGCCAGCGCGGCGCTGTGCGAGACGAGGACGATCCCTACCGTAACGTCGCGGCTCATGGCATATCCTGAATCGTGTTCGACATTGCTGAAAGGTTGTCATGATCCAATCGGTGGAGCGCGCGTCCCGGATCCTGGCCATCCTCGGCTCTGGTACCCCCCGTCTCGGCGTCACCGAGATCGCGGAACGGGCCGGCCTGGCCAAGCCCACGGTGCACGGGCTGCTGCGCACGCTGGAGAAGCACGACCTGGTCGAGCAGGACGCGGACACCGGAAAGTACAGCCTTGGCCCCGCCGTGCTGCTGCTGGGCAACGCCTACCTGGACGGCTCCGAGTTGCGGGCCCGCTCCCTGCTGTGGGCGGAGTCGCTCGCCCAGCGGGCGAACGAGGCGGTCTGGGTGGCCAGCCTGTCCGGCCGCAGGGTGATCGTGCTGCACCACGTGTTCCGCCCGGATAACACCGTGCAGATCCTGGAGGTGGGCGCGGCCATCCCGTGGCACGCCTGCGCGCTCGGGCACGCGATCGTGGCATACCTGCCCGACGCGCAGCGCACCGCCGCGATGGCCGGCGACCTGGCCCCGCTGACCGGCCGGACGAAGACCGGCCGGGTCGCGCTCAGCCGGGCGCTCGCCCAGGTGCGCAACCAGGGCTACGCGGTCGAGGACCAGGAGGCCACCGTGGGCGACGCGGGCATCGCCGCGCCGATCGTGGGCCGGGACGGCGTGGTGGCGGGCGCGATCGGCGTGGTCGGCGCCGCGGAACGGCTGCTGGCCCCGGCCACGCGCCGGGAACTGGTCCGCGCCGTCACCGAAGCGGCGCGGGCCATCTCCCGGGACCTCGGGGCGGCCCGGGGCGGCGCGGTGCTGATGGCGCTGAGCTGAGATCATGACACCCTCAGGTGGGCCTGCTCCGGGGCGACCGCCTGCAGGGCCCGTCCGGCCAGGGCGGCGCACGCCGAGCTGTCGGCCTGCGCGATCCACTCCGCCACCTGCGGCAGTCGTGCCGGGCCCACGCTGAGCCGGCGCACGCCCAGGCCGATCAGCAACGGCAGCACGGCCGGGTCGGCGGCCGCGTCACCGCAGACCGAGACGCCCACTCCCGCGGCCGCGGCGGCCTGCACCACCTGGGAGACCAGGGCCAGGACCCGCGGGTCCGCCGCCAGGGCCGGGCGCATCCGCGGATCGGCCCGGTCCAGGCCCAGCACCTGGCTGGTCAGGTCGTTGGTGCCGATCGAGAAGAAGTCGCTGGCCGGCCCGAACGCGCTGGCGGCCGAGGCCGTGGCGGCGAGCTCCACCATCATGCCCAGCTCGGGCAGGTCGGCGCCGACCGCGCCGGCCGCTTCGGCCAGGGCCGCCCGCACCAGGGCCATCTCGTCCACGCTGGCCACCATCGGCACCATGACGGCGAGCCGGGTCTCCCGGCCGCTGCGCAACACGGCGCGGAGCTGATCGCCCAGGGCCCGGGGCTGGCTGAGCAGCGCGGCCAGGCCGGCTGGCCGGCCGGCCAGGAAAGGCGGGATCTTGTCGCCGGAGAAGTCGAGCAGCCGCACCACCGCCGACCTGCCTGCCAGCAGGCTCAGCACCGGATCCAGCGCGCGGCGGTGATCGTCCTGGGACGGCCATGCTCTGGCCCCGACGAACGGGATCTCGGTGCGCAGCAGGCCGACGCCCGCGGCCCCGGCGGCCAGGCCGAGCCGCGTCTCCGCGGCCGACGCCACGTTGCACAGCAAGGTGACTTCCTGGCCGTCCGCGGTACGCAGGGGAGCGGAGCCCGCAGCGCTCACGCCCGCCCGGCCACCGGGCCCGGCCGCCCGCCGCGGGCCCGCGGGCCCGGTCACGGCGGCCAGTTCCGCTGGCGAGGGGTCGACGATGAGGTGGCCGGCCGTCCCGTCCACGATGGCCGGGCGGCCCGCCGGTACCGTGAGCACCCCGGGGTCCGCGCCCGCCAGCATGGGCACGCCCAGCCCCCGCGCGATGATGGCGGCGTGGGAGCTGGCCCCGCCGCCGACCGACACCGCGCCGGCCAGCCCGGCCTCGGCCAGGCGGATCAGGTCGGCCGGGTCCACCTCGCGCCGGACCAGGATGAAGCTCCCCGGCGGGGGCGGTGCCGCGGGACCGCCGGCCAGGTGGGCCAGCACGGCCGCGGCGACCTGGCGCACGTCGGCGGCCCGGGCGGCCAGGTCCGGGTTGGCCAGCACGGCGATCGCCGCGGCCTGCGCCGCCGCCGAGGACTCGACCGCGGCCGCGGCGTCGGCGCCGCCGCGGACCGCGGCGACGGCCGGGTCTACCAGGGCGGGATCGGCCGAGATCAGCGCGCCGATGTCGACGATGTCGGCCTCGTCGCCGCGGCCCTCCTCCCGCAGCCGCCGCGCCAGCGCGGACCGCTCCCGCGCCACGGCGGCGAAGGCCCCGGCCACCTCGTCCGGGGTCGCCGGCCGGGTACCGGCCGGGGTGTCGCCGGGGAAGACGGGCCCGGCCGCCACCCCCTCGGACACCGGCACGCCGCGGAACCGGCTGGCCTGGGTCATCGGCCCGCCAGCGCGGCGTCGCGAAGGGCGCCGAGGATCAGCGCGGTCGAGGCGGCCCCGGGGTCTTCGTGGCCGACGCTGCGCGGCCCGAGGTAGCTCGCCCGTCCCTTGAGCGCCTGCATCGAGATCGTGGCCGCCGCCCCGGCCTGGGCGGCCTCGGCGAGCGCGGTGAGGGCGTCGGCGTCGGACGCCCCCTCCGCGATCGCTTTGCTGAAGGCTCCCGTCGCCGGTGCCAGCGCGTCCACCATCGTCTTGTCGCCCTCCCGGGCCGCCCCGAGCCGCTGCACGCCGGCGAGCGCCGCCTCGAGCGCGGCCGCCAGGCCCGGCAGGTCCACGTCGGCGGTGTCGCCCAGCGCCTTGCCCGCGCCGCGGAACGCCGTCCCGTATAGCGGGCCGGAGGCCCCGCCCACCTTGGAGATCAGCGTGGACCCGGTCAGCGTCAGGACAGCGCCCGGCGTCGCCGGAGCGGCGGTCTCCAGCGCGGTGACCACCGCCGAGAAGCCCCGGGCGAGGTTGATGCCGTGGTCGGCGTCGCCAATGGCCGCGTCCAGCTGGGTCAGGTGGTCCCGCTGCTCCTCGATGACCCCGGCGGCGGTGGTGATCCAGGTGCGGAAGACGTCAGCATCCATGGGTTTCTCCTGCGGTCTGGGAGCTAGTGGGACTAGCGTCCCCAGCGCAGGGCGGGCGTGTCCACCGGGGCGTCCCAGAGCCGGGCGAGCGCGTCGGTGAGCTGGCAGACCGTCACCGAGAAGCCCTGCATCTCCAGGCTGGTGATGTAGTTGCCGACCAGGTTCCTGGCGATCCGGCCGCCCTGGCCCTCCAGGTACCGGCGTACCTCGTTGAAGACCACGTACAGCTCCAGCAGCGGCGTGCCGCCCATGCCGTTGACCATCACCAGCAGGTCGCCGGACAGCGGCAGGTCGGCGCGGATGGCGTCGAGCGCGGCGGCGGCGAGATCGCTCGCGGTGGCCATCGGGACGCGGCGGCGGCCGGGCTCGCCGTGGATGCCGATGCCCATCTCGATCTCGGATTCGGCCAGGTCGAAGGTCGGCTTGCCCGCGGCGGGGACCACGCATGAGCTCAGCGCCACGCCGAAGGACCGGGACCGCTCGTTGACCTCGCGTGCCACGCCGGCGACCTTGTCCAGGCCCGCGCCCTCCTCGGCGAGCGCGCCGGCGATCTTCTCCACGAACACGGTCGCGCCCACGCCGCGGCGCCCGGCGGTGTACAGCGAGTCCTGCACCGCGACGTCGTCGTTGGTCACTACCGAGACGACCTCGATGCCCTCGTCGGCGGCCAGCTCGGCGGCCATCTGGAAGTTGAGCACGTCGCCGGTGTAGTTCTTGACGACGTGCAGGACCCCGGCGCCGCCGTTGACGGCCCTGGTCGCGGCGAGCATCTGGTCGGGCACCGGGGAGGTGAACACCTCGCCCGGGCAGGCGGCGTCGAGCATGCCGTACCCGACGAACCCGCCGTGCAGCGGCTCGTGACCCGAGCCGCCGCCGGAGACCAGGCCTACCTTGCCCGCCTGCGGGCTGCTGGCCCGGGTGATCACCTTGTTCTCGATGTCGACGGCCAGCGAGGGGTGCGCCGCGGCCACCCCGGCCAGGGCGTCGGCCACCACGGTGTCGGGCGAGTTGATCAGCTTCTTCATGGCGTGCTCTCCTGGACTTTCTCGGTGCTCGGGACCGGGTCGGCCGGCGCGAGGCTGGTGAACGCGGCGTCGGCGCGGACCCGGCCGACCGCCGCCCAAGCGAGGCCGCCGAGGACCCCGCCGGCCAGTTCCCCGATGAGGTAGGCGGGCACCTGGGACCACAGCACCTTCCCGCCGAAGGCCTTCAGCATGAACACGGCGCCCAGGTAGCGGGCGGGGTTGATGGCCGCCCCGGTCGCCGGGCCCAGGATGATGATGATCGCGAAGACGATGGCGCCGATGGCCATCGGCGCCCAGCCCGGCACCGCCCGGTGGTCGATGACCCCGTAGATCACGAAGACCAGGATGAACGTGCCGAGCGCCTCGATCAGCATGGCCCGGCCGAACCCCATCGTGGCCGGGTTGTAGGAGGTCACCCCGCCGCCGGCGGCGATCGTGGCCAGCCGGCCCAGGGTGAGGTAGATGGCGGCCGCGCCGGCGATCGCGCCGGCCAGCTGGGCGGCCCAGTAGCCGGGCACCTCGCGCCAGGCGAACTTGCCGGACACCGCCAGCGACAGTGTCACCGCCGGGTTGATGTGGCCGCCCGAGATGTGCCCGATCGCGTACACCGCGCCCACGATGACGAGCATGAACGCGAACGAGATCATCCCGAGCTCGGCCATCGAGAACGGGGCTTTCGTGCCGGCCGCGATCACGCCGGTCGCCGCGGCCGAGCCGGCGCCGACGAAGACCAGGAAGCCGGTGCCGAGGAACTCGGCGGCGAGCTTCTGCAGGGTGCTGGGTGGTGCTGCCATTCGGGTAGCCCGCGGCGCGCCGGTGACGGGCCCGGGTGCCGGGGCTCCTCACCTCCTCCGGGCGGTGCGGTGGCGACTTCGAAACCTGTTCGACATCGCCGAACAACGTTTCAGGAAACATAAGCCTGGAGGACAGACCTCGTCAAGAGGTAAGCAACCCCGAACCCGGCCGTTGGGAGGTATCTCCTGGCGGCCCGGGTGCTCTGGTTAGCAGATGGGCGTGCCGCCAACCGGGGGAGGCCGGATGCCGTCTCGTAGCCCGCTGGCCCGGCCCCTCTGGCGTCCGGGGCTGATCCGTGCTCCTGAGGCCGCGCCTGATTATGCTGTGCGTACAGGGCCGGTCGGCCCGCGATCCCGGACCCGGCGAACAGCACCGGGCTGATCTGGAATGTCGGATGCCTCGATGGGACGCGTCGGCCTAGGTTCTCCCTCGCGCGGGGGCCTCGACGGCGGATCTGCCCGCCTGCCCCAGCCGCTGACCAGCTTCATCGGCCGGGAGCAGGAGCTGGCCGAGGCGAGGCAGCGCCTGGGACGCTGCCGCCTGCTGACCCTGACCGGGCCCGGCGGCAGCGGCAAGACGCGCCTGTGTATCGAGCTGGCCGCGGGCGTGGCCGGCGACTATCCCGACGGGATGTACTTCATCCGGCTGGCGCCGGTCACGGATCCCCGGCTGGTGCCGTCGTCGATCGCCCAGAGCGTTGGCCTGCCCGATCCCAGCGGGCGACCGCTGGTCGAGCACCTGGCCCATCACCTGCGAAACCGCACGCTCCTGCTCGTCCTGGACAACTTCGAGCACCTGCTGTCGGCCGCTTCGGTGGTGACGGAACTGCTGGCCGGCACCCGCGGGCTGCGCATCGTAGTCCCTAGGTAGTCCTTCAGATGACGCTGGCCGCCGCCGGGCGGAGCGTGGCCTGCATGAACGACATTCAAGCCACTCCGCGCGCCGCCCGCCCGGATTGCCAGGTCCTGGTGGTCGGCGCCGGGCCCACCGGCCTGGTGCTGGCCGCGGACCTGCTGGCACGGGGCATCACCACGCGCATCATCGACAAGGGCGACGGGGTGAACCTGGAGACCAGGGCGGTCGCGATCCACGCCCGCGCGCTGGAAGTTCTCGACCTCATGGGCCTGGCCGAGCGCTTCGTCGAGTGCGGCCAGGTCGTGCAGCGGTTCTGCTTCTACACCGACGGCCGCCGCCGGCTCGCCATCGACCTGACGCGCAACGGCACCCGCTACGGGTTCATGCTCGATATTCCCCAGCACGATACCGAGAGCCTGCTGCGCGCCCGGGTCGCCGAGCTAGGCGGCGTGATCGAGCAGCGGACCGAGCTGGCCGGCCTGCGCGACGGGGCGGACGGCGTCACGGCGAGCGTCCGGGACCCGGCCGGCCAGCCGCGCCTGATCACGGCCCGCTACGTGGTCGGCTGCGACGGCGCGCACAGCCGGGTCCGCCACGAGCTTGGCCTCCTATTCCCCGGCCATCCCTATCCGCAGGACTGGCTGCTGGCCGACGTCCGGCTGGACTGGGCCCGCGCCGAGGACGAGGTCCACGCCTTCTTCCGGTCCGACGGCGTGCCGCTGATCTGCTTCCCGATGCGCGGGCACCAGTGGCGGCTGACGCTGCCGTTCGCTGGTGACCGTCCCCCCGGCCCTCCTGATCTGGCCGAGATCCAGCGGCTGGTCGACCAGCGGGCGCCGGAACGGGTCGTGGTGTCCGACCCCACCTGGCTCGCCACCTTCAACTGCCACCGCCGGTCCACCGGCACCTACCGCCGCGGGCACGTGCTGCTGGCCGGCGACGCGGTGCACATCCACACCCCGGCCGGAGGCCAGGGCATGAACACCGGGATCACCGACGCCCACAACCTGGGCTGGAAGCTGGCCCTGGTCGCGGGCGGCCGCGCCCCCGATCAGCTCCTCGACACCTACGGCCGGGAACGCGAGCCCGTCGCCGGGCAGGTCCTGGGCCTGACCCACACGCTGGTCCGGCTCGGCACCATGACCCATCCGGTCAAGCGGGCGCTCCGGGACGCCATCATCCCGGCCGCCTTCGCCGTCGGCCCGGTCCACCAGCGCGCGGTTCGCCGCTGGACCCAGGTGAACGTCGCCTACCCTGCCAGCAGCCTCACCCGGCCGGGCCGGGATCACCGCCGGCCCCGGCCCGGGCAGCGGGCCTCCGACATCGAGGTGCGCACGGCCGAGGGGACCAGCAGGCTCTTCGCCGTCTTGCGCCGCGGCCGCCACGTCATGGTCACCACCGGGACGGACCCGGCCGGCGCGCTGGCCGGCCCGGCCCTGGAGCCCTACCGGGACCTGTTCGAGCTGGTTACCGGCGGCTCCCGGGGAGGGCGCGCCGTCCGCGACCGCAGGGCCGGGTCCGTCATCCTGGTCCGGCCGGACGGGTACATCGCCGCCCGCGGCAGGCCGGACCGGATGGAGGATGTGCTGGGCTACCTGCGGGACCTGTCCGGCGCGGGCGAGATCGGCCGGCCCGGCCCGCCCGCCATGGCGATGGCCGCGGCCCGGTGATGCCCAGTGGCCGCCCACGTATTCTGAGCCCGAGATCGACGGATGAAAGGGACCCAGTGACGGGGTGACCGAGCCGCTGGTTTTCCAGCACGGCGCGGCCCAGACGGCGTTCATCGTGGCCACGGCGACCTGGCTGGTGTTCGAGGCCGTGATGCGGGTGCTGCAGCGGCTGCGCGCGAAGGGTCCCGCGCCCTCGGACCCCACCTATTTCGTCCTGGTGGCCTGCCTCGCGGCCGCCTTTGTGGCGGCGGAGATACTCGGCCGCCGCGGCCGGCTGCCGTGGCCGGGCGGCGCGGTCTGGCCGGTCGTGGCGGGCGTGACGCTGATCGCCATCGGCGTCGGGCTGCGCGTCTGGTCGATCGCCGTCCTGGGCCGCTTCTTCCAGTACCAGATCAACGTCCAGCCCGGGCACCGGGTGGTGACCGGCGGGCCGTACCGGTTCGTGCGCCACCCGTCGTACACCGGGATCGCGCTGGTGCTGGCCGGGATCGCGCTGGCCTGTGATGACATCTGGAGCCTGGTGGCCGTCGCGGTGCTGGGCGGGGCCGGCCTGGTGGTGCGTATCCGCGCCGAGGAGCGGCAGCTGACCCGCGAGCTGGGCGCGGACTACGAGCGCTTCGCGGCCGGCCGCAAGCGGCTGGTGCCGGGGGTGTGGTGAGCCCCCGCTCCGGCCCTGATCACTGCCCGTGGTCCCGGCGCTCGCGTACGCCGTACAGCAGGATCGACGCGCTGACCGCGACGTTGAGCGAGTCGGCCCGCCCGTGCATCGGTATCGTGATCTTGTCTGAGGCGTGCTCCAGCCAGGATGGCGTGATGCCCGTGCGCTCGTTGCCGACCACGACCGCCGTGCGCCGGCCGAAGGTGACCTGCTGATACGGCTTCGCGTCCGCGCCGACCGTGGCCAGGAAGACCGCGAAGCCCCGGTCCCGCAGCCAGCGCGCGGCGCCGGCGGGCTCGGCGAACTCGAGGACCGGCACGCGCAGGTTCATGCCGCGGCTGCCCCGGAAGACCTTGGGGTGACTCAGCCTGGTGCGCCGGTTGGTCAGGATGAGGCAGTCGGCCCCGCAGGCGTCGAGGGTTCGCAGCAGCGTTCCCAGGTTGCCGGGGATCTCGATCGCGTCAGCGACCAGCACCAGGGCCTCGGCCCGCAGCTCGATCCGGGTCGCATCCCAGGCCGGGAGCGCCACCAGCGAAACCATGCCCTCGGGCCGTTCCCGCTCGCACAGCCGGTCCAGGATCCGCGGGGAGATGCGGTAGGCGCACCTGGCCCGCGCGGCGACCTGGGCGCCGAGCTCATGCGCGTCGGGCGAGTACGCCGCCTCCGGGCACCACAGGAACGTCTCGATGGCCGCGTCCAGGTCGACCAGGACGCCGTGCGCCCACAGGCCTTCGGCGACGAGCAACTGACGCTGACCGTTCGCGCCGTTGCTGGCGATGTGGCGGATCTGTCTGATCCGCGGATGCTGCGAGCCGATCTGCTGCAGCGCTGGCATGGGAACCTCGCCGGTCGATGAGCTGGGACGAGTCCCGGGGCTGCACTGGAGCGCCCGGGGCCGCGCGCCGCGCCGGGCTGTGGCCCGCGACGGCGTCAGGTCATCGACGTGACATGCGCCGATCGTAGGACGCGCGGCCCTGGTCGTTCAAAGGGTTTTGACGCCGCCGCGAGCAGGCTGGCATGTTCCCCGGGTAGCGAACGGTCGCGTGGCGCGGGTGGCCCGGACCGATACTGGCAGGTGTGGTTCTGGACGGGTTCGTTCGTGCGCTAGACGGCTTTGAGGCCGTGCTCGCTGGGGTGGCGCCTGACCGCTGGGACGCGCCGTCGCCGTGCCAGGGCTGGTGCGCTGCCGACGTCGCCGGTCACGTGATCGGTAACCTGCGGGCGGTCGAGCAGTACGCGACCTGGCGTGATGACCCAGATCCTGATGAGGCCAATGGCGCTGCTGATCCGCGATCTGCGGCCGGAGATGACCCGCTGGCCGCGTGGCGCGCGGCGCGGGCCGACATGATGGCGGTACTGGACCCCGCGGCGCTGGCCCGGCCCGTGCCATTGCCGTGGGGCGGGCAGATGCCGCTGGGCGAGTTCCTGGAGCGGTACCCGATGGAGATCCTGGTGCACACGTGGGATCTGGCCCAGGCCACGGGCCAGGCCGCCGTCCTCGACCCGGGCCTGGTCCGCGACGCGCTGGGGCCAGCGCGGCAGTTTGCTCCCGTAGCGCGCATGTCGGGCCTGATCGGACCCGAACGCGCCGTGCCCGGCGACGCCGGCGACCTGACCCGGCTGCTGGCCATCTTCGGCCGCCGTGACCCCGGCCTTTAGGCGCTAGCACACGGCCAGCGCCGCGTCACCTCCGGACGCCGTGAAGCCGGTAGAGCCCGGTGGCCGCGACCCCTACCAGAAAGGCGGCTGCGGCGGCGACCGCGCAGAACGGAAGCCAGAGGAACCACGAGGGGCCTTTGACCGGTTGCCAGGCGACATAGCCCCACGACACGAGCACGGCAGCGTTGACGGCGACAGCTCCGACGTTCAGGATCCAGCCCGAGCGATAGTAGCCCCTCGCGTCGCGAGTTGCGTTGTTATAGGCCTGCTCGCCCGGTGCGCTATTGCGCCTGCGCCCGTCTACGCTGTCGTACTGGGACAGCGGAAGCAGGGCCACGGCCGCTTGCAGCGCCGTGGTGATCGCGGCCACGGCGGCGAGGGCTCCGTACAGCGCGAAGAGATCTGCTTCGCTCATGTCGTGCCGAGAGACTTAGCACGGCTGTCGAGTTCTGCCTGAATGAATCCCCACATTCGCAGGCTCGCGGTAACTACCGCGAGCCCGCGCTTGCGCCGTTCCTCTGGCATCTCGGCGTTCTCCCACTTGCCTCCCTTGGCTTGCTGGGCGGTGTCGAGCATGATGGAGACGGCTACCTGCATGATGATTTCGGAGATATCGGGCGTGAGGTAGAGCGCCTGGCGCTCGTCAAGGTCCTTCGGGCGCTGCGGAAGCTTGGCGGCAATGGCCTGCCGCGCGGCCTGATAGCGGAGGGCCTCGAAGGTGCGGCCCTCCCCGTAGCGCAGGCGGGCCGCGATACTTGCGGACCGGCCCGGGCTCAGATCGAAATCGTTGGCCAGCGCGGCCAGCGTCGGTGACTCCTTGCGGATGTCCCGGAAAATTTGCAGTATCCGGGCGGCATCGCCCTCCGCGATCGTGATATACCGGCGACGTCCCAGCAGCCAGTCGACGATCTCCTTCGCGGCGATAATCCGGAGCTGTTTCACCCGGGCCCTGAGATCGTCGTCGTCACCCGCGCCCAGGGCACGGCGGAGCTGTTCTTGTTCCGCCAAATCGACGTTCAGGTCACTCAACGGATCAAACGTCCCTGCCACGTCACCCTCCGAGGCCGCATGTCCTCTGGCTTCTCATTTCATCGCTCCTGGTATCAGCGGCTTCCACCACAGCAGCCGGACCTCGCCAGGCAGTTCGGGATAGGCAAACCGGTCGATGGCGCCCAGGGCGCAGCCCATCTTCTGATAGAAACGGCAGGCCGCGACGTTCACGTTCTGGGTCTCGATCTTGAGCCATTCACAGCCGCGGGCTCTGGCCCATTCCGCGGCGGCCCGAAGCAGCGCGGACCCGACGCCGGCGCCCCGCTCGCCCGGCGAGACCCGGATATCCCACAACACGGCGACGTCGTCGCGGCCGTCCGCCAGGTTAAGGCCCGGGGTCTTCGGCGTGATCACCGCGCCGCCGACCACTGCGCCGTCCCGGCGGCCGCAGATCAGGCCCCAGCCCGAGACGTCGAAGCGCTCCGGCCAGCGGGCCGGCGGCCCTGCTTCCTCGATGGCGTCATAGTCCTTCACGTACGGCGGCGCGACGGCGGCCTCGGTGAGCACCATGCCGCCCAGCCCGCCATCAGCGAGCGTCACCTGCAGGATCCGGTCGACCACGAAGGCGATGGAGACGGCCGCGTACTCCTCCAGCGCCGTGCGGGTGAGAGCTTCCGGCCGCACTTCCAAGTCCACGCCCCACCTCCCGACCGGTTCGCCGGAATCTGGCCGGTACCCGCCCCGCGGGGCAGGCCTGCGAGTGCGGTGGCCCGCGGCCTAGGCAGCGCCCGGCGGGCGGATCGTGAGCCGGAGCGTGTGGCCGTGGCTGGCGAACGGGCCGGAGCGGTCAGGTATGCCGGTGATGATCTCGAAGATTATCGTGTCGCCGTCGCGCCGCTCACGCACGCTGGCTGCGGGCTCGGCCACGGCCCCGATCAGGGCCCAGGCCCGCCACCGGATCTCACCGCTACTGTCTCCTGGACCGTGCTCGGCCGCCAACTCCAGGACGCCATCGTCCCCGGCATCGCAGCTGATCAGCCGTAGCCCGGCTGCGCCGGAGGCGCCGCGCAGATGGGGGACCAGGTGAACCTCGGGTTCTTCGGCGACCCAGCCCGGCCGCCGGGCCAGGGCCGCCAGCTCCTCGACGGCGCCGGCGAAGGAGCTGGCATCGGCCACGCCGACGAACCGGTCGTCGGTGTCCCAGCGCCGGCGCGAATCAGCCGTGTCAGCCATCTCGCAGCTCCTGGCCTCAGGCTATCCGCCACCAGGCCGGGCACCGCCGGCGCGAATAGCACCGCGATGTCACGTCGGCGTGTCTTCCCCGAGGAGCCCGTCGACCGACTCCCGGATCAGGTCCGCGTGGCCGACGTGCCGCGAGTACTCCTCGATCATGTCGATCAGGATCCGGCGCAGGCTGGGTGACCGGCCGCCGGACCCGGTGAACCGGGCCAGCTGGTCCACGCCCCCGCCGGTCAGCGCCTCGCTGACGGCCGAACGGGAGCGGGCCACGGCCTCCCGCCACAGTGTCAGCAGCTGCTCGGGGGTGTCCGCGGCGGCCGAGTGCCACTCCCAGTCCGGGTCGGCATCCCAGTCCACCGTGTCCCACGGGGGCCCGAAATCTCGGCCGAGCAGTCTCCGGGAGAAGTACTCGTCCTCGACCAGGGCCAGGTGCTTGAGCAGCCCGCCCAGGGTCATCGACGAGGCGCCCACCGTCGCGTTCATCCCGGCCGCGTCCAGGCCCTCGCTCTTCCAGGCCAGGATCCGGCGCTGGCGCTCCAGGGAGCCAATCAGGGTGTCCGCCTCGCTTCCGGCGACCGGCGGCTCGCGCAGAACTTCCTCGTGGTTGTCCGTCATGGTGAGCACGCTAGGGTATGCCCCGGCTGGCAGTTGCTGGCATCGCCGCGTCCCCGGCGGCTTCACCGCGATATCCACAGATCGGGTGGTACCGGCCGGCCTGAGCGGGTACGGGACACGGTGGGACCGCCTGACCTTGGGGGGTGTGACCGTGCCGCACCTGCTGCTGATCGACGCGACGCTGGGTGCTGTGGCGATCATGCTGGCGGCCTGGATCGTGGTGCGGCGCTGGTGGAGCGACCGGCTTGCGCAGAGGCCCGGTGAGGTTGCCGGGCTGGCTAGTGAGGAGACGGCCCCGGCCGAGGCGACTGTCGTGCCCGGGCTGAGCGAGAGCGAGGCGGATCCAGATCCCGGCGCCCGCGAGGCGGCCGGGCTCGATCAGGCGCCACCGCAGGTCAGCGAGGTCGCCGACGCCGACTCTGGCGTGGACGATCCGCAGCTTGGCGCGGACGAGCCGGAGGCTGGCGCGGACGAGCCGGAGCCTGACGCGCACGAGCCGGAGGCTGGCGCGGACGAGCCGGAGCCTGACGCGCACGAGCCGGCCCGCCCGGAGCAGGCGCCGGCGCACCTCAACGGGGCGGGGCCCGGTGCCCATGCGCCAGCCGCGGAGCCTGGCGGGCAACCGGGCGCGGATGGCGACGGGGCCAGCAGGGGGCGGGTCTCCAGCTACTACGAGGGGGCCGACCAGCAGATGGCCGACTACCTTGCCGAACTAGGC
>Ga0318496_10000209_pt1 | contig 18476 bp, 17 predicted proteins | sample GRESIP109b1f22_FD_203296 | JGI IMG/M metagenome (GOLD analysis project Ga0318496, IMG submission 203296) | Tropical soil microbial communities from Luquillo Experimental Forest, Puerto Rico - GRE.SIPMG.109b1f22 | ecosystem: Environmental > Terrestrial > Soil > Tropical forest > Bulk soil... | reverse complement strand
ACGGCGTCCACGAGCCAGTGGCGGAGCGGCCCGATCCCGATCCGCGGCTCCCTTACCGCCCACCGATTCCGCAGGATTCCGTCGCCGGCCCACATGACGTCGCTCAACAGGTCATCCGCATGTGGGCCCGGCGCTCGCGCTACCAGACGGTTGGCCGCCAGCAGACCGATCGTTCCGCGTCTGGATGTCCCCAGCGGTGCGCTTCGACGCGATCATCTTCGCGCTGCTCGCCCTTGTCGTGATCGCTGCGGTCGTCAGGATGCGGGCAACCGTCGTGCCGACGAGTCGAACGACGGGGCGTCACCGCCGGACCATGAGGGCCCGCCGCGTGCGTCGACACTGGAGCACCCCACGGTCCTCCCCGGCACCCGACGGAGGCCGACGCAGGAATCGAAGGGCGAGGCGGGCCGAGTCGAGGCGCGATCGCAGGAAGCAGAAGCGACACGACGCACCGCATCGCACCCGACGCGGCGGCGCGACATCCGTGCACCGCGATCTCGCCGTCCGCGCCGTTCCGAGGGGCGCGCCGTCCGACGCCTCGCGGCGGGCCGGCGCGGTCGCCACCGGGACCGCGCTCACGCTGTGGTGAGTTCGAAGAACGTTCGGTCTCGGCGCCTCCTGCGCGGACCATCCGCGGTTGCGCGAGCTGCGCCGCCAAGGACGGCCGGCGGTCGCCTTCGGGTGTCCCGGCGCCGCCGGGCGCCTCGGCGGCGCCGGTGCGTCGTCAGGGTGCGTCGCCGAGGATGTCCGTGACGGTCGACGTCCGCGGCAGTACTGTCCGGCGACGCAGCCGTTCCGCTGCATCAGGAGGTCTGTTCGATGAACCACCGTCCACCTCGACGTTTGCAGCTGAAGGCGATCGCGGCCGGGGGCGCGCTGGCTGCCGTCGTCGCCTTTGCGCCGGCTGCAGCGTTCGGGCAGCACGCCGCCCACGCGACGCCGGGCCTTCACATGCGAGGCGCGCACCGCCACTCCGCAGGCACCGGCGGCAACCTCATCGACAACGGAGGGAAGGTCCTCCCGACGTCGCACACCTACGCCATCTTCTGGGGGAACCCGTCGGCCTGGTCCCCCGACGTCGAGTCCGGCCTCGGCACCTTCTTCGGTGGGTTGAACGGCTCCAGCTTCCTCAACACGGGCACCCAGTACATGCGAGGCGCCCGGATCGGCTCGGTGTACGAGGGAGCCAAGGTCGACACCTCCGCGCCGCCTCGAAAGGTGCAGCCCTCGACGCTCGGTGCCGAGGTGGCGAAGCTCTTCGGGACGTCCATCGACCCCAGCGGGATCTACTTCGTCTTCACGAGCAACTTCCCGAAGGGCGGCAACTTCTGCGCTTGGCACTCCTTCACGTCGGTGCACGGGGTTGCCACTGCGGTCGCCTACATGCCGAACACCTCCGGCATCGCCGGCTGTGACCCGGGCAACTTGTACGGGCTGAGCGGGTCCGAGGGCCTTCGGTCACTCGCGAACGTGACGTCGCACGAGTTCATGGAAGCGATCACCGACGCGCTGCCGGGCACCGGCACGTTCGCCTGGATCGATGCGTCCGGCTCTGAGATCGGAGACAAGTGCGCGTGGATCTTCGCGAGCCCTGTCACCCTCAAGAACGGGTCGCAGTGGCAGCTCCAAGAAGAGTGGAGCAACGTGGTGAGCGGCTGCGTCCAAACCACCTAGCAGCTCGGCGGGCGCTCGGGACACACCACCGTGAACTCGCCCCAGCTGAGCGCACGAGGTTCGGCACTGCCGCACTCGCCGCGCCCACTCCGCGAGCATCGCTCGATTGCACGGCCGCTCGACGAGCGCGCCCACCCTCGGTGCGCGCCACGCACTCTTTGTGATCCCACACAGGCGCGCGACAGAGCGCGGCTGTCGTCTTCCTCTCGCGACGGTGAGCCGGCCTCACCCCGAGCCACCTCAGTTACCGCAACAACCGCAGGTCAGCCACAGTTTCGAGATGAAGGCCCAAGTTTCGAAGCCGCTGGCCGCAGAACCGTCGCGGCTTCCGTCGCTCACGCCGCTCCGATGACGTTGCGCGGCTGCTCGCTACTTTCCGGGATCGATGGCGAGGCCAGTGAGGTCGTTGTTGGTGACCGAAATGAAGTCCTGGTTGACGCCGGAGCCATTGAAGTTGGCTCGGCCGATGGTGCCGCTGTCGGCGTTGGTCCAATAGATGTGTCGGCAGCCGACGACGAGGCCAACCTGTGGGAAGCTGCCACCAGTGATGAAGCTCTGGTTGACGTCAGTGCCGTCAAGATTAGCGCGGCCGATCGTCCCGGCGGTCTCGTCGGTCCAGTAGATGTGTTGCGAATCGACCGCCAGCGCGGAAACGCCGCTTGGACCGTCGGGGACGGCAATGAAGTTCTGGTTGACGTCCGCCCCGTTCAGCCGGGCACGGCCGATGTTGAAGTCGTTGGCCCAGAAGATGTATCCGTGGCCGACGACCACCCCGTCCGGCCCTTCCGGCTGGGCGGTGGCGATGAAGTCCTGATTGACCTGACTCCCGTTGAGTCGGGCGCGGCCGATCTCGCCGGTCAGGTTGTTGCCCCAGTAGATGTAGCCACCAGCTACCGCGACGCCCACGGGAAGGCTGGCGCCGGTGATGAAATCTGGAGTGACCCCGGTGCCGCTGAGGTTGCTGCGCTCGATCGTGCCGGTCCCCGTCGCAGGTGGGAACGGGCCCGCATTGCCCCAGTACAGGTGGCGCCCCGCGACCGTGATGCCCGTGGCGACGAACGGCGCAGCATTGCTGACCAGCGCTTCGTTGACGTCGTTGCCATCGATGCCAGCACTCCCGACTGAGGTGAGGTTGGTCCAATAGAGGTGACCGTGCGCACACGCCCCCGATTCGCCACCGGTGACACCTGACGCCGCCTGCGTCGTCATGACGCCAAGCGAGCAAACAGCTGCCGCTGCGGTGAGAACTCTCATCAAACAGTGCGGGCGACGGGCTGTGCGCATCGTTGCCTCGATTCCGCCGAGATCGTCGGTCCGTCCGGACCTTGCCAGGCGGGCCGACGCAGTGCAAGCCACCTTCTTGGTCGCAGTGGTGACGAGCGGGCGACAGCGCTCCAGACCAGATCGGGTTCTGGCAAGGCCCGCCGCCACGTGGAGCGTCGAACGAAGGACGGCAAGAACGCGAAGGAGATCAAGCGCTGTCTCGTCCGCTACGTCGCTCGCGAGCTCTTCCGGCTGCTGGAGCACAGTCCAGAAGAGACTTGACAGTCATAGGAGCGTCTCCGACTGGAGGCTGACGGGCCAGGCTGGGTCTGAAGGCCCTGGGAGAGTGAGGCCGTACCCTGAAAGGTGAGGGTGCGATGGGTTAATGGATGAGTCTCGAGAGGTGAGGCCGATGAGGGCACCGCGACTGGCGGTGAGTGTGATCTTGGCGGGGCTGCTCGCCACGATCGTGGGAGCCCCAACCGGGGCGATGAGAGACCAGCTGCGGAACCAGCTACTTCCGTGGTGTTCGGCACTTTCGGTGCATTGGGGACCGCTGGTCTCTCCGCAGACCGGCGAGGACCCACTGGCCGTAGCGTTCGTCAATGGATCCTCTGGCACTTGCGTAACTAAGGGCTATGCGCAACTGCAGCTAGTGGAGGCCAAAGGCCCGGCCCTGCCATTCCGTGTCGGCCACACGAGCCAGTACTTCGTGACACTCCACCCGAGGTTGATCGTTCTCAAGTCAGGTCAGGTGACCCACGAAATGATCGCCATGTACCGCTGCGACACTGGAGAAGCGGTGGCCGTGGCCGGCTTGCGGCTGGTCGTGCCTGTGTCTCATCAAGTTCTCCGACTGGCGATGGGCAAATGGCACAGGGCTGCGTACTGCAAGGGCGGCCGCGGCGACCCCGGTAACTACGTGGGGATTAGTCCCATCGCCAATCGACTCCCGCTCTAGTCGCATCACTCAGGACAGTGTGGGGGCCCTCTCGTCGTCCTCTGGATCGTCTTTCTGGGGCTCGTCGCGTTCGTGGTGTGGCGAATCGCCCGGCGGCGGCGACGCCGACCTTGGCTCCTCGAGGACTCGCGCGAACATCGGGACGCTCCTCGCTGTCACCCCGACCGGGTTCGGGCAGCGTGTCGCGGTGATCCTCGGCCTGGGGCTGTCCACGTTCCAGCAGATCGCGCAGCGTTAGGGGACTTGTAGGGGACACGCTCTGACCTGACACGATGTCTGATCAGGCAAATGACGGTGAGCCGGCCTGTAGGCGGGGTTCTGTCTCCTCCCGAGGGAGGAGGGTGGCCATCCATCTGCGCGGCCTACCTGGGGACTGCCCGGTCACCCGGGCGGACGGGCCGCCCGTGTCCCCTGCTTGGCCTTGCTCCGGGTGGGGTTTACCGAGCCGCCCCGGTCGCCCGGGGCGCTGGTGCGCTCTTACCGCACCGTTTCACCCTTGCCTGTGCCGTCGCCGGCCATCGGCGGTCTGTTCTCTGTGGCACTGTCCTTCGAGTCGCCTCGACTCGCTTCGCGAGCACCCTGCCCTGCGGAGCCCCGACCTTCCTCGACGCCGAAGCGCCGCGGCCACCCGGCCGACTCACCGTCGCTCCCAGTCTGCCACGACGCCCCTCCGACCCGTCCCCGCCCGCCGGTACTGTCCCGACGATGCTCCCGAGCGACGGCGGCGACGACTCGACCTGGTCGATCGCCCAGCTCTACGGCGCGGTGGTCGAGTACCTGGACGCGCGGTGGGGCAAGGCCCACCAGGTCTGGGTCGCCGGCGAGGTCCAGAAGCTGTCCGACCACCGGAGCGGGCACGGGTACCTCGACCTCGTGGACCCGATGGGACGCGCCCGGGACGCACCGACCCTCAAGGCGAAGTGCTGGCGCTCCACCTGGGGCCCGATGAAGGCGTCGCTGCGGCGGGCGGGGCTCTCGATCGCCGACGGCTCGGTCGTCCGGGTCCGCGGGTACGTGGACGTGTACGCGCCCCGCGGCGAGCTCGGCTTCATCGTGACCGAGCTCGACCTCGAGGCGCTCCGCGTCGCGACACTCGGGGAGCACGCCCGGCGCCGTGATGCGCTCATCGCCAAGCTGCGAGGGGAGGGGCTCCTCGAGGCCAACCAGCTCGTCGCGATGCCCGCGGTGCCGCTCCGCGTCGGGCTCGTCGCCTCCAAGGGGACCGAGGGCTACCACGACTTCATGGGCGTCCTCGACGCGTCCGGGCTCGCCTTCAAGGTGACGCACGCTCGCACCACGGTGCAGGGCGCGACCGCCGCCTACGACGTCGCCACCGCCATCGCGTCGCTAGGCCGGTCGGCCTGCGACGTCGTCTGCGTGGTGCGCGGTGGCGGGTCCCAGGCCGACCTCGCCGCGTTCGACCACGAGGCGGTGGCGCGCGCGATCGCCGGCTGCCCGGTGCCGGTCCGCACCGGGATCGGCCACACCGGCGACGTCTCGGTCGCGGACCTCGTCGCCAACGAGGCAGCCCGCACGCCGACGGCGTGCGCGGAGGGGCTCGTCTTCGCGGTCCGCGAGTGGTACGTCGGCAACGTGGCGCTGCCCGCCAGACGCGCCCGTGAGGCCGTCATCGCCGTGCTCGACGAGCAAGTCGACGCCCAGGACCAGGCGCGCCGCCACCTCGCCGTCGTCGGTCGCCACCGGCTCGCCCGGGCCGACGACACCCTGGCGACGGTGGCCGCGGCGACCGCCCGGCACGCGACGCGCGCGCTCGACGCCGCCGGCGCGGGCGTCGCCAGGCGCGCGCGCAGGGTCGGGCCGCTCTGCGACGCACGGCTCACCGCGGGCGGCGGCACCCTCGCGGCGCGCCGATCGCTCCTCGTCGCCTACGACCCGGCCCGCCTGCTCGCGAGGGGGTGGTCGATCACGACCGATGGCGACGGCCAGCTCGTCCGGTCCGTGGCGGACCTCGAGGTCGGCGCGCCGATCGCGACCCGGCTCGCCGACGGCGTGGCACGATCGACGGTCACCGCCGTGGAGCCGGCGCCGGAGGAGGGATCGTGACGGACCCGTCGTCGCTCACGTGGGAGGAGGCGAGCCGCGAGCTCGACGAGATCGTCGGGTTCCTCGAGTCCGCAGACGTCGACGTCGACCAGCTGGTCGTCCGCCTGCAGCGCGCGACGGCGCTCGTCGAGGAGCTCGACCGCCGGCTGCTCGCCACCCGGTCCCAGGTCGACGAGCTGCTGCCGAGGCTCCAGCGTGCGGCGGACCGCGTCGACCCCGAGACCGGCGAGGTGCTCGAGGGCTGATGGCCGGCGTGTACTTCCGGCAGTGGCTCTCGGGGGACCAGTTCGCGGCCCGCGACCCCGTGGCGGCCCAGATGGTCAACCTCGCCTACGCCGTCGGGGACGCGGAGACCCGCGAGGCGCTCCTGGTCGACCCCGCCTACGACGTCGACGCCCTGCTCGCCCTGCTGGCCGAGGACGAGATGACCTGTGTCGGGGTCCTCGCCACGCACTACCACGCGGACCACGTCGGCGGCTCGCTGATGGGGATCACCATCGAGGGGATCGCCGCGCTCCTCGAGCGCCTCGACGTCCCGGTGCACGTCCAGTCAGCCGAGGCGCCGTGGATCGAGCGGACGACCGGCGTCGGCGACGCGCTCGTGCGCCACGTCGGTGGTGACGTCGTGACCGTGGGCGACGTCGAGATCGAGCTGCTGCACACCCCGGGCCACACGCCGGGGAGCCAGTGCCTGCTCGTGGACGGGCGGCTCGTGACCGGCGACACGCTCTTCCTCGACGGGTGCGGGCGCACCGACCTGCCGGGGTCTGACCCGATGGAGATGTACGAGACGCTGACCAGGCGGCTCGCACGGATCGACGACGCGACCGTGGTCTACCCGGGCCACCGCTACTCGCCCGAGCCCGCGCTCGAGATGGGCGCGACGAGGGCGCGCAACGTGGCGCTCGCGCCGCGCACCGCCGAGCAGTGGCTCGCGGCGTTCGGCCGTTGAGCAGAGGCGAGCCGCTCGACCCCGACGGGTCCGTCGTCATCGTCGGCGCCGGCCTCGGCGGGCTGCGGAGCGCCGAGGCGCTGCGGGCGAACGGGTTCCGGGGCTCGCTCACCCTCGTCGGCGAGGAGCGCCGACCCCCCTACGACCGTCCGCCGCTCACCAAGCAGCTCCTCGCTGGTGCCTGGGACGAGGACCGGGTGGCGCTCACCACCACCGAGGCGCTCGTCGAGCGGGGCATCGACCACATGGCCGGCGTGCGCGCCGTCTCCCTCGAGGCCGAGGCCATGGAGGTGCGGCTCGCCGACGGGCGGAGCCTGCGCGGCGACGCGGTCGTGCTCGCGACCGGGGCCACCCCGCGGCGGCTAGCGGGGACCGAGGGGATGGCCGGGGTGCACGTGATCCGGACGATGGAACAGAGCCTGGCGCTGCGCGACGAGCTCGCGGCTCTCGGTCCGGGCGCCCGCGTCGTCGTCGTCGGCGCCGGGTTCATCGGTGGCGAGGTGGCGTCTACGGCGGCGGCGGGCGGGTGCGCGGTCACCGTGGTCGACGTCCTGGAGGTTCCGTTGAGCCCGGTGGTCGGCGAGGAGGTGGGCCGCTGGATCACCGAGCTGCACCGGCGCGAGGGGATCGAGGTGCGCACCGGGGCGACGATCGAGCGGGTCGAGCCGCGCCGGACGGGGGGTCGCGCCGCGGTCGTGCTCGCCGACGGCACGCGCCTCGACGCCGACGTCGTGGTCGTCGGGATCGGCGTGCGTCCCGAGACCGCCTGGCTCGAGGGCAGCGGCGTCGTGCTCCAGGACGGCGTCGTCACCGACGCGGCGCTGTTCGCCGCCGACGGGGTGGTGGCGGTCGGCGACCTCGCGAGGTTCACCTGGCACCACGCGCTCGGCACCGAGCAGGTCCGCATCGAGCACTGGGAGGTGACCGCCCAGCTCGCCGCGCACGCCGCGACAGCGCTGCTCGCCGGTCGCGCGACGGCGGAGCAGGTCTCGCTCGTGCCGTACTTCTGGAGCGACCAGCACGGGCGCAAGCTGCAGATGCTCGGCCGGCCGCGCGGCACCGACGACGTCACCCGCGTGGCCGGGTCGCTCGACGAGGCGCGGTTCACCTTCCTCACCCACCGGGACGGGCGCGTGACCGGCGTCGTCGGGCTCGCGAGCCCGAGGACGGTGATGCGCTCGCGCCCCTTCGTCGAGCACGGCACGCCGATCGCCGAGGCGGTGGCGACGCTCGGGTGAGGTCGCCTCAGGCGACCTCGAACGCGCTCACCTCGAACCCGAAGACCCGCGACGGCGCGGGGAGCGCCGTCGAACCGAGGTCCGGCGCCGTGCGCTCGGCGAAGCGCCGTGCGTCGTCGGGCGACGCCCACACCTCGATCGCCCGCGCGCCGGCATCGTCGACGCCGATCACGCGCACGAGGCGGCCGTCGACGACGCCACCCCCGGCGAGGGTCAGCTGCTCGAACGCCTCGCGCTGGGCGGCGTCCTCCCACTCGAACTCGACCACGGTGCAGTACTTCACGGACGCTCCTCTCGACGCGGCGACGACCGGACGTAGTGAACCACGCGGCGGTGCGGGGCGTGCTAGTTGAACGAGACGCCCGAGAGCGACGGGATGGTCGCCAGCGCCTGGGCCTTGGCGGCGAGCCACGCCGCGCGGCGGTCCGCTCGCTCACGGGCCGAGCCGGACGGCTCGACCACCGCGGACGGGGTCCAGGCGCCCTCGACCGCGGCCTCGTCTTGAAGGAGCCCGGCGCCGAGCGCCGCGAGCAACGCGGCCCCACGCGTGGTCGCCTCGCGCTCCGGCGCGACCTCGACGGGTCGACCGACGGCGTCGGCCAGCAGCTGGAGGAACGTCGCGTTGGCCGTCATCCCGCCGTCGGTGCGCAGCGTCGCGAGCTCGATGGCCCCATCGTGCTCTGCGGACTCGACGAGGTCCGCCCCGCGCTGGGCGATGCCCTCCAGGACCGCGCGGCACAGGTGCGCGGCGGACGTGCCTCGCGTCATCCCGAAGAACCCGCCGCGGGCGCCGAAGTCCCAGTCGGGCGTCCCCATCCCGAGGAGCGCTGGCACGAACGCCACGCCGCCGGTGTCGGGGACCGACGCGGCGAGCCCCTCCGTCGAGGCGGCGTCGTCGACGAGGCCGAGCCCGTCGCGGAGCCACTCGACGCACGCGCCCGCCGTGAGGACGGCGCCCTCGAGCCCCCAGACGAGCCGGCCGCCTCGGCGCCGCGCGACGATCGGGTAGCACCCTGCCCGTCCGCGGGACGTGAACGCGGGACGCGTGGCGAGGACGAGGTCGAGCATGGCGCCGGTCCCGAACGTGCACTTCGCCTGCCCCGCGCGCAGGCAGCCCTGGCCGGCGAGCGAGCCCTGCTGGTCGCCGACGACCGCGGCGATCGGCGGGGCGCCCGGCAGCGCCGTGGCCTCGCCGACGACCCCCACCGTGTCGACGATCGTCGGCAGCTGTGCGGGGTCGAGCCCGAGCACCTCGAGCACGCGGGCGTCCCACCCGGTCCCGTCGGTCTCCACGAGGCCCGTGACCCCCGCGTTGGTCGCGTCGGTCACGTGCAGCGCGCCACCGGTCAGCGCGCGCACGACCCAGGTGTCCACGGTCCCGACGCGCAGGTGCTTCGCGTCGTGCCCCTGCTCGACCGCGCGGGCGACGAGCCACCGCGCCTTCGTGGCCGACATGTTCGGGGCGACCCGGACCCCGTCGGCCTGGAGCGTCAGGCACTCGAGGACCGTGCGAAGGTCCTGCCACCCGATGGCCGGGCCGACGGGCTTGCCAGACTCCGCGTCCCAGACGACCGTCGTCGCGCGCTGGTTCGTGACCCCGACCGCTCGGGCGGTCCCGTCGCCGAGGGCGGCGCGCGCCGTCGTCAGGACCGCCGCTGCCATCGCCGCCGCGTCCAGCTCGACGAGCCCGGGCTCAGGGGTCGCCGGCAGCATCGGCTGCTGGCACGTGGTCGTGACCGACCCGTCCGGCGCCACGAGGCTGGCGCGCACCGAGCTCGTCCCGACGTCGACGACGAGGACCTGGGCGGTCACGGCGCGGCCCCGAGGCCGAGGATCCCGGGGTTGCAGAGGCCGTCGGGGTCGAGGGCCGCCTTGACCGCGGCGAGCACGTCGGTCGCGCGCCCGAGCGCGTCGCGCACGAACCCGGCGCGGTTCCGCCCGACGCCGTGGTGATGCGAGAGCGAGCCGCCGCTCGAGAGGATCGCGCGGGTCGCCGCGGCCCAGACCGCGTCGTAGTACGCATCGGGGTCGTCTGCCGGGCGTCCCGCGACCGTGAAGTACAGGCACGCGCCGTCGAGGTACGCGTGCGACTGGTGGACGGTGACGACCGCCGTGCCCTCGATCGAGCGCACCGCGTCGGTCACCCGGTCACGGAGCTGCTCGAGGCGCGCCCACGGCGCGGCGGTCTCGATCGTGTCCACGACGACGCCGCGCTCCCAGAGCGGCCCGAGCGCGCTCACGTCGTTGCGGTGGTCGAGCCAGGCGGCCACCACCGCGTCGTCCTCACGGCGCGCGGCCGCGCACTCCTCGTCGACGATGGCCATGGTCGCCGCGAGGATCTGCTCGTCCGCCTCGTCGAGCACCACGAGGCCGCACCCCTCGAGCTCGAAGTGCCGCCTCGTCTCGGCCTCGTCGTAGAGGCGGAGGACCGCAGGGGTCGCGCCGCGCCGCAGGATCCGCCGACACGCCTCGAGCCCGTCGGCGAACGACGCGAACGTCACCGCGCGGCGCGCCTCTGCCGGTGGCGCCGGGTGGGCGACGAGCTCGACCTCGGTGACCACCCCGAGCGTCCCCTCAGCGCCGACGAAGAGCGCCGTCAGGTCCGGCCCGACTGCCTCTCGCGGCCCGCGGCCGCCCGTGGTCACGACCGTGGCGTCGGGGAGCACGACAGTGAGGCCGCGGACGAGGTCGGCCACCGTGCCGTACCGGGTGGAGTACTGGCCAGCAGATCTGCACGCGACCCACCCGCCCACCGTCGCGAGCTCGAAGGACTGGGGGAAGTGCCCGAGCGTGCACCCGCGGTCGCGCAGCCAGGACTCGAGCACCGGCCCGAGCGTCCCCGCGCGGACCCGCACCCGCAGCGAGACCTCGTCGAACGCGACGACGCCGGTGAGCGCGGTCGTGTCGAGGGCGACCGCGCCGGGGTCGGGCACGGCCCCGCCGCAGACGCCGGAGCGGCCCCCCTGCGCGGTGACCGGGACGCCGGCGGCGCGGCACGCCGCGAGGACGGCCGCGACCTGCTCGGTGGACGTCGGCGTCGCCACGAGCGCCGGGCGCGAGCGCAGCTCACCCCGCGCTGCCCACCCGATCGAGACCGGCCACCAGTCGCGCGCGTGCTCGTCGAGCGCGCGCGCGTCGCTCGTCCAGGCGACCCCGGCGGCGTCGCACGCCGCCGTGAGCACCGTCAGGTCCCGCGGCGGGGCGCCGCGGTGCACGGTCGCGGCCCCCGGGGCCGCGGCGAGCGCGGTGGGGAGCCGCGAGCCGGTCATCGGACCTGGGTGGGGCCCATCGCGCCGGCGCGCTCGAGCTCCTCGGCGCACAGCGCGCGGTACGCCGAGACCTCGCGCTCGACGCGCGCGTCGTCCCACCCGAGCTCGCCCGCCACGATCCGCGCCGCGTGCTCCGCGGCCGCTGACGCGGCGCGTGCGTCGATGAGGTGCGCCCGGGTGCGCCGGCAGAGCAGGTCGGTGAGCGTGACGGCGAGCTCGGCACGCGCCGCGTGGACGAGCTCGGCGCCGACGTAGGGGAGGGGCGGGCTGAACGGCTCCAGGAGCGTCGGATCCTGCGCGGCGATGCCCGCGACCGCGGCCGCCTCGGTCCCGTACCGCCGCGCGAGGCGGTCCGAGAGGCCAGGGTCGACGCCGGGGACGACCGCGCGCTCGGTGGCGGTCGGCGCCCCGATGAGCGGGAGGGACCGGGTCCGGCACCGCGGCGTGCCGCGGAGCTGGCGGGCGACGGCGTCCACGGTGTGCTCGGCCATCAGCCGGTAGGTCGTCCACTTCCCGCCCGTCACGTGCACGACGCCATCGTCGGCGGTCGCGACGTGGTGGCGGCGCGAGAGGTCGGCGGTGCGCTCGGCGCGGCGGTGCCCCTCGACCTCCTTCAGCAGCGGGCGGAGCCCGGCCCACACCCCGGTCACGTCGGCGCGCGTCAGGTTCGCCGAGGTCGACGCGTTCACCGCGCCGAGCAGGTAGTCGACGTCCTCGGGGAGGCACCGCGGGTCGTCGAGCGATCCCTCGTAGGCGGTGTCGGTGGTGCCGATGTACGTGTAGGGGGCGTCCTCCCAGGAGACGACGAAGACCGTGCGCCGGTCCTTCGGGACGGGGAGGACCGCGGCACCTCGGCACGAGAGGCGCGAAGCGGGAACCGTCACGTGCACCCCCTTCGCGGGGGTGATCGTCTCGACCGCGTGCCCCTCGTCGAGCGAGGTGATCTCGTCGGTCCACACCCCGGTCGCGTTCACGACGACGCGCGCGCGGACCTCGATCTCGGTCGGGTCGTCTCCCGGGGCGCACGGCGCGACGACGACGCCGGAGGCCCTGCCACCCTCGTCGTGGGTGATCGCGGACACCGGGGCGTAGGTGGCGACGACCGCGCCGTGGCGGATCAAAGCGGTGCGCACGAGCGCCACCACGATCCGGGCGTCGTCGCCGCGGGCGTCCCAGTACCGGAGCCCGGCCACGAGGCGCGTCACGTCCAGGCTCGGGACGTCCGCCAGGACCTCGTCGCGGTCGAGCCGCTCGTGGCGCCGACCGATCCGCACCCCGCCGGTGAGGTCGTAGAGCCAGAGCGCGCCGCGGTAGCCGCGGGCCACGGTCTTGGCCACGACGCCGTCCTCGCCGAAGAGAGGGATGCAGAACGGGAGGGGCCGGACCAGGTGCGGCGCGTTCTCCAGGAGGCGCTGGCGCTCGTGGAGGTTCTCGTAGACGAGGCGGAACTCTCGTTGGCGGAGGTACCGGATCCCGCCGTGGGCGAGCTTCGATGACCGCGAGCTCGTCCCCTCGGCGAGGTCGCCCCGCTCGACGAGCGCGACGCGCAGCCCTCGGCTCGCCGCGTCGAGGGCGACCCCCGCACCGGTCATCCCGCCGCCGATGACGACGAGGTCGAAGGCCTGCGACCGCAGCGCCGCCAGCTGGTCGGCGCGCGCCAGGCGGTCCACGCGGTCAGCCTGCCACAGGGTCTGCGACGTCCCGCCGCGCGGCGGCGGCGGGTGCGGGCTCGTCACGACGCGCGTCGCTCGGTGGCGCAGCCATCGGTCAACGTGCGCGTGGCCTACGGTGTCGCGGTGGAGTTCGAGCTCTCCGAGGAGCTGCAGGCGCTGCGTGAGAGCGTCCGACGCCTCGCCAGGGACAAGATCAAGCCGCGCGCGCGCGAGGTCGACGCGACCGGTGCCTACCCGCAGGACTTCTTCGACGTGTTCCGCGACGCCGGGCTGCTCGGGCTGTGCATCCCCCCGGAGTACGGGGGGTCCGGCGCGGGGATCATGGGGCTCACGATCGCGATCGAGGAGGTCACCAAGTACTCCAACGTCGCCGGGCTGATGCTCCTGCTCACGCGGCTGCCGACCGGGCCGGTCATGATCGCCGGGAGCGAGCCCCAGAAGCGCCGGTACCTGCCGGGGATCGCCGACGGCACGCTGCGCGCCGCGTTCGGGCTCTCCGAGCCGCAGGCCGGGAGCGACGTGGTGGGGATGCGCACCCGGGCGACACCGGATCCCGACCGCGAGGGCGGGTGGGTGCTCAGCGGGACCAAGTGCTGGATGTCCGGCGTGCGCCAGGCCGACTGGTTCACGGTGTTCGCCAAGACCGGTGACCCGGCCTCCCGCGAGCACGCCTCGATCACCGCGTTCATCGTCGACCGCGACGCAGCGGGGCTCACGACCCCCCGGGTGGACCGGAAGATGGGGGTGAAGGGCATCGACACGGGGGAGCTCGTCCTCGACTCGGTGCGCGTCGGCCCCGAGCAGGTGATCGGCGAGGTCGGCGGGTTCCGGCTCGCGATGCTCGGGCTCAACTCGATGCGGCCGATCGTCGCGGCGCGCGGGATCGGGCTCGCCGAGGGCGCGCTCATGTACGCGACGGAGTACGTGGCGCAGCGCGAGGCGTTCGGGACCACGATCTCGGCGTTCCAGGGCGTCCAGTGGGAGCTCGCCAAGCTCGCCACCGAGATCGAGGCGGCGCGGCTCCTCACCTACCGGGCGGCGTGGCTCGCGGATCAGGGGAAGTTCACGCGGCGCTACGTGCCGTACCTCTCGATGGCGAAGTACCACGCGACCGAGGTCGCGGTCCGCGCGTCGGGGCTCGCCGTCCAGCTGCTCGGCGCGGCCGGGTACATGGAGGACCACCCGACCGAGCTGTGGTACCGCGACGCGAGGCAGCTGACGATCGTGGAGGGGACGAGCCAGGTGCAGCTGGGCCTCATCGCGCGCGGGCTGCTCGACCACGACCTCTGGTGGGACTGACCCCGTCGGCGTCGTTCGCCGACACGATCAGCGAGCTCGTCGAGGGGCGCTCGCTCGGCGGCGAGGGCGCGGCCGACGCGCTCGCGGTCCTGCTCTCGGGGACGTGCCCGCCCGAGCAGATCGCGGGGTTCCTCGTGGCGATGGCGGCGAAGAGCCCGACGATCGAGGAGCTCGTCGGCCTCCTCGGCGCGATGATGCGCCTGAGCGTGCGGCTCGAGCTCCCAGCCGAGCTGCTCGATCGCGCCGTCGACGTCGTCGGCACCGGAGGGGACCGCCTCGGCACGTTCAACGTCTCGACGACCGCGGCCTTCGTCGTCGCGGCGGCCGGCGTCCCCGTCGTGAAGCACGGGAGCCGCAGGGCGACGTCGGCCGCCGGCTCGGCCGACGTGCTCGAGGCGCTCGGCGTGACCATCGCCCCGGGACCGGACGTCGTCGCACGGTGCGTCGCCGAGGCGGGGTTCGGGTTCTGCTTCGCGCCGGCGTTCCACCCCGCGCTCGCGGCCGTCGCGCCGGTGCGCAGCGCGCTCGGGATCCGGACCGTCTTCAACTACCTCGGGCCGATGGCGAACCCCGCGGGCGTGCGCCACCTGCTGCTCGGGGTCTCGGACCCGGTCCTCCAGGACCTCATGGCCGTGGTCGTCGGAGAGCGCGGCGTCAGGCACGCGATGGTCGTGCGCGGAGAGGACGGCCTCGACGAGGTCTCGCCCGCCGCCACGACACGATCCCTCGACGTCCGCACGGACGACGAGGGCACGGTGACCGTCCGCGAGGCGCGCCTCGACCCGGTCTCCCACGGCCTCGCCCGCGTCCCTATCGCGTCCATCCTCGGCGGGGACGCCCTGCACAACGCCCGTGCGACCCGCGAAATCCTCGAGGGCGGCGCCGGCCCGCTCCGTGACGTCACGGTGCTGAACGCCGCGGCGGCGCTCGTCGCGGCCGACCGCTGTGGCTCGCTCGACGAGGGGCTCGCCGTCGCCGGCGACGCGCTCGCGTCGGGTCGGGCCGTGCGCGTTCTCAACGACGTGATCGCGCTCACCGCCCCGGGCTGACCGACGCCCCGGCCCCCGGCCGGAGCCGCGTCGTCCACCGGCCCTGCGCGGCGACGCTCGCGTCGGGCTCGTGGGCGACCACGAGGCACCCCCCGAACCCGGCCCCGGTGAGCCGGACGCCCGCGATGCCGGGCTGCGCGCGCACCGCGTCGCGCACGGCCTCGACCCCCGGGGTCGAGGCCTCGAACTCGTCGCGGAGGCTCGCGTGCCCCGCGTCGAGCAGCGACCCCAGCGCGCCGAGGTCGTCCGCCTCGAGCGCGCGCCGGGCCTCGTCGACGCGGGCGCACTCGGTCACCACGTGTCGTGCCCGCCTCGCCAGCACCGGGTCGCGCAGGGTCGCGACGTCAGCGGCCGTGGCGCGCCCGAGCGGCCCGATCACCTCGGCGGCGCGCGCGCACTCCGCTCGCCGCTGCGCGTAGGGGGAGGCGCGGAGCGCCCGCCGCTCGCCCGTGTCGACGACGGTGAGCCCGATCGCCCCGCGCACCGGCACGTGCGCGACGCTCAGCGCCTCGAACCCGATGAGGACCGCGGTTCCCTCGCGTGCCTCGAGCGCCACGAGCTGGTCCAGGAGCCCGACGTCGCTCCCTGCCTCGCGCTCGGCCGCCTGGCACGCCCTGGCGACGGTGACCGCGTCGCCCTCGATCCCGAGCGCGAGCGCCACGGCGACGGCGTAGGCGGCGGACGAGGCGAGCCCCGCACCCATGGGGAGGTCCGAGGTGACCTCGAGGCGGACACCCTGGACCCCGGCGGCGCGCGCGAGGGCCGCGGCGAGCACGGCGAACGGCGGGCCAGCCGGCGCGTCGATCGCGCAGGACGCGGTCCCGATCGTCGACGTGATCTCGAGCGCGCCCGGTGTGCCCGCCGCCGCCTTGACGGTCGTGCGCTGCGCCGTCGCGACCCCGAGCGCGCGGCCCTCGTTGTAGTCGGTGTGCTCGCCGATCACCGTGACACGCCCGGGGGAGGAGGCCACGGCGGTCGCCATCGCGCCACGGTACGACCGCGCAGCCAGAGACCGGGGGCTGCGTGCCACGATGGAGCCGGGCAAGGAGGGGGCGTGCCGGGTCCACTCACGGGCGTTCGGATCATCGAGCTGGCGGGGATCGGCCCGGCGCCCTACGCGTGCATGCTGCTCGCCGACCTCGGCGCCGACGTGCTCCGGCTGGAGCGTGCCGGCGACGCGCCGTCGGACGCGCCGCACTGGGATCTCCTCGCCCGGTCGCGTCCGTCCGTCGGGATCGACCTCAAGCACCCCGACGCCGTCGCGCTCGTGCTCGACCTCGTCGCGGACGCCGACGCGCTGGTCGAGGGGATGCGGCCCGGGGTGACCGAGCGGCTCGGGGTCGGCCCAGACGCGTGCCTCGCGCGCAACCCGCGCCTCGTCTACGGGCGGATGACCGGGTGGGGCCAGGTGGGCCCGCTCGCCGGCGAGGTGGGCCACGACATCGACTACATCGCGGTCTCCGGTGCGCTCGGGGCGATCGGGCGCACGGGGGAGCGGCCGGTCCCGCCGCTCAACCTGGTCGGCGACTTCGGCGGCGGCGGGATGTTGCTCGCGTTCGGCGTCGTGGCCGCTCTGCTCGAGGCCAGGTCGTCCGGCACCGGCCAGGTCGTCGACGCGGCGATGACCGACGGGTCGGCGTCGCTCATGACGATGGCGCATGCGTTCCTCGCGACCGGGCTGTGGACCGAGGCGCGCGGAGAGAACCTCCTCGACACCGGCGCGCACTTCTACGAGGTCTACGAGACCGCCGACGGGCGCCACGTCGCCGTCGGCGCGATCGAGCCGCGGTTCTACGCGGCGCTCCTCTCCGGCCTGGGCCTCGAGGCGGCGACGCTCCCCGCCCAGATGGACCGCGAGGCGTGGCCCGAGATGAAGGGGCGGTTCGCGGCGTGCTTCTTGACGAGGACGCGCGACGAGTGGGTCGCGCACTTCGCCGGCACCGAGGCGTGCGTCGCACCGGTGCTCTCGCCGCTCGAGGCGCGCGACCACCCGCACAACGCGGCGCGCGAGACGTTTGTGGAGGTGGCCGGGGTCCGCCAGCCAGCGCCGGTGCCGCGGTTCTCTCGGACGCCGGGCGCGATCGCCTCGCCGCCCGAGCAGCCCGGGGCGTCGACGACCGCCGCGCTCGGGCGCTGGGGGGTGGACGACGCCCGGGTCGAGAAGCTGAAGGGGAGTGGGGCGCTCTCTGGCCGGTAGCCCTCGCTAGGGGTCGCGGAACCGCTTGCCCATGTGCCACCCCGCACAGAGGTCGCACCGGTAGACCTCGAGCTCCACCCGGTCGACGACCCACCGCAGGTGCGCGGCGTCGGCCGCCTCTCGCTGCGTGGGGTACCGGGTCTTCGGCGCGCCGTCGCGACGGAAGTGGCCCGGCGCGGGGGGCTTCGGCGGCGGCGACCGTCGCACGCGTCGCTTGGGCATCGGGTCAGTCTGCCGGACGCCCTCGGTACGCTCGCGGCGATGCCCGACCCGAGCTCGACCCTCGAGCGGACCGAGTCGCCGGTCACCGACGACGCCGATCGCGAGCGGCTGGCGCACATCGTCCTCGAGGGGCTCCGGACCGACGACGGCTATGTCTCGACGGGGACCTCGGTCGTCGAGGGGATGGTCACCGCGACCCCGGTCGTGGCGCTCTGCGGCAAGACGTGGGTTCCGGACCGCGACCCCCACCGGTACCCGCTCTGCCCGACGTGCCGGGAGATCGCCGACTCGCTCGGGTGGCGCGTCCCCTCCGACTGAGGCGAGCCAGGGCCGCGCGGCGGGGGACAAGGGGACCAGCTGGAGGGCTCCGTCGCGTCGGCCGCGGCGCGGCTACGGGGAGGTGCCGCGCCGCGGCCGACGTCGCGCGTCAGGAGGAGGCGACTGACGCGCGGAGGATCTCGATGTCGCCGCTCACGGAGTGCGCGGTCACGCGCACGACGGTGCCGTCGCCCGCGTCGTCCCCGCGCTCGTCGCCGCCGAGGTCGATCTCGCTGCTCAGGTCCCCGGACATCGATCGGGCGTCGACGGCGACGCCGCGGCCGGGCGGGATGCCGA
>Ga0318496_10000201_pt1 | contig 18687 bp, 13 predicted proteins | sample GRESIP109b1f22_FD_203296 | JGI IMG/M metagenome (GOLD analysis project Ga0318496, IMG submission 203296) | Tropical soil microbial communities from Luquillo Experimental Forest, Puerto Rico - GRE.SIPMG.109b1f22 | ecosystem: Environmental > Terrestrial > Soil > Tropical forest > Bulk soil... | reverse complement strand
GCCTGTCGCCGCCTGACAACCTGGCTTGACGGCGATGCAGTGTGCGGCGCCAACCCAGCGCAACCGCGTGGGCTCTCACCTGGTACGACGCTTGCGTCTCTGCCGACGCAAGATTCAGGAGGGGCAACGTGGACACGATGCCTGGGCGGCATGGGCTGAGGTCGCGCGCGGCGCTGGGATGCGCCGCGATCGTCGGTGCGCTGGCAGGGTGCAACCAGCAAACTCCGCCTTCCGCTTCGCGTGTCGTCCAGGGGACGGCCCGCGACACCGCCGCGTGCGTGGGGACGAACGCGCATCCCGGTCACGGACAGGATACGCCGCTCCGCAACGCGCTCACGTGCGCGGATTGTCACCAATACCCATCCTCGACGCCGCAATTCGGACCACTCGCGACCGCGAGAGGCTCGACGCCGACGTACGACGTCGCGAGCGCGACCTGTGCTGGCGTGTACTGCCACGGCGCGACGCTGGCCGCTGGGACGACCACCACGGCGGGTGCGGCGCCGCTCGTGCCCACTCATACGACGCCGATCTGGACGGTCGTCGATGGCAGTCAAGCCTACTGTGGCGCCTGCCACGGACTTCCGCCTGATACGGGCCAGCACTCGTATCACGCGTACCTCGGCCGGGACTGCTACCTCTGCCACGGATTGCCGTACCGCACGAGACTCGATCTCGGGCCTCCGGCAGTCAATCCCGCGTTGCACGTGAATGGCACCGCCGATATTGCGCTCGTCAACTGGGACGCGACGGCGCTCAAGCCTGGATCCACCACCGAGGCGGGGACGAGCGCGGCTTGTCACGGCGGCACACGGTACTGGTACGTCACGTCCGGCTCGTGCCTGTGAGTGCACGCCGCGGATCACGCGGCTTCGATCGAAGGCCAGACGAGACGCGCGGATACTTCGACGATCGTGCGAGGCGAGCGAAATGCGCGCCCGAACTTCTCGCTGTTCGACTCGTTCGCTCTCGAGCCGAGGCTCGAACGCAGCGGAGGATATCGTGACCAAGGATGTGTCCTCGTCGTCGCTCCTCTCGACGTTCTGGCTCGGACTCGTTCTCTTGCTGCTGGCTTGCGGGTCATCGCGGGTGAACCCCTCGCCGAACACCGCTGGGCCCCAGATCACGATCACGGGGGCATCCATCAACGCGAGCAATCGCGTGGTCGTGAACTACACGGTCACGCAGAACGGCCAGGCGGCCTCGGCAGCCTCGTCGTCGAGCCTTGCGCCCAACTGGACGCTCGCGGGCCTCTCCGTCGACCCCGTGACGGTCGTCACGACCCCCGACGACGCGACGGGTCAGGTGCGACCGCCCGTGCAGGCCTGGCAGAGCTACGTGCTCACGGGTGGACAGACGTTGGCTTCGCTCCCGATTGACGGCCCGGGGACGCCCGATGCGTTCGTCCAGGCGAACGTGAAGCAGCCGGGATCGGAGAGCAAGGGCACCGTGCAGGATCTCGGCGACGGGAAGTTCGCGTACACGTTCCAGAACGCGCTTCCGCAGAACTTCGACAAAGGTCAGACGCTTCGCATCGGCGTGTGGCTCGGCGGCGCGCCCGGAACGGCCCAGACCAGCGCCACGTTCGACTTCGTGCCGAACGGCGGCACACCGGCGCCGCGGGAGCTGGTCCTCGACACGAACTGCAACAAGTGCCACGGCGTCATCCAGGCGCACGGCGGCTTTCGCACAGGCGTGAAGCTGTGCGTGACCTGCCACACGTACCAGAACGCCGACCCGAACACCGTCGACCCCGCCGCCGCGACGGGCGCGACCGCGAGCACGAACCCGAACCCCCTCGACCTCGGGCGCCTCGTCCACCGCATCCACCGCGGTAACGAGCTGCCCACGCTCTACACGCGAAGCGGCCCGACGCTGTCCAACTCTACGCGCGCCAACGTCTCGCCGCCGTTCTTCCCGAGCATCAACAAGCCGAAGGTCGGCCAGAAGTACTCGGTGATCGGGTTCCGGTCGCGCGAGACGATCTACGGCCAGGTCGTGACCCGGACGGACAACAACCAGCCGGCCACGACCGTCGCGACCGGCGTCCGGTTCCCGCAGGACCTCCGGAACTGCGACGCGTGCCACGGCGGCGCGGCGCAGGCGCAGCAGCGGTTCAACGACATCTCGCGACGAACCTGCGAGGGGTGTCACACGGACGCCTGGTTCGGCGATCCGGCCACGATCGCGTCGGACGACGTCCATTACATGCACCCTGGAGATGCCCAGGCGGACGACCACAACTGCTACGGCTGCCACGTCCCGACGTCGGCCGCGCCGGCCGTCGACGCCGACGCCACCACGCTCCACGCCGCCCCCGCGACGAGCCCGAACTGGAACGGCCTCACCGCGAAGATCGTCAGCGTGCAGAACATGAAGCCGGGCCAGAGCCCGATCGTCGTCTTCACGCTCGCGGACCGGGACGGCACCCCGACGCCGCTCAACGCACCGACCCCGGCTAGCGATCCCACGACGCCCGTCCCGAGAGCGCTCTCCCGCGTCGCGATCACGATCTCGGGACCGACGTCGCCGGATTACCAGACGGGGAATGCTCCCGTCACGGAGACCGTCCCGCTCACCTCCACCGCAGACGCGAACGGTCAGTTCACGTACACCTTCAAGGCCACGGTCCCGCCGAGCGCAACGGGCACGTGGGCGGTGGCCATCGAGGCGCGCCGCTCGGCTGTGACCCCATTCTACGACGCGACCAGCGATGCGTACTCCTGGCCGTTCACGGCCGAGTCGCTCAACGAGTACGCCGACAATCCGGTGCAGTACGTGGACGTGGCTGCCGGGACCGCGCCCGGCGCGAGCGCGTCGCCGAGGCGCCAGGTCGTGAGCCGCGACAACTGCAACGCCTGCCACCAGGCGTTGACCGCGCACGGCGATCTCCGCCACAACGTCGAGTACTGCGTCATGTGTCACAGCCCCGACGGCACGGATTGGAGCCAGCGGCCCAAGGGCGGCGACGGCAACGTCGCCCTCGCCACGACCTTCGATGACATCGAGGAACGCTCGATCCACTTCAAGGTGATGATCCACCGCATCCACACGGGCGACCACACGGGAAGCGCGGAGCTCGACGTCGCGAGGCCGTTCGTCGTCTACGGGTTCGGCGGGACGCCGAACTTCTTCGACGACGTGCGCTTCCCCGGTAACCTCGCGAACTGCACCCTGTGCCACGTGAACGGGACGTACGCGATCGAGTCGCTCCCCAAGACCGCGCTCGCCACCACCGCGAACGAGACGGCGACGGTTCAGCATTCCGCCACCCCGGCCCCCGCGGCGTCGGAGACGAGCACGACGCCCATCACGGCCGCGTGCCTGGGCTGCCACGACACCGGAGCGGCGGCTGTCCACGCACAGCAGATGACCATCAGCGGCACCGAGCGCTGTGCCGACTGTCACGCGCTGGACGCGCCCACGCTCGGCGTGAAGGCTGCCCACGGGCTGAAGTGAGGCGGCCGGCCGTCGGCCGATGCGTGAAGTGATGAAGAGGGGCGTCTCGACTCTGGCGAGACGCCCCTCCGCGTCACTGGATCACGCCGGACGAGGCGTTGAGCTTGTCGATGAGCGTCTGCATCTCGGAAACCGGGACGCCGGAGCGGTTCATGCCGGACGCGACGAACTCGCCCATCGCGGTCGACAGCCCCTTTGTGCCAGCCGTCGCGGACATCATCGTGTTGCCGCCCATCATCCCGCCCATCCCGGACATGTTGATCGGGGTCGAGCCCGCCGTGCCGTTCATCACGCCGTCGGATGCGTCGTTCATCATCGCCGTCACGATGCCGGAGGAGACGGGCATCCCGATCGTCTTCGCGTACTGCGACATGGCGGCGAGCGTCATGCCGTAGTTCTTCTGGTCCTGCGTCGCGGCGCCGCCCGAGCCGGCGACGAGCGGATCCATCGGCGTCGTGTGCAGGATGTCACCGACGGAGAAGTAGCTGCCGACGCCGCCGTTGGCGGCGGTGACGTTCGCGTCCGTCATCCCCCCCGCCATGCCCTGCGCCATGGTCTGCGCCATCGACGTGAGCGGCGTCACCGCAATCGTCATCGAGGACCCGGCCGCGAAACCCGGGACGACGGACGTCATCACGTCGGCTCCACTCATCGACATCGTCGCGTTCGTCGCCTCGTCGGTGTAGCTCCCGCCTTGCATCTCGACGAGGACCGTCCCCGCGTACGCGCCGAGCTGCATCGTGAAGTGGCCTTGTGCGTCCGTCCGGGCCGTGGCGAGCTGCGAGCCCTTCGCGCCATTCGCGACCCCGAACGCGGTCACCGTCGCGTTCGCGACGGGCCCCTTCATGGCCGTCCCTGACATGGTCCCGTTGAGGCCATTTCCCGTCGTGTTGCTCGAGCCGCCGCAGGCGGCGAGGAGGACCCCCGCGCCGATCAACGTCATCGCGGTAGCCCTTCGACGGGTATGTCTCTGCGCCGAGTAGGTGTTCTGAACGGCGCGTTCGCTTTGATGGTCCACGTGTTCGTCCTTCCCCCATCCCGGGTGGAACGCGTGCGTCAGCGGCGCACCACGTTTGTGATGCGCACCCCGCAAGGCGACATCGGCGCCCTTCAGCTTGCGCACGGGCGTGGGAACCGCGGCCTCGAGATACGGTTCGGCCCGATCGGGCGGCGGCTGAGGAGGCTTCCGAGCGTCGCCCGGATCCACCGAGCTGCCGTCCGCGAAGAGCGCACGTCGTCACGCTGCCGGCTCTCGTCGCGCCGGAGAGGATGATGCCCCCGACGCGAGCTCCGCGCTCCGGAGACGGAGCGCGTTCGCGATGACCGACACGGACGAGAAGCTCATCGCCGCGCTGGCGAGGATCGGGCTCAGCAGGATGCCGAAGGCCGGGTAGAGCACGCCCGCCGCGATCGGAACGCCGACGACGTTGTAGACGAACGCAAAGAACAGGTTCTGGCGGATGTTCCGCATCGTCGCCCGGCCGAGCCGCAGCGCACGAACGGCTCCGCGCAGATCGCCAGTGACCAGCGTGACGCCCGCGGTCTCCATGGCGATGTCCGTACCCGTCCCCATCGCGATCCCCACGTTCGCCTGGGCGAGCGCCGGCGCGTCGTTCACGCCGTCACCTGCCATGGCGACGACTCGCCCGTTCGCTTGCAGGCGACGGACGACGTCGGCCTTGCCGTCCGGAAGCACCTGGGCCTCGATCTCCGTGATGCCGAGCGCGGCCCCGACCACCTCGGCGGTCCTCCGCGCATCACCGGTGAGCATCACGACGCGGATCCCGTCGCGGCGAAGCTCCGCGAGCGCTTTGGGTGTCCCCACCTTCACGGGGTCCGCGACGCCGATGAGGCCGGCCGCGGCGCCGTCGATTCCGAGATACACGACCGTCTGTCCACCCGCTGCGAGCCGCTCGGCGATGCTCGCGAGCGCAAGGGGCGCGCTCCCGTCCCTCTCGAGCAAGGATCGGGTCCCGAGCGCGACGCGCACACCGTTCACGATGCCCGTGACACCATGTCCCACGACCGCCCGGAAGTCCTTCGTCTCCTCGAGCTCGAGCCCGCGGTCCCGCGCCGCGTTCACGATGGCGCCTGCCAGGGGATGCTCGCTCCCGCGTTCGACGCTCGCCGCGAGGCGCAGCACGGTCTCCTCGTCGAACCCCGACGCAGCGTGGACAGTGGTGACCCGCGGCTTCCCTTCCGTCACGGTTCCCGTCTTGTCGAGAACGAGGGTGTCGATCCTGGCCAGCGTCTCCAGGGCGGCGGCGTCGCGCACCAACACGCCGGCGCGAGCGCCACGGCCCGTTCCGACCATGATCGACATCGGCGTCGCCAGGCCCAGCGCGCACGGGCAGGCGATGATGAGGACCGCGACCGCGTTCACGAGCGCGTTGGCGAGGCGCGGCTCGGGTCCGAAGAGGCCCCACGCCACCGCCGTCACGATCGCGGCCGCGATGACGATCGGGACGAACCACCCGGCCACCCGGTCGGCGAGCCGCTGGATGGGGGCACGGCTGCGCTGCGCCTCGCTCACCCGCTGCACGATCCGCGCGAGCAACGTGTCGCGCCCGACGCGTTCCGCCCGCATGACGAAGGAGCCCGTGCCGTTGAGCGTCCCGCCGGCAACCTTCGATCCATCCGCCTTCTCGACCGGGATCGGCTCGCCCGTGAGCATCGACTCGTCCACGGAGCTGTGTCCCTCGAGCACGATGCCGTCGACGGGCACCTTCTGGCCGGGGCGCACGCGGAGCCGATCCCCGACGGCGACGCGATCGAGCGGGACATCCTCGTCGGTGCCGTCGGACCGGACGCGCCGCGCGGTCGCCGGCGCCAGCGCGAGGAGCGATCGGATCGCGCCGGAGGTCGCCTGCCGGGCCCGGAGCTCGAGGACCTGCCCGAGCAACACGAGGGTGGTGATGATCGCTGCCGCCTCGAAGTAGAGCGGAACACGCCCTCCGTGCTCGAGGAAGCTGGAGGGCACGAGGCCGGGAAGCACGGTTGCGAAGACGCTGAACAGGAACGCCGCGCCCGTCCCGAGCGCGATCAGCGTGAACATGTTCAGGTGCCGGTTCCACAGCGACGCCCAGCCACGCTGGAAGAGAGGCCAGCCGCCCCAGAGCACGACAGGGGCCGCAAGGGCCAGCTGGAGCCACCTCGCCCACGCGCCGGAGAGCAGCCACTCGGCGTGATCGCCGAAGAGCATCGGCGACATCGCGACGAGGAGCAGCGGCGCGGACAGCGCTGCGCTCGCCCAGAACCGTCGGGTCATGTCCCGCAGCTCGGCGTTCGGAACGTCGACGAGCGTCACGGTCCGTGGCTCGAGCGCCATGCCGCAGATCGGGCAGCTGCCGGGCTCGGAGCGAACGATCTCGGGGTGCATCGGGCAGACCCATTCAACCTTCGTCGCGGGCTGCGGAACCTCGGGTTCGAGCGCCATGCCGCACTTCGGGCATGCTCCAGGCGCGGGCGAGCGAACCTCGGGATCCATCGGGCAAACCCACGTGGTTCCGCTCGGCAGCTCGCTCGCCTCGGCCAGCGCGATTGGCGGCGACGCGACGTCGCGAACGAATGAGGCGGGCGCTGCCAGGAACCTCTCCCGGCAACGCGGGTTGCAGAAGTGGAACGTCGTCCCATCGTGCTCAGCGCTGCCGCCCTTGGCGGTGCGCGGGTCGACGAGCATCCCGCAGACCGGATCCAGGACCTTCGAGGGCAAGTGATCGTGATGTTCGTGGGAATCGTGCGCGTTCGCGGGCATCTCGGCTCCTTTGCCCTGAGAACGCAGGCACCGAAGGTCCCTTACACCGCGCCCAGCCGGACCCGGAACGCGTCACGCGGTGCAGCGGTTTCGCGCGGCCTCAGCTGCGCGTGGGTCGCGGCCCTGCGACGCGCGCGGTCCGGCAGTGACACTCGAGGCAGCCGTGGGTCGCGCACGCGCCGCAGGTGCGGAGGAGCTGGTGCTTGAGCGCGCGTCGCGCCCGGTGCAGCCGTACCGTCGCGTTGTTCACGGTGATCGCCTGGTCCGACGCGACGTCGGCGACGGGGCGCTGCTCGAGGTCGACCTCCCGGACCACACGTGCGTACTCCGGCTTGAGCGCGGGCAGGACATCGTGGACGCACGCGCAGACCGCTCCCCTGAGCTCGTCCTCCGTCGCGTCGAGCTGCTCTCGCGTGAGGCGCTCGACCCCGCGCTGCTCGGCCTCGCGTCGCCGGGTCGCGTCGATGACCGCGTTTCGCAGCACCCGGTAGAACCACGCGACGATGCCCTCCTCGGTGTCGTCCGGGACGCCCTTCTCGATCGCACGGACGTAAGCGGATTGCAGGACCTCGTCCGCATCGTGATCGCTCCCCAGCCGCCGCGAGAGAAAGGCGCGAAACCGGCCGTGGTTCGCGATGAGCGACCGCTCGAGTCGCTCGCGATCGTTGCCGATGAGCTCGGCTGGCGCCCCCTCGTCCGCGTTCGTTCCGTCCATGCTTCGGTTCTTAACTCGCGCGGCCGATCGCGCCAAGCGCGCCACTCTCACCTCGGAGTGGAGCCAGCGAGCGCCCGCGCACGCCGCAAGACTTCGCTCGCAGCGTCCCGGTCACGGCTCCTCATCTGCACCAGGAAGCTGTCGCCACCCGAGATGACCGCATATCCGACGTTCTTGACGGCCAGCGGGCACGCGCCCATTCCCTTCACGTCGTACCCGAGCGTCGCAACGCGGGCGGCGTGGCATTCGATGCTCCGCTGCAGCATCTCGGCGGTGACGCCCGCGCTCGGCCTGATACGGAGCACGGCGCCACGGAGAGCGGTTCCCGTCTTTGAAACGGGCTCGTACAGCGGCGCGACCGATTCGACGTCCTCCGCGCGGAAGAACGGGGTCCCGTCGCGAGCGTGCTCGGGCATCCCCGCGCAGGTTCGCTCCTCAGCGGCACGCAAGCTCTCCGCCGCGGCGAGGTGCTCGTTTCCGACGCGCGCCTCCGGAGCAGCCGTGGCAGCCGCCTCATGTCCAGCGGCGCTCATATCGTAAGGACGGGTTCCAGGGGTGGCGCAGCCGCTTGCGGCCACTCCGATTCCAAGGGCGACGACGGCCAGCTGACCGGTCCAGAAGGTCATCACGTGGACCCCCTCCTCGCGGCGGAATTCTCCGTCAACGAGCGCCGCGGACGATGATCGCGAGAGCAGGAAGCATGCCGCATGCGCGCGCCCGGAAAACATCGCGAGCTCCGGCAGTTCGAGGCGTGCGGCTCACCCGCCGCGATCACAGTGTGATCGATCGCGTCTCACTCGCGCGTGAGTCGGATGCGCGCCGCTATCCCGCGAGCGCCCGCTCGAGGTCGCAGATGATGTCTGCCGCATCCTCGACGCCGATCGCGAACCGGACCAGGTTGTCCTTGATCCCGAGCTCGAGCCGCTCCTCCGTCGTCTTCTCGAAGAACGACATGAGCGCGGGCTGCTCGATGAGGCTGTCGACGCCGCCGAGGCTCGGCGCGATGTAGGGGATCTCCATCCGGTCGATGAAGCGGCTCGCGTCGTCGAGCGCTCCCTTCACCTCGAAGCTCACGACGCCTCCGAACCCGTTCATCTGGCGTCGCGCGATCTCGTGGTCCGGATGCGAGGGGAGCCCGGGATACCAGACGCGCTCGATCCTGGGGTGTGCCTCGAGGTAGCGGGCCACGGCGAGCGCCGTCTCGTTCTGCTGCCGAACCCTGAGCCCGAGCGTCTTGAGGCCGCGCTCGAGCAGGTATGCGTTCTGGGGATCGACGATGCCTCCGAGCACGCCGCGTGCGTCGCGGAGGGCGGCGACACGCCCCTTGCTCCCGACGACCACGCCCGCGAGGAGGTCGTGGTGGCCGCCCATGTACTTCGTCGCGCTGTGGACGACGTAGTCGACGCCGTACTCGAGCGGGCGCTGGTTGATCGGGGTGCCGAAGGTGCTGTCGATGATGGTCTGCACGCGATGCCGCTTCGCGATCGCGGCGAGCCGCTCCAGGTCGACGCAGCGCAGGTACGGGTTCGTCGGACTCTCCGAGATCATGAACCGGGTCTTGCGCGCCCGGATCGCGCCCTCGAGCGCCGCGTAGTCGCCCATCGGGACGACGGTGGTGTCGATTCCTAGCCGCTTCAGGAACACGAGGCAGAACTGGCGCGTCCGGCGGTAGCAGTCGTCCGTCATCACGACGTGCGTGTCGGTCGGCAGGCTCGCGAGCAGCAGCGTCGTCATCGCCGCCATGCCCGACGAAAAGAGGACCGCGTCGTCGGCGTGCTCGAGCGCGGCCACCTTGCGCTCGACGGACTGGACGGTCGGGTTCCCGTAGCGCCCGTAATCCTCGCGCCCCTCGATGTGCGCGCCGAGGCTGCGCTGCTGCATGAAGTTCACCAGATCCGCGGTGTCCGCGAACGCGTACGTCGCGGTCTGGATGATCGGCATCGGGATCGCCTGGTGCGCCCGGGCGCGGTTATCGCCGCCGTGGACCGAGAGCGTGTTCGGGCCAGGGCCGGGGATCGCGCTGGCGCTATCGGCGTGCGTAGGCTTCGGAACGCTGGACGGCCGGGGATCGCTGTCTCGACGGGTGTCGCTCATCGGGTACCTCGCCTCATAGATCTGGAAAGCGAGGGCGCGCGCGATCGCGACGACCCGCGTCCATCATTGCGGAAACGGTGCGTCCGTTATAGCAGACGGTCTGAACAGGGACAAACGGCGCCGCCGCGGCCCGCGTCTTGACGTAGGTCAAGATTGAGTCCGGACGACGCGCCGCCGGAATCTTCTGGATGGCGCGCGGGTCCTAACGAGGCGCCGTACCGAACCGTACGCCGCGTTCCGGCCGGTACGAGACCGACGCCCGCACGGACGCGCAAGCCCGCGAAATCACACGCGGCACGGCGGTTGCTATCGGGGGCAGCAGCCGCATGTCGCGGCGTGAAAGGTGAAACGGAAATGAAGACCAGGATGCTCCGCGCGGGCGCCCTCGCCGCGTTCATGTGGGCAGGAGTGGGCCGGGCGGACGACGCGCAGCAGCCGCCGGCGACCGCCCCGCAGCACGATGCGGCCCACGCGGCGATGCACGATGCGATGCAGCAGCACATGGCGACGCCCCCCGCCGACATGGCGCAGATGCCGGGGATGCGCAATCGCGCGGCCGGCGACGCGGCGGGTGCGCAGGAGCACGCGCGCGAGATGCAGCAGCTCCGGGACCAGGCCCGCGAGCGCGCGATGAAGCACGGCGCGCAGGACGCCGCGATGGCGCGCGGCGACGACGCCGCTCACGCCGCGATGCACGGCGGGATGCACCAGGGCGCCGGCATGATGGGCGGAGACTCGAGCTCGCAGCAGCAGGGCGCCGGCATGATGCGCAACGGCGACATGCACGGCGGGTCGGGCGGCATGATGCCGGCCGGCGGCGGCGGGATGATGGGCGGCAGCCAGACCGGCGCCTCCGGCGGGACGACAGGCGGAACCGGACCTTCGACCGGTACGCCCCCGGGCGCGCCCGCCGGCGCCCCGATGATGAAGTAACGCGGAGATCGCACGGTGATCGCCACCGGTCTCAGCCTCGCTCTCGCCGTCGCGATCTCCGCCGCGCCGGGCGCCGACGAGCACCTCCTCGCCGGCGCCCGCGCGTTCCGCGACGGACATTTCGACGCCGCCCTCGTAGAGTTCCGCGTCGCCGAGCGGCTCGGCGCGTCCGACGCCGGCGCTTACGCCGCCGCCTCCCTCGTCCAGCTCGGCCGGCCGGAGGAGGCGGTCGAGGCGTTCGCGTCCTCGCCGCCCGGCGACGACGACCTCCTCGACTGGTACCGCGCGCTCGCCTGCTACGAGGCGCGGCTCTACACGTCCGCGAGCCGCCTCGCGGCGAAGCTCCAGCTCTCCGGCCCGAAGGCGGCCGCAGCCGTCGAGAAGCTCCGCGCCGATCTCGCCCGCGTGCTCGCGCCGGAGCCGCAGCAGGCCTCGATCGACTGGTACTTCGCGCGGTGCGACGACCTCCGCCAGCGGGGTCGCGGCGCGCTGGCGGCGGCGTATTGCAGGGAGGCGGCCGACCTCGGCGAGCGCCGCACGGACCGGTACGGCGTCGCGCGCGCGAGCGCCGTGCTGACGCGGCTCGATCCCGGTGCGCGGCACGAGGTGAAGCCGTGATCGCCGCGGTCGTCACCTCGTTGCTGCTCGGTGCGGCGGCGGATCCGTGCGCACCGGTCGAGCCGGCTGGGCCGGCGGACGCGGCGGCCGCGGCTGCCTACCGTTCGGTCGCCGAGGCCGAGGCGGCGAGCGGGTCGCGCGACACCGCCGTCCTCGCGTACCGGCACGCCGCGGAGCTGGATCCCGCCGACCGCTCGTCGCGCGACGCGCTGGGTCGCTACTGTCGAGACGCTCCGCACCCGGACCCGTTCCGCGATGGCATGGCCAGGATGGACGCGGGCGATCGGCGCGGCGCGATCGCGGCGTTCCGCGCCGCGCGCGCGCGCAGCGACGACCCGACGATCGCGCTCATGGAGGGCATCTGCCACTACGAGCTGGGGGAGGATCGCGAGGCGGAGCCGCTCCTCCGTGCGGCGGAGCGCTCGCCGGACGACGCCGACGTCGCGAGCCTCTATCTCGGGCTCGTCGCGCTCCGCGGTGGGGAGGCCGCGAAGGCGGCGGCGCTCTTCGACGCAGCGAGCGCCACGCCGGGCCTCGCGCCGGTCGCCGCGGATCTCGCGCGGTTCGCGCGCACCGACGGCCGGTGGGCGCTGACGATCTTCGCGGACTCCGGGTTCGACTCGAACGTGAACCTCGCACCACTCCAGGGGACGCCGTCGCGCGAGGGCGACGGCGTCTACGCGCTCGGCGCCACGGGGCTGTTCCGGCCGCGAGGGCCTGACGGGCCATACTTCCGTGCGCAGGGGCTCTTGAACCAGCAGTTCCATCTGAGCGCCTACGACGTCGCCGGCGGGGATCTGGCCGGCGGGTGGCAGGTCCTCACCGCGCGCTGGTCGGCGCTCGCCGAGTACGACCTCGGGTACCGGACCTTCGGCGGGTCGCCGTTCCTGACCTCGAACCGGCTGCTCGCGTCCGCGTGGACCGCCGTCGGCGGCGTGACGCTCGGGGCGTCTTACCTCGCACGGTTCGAGTCGTACGCGAGCGGCTTCTCTCCGTTCTCCGGGACGGTGCAGGCGGGCGAGCTGCGCACGTCGTTCGGCGTGGGCTCCCGCGCCCGCCTCGCGCTCGCATACGGCCTCGCGCGCGATGCGGCCCGGCTCTCCATCCTCTCGTACGTCGAGCAGGGCCCGCGCGCCGAGCTGCGCGTGGCGATGTCCCGCCGGGTGCGGCTCGGCGTCGACCTCGCCGGGACCTTCCGCGCCTACGACGTCTTCGATCCCTCGCTCGGCGCGCTGCGGCGCGACACGTACCTCGATGCGGGTGCGCTGGCGGAGTGGGACCTCAGGCCGGGGTGGACCGCGCACGCCGGGCTCCGCGGCCGTCAGGCGCTCTCGAACGTGGCCGGCTTCGAGTACGGAAAGCTCGTCCCGACGATCGGCGTCGCATACACCTTCTCGCCGTGACCGGCTCCCGCTTCCTCGTCCCTGCCCTCGCCGGCCTGCTCGGCCTCGCCGGCTCCCTCCTCGCGACCTTCTCGCTCTACCGCGCGGCCTCCACCGCGGTCGACCGCGTGCTCGAGGAGCGGCTGCGTGGCGCGGGCGAGACCGCCGCCGGGATGCTCGCCACGGACGACCTGGCCTCGGCGGACCTGCATTCGGTGGTCGTCGCGAACGGGCTCGAGGGCGCGTACCTCGTCTCGCCTTCGCTCCTGGTGCTCGCCGACGCGAGCGGTCATCGGGGGCGCCGCGCCGATCTCCTCCGCACCGACGCCGCGCGCGTCGAGCGGGCCGCCCGCGGCGAGGCCACCGTCGCTTTCGCCTTCGCGATCGGCGACGCCCCCGTCGCGACGGGATACTTCCCCGTGCGCGGACCCGACGGCTCGCTCCGCGCCGTCCTGGCGCTCGAGGCCGGGCAGGCCTTCGCGACCGCGCATCGCGGCTTGAGGCGCGCGCTCGGCGTCGCGATCGCCGTCTCGGTCCTCGGCGCCCTCGCCCTCGGGGTCGTCGCGCGGAGGTGGGCGCGCTCGGAGGCGGCCCGGCGCCGGGAGGCGGAGCGCGCGATCCGCGGCGACGCCCTGGCGCGGATGGGCGCGATGGTCGCCCACGAGATCCGCAACCCGCTCGGCGTGATCCGGGGATCGGTCGAGCTCGTCCGCGCGCGGAGCGGAGCGGGGCTGCCGCCGGACGACCGCGAGGCGCTCCAGGACGTGCTGGGCGAGGCGGACCGCCTGCGGACGCTCACGGACGACTTCCTCGATCTCGCCCGCGATCCCTCCATCGCGCCGTCCTCGATCGACGTCATCGCGGTCGCCGAGGAAGCGGCGCGATCGCTGGGCCGCACGCACTCGGCGATCGCGGTGCGCGTGGACGGAGCGGCGCGCGCTCACGCGGACCCCGCGCGGCTCCGGCAGGTCCTCTCCAACCTCCTCGTCAACGCCGCGCAGGCGGGCGCCGGGAACGCCGCCGTCCGCGCAGACGCCGAGGGCGGCCGGGCCCGCCTCATCGTCCGCGACGACGGGCCGGGGGTGGATCCGGCGCTGCGCCCGCGGCTCTTCGAGCCGTTCGCCACCGGTCGCGCCGAGGGCACCGGATTGGGCCTCGCGCTGTCGCGCAGGATCGTGGAGCGTCAGGGCGGGACGCTTCGGCTCCGGGACGACCTCGGTCCGGGCGCGGCGTTCGAGGTCACCCTCCCGCTTGCGCGGGATTAGGAGCTCGCCATGGCCCGTATCCTCGTCGCCGATGACGAACCGAAGCTCGGCCGGGTCGTCGCGCAGATGCTCGAGCTGGACGGGCACGCCGTGGTCCGCGCCGGCGGCGGTCGCGAGGCGCTCGCGCGCCTCTCCGAGGAAGCCTTCGACGTGGTCGTGACCGACCTGCGCATGCCGGACGTGGACGGGCTCGCGGTGCTGCGCGCCGCGCGGGCGAAGTCTCCACCTCCGGAGGTCGTGCTCATGACCGCGTACGCCACCGCGGAGAGCGCGGTGGAGGCGATGAAGGCCGGGGCGGCCGACTACGTCACCAAGCCCTTCTCGATGGACGAGCTGCGCATGCGCGTCGGGCGGCTCGCGGCGCAGCGCGCCGGCGAGCTCCAGCGCGCGCGCCTCGTCGCGCGCCTCGCGCCCGACCTCGTCGCCGAGAGCGCGGCGATGAAGGCGGTGCTCGCCGCGGCGCTCCAGGTCGCGCCGACGGACGCGAGCGTGCTGCTGCTCGGCGAGAGCGGCACCGGCAAGAGCCAGCTCGCGCGCTTCATCCACTTCCGCGGCCGGCGCGCCGAGGGGCCGCTGGTCGAGGTCCACTGCGCGGCGCTCTCGGAGTCGCTCCTCGAGGCCGAGCTGTTCGGGCACGAGAAGGGCGCGTTCACCGGCGCGGTGCAGCGGAAGGCGGGCCACCTCGCCGCGGCCGACTCCGGGACGCTGTTCCTGGACGAGATCGGCGAGATCGCGCCGGCGACGCAGGTGAAGCTGCTGCGCTTCCTCCAGGACCGCACGTTCGTCCCCGTCGGCTCGACGCAGGCCCGCGCCGTGGACGTCCGCGTCGTCTCCGCGACGAACCGCGACCTCGCGGAGGCGGTGCGCTCGGACGCGTTCCGGGAGGACCTCTTCTACCGGCTGAACGTGTTCGCGATCCGCGTGCCGCCGCTCCGGGAGCGGCGCGAGGACGTCGGTCCCATCGCGGAGCGCTTCCTCGCCTCGCGCGGGCTGCCTCCGGAGAAGCTGTCTCCGGACGCACGTGCGACGCTGCTCGCGCACGACTGGCCCGGGAACGTGAGGGAGCTCGAGAACGCGCTCGAGCGGGCGCTCATCCTGGCGGGCGACGGCGAGATCCGGCCCGACTTCCTCGCCGTCGGCACGGCGGCGCGTGGACGGCCGAAGGACGCGGCCGAGCTGGTCGGCGAGGGGTTCAGCCTCGACGCGTTCGAGCGCGAGCTGCTGCTCGCCGCGCTCGCGAAGGCGGGGGGGAACAAGACCAAGGCGGCGAGCCTGCTTGGCGTGACACGGCGCCGGCTGTACTCGCTGCTCGCCTCGTCCGGCGGGGACCCCGGGGATGCCGAGGGATGAGGGGCCGCGATTCGCGCTCGTGATGGCGGACGGAGGCTCGGAGGCCTGCCATCCCACCATCACGAGCGTTCACATGCCCGTTGCTAGGACCGCTATTGGAACCGCGCCGATGGCGTGACAGCCATCTCGAACGTCACGGGCCCGGGTAGAACGAGACGCTCAGGCTGTTGCTGAATCGCACGTTGGTGAACGTGTAGCTGGTCGGGAGCGGCGCTGCCAGCCCCACACCATTGACGGTCACGGCGCCGACCTTGTAACCGGTCGCCGGATTGAAGCTGAACGTGATGCTCGCCCCCTTGGCCACGACCTCAGTCCCGGTACCGCCGCTGACCACGGTGGAGTCGGCGCTGTCGGTGATCGTGCCCGACCCGCTCGCGCTGACCGTGACCTTGAAGGTCGTCGGAGGGGGCGGAGGAAGGGCCTGGAAGGACGCCGCGATGGTGTGGCTGCTGCCCTGAACGTGGCTGAACGTGTAGCTGAACGGCGAAGCCGCGCCCGCACCGACCGAGGTCGCACCGTCCACGATGACGTTGGCAATGCTGTATCCCGGACTGGCGGTGACGGTGTACGCGACGCTCCCTCCCGTGTTGACCTGGGTAACGCCCGCCGGGCTGATGGCGCCGCCGGCGCCGGCCGTGGCGGTGATGGTCGGCTTCGCGCCAAACGCGACGTCGATGTGGTGGCAATCGCCGAGATTGGTGAACGTATAGGAGGTCTGCTGCGTGTAGTAGACCGCCCCGTCGATGTTCATGGTCTTGACTTCGTATCCGGCGGCCGGCGTGAACGTGAACGTCGGGCTCGAGCCCATGTTCCCGTAGAGCGGGTTGTAGATGCCGGCCGGGCTGACGCTGCCGTTTGACCCAAAGTCGACATGAACGAGAGGCTGGTGGTGGATGCAGATGGCATTCTGAGCGAGTGTCGCCTTGTCGAAGACCGGAGCGCCCTGGACGGTGAGCGGCAGTCCGATCGACGCGCTGTTGCCGACGTGGCACTGGCCGCAGGTCAGATCGACGTCGTTCCACACGGCCGGGAAGAGCGCGCCGGTCGGGGTGAGGCTCCCGTCCTGCGCCGTGTTGGCCGTGGTCTGACCCGCGTAGAAAGCAGCTGCCGTCGGGTACAGGGTGTAACTGGGATCGACGCTGTTGCGGAAGAAGTGGAGCCCCTGGGTCAGGTGACAGACCGCGCACGCTCCGTTGATGTCGCCCCTCACGCCATAGGGGGTGTTGGCGGTGTTCTTGTGGTTGGTCTTGGTGAGCAGGTTGGAGTACTGGGAGTGGCAATCCGTGCACTGCTTCTTGAGCGGTACGGCGCCCGTGGCGGTGAAGCTCTGGTGCGGATCGTGGCACGCGGTGCAGCCGCCGAACTCGACCTGGAAGTAGCTGTTGTACTGACCCGTCAGGACCACCGACAGGTCCGCCGAGTTCTGCGCGTTCAGGGTCATGCTTCCACTGAACCGTGCGTGCGGGCTGTTCAGGAACGACAGCCCGGACAGGTGATCGAAGAACGGCGCGTAGTTCCAAGTGTTGCCCGGGATCGCGATGCACGTCGCGTAGTCCGCTGTGACGCCGTCCGAGCAAGCGCCGCCGTCCTGCACGTACTGGCCGGTGTCGAAGCTGATGGTGTTGGCGACCGGATCGACGATCTCGGTGCGGTGACACTCCAGGCAAAGGGCGGTCGCTGCGGTCCCGGTGGGCTTGGTCGGGAAACCTCCGGATACCGCTCCCGCGGCCGTATGGTTCACGGTCCCGTTGTCGGCCACGTGACAGCGCTCGCAGGTCACGCCGTCCTGCATCCAGGACGCCGTCGGTCCGGTGGCCGGGTCGTAGTCCGTCGGGACGCGGCTGAAGTCCGCCGCGCTGATCTTGGCGCCGCCGAACGTCGGCTCCGTCCCCGAGTCGTCGAACCGGTAGCCCGCAGTATGACAACGCGCGCAGTCGTAGTTGCCGCTCGCGAACTGCTCGCCGGTGAAGCCGCCCCGCCAGATGGTGTCGAGCTGGGAAGGGTCGACCCAACCGCCGAAGATGTAGAAGATGTCCTGCTGCGTCCCCACGAGCAGATCGGGCGGATACGGGATGAGGGGTCCGTTCCCGACCGTGATCTTCCCCGTCGCCCAATCGAACGTGCTACCCGACTCGTACAACGAGCCCGCCGCGGGCGTGTCCGACGTCCTGAGCGGGCTCCCGTCGGAGAAGGTCCACGGCTTTCCGGGCGTGACCTTCCGCAGCATGTTCTTGTGACCGGTCATGAGATAGGCGCTCTCGTCCTTCGCGCCGCCAGAAGGGCTGTGGCAGGCGAGGCATTGATCACTCGTGGCGCTGATCGACCAGGCGCCCGCGCCTCCGTTCACTGCGCCATCGCCGTGATACGTCTGCTGGGCTGCCCCCATCCTCGGCGCGGCCAGCAGGAGCGCCGCCGTACAGGACCATATTGAGCTTGGCTTGAGCTTCATGTTTGCCCCTATGTGTGGTCGGGTCTCCTCCCCGATGCAGCGCGCGGCAGAACACCACAATGGTGTGGCGCGACGCCGCGGGAATGACGGGTGCAATACGCGACCGGGTGGAAATTCACGTTCGAGTAGCTACTCGCGTCGGCCATCGAAGGCGCATCTGCCGCAAACGCCGGGACCGATGGCAGCATCACGCCCGCAAGAATTGCTTCGCGCGACAGCGACGGAGGAGGCTGCCGGGGGGGAATCGCGTCCTGAGGCTACCAACTCACGTGTGCCCAAGAATTGGGCACCTTGATGTCCGACAAGGCAATCGTCTATGGACCAAGCGCGCCGGCACGTTGGCAACGGCGATAGCGAGCGCGCCGAGGCCGGGTGCTCGCCCCACGGTCACGGGCCCGCAACGAACGAACCGTGGAGTCGTGAGCGCTGGCGCGGTCCGTGACCCGCCCGATCACTGCCTCATCCTCGACAGCGGCTCTAACAGGCTACGCGACTGCAACGTGCCGGTAAGGGCCATGATGCGGGAGATCGAGCTCGCGGCGCGCGCCAACTCTTTCGGGTTCACCAGCGCTTGCGCGTCCCCGCCGGGCGGGGGACCAGGGCGCCGGGCGACGAAGACTTCACCCGAACGCCACCGCTTTCGTGACACGCTCACGATGCGTCAATGT
>Ga0318496_10000196_pt1 | contig 18899 bp, 14 predicted proteins | sample GRESIP109b1f22_FD_203296 | JGI IMG/M metagenome (GOLD analysis project Ga0318496, IMG submission 203296) | Tropical soil microbial communities from Luquillo Experimental Forest, Puerto Rico - GRE.SIPMG.109b1f22 | ecosystem: Environmental > Terrestrial > Soil > Tropical forest > Bulk soil... | reverse complement strand
TGTGGGGGGGGTCGTCCCCCCCGGGACAAAACTGCCGATGCCGTGCATGATGGCATCCAGCGCCCGGGATGCGGTGATCCGAGGATCCTTCTGCCGCAGCGATCCGGCCGCCGAGTTCCGCGGGTTGGCGAACGCGGGCTTGCCCGCGTCGAGCAGCGACTCGTTCAGCTTGCCGAACGCCTCGACCGGCATGAACACCTCGCCCCTGACCTCGAGGGTGGCGGGATGCCCGGTTCCGGTGAGCCGGGCCGGGATGGAGGAGATCGTGCGGATGTTCGGCGTGACGTCCTCGCCGGTCCGCCCGTCGCCCCGGGTGGCCGCCTTGACCAGTGCGCCGTTCCGGTAGATGAGATCGATCGCCAGCCCGTCGATCTTCAGCTCGCACAGGAAAGGCCCGGTGCCGCCGAGCCGCGTGACCCGGTCCGCCCAGCCGCCGAGGTCTTCGTCGGTGAACACGTTGTCCAGGCTGAGCAGCCGTTCCAGATGCTCGACCGGGGTGAACAAGGTGGAGATCGACCCGTGCACGGTCTGGGTCGGCGAGTCGGGCGTGCGCAGGTCCGGGTACTGCTCCTCGAGCGCGCGCAGCTCGCGCATCTTGGTGTCATAGTCGATGTCGGAGATCGTGGGCGAGTCCAGGACGTAGTACCGGTGATCGGCCTCGGTGATCTCCAGGCTGAGGTCGGCGTGCCGCCTGCGGGCGTAGGCCGGCGCCTCAGGTCGCTCCTCGGCCGAGTCCGGTCCCTCTATGTCGTTCTCGCTCATCAGAATCGCGGCCTTTCCTCCCCGGCCTGAACACCGGGGAGGAAACACCGCTTCACCTCCCCGGAAATGTCGGTGGCATTCGCTAGTGTGTTCGCATGTCCCGATACCGGCTGTTCCCAGCGTCCGCCCAGGAAGCGGTGCTGCGGGGCCACTGCGCGCACGCCCGGTACATCTGGAACCTGGCCGTGGAGCAGCACGCGCACTGGCATCCGGGCCGGACGGGCGCGCCGGGCTACCTGGAGCAGTGCCGCCAGCTCACCGCCGCGCGGGCTGAGTACTCGTGGCTGGCCGCCGGCTCGCAGACGGTGCAGCAGCAGGCGCTGCGAGATTTCACCCAGGCCATGACAGCCTTCTTCGATCCGGGCAACCCTGCCGGGAGGCCGACCTGGCGCAAGGCGGGCCGGGATGAGGGGTTCCGCATCGTCGGGCGCGGGCGGCAGTGGGACGTGCGGCGGCTCAGCCGGAAAACCGGCCAGGTCTGGGTCCCCAAGGCCGGTTGGGTGCGGTTCCGCTGGTCCCGCCCGGTGCCGACGGGCGCCACATCCTACCGGGTGACGATGGACCGGGCCGGTCGCTGGCACATCGCCTTCGCTGTCATCCCCGCGCCGGTGTCCGGACCGGGCAACGGCGAGGTCGTCGGCATTGACCGGGGCGTAGTGGTGTCCGCGGCCTTGTCCACGGGGGACCTGCTCACTGTTCCCGGGCTGACAGGACCGGAGCGGACCAGGCTGCGGCGGCTGGAGCGCAAGCTCGCCCACGCCCGGCGCGGCTCGAACCGTCGCGCGCGGGTGAAGCTCGCGATCGCCCGGCTGCGCGTCCGGGAGACCGACCGGCGCACGGATTGGGCCGAGAAGACCTCCACGGACCTGGCACGCCGGTTCGACGTGATTCGGGTCGAGGACCTGAAGGTCAGGAATATGACGCGCTCGGCCCGGGGGACGGCCGCCAGCCCAGGCCGGAACGTGCGCGCCAAGGCCGGGCTGAACCGGGGGATCCTGGCCTCGGGCTGGGGGCTGCTGGTCCGCCGACTGGAGAACAAGGCACCCGGCCGGGTCGAAAGGATTAGTCCCGCGTTCACTAGCCAGCGCTGCTCGGCGTGCGGGCATGTGGATACGAACTCGCGTGAGAGCCAAGCGCGGTTCGCGTGCACCGCCTGCGGATACGCCAGCCACGCGGATGTGAACGCGGCCCGTAACATCGCGGCGGGGCACGCCGTGACTGCGCGGGGAGGCGACGGGGCTGCCCGGCCCGTGAACCGCGAACCTCAACTGCTTGCCTCCTTACCAGGGACGTGAGTAGCTGGAATCCCCGCCCTCCAGGCGAGGAGGATGTCAACTGGGCTCTTCCCCCGTCTCCTCGATCAGCTCAGCCAGCATGCTCCCCGCCTCGCGGCACCGCGTCAACCCGGCCAGCCCGCAGGCCGGCGTGATCACGGCCTGCTGCGGGCAGGTCGCCAACGGGAGCCCGAGCCGCCGCCACAGCCGGATGACCCGTTCGGCGGCCTGCCTGGCCTCGGCGCTGCCGTCGCCCGGGCCGGTCGGGACCCTTTGGCCCGTGCGACGGGCGGTCCCGGCGTCCGGGGCGGGCACTGCCGGGATGACCCCGGTCAGCAGCCCCATACCCGCCTCCGCGGCCTCGGCCACCCCGTCCTCTTCCCCTCGCCGTAGCTGGCTGAGGTCGAAGGACAGGGCACCGGCTCCGGCCGCCCTGATGATGCCGAACGGGACGGCCTGAGCGCAGCTGTGCACCACCGTGTAGCCGTGGGTGGCCGTGATCACCTGAGCCAGCCGCTCTCGTAGAGTTTCGGCCTCGACGGCGCGCAGTCGCGACAGGCCGCTCGCCGTCGGTACCTCGCCCCCGGCCACGGCGGGAAGGGCCGGCTCGTCGAACTGGACGACGAGCCGGGCGCCGGGGACGCGCTTGGCGACCTCGGCCACGTGCGCGGCCGCGCCCTCGGCCAGGGAGGCGGTCAGGTCGGCCACCGCACCGGGATCGGCGATGGCCACGTTGAGCGTGCGCGGCAGCTCCAGCGTGGCGGCCAGCGTCCACGGCCCGCACAGCTGGATCTTGACCGGCCCGCGGAAGCCGTCGAGCACCTCTTCCATGACGTCCAGGTCGGACGAGAGCATGGTCCTGGCCCGGGCCAGGTCACGGCCGGGGTGTCCGGCTATCCGCCAGCCGCGCGGCGTGACCTCGGCCGGGATGTCGACCAGCAGCGCGGCGGTGCGGCCGGTGAGGTCCGCTCCAGGCCCGCGATCGGGCAGTTCGGGCAGGTAGGGGAAGTCGGGCAGTTCCCCCGCGACGACGCGCATCGCCTCGCCGGGGTCGGTCCCGGGCATCGAGCCGATCCCGGTGGCGCTCCCGGCCGGCCAGGGGAAGCCGGTCCCGTCATGGTCATCAGGCACATGTCGAGCTTAGAACCGCCCGGCGGCAAACCCGCGACCAGTGCAACCCGGACCGCGCCCCGGCCGTCCTCATGGGACATAAGAGCATGGCCCTCGCCGCTCGAGCATAGCGAGGGCCGTGCCGTGGTTGGCGAGCTGCTGCTCAGTGCCGTCGACTGCTACGCAGCAGCCCGCCTTCCGGCCGAATGGACCTGCAAGTACAGGCCCCGGCGGCCGAAGCCAGTGAGCCGGCGAGTGGCCCTTGACATTATGCTGTGCGCTTCCTCAGCCAGGGAGTACAAGCGATCCTCCCGCCGTACCTCGTGGGCAGCTACTCATTCCGCGGAGTCCTTCCCGTGATCCGGTCGCGCGACGGTGCTCTCGGCGACCTCATGCTCGTGGCCTACGGGTGCCCGCTGCTCACGATCTGCTGTCTTGTCCCGTACATCCAGCCGGAACCGACTATCCAGTTATCTAGAGCCATCTGACATATGCTAGCACAACCAAGTGATCGTACTGCTAGACTTGATCGCATGCTTCCTGTCATCTGACTCATACCAACCTTTGGTATCTATCCGGAGATCTACCGCTGTCCGACTTGTCATAAATCAGCCGATGCCAAATATTCTGGTTGATCAGCTAGTATGAGTTGTCCCGACAGGTAGAACCGCTACCGGTGATCCCGGCTTAGCTGAGAGTCCTGAGGTACCGGTTGATCGCCGATGACCTGCGCGGTCAGATCGAATCAGGCAAGCTGCCTCCCGGAGCACAGCTGAAAGGCGAGGTAGAGCTCAGGGAGGAGTACGGGCAAGGGCAGGGGCCGGACGGGAAGACGTCCGGAACACCGTCCGCGACGCCATCGAGCTCCTCGGGCGCGTCGGAAGATAACACGCAGGTCTCCCGCCCCGGCCGCACGCATCACCCGCCACTGCTTTCACGGCACCGCTTATCGTGGACCAGAACCCGCGGAATGCGGGAGGTATCTGTCCACGATGACGTGATCATGAGCAGGAGCGGCCGGACGGCAGCCTGCCGGTCGCCAGCGCGGGGATCGCGGGCACGGCGCCCGCACAAACCAGCGCGATCGCCGTCAGAACATATCCGAACACGGGAACCCTCCCCTGACCTGGCGTTATACGATTGTGACCCCCATGTTGGGATATTGGGGTGTTAGGTCTTGCTTGGTTGACTCTGCGGACCAGTATGATCAGTGCTGTTGAACTGAAGGTTCCACTTGTACCAACCTCTCCATCTTCAGGGTTGTCTCTACCCAACCCGACGATGAGCCTGAATCTCCTGTGCCGAACAGGTTTCTTGTATCGGATAAGCTGCCTATACCAGACAAGCTTCTTATCCCGACGAGCTCCCTGTCTGGTATGGCCCATGGGTTTGGGACTAGTCTTCTGGTAGTCCCCGTTAGGGGGGGTCGTATGAGCGAGCCCATGTACCGGCTGATCGCCGATGACCTGCGCCGCCAGATCGAATCAGGCAGCCTGCCTCCCGGAGCGCAGCTGAAAAGCGAGGTAGAGCTCAGGGAGGAGTACGGGCAAGGGCAGGGGCCGGACGGGAAGACATCCCGGAACACCGTCCGCGATGCCATCAAGCTCCTCGTCTCGCGCGGGCTCGTAGAGACGCGCCCCGGACAGGGCACCTTCGTGGTGACCAAGATGATCCCTTTCGTCTCCAAGCTGAACACCGACCCGGAGTCCGGCGGCATCGAGGACCAGATTTACAAGCTCGATGTCCGGCAGCGGGGACGTACCCCCGAGGAGACGACTCCCCGGGTCGAAGTGCAGGCACCCTCCGGGCTGGTAGCCCAGGAACTGCAGTTGGCCGAGGACAAGCAGGTCATCAGCCGGCACCAGGAACGCAGGATCGACCAGACTCCATGGTCCATGCAGACCACGTTCTACCCGATGGACTTCGTCACCGAGCACGGCGCTAGCCAGCTGCTCATGGCGGCCAACATCAAGGGCGGAATGGTCAAGTACCTCGAAACGCTCGGCATCAAGCAGGTCGGATGGCGGGACACGATCGTGGGCCGGCCGCCGACCGGGAACGAGCGAGCCTTCTTCGGAGTGTCGGACAAGGTACAGGTCGCCATCTTCGAGTTCCGGCGGACCGGCTACGCCGAGGACGGCACGCCGATCCGTTTCACCGTGACCGTCTATCCCGCCGACCGTAATCAATTCCAGATGGAAGCCGGGCGCGTCCCCCCGCGCGCCGAGCAATGACAGGACTCCCGTCTGCCGGTTCCTGATGCCTGTTGCTTTGCGATCGGGCCGAAGCTCTATATGGGCCCCCGCTCCAGCAGCCGATCGAGGCAGGAACCAGTAGCCCGCCGGACGGGTCAGCAACCCAGCGCACAGCGAGAGGAGGTGTCCCGCATGGCTAAGCGTCGCGCCCGTCCGTCACTGCAATACCGTTACGAGCACTACGATCCTCGTTGATTGCAGATCGCCTGCGGCGCCGTCTGACAGTTGCCGGCATCAGTCGTGCCCGGAGCATCGGCCGTACTCACAAGCTTGCGCGGTCGCATTCGTTTGTGCGTTGCGTCGCGCGGGCCAGGGTTCTGCCCTGGAAATAGCGGACGAAGCAGCCCTTCGCGCCGTCGTGCAATACCAGCAACACCAGTAATTGCAACCAGAATCGCCCCTGGTGGGTGAGAGAGCCAGAAAGGAGGACAGCGCCGTGGCCAAGTACCACTCCCGCCCCTCCAACCAGTACCGGTACGAGCACTACGACCCCCGCTTTTAGCACCGGTTCTCCTGATGTGTTCGGCCGTCCCGCTACTCAGGGACGCCGAGTCTTTTGCTGAGCCGCCGGCGCTGCCGTGACACGCAGCGCCGGCGGTTGGTGAGCTGAGGCCCCGCCGCCAACGGTACTCGTGGGGTCATTGTTGAGGTTCGGCCCAAAGATACGCGACCGGGACGGCCAAGATTTTGCTCGGTGCAAGTAAGTAAACGTAAAGTAATCGGCTCTGGCTGTCCTTCCGGCGTCCTTCCTACCTGGCGTTTGGCCGGGCTAATGAGCGGCAGCGGCCTGAAACCCGGACCGGAAGGGCGGCAAGCAGCCGTGGCCGACGATGCTCGCGCCGGTACCAAATATGCCGGGCCCGAGTAACTATGTATCGGTGGGAAGCGTTTCGTACACCCTGAGCCCGGGTCCGGCACCGCCCTCGCGAGCCTGGATGGCGCATTCTCATCGACCGCTCTTCCCGCTGCTTTCGCGAGGCGCTTAACGTGGTCTTGGTTATGTCGCCACCATTCCGCTGGATGACGTTTGACCTGACCAGCCTGCTTCCCGGAGGCTGGCAGCAGGCCGTCGCGGTAGCGGCGTCCGGAGCGGAGTTCGGGCAGTTCCCGCGCACGCCATCCCTCTCCCGCGAAGCGGCGCACGTGCGCACCATCTCGCGTGGGCGGCTGCACGCCGGCGACCTTCGGCGCAATCTTCCGTGGTTGTACGAGCTCTACCAAGACCTGTTCCTTGACCTGGCCCGGGAAGTGGTGCCCGATGAACCGGTCACGACGGCCGGTGACGACCGGTACGGCATCGTCCTGAACGTCCAGCGCGGCACCGGGATGCGATTCGAATGTCACATTGACTCGAACCCGCTGACCGGACTGCTTTTCTGCACCGATCACCCGGCGGGAGCCGGAGGCGAACTCGTCTTCGCGCACGACGCGGCCGCGACGGACATCGTGGCGGTTGAACGGGACTGCTCAATCATCCGGCCGCACGCAGGTCACCTGGTCTTTTTCGACGGCCGGGACTACCCGCATTACGCCCGCCCGCTGACGAGCGAGCCGGACCTGCGGATCGTCGCGGTCATGAACTTCTACACCGCGTCCTACCCGGAATCGACCCGGCCGCCGGGACTGACGCGCCACCTCTTCGGGCCGGGGACCAGCGGCTAGGTAGCGTCGGCTCCGGCGGGCGCGGGTAGCCGCGACGTCGCGGCAGACGTCCCGCTGATCGTGGCGCTCCCCAGCACGGTATCGCTCTGGTAGAGAACGGCGGCCTGGCCCTTGGCCACGCCGCGCGCCGGATGATGCAGGCGGACGCGCATCGTGTCGCCGTCCATCCAGGCCGTGCAGGCGTGTACCTCGCCGTGGGCGCGCAGCTGGACGAGGCAGTCCACCGGCGCCACTGGCGGGGTCGGAGGGTCACAGCCGGTCCAGACCGGGCTGTCCGCGGTGATCTCGATGACGTCGAGCCCGTCGGCGGGTCCCACGGTGACCGTCCTGGTCACTGGCTCGATGTCGAGCACATAGCGGGGCTTGCCGTCACCGGCGGGGGTGCCGACCCGCAGGCCCCGGCGCTGGCCGACGGTGAAGGCGTAGGCGCCTTGATGCTCGCCGAGAACGGCGCCCGAGGTGTCGACGATCCGGCCGGGCGCCGGGCCCAGCTGCCGGGCCAGGAAGCCCTTCGTGTCGCCGTCGGCGATGAAGCAGACGTCGTGGCTGTCCGGCTTGTCCGCGACCGCGAGCCCGCGCCGCGCGGCCTCGGCGCGGACCTCGGCCTTGGGCGTGTCGCCGAGCGGGAACATGGCGCCGCCGAGCTGCTCCGAGGTGAGCACGGCCAGCACGTAGGACTGGTCCTTGCCGGAATCCGCGGCCCGGTGCAGGACACCGTCGCGGATCCGCGCGTAGTGGCCGGTGCATACCGCGTCGAACCCGAGCGCCAGCGCGCGGTCAAGCACCGCCGCGAACTTGATCTTCTCGTTGCAGCGCAGGCACGGGTTCGGGGTGCGGCCCGCGGCGTACTCGGCGACGAAATCCTGCACCACGTCACGATGGAATCGTTCGGCCATGTCCCACACGTAGAACGGAATGCCGATGACGTCGGCGGCCCGCCGCGCGTCCCTGGCGTCCTCCAGCGTGCAGCAGCCGCGGGCCCCGGTCCGGTAGGACGACGGGTTGGCGGACAGCGCCAAGTGGACGCCGGTCACCTCGTGACCCGCGTCCACCGCGCGAGCCGCGGCCGTGGCGGAATCCACTCCGCCCGACATGGCCGCGAGCACCCTGAGAGTCATGGTTCCAGGCTACCCAGGCCCGCGCGGTCAGCGGGTGGCGGCGCGGCGGGCGCGGTCGACGACCTCGCGGATGACCAGGCCGAGGGCGTCGACGTCGTGCTTGGTCGAGGTGTGGCCGAGCGAGAAGCGGAGCGAGCCGCGGGCGCGCGAGTCGCCGGCGCCCATGGCCAGCAGCACGTGGCTGGGCTCGGCCACGCCCGCGGTGCAGGCCGAACCGGTGGAGCAGGCGATGCCGTTCGCGTCGAGCAGCATGAGCAGCGCGTCGCCCTCGCAGCCGGGGAAGGAGAAGTGCGCGTTGCCCGGCAGCCGGTCCGGTCCCGGCGGCGGGCCGTTGAGCACGGCGTCCGGCACGGCGGCCAGCACCTGACGGACCAGGTCGTCGCGGAGCGCGGTCAGCCGCTCGGCCTCGTCGGCTCGCTGCCCGGCGCACGCCGCGGCCGCCACCGCGAACGCCCTGATCGCGGGGGTGTCCAGGGTGCCGGAGCGGATATCCCGCTCCTGGCCGCCGCCGTGCAGCACCGGCACCGGCGCCGCGCCGCGGGCCAGGATCAGCGCCCCGACGCCGACCGGGCCGCCGAGCTTGTGGCCGGTCACGGTGAGCGCGTCCGCGCCGCTGGCGGCGAAGTCGACCGGAAGCTGCGCCGCGGCCTGCACCGCGTCGGTGTGGAACGGCACGCCGTACTCGTGCGCCACCTCGGCCAGCTCGCCGACCGGCTGTACCGCGCCCACCTCGTTGTTCGCCCACATCACGCTGACCACGGCGACCTGCTCGGGGGCCGGTGCGATCGCGGCGCGCAGCGCGCCGGGGAGGATCATGGCGTCGTCGCCGACCGCCAGCCAGATGGCCTCGGCGCCGTGGGCCTCCTCCAGCCACCGGACCGAGTCCAGGACGGCGTGATGCTCGACCGAGGTGGTCAGGACCCGCCGCCGCGAACCGCCTCGGCGTGCCCAGTACAGGCCCTTGACGGCGAGGTTGTCCGCCTCGGTCCCGCCGCTGGTGAAGATGACCTCGCTCGGCCGGGCGCCGAACACCTCGGCGAGCTGCTCCCGCGATTCTTCCACCACCCGCCGGGCGCGGCGGCCGGCGGCGTGCAGTGAGGACGGGTTCCCGAGATGGCCAAGCTCTTCGACCATGGCGGCGATCGCCTCGGGACGCATCGGCGTGGTCGCCGCGTGATCCAGGTAGACCGGATCTGTGCTGTGCGGAGTCATAGCTCCGTCCAGCGTATCTGCCGGGAAGAACCTGGTGAAACAGATGTAACGGGCAAACTCCGGGCTACCTGCGCTTGCCGATCTCCTCGAGGAGCTGCGGGACGACCTTGAACAGATCCCCGACCACGCCGAAGTCGGCCAGCTCGAAGATCGGCGCCTCGGGGTCCTTGTTGACCGCGATGATCGTCTTGGAGGTCTGCATCCCGGCCCGGTGCTGGATCGCGCCGGAGATGCCGATCGCCATGTACAGCTGCGGCGAGACGGTCTTACCGGTCTGGCCGACCTGGAACTGGTGCGGGTACCAGCCCGCGTCGGTCACCGCGCGCGACGCGCCGACGGCCGCGCCGAGCGCGTCCGCGAGCTGCTCGATGATCCCGAAGCCCTCGGCCCCGCCGGTGCCTCGTCCCCCGGAGACCACGATCGAGGCCTCGGTGAGGTCGGGACGCTCGGATCGTTCGGCCACTACCCGGTTCGTGACCCTGGCGCCGGTCGCCTCCCCGGCCAGCGTCACCGGAGAGATCTCGGCCGCGCCCGCCTCCGGTTCGGGGGCCACCGCGTTGGGCCGCATCGCCACGATCGGCGTCCCCCTCCTGACCCGGGAGTGGACGATGATCGCGCCGCCGAAGTTCAGCTGCTCGGCGACCGGGCCGCCCTCGCCCGGCTGCAGGTCCACCACGTCGGTGAGCACGCCGGAATCGACCTTGACCGCGAGGCGGCCCGCGACCTCCTTGCCCTGGGCCGTGCCGGCCAGCAGCACCAGCGCCGGGGACTTCTCCCGCACCAGCTGGGCCAGCAGTTCCGCGGCGGGCGCGACGACGTAGTCCTCGACCGCCGCGTCGCCGGCCACGTACATCCGGGCCGCGCCGTACTCGGCGCAGCGCGCCTGGCCGCCTTCCGCGCCCGGCCCGGTCCACACCACCGACGGCTCGCCGAACCGCCGGGCCAGCGTGATCAGCTCGAGCGTGACCTTCTTGACGTCGTCGCCCGCGTGCTCCGCGAGCACCAGGATCTCAGCCATGCTCTGTCTCCTCCCCGGCCCCTTCAGATGAACTTCTGCGCGGCGAGGAACTCGGCGACCTTGACGCCGCCGTCGCCCTCGTCCTTGACGACCGTGCCGGCCTGGCGCGGCGGGCGCTGGGTGTGATCGACCACCTCGGTGGCCGAGCCGCCCAGCCCGACCAGCCCCGGGTCGATGCCCGCGTCGGCCAGGGACATCGTCTGCACCGGCTTCTTCTTCGCCGCCATGATGCCCTTGAACGACGGGTAGCGCGGCTCGTTGATCTTCTCGACCACGCTCATCACCGCGGGAAGCGAGGCCTCCACCTCGAGGTAGCCGTCGTCGGAAACCCGCCGGGCGCGGATCACCGAGCCGTCGATGTCCACCTTGCTCACCAGCGAGACCTGCGGCACGTCCAGCCGCTCGGCCAGCATCGCGGCCATCACGCCCATCCGGGCATCGGTCGACTCCGACCCGCAGATCACCAGGTCGAAGCCGGTCTGCCTGAGCACCTGGGCGAGCGCGTAGGAGGTCGACAGCGCGTCCGAGCCGGCCAGCCCGTCGTCCAGCAGGTGCACGGCCTTGTCCGCGCCCATCGACAGCGCCTTGCGGATCGACTCGGTCGCCTTCTCCGGGCCCATGGTCACGATGGTGACCTCGGCCTCGTTCCCGCCCTCCCGCTGGGCCTCGGCGATCTTCAAGCCCTCCTCGATGGCGTACTCGTCGAGCTCGTTGATGAGCCCGTCCACCGACGCGCGGTCCAGCGTGCCGTCCGCGTCCCTGAGCTTGCGTTCGACAGCAGTATCAGGCACCTGCTTGACCAACACGACAATGTTCATGGGCTGCACCGACCTCCTTGGTCTAGTCGGGGGGCCACGGGGGTTGCCCCCCGAAGTCAGCAGAGCTGCTGGCATACAGCCTGCCAAACCACGAAGTGCCCTCGGGCACCGGGTCCGCGAGCGCTATGTTACTAGCCGGTAGGTTGACTGGGGTAATCGCGGCCGGCGCACGTTGCGGTCAGCAACCTCAGCGGGGCCTTCGCATAACGCGACTTTTGCCAAGAAGCAAGGTGCCCGCCATCCTCGTGTCGGTGCCTAGAGTGCCTGGTGCGTGAGAATCGCCGAGGGAGTATTCACGAGGAGGAGGGTCAGTTGCCTCGGGTCACCGTCATCGGGACCGGATACCTCGGCCTCACCCACGCCGTCTGCCTGGCCGATCTCGGCCATGAGGTGCTGGCGATCGACGTCGACGCGGAGAAGATCGCGATGGCCGCCAACGGCGAGGCCCCGTTCTTCGAGCCCGGCCTGGAACCGCTGCTGCGGAAGAACCTGGACTCCGGCCGGCTCCGCTTCACCCTGTCGTTCGCCGAGGTCGGCGCGTTCGGCGAGGTCCACTTCCTGTGCGTGGGCACGCCCGAGGGCGAGTCGGGCCGGACCGACCTCGGCGCGGTCTACGCCGCGGCCAGGGCGCTCGCCCCGCACCTGACGTCGCCCTGCCTGATCGCGGGGAAGTCAACCGTCCCGGTGGGGACGGCGCGACAGGTGATGACCCGGATGCGCGCGCTCGCGCCGGCCGGCGACGGGGTCGACCTGGCCTGGAATCCGGAGTTCCTGCGGGAGGGGTTCGCGGTGCAGGACAGCCTGGCGCCCGACCGCATCGTGCTCGGGGTGATGTCGGACGGCGCGGCTTCGATGCTGCGTCAGGTGTACCGCGGGCCGCTCGAGGCGGGCAGCCCGCTGCTGGTGATGGACCTGGAGACGGCCGAACTGGTCAAGGTGGCCGCGAACGCGTTCCTCGCGACCAAGATCTCCTTCATCAACGCCATGGCCGAGGTGTGCGAGCAGGCGGGCGCCGACGTGATCGCGCTCGCCGAGGCGCTCGGCCACGACACGCGGATCGGCCGCCGGTTCCTGTCGCCCGGGCTCGGCTACGGCGGCGGCTGTCTGCCCAAGGACGTCCGCGGGTTCCGCGCCGCCGCCGCGGACCTGGGCGTGAGCTCGCTGGAGAGCCTGCTGACCACGGTGGACGAGATCAACCTCGGCCGCCGGGAGCGGGTGGTCGCGCTGGCCCGCCAGGCCGCCGGGGGCTCGCTGGCCGGCCGCCGGGTCGCGGTGCTCGGCGTCGCGTTCAAGCCCGACAGCGACGACGTGCGGGATTCCCCCAGCCTGGCCGTCTGCGACCATCTGGTCGCGGAGGAGGCCGTCGTGTCGGTGCACGACCCGGTGGCCATGCCCAGCGCGGCCAGGAAACGCCCCGAGTTGCGCTATGCGTCGTCGGTCTCCGAGGCGGCCGAGGGCGCCGACCTGGTCCTGCACCTGACCGAGTGGTCCGACTACCGGGCCATCGACCCGGCCGCGCTGGCCCGCGTCGTCGCCCGCCAGGTGATCATCGACGCCCGCTGCTGCCTGGACGCCGCGTCGTGGCGCGAGGCCGACTGGACCGTGCACGTCCTCGGCCGCCCGCAGGTTTCCCATGGAGCCGACGCGGCGTGCGGCCGGCGGGGCTAGGGGTGGGCTCGTTCGGCGGCGTCGACGACGTTGGCGAGGAGCATGGCGCGGGTCATGGGGCCGACCCCGCCCGGCATCGGGGCCAGCCAGCTGGCCACCTCGGCGACCCCGGGGGCGACGTCGCCGGTCAGGCCCGTGTCCGTCCGGGTGATGCCCACGTCGACCACCGCCGCGCCGGGCTTGATCATGTCCGCGGTCAGCAGGCCGGGCCGGCCCGCCGCGACCACCACGATGTCTGCGGTCCTGGTGTGCGCGGCCAGATCCTTGGTGCCGGTGTGGCACAGCGTCACGGTGGCGTTCTCGGTCCGCCGGGTCAGCAGCAGGCCGAGCGCGCGGCCCACGGTGATGCCGCGCCCGATCACGGTCACGTCGGCGCCCGCCACGGCCACCCCGTGGCGGCGCAGCAGTTCGACGATGCCGCGCGGGGTGCACGGCAGCGGGCCGTGCTCGCCCAGGACCAGCTTGCCGAGGTTGGCCGGGTGCAAGCCGTCCGCGTCCTTGGCCGGGTCCATCCGGTTGAGCACGGCGTGGACGTCCAGCCCGGCGGGCAGCGGCAGCTGGACGATGTAGCCGGTGCAGGCCGGATCGGCGTTCAGCTCGTCCACCACCGCCTCCACCTGCGCCTGGGTCGCGTCGGCGGGCAGTTCCCTGCGGATGGACGCGATCCCGACCTGGGCGCAGTCCCGGTGCTTGCCGTTCACGTAGGCCCGGCTGCCCGGGTCGTCGCCGACCAGGACGGTGCCCAGGCCAGGCACGGTCCCGCGCGCGGCCAGGGCCGCCACCCGCAGCGTGAGCTCCTCCCGGATCTGCGCGGCGAGGGCCCTGCCGTCGAGTACCTGTGCGGTCACGTCTGACCCCTCAGTGGTAGAAGTGGCGTACGCCGGTGAAGTACAGCGGGATGCCGGCCGCCTCGGCGGCCGTGATGACCAGGTGGTCGCGGATCGAGCCGCCGGGTTCGGCCACGGCGCGCACCCCGGCCTCGGCCAGGATCTCGAAGCCGTCGGGGAACGGGAAGTAGGCGTCGCTGGCCGCGACCGAGCCCGCGGCCCGGTCACCGGCCCGCTGCACCGCCAGGCGGGCCGAGTCGACCCGGTTGACCTGGCCCATCCCGACCCCGACCGAGGCGCCGCCGGCGGCCAGCAAGATGGCGTTGGATTTGACCGAACGGCATGCCTTCCACGCGAACGCGAGATCGGCGAGCACCTCGGGGCCGACCGGCTCACCGGCCTTGAGCTGCCAGTTCGCCGGGTCATCGCCCGGCTCCTGGACGCGGTCCGTGGTCTGAAGCAGGATTCCTCCACTCACCTGGCGCCACTCCACCAACGCGGCGGAAGCGGGCGGGGCACAGCACAACAGCCGGACGTTCTTGCTCGCGGACAGGATGTCCAGCGCCTCGGCGTCGAACCCGGGCGCGATCACCACCTCGGTGAACACGTCCTTGATCTGCCGGGCCAGGGCCGCGGTCACCGGGCCGTTGGCCGCGATCACCCCGCCGAACGCCGAGACCGGGTCGCAGGCGTTCGCCTTGGCGTGCGCGTCGGCGAGGTCGGCGCCGATGGCGATCCCGCACGGGTTGGAGTGCTTGATGATGGCCACGCACGGCTCGGCGAAGTCGTACGCCGCGCTCCGCGCCGCGTCCGCGTCCACGTAGTTGTTGTAGGACATGGCCTTGCCGTGCAGCAGTTCCGCGGCCGCGATGCCCTCCGGGGCGCCCGACGGGGCGGGCCGCGTGTACAGGGCGGCGCGCTGGTGCGGGTTCTCGCCGTAGCGGAGCACGTCGGCCCGCCGCCACAGCGCGCTGGCCACCCTGGGCCAGCCAGCGTCCCGCGCGGTCTCGTCGGGCGCGTAGCCGGACGCGAACCAGGACGCCACCGCGACGTCGTAGGCGGCGGTGTGCGCGAACGCCTCGGCGGCCAGGGCGCGGCGCTGGTCCAGGGTGAAGCCGCCCACGGCCAGCGCGGCCAGCACGTCGGCGTACCGGGACGGCTCGATGACGACGGCCACCGAGGCGTGATTCTTGGCGGCGGCCCGGACCATCGAAGGGCCGCCGATGTCGATCTGCTCCACGCACTGCTCCGGCGGGGCGCCGGACGCCACCGTGGCCTCGAACGGGTACAGGTTCGACACCAGCAGCTGGAACGGCTCGATGCCGAGCTCGGCCAGCTGGGCCTGGTGCGCGGCCTTCGCGGTGTCCGCGAGCAGGCCCGCGTGCACCCGGGGGTGCAGCGTCTTGACCCGGCCGTCGAGGCACTCGGGGAAGCCGGTCAGCTCCTCCACCGCGGTGACCGGTACCCCGGCGGCGGCGATCCGGGCCGCGGTGCTGCCGGTGGAGACGATCTCGACGCCGGCCGCGTGCAGCCCGGACGCCAGCTCCTCCAGGCCGGTCTTGTCGTAGACGCTGATCAGCGCTCGGCTGATCGGGATCTGAGTCAACTGCCGATCCTTACCTTCCGGCCGCGGACGGACCAGCCGTCCCTGACCATCCTGCCCACCGTGCCGGCGAGCAGCGCCCGCTCGGCCACCTTGATCCGCTCGTGCAGCGTCGCCTCGTCGTCGTCGTCGGCCACCGGGACGCTGGCCTGCGCCACGATCGGTCCCGCGTCCACGCCCTCGTCGACGATGAAGACGGTGCAGCCGGTGACCTTGACCCCGTGGGCCAGCGCGTCCCGCACGCCGTGCGTCCCGGGAAACGACGGTAGCAGCGCCGGGTGCGTGTTCAGGCAGCGGCCGCCGAAGGCCTCGAGGAACGGCTTGCCGACGAGCTTCATGAACCCGGCCAGGACGATCAGGTCGGGCTGATGGCCGGCGCAGGCGCGGGCGAGCGCCGCGTCCCACTCCTCACGGCCGGGGTAGTCGGCCAGCCGGAGGACGAAGGAGGGAATTCCGGCCCGTTCGGCCCGATCCAGCGCGGTGATCCCGGGACGGTCCGCTCCGACGGCCACCACCTTCGCCCCGTAGGCCTCGTCACGGCACGCGTCGATCAGGGCCTGCAGGTTGGTCCCCTCCCCGGAGACGAGCACCACCAGCCGCGAGGTCACGCCGTAACAATATGGCACGGGACCGCTAGGTCGGCGGAGAGGGCAGAATGGGTAGCGATGGCCAGATATCAGCCGCAAGGCGGACGCGGGACGCAACCGAGAGGGATGCTGCCCGCCCGTCGGCAGCTGCCACCTCCCGAGCCCCCCGTGCGCCAGCGGGCGGTGACGGCGATGCTGCTGGGCCTGCTCAGCCTGGTCGCCCTGATGCTCGGGCTCGGCAACCTGCGCCGCGGGATCTTCGTGGCCGTCCTCGCCCTGCTGTTCGCCGGCGGCGCGATCTGGCTCGGCACCAGCGCGAGCAACAAGGCGCGGCGCAGCGGCACGGCCCGGCCCCGCTGGGCGGTCGGTGGGGTGGTGCTCGGCTGCATAGGCCTTGTGTTCAGCGCGTTGTGGTTGCTCGTGCTGGCGGTGTTCTGGCCCCAGCTGAACGCGTACTACAACTGCATGAGCGGGGCGAACACGGTGACGGCGCAGCAGGTGTGCCACAAGCAGTTCACCGACTCGGTGGGCAGCGAGATCAGCCTGCTGCAGACCGGCCGGTTACGGCTCGTCCGGGTACTCCTCGATCACGCCGACCGGTATCTCGTCGCCCTGGCTGTCCTCGTCGTCGGCGGCCCACGGGTTCAGGTAGATCCGGTGCCCGCCGGCGTCGTCTGCCTCATCGCGCTGGCCCGGGGGAAGGAGCGGCGCGGGGGGTAGCTGCGGCCCCCGGGGGACGGCCTCGCGGAGCCTCTTCTGGGCGCGGCGCAGGATGAGCCAATTGGTGGCGGCCGCGGACAGCGCGGCGGTGATGCCGAGCTCGAGGATCGCGACCAGGCCCACCTGGAACCCGGACGGGCCGACCGAGGCCAGGCGGCCGTTGCCGAGCGGGCCGCCGGCGAACGCCGCCGCCAGGCCGGCCAGCAGGCCGGCGGCCGTACCCGCGGTGAAGCCCCACAGCGGCGCGGCCTCGATCACCGGCGTCGGCGCGATCCGGACCGTGACGACGCCGGCGAAGACGCCGGCCAGGTACGGCAGGGCCAGCACCGCGACCGGCACCCAGCCCGGGCCGCCGGGGCGGGCACCGGACGGGATGGCCGCCAGCATCGGGAAGAGCGGCACCGCGCCCAGCGCCGTCCCGGTCGGGGTGACCACCGTGCCGGTGCCGAACGCGAAACCGGGGCCGAGGGTATAGGCGACACCCCAGATGATCGCGTTCGGGATGTAGGCGAGCTGGGCCAGCAGCAGCAGCGCCGCCCCGCCCACGCCGGGCGCGAGCACGTCGCTGGCCACCCTGACCTCGGGCAGGTGCACGGCGAGGGAGGCGCCGGCCAGCACCGCGCCGGCCGCGGCGAGGATGGCCGTCGCGCCGAGCATGCCCATGACGATCGAGCGCGGCCGGGCCGGCATCAGGCTGCCAAGCCGCGACCACGGCGCCAGCCCGCGCGCCCCGCCGAGACCGCCCGCCACCAGGGCCAGCAGGAAAGCGCAGATCACCGCCTGCAGCAGCGAGGGCGCCGCGACGGCGGTCCCGCTGGCCACCGCGAGCGCGCCGGCCAGCAGCGCGTACGGCAGCGCCAGCGCGATCGCAGCGTAGCCGACATGGCGCAGCCGGGTGATCCCGCCGGCCCGGACCACCCAGCGTCCGGCCACGGCCAGCAGCGCGCCGGGCAGCAGCACCAGGCCGAGCGGGAGCAAGCCGATCCGGCCCGCCCCGCGGACGGTGAAGCCGACGTGGTGCGCCACCAGCCAGAGCATGGTGGCGGTGCGCAGCACCCCGCCCAGGCCGGTGCCGATGCCGACGTGCGGCGCGGTGACCCAGCCGATCGCGGTCAGCGTGACCAGCACGGCCAGCCCGCTGGCGGCCGCCGCGCAGGCGGCGATGCCGCCCGTGACGACCAGCGGCCGGCCCGGCTGCGGCCGCTCCGTGCGGCCGTCACCCTCACCAGCTGCCGACGGCCCCGGCGGCCCGTTCGGGTCTGGGGTCGGCGGAGCCTCGGCGGAAACACTCACACCACCGATCCTCGCAACGATCGGGGCCCCAGCCCGGAAGGCGCGCCGCAGCGACCCCTACGGCGAGCACCACAGCAGGGCGCGAAGCGCACCGGGGGTTCCGGGGGGTCGTCCCCCCGGGCAAACACCTCCCCCTGGGCTAACACCTCAAAACAATCCGCGGACTAGCGCGGCGGTCTCGCTCGGGGTCTTGCCGACCCTGACGCCGGCCTTCTCCAGGGCTTCCTTCTTGGCCTGCGCCGTGCCCGAGGAGCCCGAGATGATCGCGCCGGCGTGCCCCATCGTCTTGCCCTCCGGGGCGGTGAAACCGGCCACGTAGCCGACGACCGGCTTGGTCACGTGCTGCTCGATGAAGGCCCCGGCCCGCTCCTCGGCGTCGCCGCCGATCTCGCCGATCATGACGATGGCGTCGGTCTCCGGGTCCTCCTGGAACGCCTGCAGGCAGTCGATGTGCGTGGTCCCGATCACGGGGTCGCCGCCGATGCCGACCGCGGTGGAGAAGCCGATGTCGCGTAGCTCGTACATCATCTGGTAGGTCAGCGTGCCCGACTTGGAGACCAGCCCGATCCGCCCCTCGCTGGTGATGTCGGCCGGGATGATGCCGGCGTTGGACTTGCCGGGCGAGGCGACGCCCGGGCAGTTCGGCCCGATGATCCTGGTCCGGTGGCCGGCGGCGCCGGCGCGCGCCCAGAACTCGGCGGTGTCGTGTACCGGGATGCCCTCGGTGATCACGATGCACAGCGGGATCTGCGCCTCGATCGCCTCGATCACCGCGTCCTTGGTGCCGGACGCGGGCACGAACACCACCGACACGTCGGCGCCGGTCGCGGCCATGGTGTCGGCGACCGTGCCGAACACGGGGACGTCGGTGCCGTTCAGCTCGATGGTCTGGCCCGCCTTGCGGGGGTTGGTGCCGCCGACGATCGTGGTGCCCGCGGCCAGCATCCGCGCGCCGTGCCTGCGCCCCTCGGA
>Ga0318496_10000195_pt1 | contig 18912 bp, 13 predicted proteins | sample GRESIP109b1f22_FD_203296 | JGI IMG/M metagenome (GOLD analysis project Ga0318496, IMG submission 203296) | Tropical soil microbial communities from Luquillo Experimental Forest, Puerto Rico - GRE.SIPMG.109b1f22 | ecosystem: Environmental > Terrestrial > Soil > Tropical forest > Bulk soil... | reverse complement strand
TGCCTGGGGTGCCCGGCCCGGGTCGCAGTGCTCATGTACGTGACCGTAGGCAACAACTGGAGCACTGATAAGGTCCAATTCAATGCCTATTCAGTGGTCCGGTTTGGGGCCGGAACTGCTCCTCCAGCTCGACCGTGGGCTTGGCCAGCCGATCCGGTCGCAGCTCGAGACCACCCTCCGGGACGCCATCAGGAGCGGCCGGCTGCAGGGCGGCGAGCGGCTGCCGTCATCCCGGGAACTGGCCCGTGAGCTCGGCTGCTCCCGCGGCCTGGTGCAGGAGTGCTATCGCCAGCTGCTGGCCGAGGGCTACCTGACCAGCCGGGTCGGCTCAGCGACCAGGGTCGCGGACGGTGCCAGGCCCGCCCCACCGGCGGCGCCACCGGAACCGGCGCCGGCGCCGCGGCTGATCGCCGATTTCCGTGCAGGTGTACCGGATCTCGCCAGCTTCCCGCGCGGTGACTGGGCATGGGCGACCCGGGAAGCGTGCCACAGCCTGGCCACGCCGGACCTGGGCTATGGTGACCCGCGCGGCAGTGCGCTACTGCGCCAGGTCGTCGCCGGGTACCTGCGGCGGGTGCGGGCGGCCGCCGCAGGCGAGGACCGCATCGTGGTCTGCACTGGATACGCCCAGGGGCTCAACCTGGTCCTGCGGGTGCTTGCCCGGCAGGGCGTGCGCCGGGTGGGACTGGAAGATCCGGGCCACGGGGAGCTGACGGCGAGCGACACCGGACAGGCCGCCCGGGCGGCGGGTCTCGAGGTGGTGAGCGTGCCCGTGGACGAGCTGGGGCTGGATGTCACCGCGCTCGGGCAGAGCGGCGCCCAGGCCGTCGTGGTGACGCCGGCGCACCAGGCGCCCACCGGCGTTGTGCTCGCCCCGGAGCGGCGGCATGCCCTGGTGGAATGGGCGGCCCGCAACGATGGGTATGTCATCGAGGACGACTATGACTCCGAGTTCCGCTATGACCGGGAGCCGGTGGGCGTGCTGCAAGGACTCGCGCCGGACCGGGTCTTCGCGATCGGCACGGTGAGCAAGTCGCTGGCCCCCGCGGTGCGGCTCGGCTGGGTGCTGGCGCCGCCGCAGCTGGCCAGCGCTGTCGCGGGTGAGAAACGGGCGAGTGATCGCGGTTCGTCTGGCCTGGACCAGTACACGGTCGCCGTGCTGATCGAGTCTGGCCGGTATGACCGGCACCTGCGCCACATGCGCACGGTCTACGCCCGGCGGCGCCAGGTGCTGATGGATGCCCTGGCCAGGCATGCGCCCGGGGTCAGGCTGACCGGGCTGGCCGCCGGGTTTCACGCGGTGGCGCACCTGCCGTCCTCGGCCGATGAGCAGGCCGTGGTCGCGGCCGCGCATCGCCGCCTGGTCGGCCTGTACGGGATGGCCGTGGAGCGGGCGGCTGCCGCGGGCGCCCCGCCGCAGCTCGTGCTCGGCTTCGGGAATGTTGGCGAGCGCGCGGTCGAGTCCGGCATCGCGGCAGTCGCGGACCTGCTCCGCTGATCACCCGGCCGGTCCGGCGGTACACCGGCGACCGCTGGCCAGCTGCCCCCCGTAATCCGGTCAGCTCCACCGGCCGGGCTGGTAGTCACTGCCAGGCTGGCGGGTGATGACGGTCAGCCGGTTGTAGGTGTTGATCAGAGCGATGAGGCACACCAGCGCGGCAAGCTGGTCATCGTCGAAGTGCTTGACCGCGCTCGCCCAGGCCTCGCCGGTGACGCCACCCGCATCGGTGAGTTCGAGCGCGCGCTCGGATTCGGTGAGCACGAGCCGGGCGTCCATGGGGATCTCCTTGCTCTTCGCGGCTTCTACACAGACGACGCGGCGGCCAGCCCTTGTGTGACGCCAGCCGGGTGTGATGAGCGTCACCTGTGCCCGCGGGCTGGCGGCACGCGTGTGCCCGCGCTGCCCGGGACTGGTCACGACACGAGACCGCGGCCATGCCCGGCAGCCGGACCGGCACTGGCACCTGCACCAGGCCAGGCTGATGGTGTCCCGGCTGCCACTGGACCGCCGGTGCCCACCCCGCGGCGTGCCGCGTCAGCTTGCCGGGACCGACCGGGCGTTCGACCGCTCGCCGGGGCCGATGCCCAGCGAGATGATGCGTGTGGGCTGGATCCGGACGATGGTGTCCTCGAAGCGGTCACCGAAGGCTTTGCCCCCCGAAGGGAGCACGACTGCGGTGCCACGTATCTCGATCATGCGGGGCTGCCAGGGCGGGAGGACGTCGTCGATCACGATGCTGGCCCGCCCGGTGCGCTGCGCGTCGCGGAGCTTCTTGGTCTGGCTCATCCGCAGGCCACCCACGTCGATCGCGTCGTGCTCGGCGTTGTAGCGGAACGAGGTGGGTACCACGTGTGGCTGCCCGTCTGGGCCGACCGTCGCGATCCGGCCCAGCCGCTGGCTGGCGAGGTAGTCGAGTTCGGAATCAGTGAACACGCTCATGTCCCGGCTAACCCGCCAGCCCGGACCGGAATTCCGGGGCGGGTCAGCCGTCGCGCCCTCCGGCCAGCCGGGCGCTCAGCGCGGCCCGCAGGGCGGGCCATTCGCTGGCGATGATCGAGAACACCGCCGAGTCGCGCAGCCTGCCCTCTTCGCCCGGCACGTGCGATGGCGACCATTGCCGGAGGACGCCCTCGAACTGGGCGCCTAGCCGCTCAAGCGCGCGCCGGGACTGCCGGTTGCGTGCATCGGTCTTGAAATCGGCCCTGGCCACGCCCAGCGTGCCGAAGGCGTACTCCAGCAGCAGCAGCTTCGCTTCCGTGTTAATGCCCGTCCGCTGGGCAGAGGCGGCCAGCCAGGTCCAGCCGATCTCGATGGCGCACAGGTCACCGCGGCCGGGCCAGAACCGGGGCTCCCAGTAGGTGGTCACGCCGACGGCCTGCCCATCACGCTGGCGGATCTGGGCGAACGGAGCCATCGTGCCGTGCTCCGCCCGCTCGAGATGAGCGGCCAGGTAGTCGGCCATCTGCCATGCCCGCGGGACATAGGTGAACGCGAAGCTGCCCCGGTCTTCCTCGGCAGCGGCCGCCAGGCCGGCAGTGTGACTCGGCGCGAGTGGTTCCAGCCGGACCAGGGTGCCGTTGAGCACCGGGATGTCAGTCGGAAAGTCCATGGCTGTCCCTTGCTGCTTGCTGTCGAAGCAGAGCTAACCCATCCGGCCGAGGATCTCCCGGACCAGCTCCATCGACGTATGCGGATGCAGGAACGCGAACCGGGCGACGGTCTCGCCCTCCCAGGCCGACGGCGGGATGAACGCCACCTGATCGCGCAGCAACTGGTCGGCCCAGTGCGTGTACTGTTCTGGCGACCAGCCGTGGCGGCGGAAGAGGACGACCCCCAGGTCAGGCTCCCGGATCAGCTCCAGCAGCGGGCGGCTCCGGACCTCGTCGGCGGTCTGGCGGGCCAGCGAGATCGCGGCCTCAATCGCATCGCGGTAGGCCGCCACCCCGTGCACGCACAGCGAGAACCACAGCGGCAGCCCGCGCGCCCGCCGGGTCAGGTGGTAGGCGTAGTCGGCGGGATTCCACTCCGACGGCTGGTCATGGATGACGTCCAGGTAGGACGCCTCCTGCCGGTGCACCGACCGGGCGAGCGCCGGGTCGCGGTAAAGCAGCCCGGCGCAGTCGAACGGCGCGAATAGCCATTTGTGCGGGTCCACGACCAGCGAGTCGGCGTGCTCGATGCCGGCGTACCTGGCTCGCACGCTCGGCGCGAACAGGCCAGCCCCGCCGTAGGCGCCGTCCACATGGAACCAGACCCCCAGGCCGCGGGCCACGCCAGCCAGGCCGTCTAGGTCATCGATGATGCCCGCGTTGGTGGTGCCGGCGGTGGCCACGATCGCCGCCAGCGACCCCGGGTCGCCGTCCGCGGCAACCGCGGCGCGCACCGCGTCCCCGGTCAGCCGGTGGTCCGCGGTGTGGACAGTCAGCGCATCCACATCCAGGATCCGCAGCGTGCTCAGCACCGAGGAGTGGGCATCCTCGCTGACCACGACCCGCCACCGGCGCTCCCCGGCGGCCGGCCCCGCACGGCGCCTGGCCACCTCCCTGGCAACGACCAGCGCCGACAGATTGGCCGCCGAGCCGCCGGATACGAAACATCCGCCAGCCGCCGCCGGCAGCCCGGCCGTGTCGGCGATCAGCCGCAGCACCTGGTTCTCAGCGTGGATCGCGCCAGCCGCCTCCAGCCAGGACGTGCCCTGGATGGACGCACACGAGACGAGCATGTCGAACAGGAGCGACGCCTTGGTCGGCGCGGCCGGGATGAACCCCAGGAAACGGGGACTGTCGGCCGAGATCACGGCCGGGGCCACCACCGAGGCGTAGACCCCCAGCACCTGATCGGCGTTGTGCGGCTCGTCGCCGAGCAGCCCGGCCATCGCGGCGTCCAGTTCGGCCGGGTCCCGCGAGCCCCGGTCCAGCGGGACCGGATCCAGCCGCAGCCGGTTCTCCGCGTACGCCAGCACGGATCTGATCATCTGCTCGGTGACCGCATCGACACTGTGCACGGTGGCAACCTAGGGCCGCCGGCCCGCCCGGACAAGCCCGCCGGGGACCTTCGCGCCAGCGCCGGGAACTGCTGGCGGGCTGACCGGCTCAGGTCTCGGCCACGGCCAGCGTGCCGGGTGGCATGGTGACCCCGCCCTGGCCAGCCGCCACCCCCGGGCCAGACGCGGCCAGCAGGCTCAGCACGGGCCGGTCCAGCGGCACCCACCGGGCCTGTCGCGCCAGGTTGGTGACCACCCGCAGCCCGCCCCGGCGCAGCACCAGCCACCGCTGAGCCTCGTCATAGGTGACCCGTACCCGGCCCAGCCGGGGATCGGTCAGCTCGGGCCTGGCCCGCCGCAGCACGATCAGTTCGGTGTACCAGCCGAGCAGTTCCGCGTGCTGGCCCTGCCCCGGCTCAGACCAGTCCAGCTTGGAGCGCAGGAAAGTGGCCTCGGCCTGCGGGTCCGGGATGTCAGCTGGCTGCCAGCCGTGCGCTGCGAACTCGGCGCGGCGGCCGCGGGCGACAGCCGTGGCCAGCCCCGGGTCGGGGTGATCGGTGAAGTACTGCCACGGCGTGCTGGCCCCCCACTCCTCGCCCATGAACAGCATGGGGGTGAACGGGGCGGTGAGTACCAGGCCGGCAGCCACCTTCAGCAGCGCGGTGGGCACGGTGGCGGAAATCCGGTCGCCCACCGCCCGGTTGCCGACCTGATCGTGATCTTGCAGGTACCCGAGGAAACGGTGGGCAGGCACCCGGAACGTGTCCACCGTCCGGCCGTGGCTGCGGCCGCGGAACGCCGACCAGCCGCCGTCGTGGAAGAACACCCGGGTGAGCGTCTTCGCCAGGGCCGCGATGGTGCCGAAGTCGCAGTAGTACCCCTGCCGTTCCCCGGTTACCGCCGCGTGCACCGCATGGTGGAAGTCGTCGCTCCACTGCGCGGTCAGCCCGTAGCCGCCCGCCTCGCGCGACGTGACCAGCCGCGGATCGTTAGCGTCCGATTCGGCGACCAGCACCAGTTCCCGGTTCAGCCGCGCCGCCAGCGCCTGCACCTCGGCGGCCAGGTCCTCCAGGAAGTGCAGCGCCCGGCGGTCCTCCAGTGCGTGCACCGCGTCCAGCCGCAGCCCGTCCAGGTGGTAGTCGCGCAGCCACATCAGCGCATTGCCGATCAGGAAGTCCCGCACCTCGTCCGAGCCGGGCTGGTCCAGATTCACCGCCGGGCCCCAGGGGGTCACGTGCGCGTCGGTGAAATAGGGGCCGAACGCGCCCAGCCGGTTGCCCACCCCGACGTGGTTATAGACGACGTCAAGCAGCACGGCCAGCCGCCGGGCGTGGCAGCGGTCCACGAAGCGCTTCAGCCCGTCCGGCCCGCCGTACTGCTCATGCACCGCCCACAGGCTGACACCGTCGTAGCCCCAGCCGTGACGGCCGGGAAAGGCCGCTACCGGCATCAGCTGGACTGTGTCCACACCCAGGTCATTCAGGTGATCGAGGTGGGCCAGGGCCGCGTCGAACGTCCCCTCCGGGGTGAACGTGCCGATGTGCAGTTCGTAGATGACCGACCCGTGCAGCGGGCCCCCGCGCCAGCCGCGGTCGGTCCAGGCGAAGGCGGCATGGTCGTAGGTCCGGCTCAGCCCTTCGGCGCCAAACGGCTGCCGCGGCGACCGTGGATCCGGCAGTGGCGCGCCGCCGTCGAGGCAGAAGGCATAATCCGCACCGTCCGGCGGGACCGGCAGATCCGCCCGCCACCAGCCCGCCCCGCCGGCCGGGGCCATCGGGTGACGGGCGCCGCCCACCGCAACCTCCACCAGGTGCGCTGCGGGCGCCCACACGGTGAACCCGGTCATCGGTGTCACCGGGCTGTCCCGGTGACCGGCGCGCCACGGCCCACCGGTACCAGCAGCGCCACCGGCAGCAGCCTGGTCAGTTCGGCCAGTGGCGGGCTCGGGGCTGTGTGCACGGCGCCGGTCAGCGCGTCCCGCCAGCCGCCGTGCGGCAGTGGCAGAGCGGTCCCGCGCCAGCCGCCGGCAGTCGCCAGTCCGGCGGGCAGCCGGGTGGCAACGGTTACCGCCTGCCCGCCGCGGCAGAACGCGATGCAGTGGCCAGCTGCCGGGCCGTTGGCCACGAGCGGCTGGTAGCTGCCCGCGTACCAGTCCGGGTGTGCCCGGCGCAGCCGCAGCGCCACCGACGTCACCAGCAGTTTCTCGATGTCCAGCTGGCCCGCTGGCTGGCAGGCGCCCGGCCCGGCCAGCAGCCCGGAGCGGCGGGCGAAGTCCACCGGCCGCCGGTTGTCCGGATCCACCAGCGAGAACCCGGCCAGCTCGCAGCCCTGGTAGACGTCCGGGACCCCAGGCATGGTGAGCTGCACCAGTTTCATGCCAAGTGAATTCACCCGGGCGGCTGGCGCCAGCTCCGCCACGAACTGCCCGATCCAGCCGGTCAGCAGCTGGTCGGCCAGTACCGCCGCGGCAAACGACAGCACCGCCGCCTCGTAGCCGGGATCGGGGCTGGCCCAGGAGGTCGCCGTCTTCGCCTCGCGGATGGCCTTGCCCAGGTACCCGGCCAGCCGGTCACCGCTAACCGGCCAGCTACCGGCCAGCGTCTGCCACAGCAGGTACTCGGTATCGGGCTCGGGCGGCGGGCCAGCGATGAGCGTCACCGCCCGGGTGTGCCAGCGCCGCACTGCCCGCGCCCAGCCGGGGGCACTTTCGGCCAGCGCCGCGAGCCGGGCGCGGACATCTTCCTGGCGTTTGGTGTCATGGGTGGACAGGGTGGTCATGCTGGCCGGCCAGTCCCGGGCCAGCCGGCCGGCAAAGGCATGGAACTCCGCCGGGGTGCCGCCGAGCCGGTCCGGGTCGCCGCCGACCTCGTTCCGCGAGACCAGCCTGGACCACCGGTAGAAGGCGGTGTCCTCCACCCCTTTGGCCTGGACCGGGCCGCAGGCCTGCTGGAAGACCACCGCGAACTCCGGGCCCGTGCTGCTGGGTCCGGTGCTGACAGCTCCGGTGCCGCTGCCGCCGAGGGCGAGCCTGGTGACCGCGCCCAAGATGGGGTGCAGCCGGCGCGGCAGCTGCCGGCGGGCAGCCGCGGCGGCGGCCCGCACCGCCGCCTGGGTGACCTGGCTGGCTGGCTCGCCGGGTACCAGGTACGCGCGGTAGACGCCGAACCCGGCCAGCAGCTCGGCCAGTACCGTGCGCAGGTCGCGATCGCTCACCGCGGCCAGCGCCGGCTCGCCTGCGCGGGCGGCCAGCCGGGCCAGCCGGGCGACCTCGGCGGCGAGCAGCGTGCCCGCCACCTCCCGCCGGGCCTTGTGTGCCACCCCGGCGAAGCGGCCAGGGCCGCCGGTGAACCGCTGGTAGCACGCGGTCAGCGGGCCGGCCGCGGCCGGGTCGGTGAACAGTGCGTCCGTCGCGGCCAGCGCGTCGTAGCCGGTCGTGCCCGCGCATGGCCAGTCTGCTGGCAGCGTTTCGGAGCCGGACAGGATTTTCTCGGCCACCAGCCAGCGGCCGCCGCTGGCGGCGGCCAGCTGCCGCAGGTAGCCGCGCGGGTCGGCCAGCCCGTCCGGGTGATCCACCCGCAGCCCGTCGATGAGCCCTTCCGCGGCCAGCGCCAGCAGCAGCTGGTGAGTGGCGGTGAATACGCGCGGATCCTCGACCCGGACCGCGATCAGCGAGGTGAGGTCGAAGAACCGCCGCCAGTTGAGCTCAGCGGTGTCCTGCCAGGGGGCCAGCCGGTAGTGCTGGGCAGCCAGCAGGCCCGGCAGTGGGAGGTGCGCGGTGCCGGGCCGTACCGGCAGCAGGTGGTCGAGGTAGCGCAGCACCGGCCCGGCGATCCCGGCCGCCGGGTCACCAGCCGGGTCCAGCCGCAGGTCGGGCAGGCAGCTGGTGACCGGTCCGGCCAGGATCGGCAGCAGGAACTGGCCGCCGCCAGCGGCCCAGTCGACATCGAACCAGTGCGCGAACTCCGAGCCGGGGCCCCCCGCCAGGACCGACCACAGCTGCCGGTTCAGTGACTCCGGCCGGGGGATGGCCATGTGATTGGGCACCACGTCCGCAACCACCCCCAGTCCATGCCCGCGCAGCGCCGCCACCATGGCCCGGAAGCCGGCTTCGCCGCCCAGCTCCGCGGAAATCCGCGAGTGGTCCACCACGTCGTAGCCGTGCGCGGAGCCGGGGACGGCCTGCAGGATCGGCGACAGGTACAGGTGGCTCACGCCCAGCGCGGACAGGTAGCCGCTGATCCCAGCCACCTGCGCAAACCCGAACCCGGCATTGAGCTGGAGCCGGTAGGTCGAGACCGGGCGGGCCACGGGCCGGTCAGGCACGCCGCAGCAGCTGGATCGAACGGCTGGTCACCATCAGCCGGTCGCCCGCCTTGATGTCGGCGTCGCCGGGCACTCCGTCCGGGCTGGCGGGCCACGAGGTGTCGAATTCCCTGGCCCACCGCTCGCCGTAGCCCGCGGGCGGGATCGTGAAGGGCAGGTCTATCTCGCTGGCGTTGAACATGACCAGGAACGAGTCGTCGCGGATCCGCTCGCCGCGGGGCCCTAGCTCGCTGATGGCATCCCCATTGAGGAAGACCGACAGGCTCTTGGCGAAGCCGGCCTCCCAGTCCCGGTCGGTCATCTCGGTGCCCGCCGGGGTGAGCCAGGCGATGTCGCCCAGCCCATCCCGCTGGCCGCGGATGTCCCGGCTACGGAAAAACCGGCGGCGGCGGAAGACCGGGTGGCTGGCCCGGAACCGGACCAGCGCGCTGACGAAGCCAGCCAGTTCGCGGTCGGCCGCCGCCCAGTCCAGCCAGGACACCTCGTTGTCCTGGCAGTAGGCGTTGTTGTTGCCCTGCTGGCTGCGTGCGTACTCGTCCCCAGCCAGCAGCATCGGGATGCCCTGCGAGAGCAGCAGCGTGGCCAGGAAGTTGCGCCGCTGCCGGGCCCGCAGCGCGGTGATAGCCGGATCAGCCGTGGGGCCCTCGGCACCGCAGTTCCAGGACCGGTTGTCGTCGGTGCCGTCCCGGTTGTCCTCACCGTTCGCCTCGTTGTGCTTGCGCTCATACGACACCAGGTCGGCCAGGGTGAACCCGTCATGGGCGGTGACGAAGTTCACCGACGCGACCGGCCGGCGGCCATCCCTCGCGTACAGATCGCTGGACCCGGTCAGCCGGGACGCGAACTCGGGCAGGGTGGCCGGCTGGCCGCGCCAGAAGTCGCGGACGGTGTCCCGGTACTTGCCGTTCCACTCGCTCCACAGCGGCGGGAAGTTCCCCACCTGGTAGCCGCCCTCACCGACGTCCCACGGCTCGGCGATCAGCTTCACCTGGGATACCACCGGATCCTGCTGGACCAGGTCAAAGAACCCGGACAGCCGGTCCACCTCGTGGAACTGCCGGGCCAGTGCCGCCGCCAGGTCGAACCGGAAGCCGTCGACATGCATCTCGGTCACCCAGTAGCGCAGCGAGTCCATGATCATCTGCAGCACGTGCGGGTGCCGCATCAGCAGGCTGTTCCCGGTCCCGGTGGTGTCCAGGTAGTAGCGCGGGTCGTCGTCGCGCAGCCGGTAGTAGGCGGCGTTGTCGATGCCGCGGAAGGACAGCGTCGGCCCCAGGTGGTTGCCCTCGGCGGTGTGGTTGTAGACGACATCGAGGATGACTTCCAGGCCGGCCCGGTGCAGCCCGGCGATCATGGCCTTGAACTCCTGCACCTGCTCGCCCCGCTGCCCGCCGGCCGCGTAGCCGTTGTGCGGGGCGAAGAACCCGATCGTGTTGTAGCCCCAGTAGTTCGCCAGGCCCCGCTGGCTGAGCCCGCCGTCGGTGACGAACTGATGCACCGGCATCAGCTCGATCGCGGTCACGCCGAGCCGGGTGAGGTGCCCGATCACCGCGGGATGCGTCAGCCCGCGGAAGGTTCCGCGTTCCTCCGGGGTCAGTTCCGGATGCAGCCGGGTGAGGCCGCGCACGTGCGCCTCGTAGATCACGGTCTCGTGGTAGGGGATGCGGGGCGGCCGGTCCGTGTCCCAGTCGAAGTATGGGCTGGTTACCACCGACCGTGGCACGAACGCGGCGGAGTCGGCATCGTTGCGGCCGTCCGGGCTGCCGAACGGGTAGGCGAAGACCGCCGGGTCCCAGCGGACCTCACCCTCGACCGCCTTCGCGTAGGGGTCTATGAGCAGTTTGGCCGGGTTGCACCGGCGCCCGGTGGCGGGGTCGTACGGCCCGTCCACCCGGTACCCGTACCGCTGCCCGGGGCCGATGCCCGGCAGGTAGCCGTGCCAGACGAAGGCGTCGGTCTCCGGCAGCGCCACCCTGATCTCGGTGCCGTCGTCGCCGAACAGGCAGAGGTCGACCTGTTCGGCCACTTCGGAGAACAGTGCGAAATTCGTGCCGGTGCCGTCGTAGCTGGCGCCCAGCGGGTAACTATCCCCGGGCCAGGCACTCGGCGTCTCATCTGCCACCTGCTCAACCTGCCCTTCGGGAGCGGCGGTAATCCACCATCGGGCCTTCCGGCAGCCGGACCTCAGCTGGCCAGCTGGTTGCGGGCACCCGGCGTCACTGCTCCGGCGAGGCGGCTGATCAGATCGTGCCGGACGCGATGGCCTGTTCGATCCAGGGGATCACTTCGTCGAGCATCTGATCCAGGGTGGTGGTCGCCTCGAAGCCGAGCATCCGCTTGGCCTTCTCCGTGGCCGGGATCCGCCGCTGCACGTCATGGGCGAACGGGTCGTCGTGGACGAGCCGCAGCGGCACGTGCTCACCCTTGATCTTCCGCCAGATCAGGGCGGACAGTTCGCGCACCGTGGTGCTCTCGGCCGTGGAGAGGTTGAAGTCCTCGTTCCGCGCCTGCGGGTGGGCCATCGCGGTCACGATTCCGGTGGCCAGGTCGCCGCCGTAGGTGTAGTGCCGCACCTGGTCGCCGGAACCGAGGATGTGCAGCGGGTCCTGGCCCTTGAGCACCTTTTGCACCAGATCCGGCACGACATGGCTCATCGCCAGCCGCACATTCCCGGACAGGATGGTCTCGTCGCCGACTGCCCGGCTCTCGCCGATGCCCACGCAGTTGAAGGGCCGCACGATGGTGTAGGGCAGCTGGTACTGATCCCAGGCGGCGCGGGCGAAGTATTCGACCGCGAGCTTCTGGAACCCGTAGGAGCTGAGCGGCGGCGGGATCTCCCGCTCCTGCCCCTCGTGCGACGGCCAGTGGCTGGCGCTCTCGAACACCATCGACGAGGACAGGTAGGTGACCTTGCCCAGCCGGCCCGTACGGTGGGCACGGATCGCCGCGTCGCCGCTCGCCGCGATGACACGCTCGTTGGTGGCCAGCAGGTCGTATGCGTAGGTGTGGAAGTAGGAGATCCCGCCGATCATGGCGGCACCGGCGATGAAATGGTCGCAATCCGCCAGCAGCCGGGCCATCAGCTCGACGTCACGCACGTCGCCCTCGACCAGAGTGTAATCCGGGTGGCTGTCGTAGGACTTGCGGACCTGCCCGTATTTGGAGAAGTTGTCAATGCCGGTAACCGCGTAGCCGCGGGCCAGCAGCTCCTCGACGACGTAACCGCCGATGAACCCGGCCGAACCGCTGACAAGGACCTTCTCCATTCCTTACCTTTCCTCCGGTGGGGTGCCTGGGGCCTGGCCGGAGGAGTGTTCCGCCACCCGGGCGCGGACTTCCGCGGCAGTGAGCCGCGGGCCGAACGCGAAGCGGTACCAGCGCAGGTATTTCGGAATCCACTGGGCGACCCTGAAATTGGACATCCCGGCCTGCCGGTCCAGCCAGATGGTCGGCAGCTCGGCCACCGGCAGCCGCATCCGCTTGGCTTTCGCGGTGAGCTCGATGCCGATCTCGAAACCGTCCCGGGAGTCGATGCCGACCTGGCGGATGAAGTCGGTGGAGTACGCCTTGAACGAGTTGGTCGCGTCCCGGGTGCCGACCCGGGCGAACAGCTGCAGTGACCGGCCGGCCGTCCGGGACATTAGCCCCTTCAGGTAGGGACCGCCGACCTGCTGCCCGCCGGCCACGTAGCGGGAGGCCGCCGCGACCGCCACGCCCCGCTCCACCAGCCGCACCAGGTCGTCGATCTGCCGCGCGTCATCGCAGCCGTCAGCCATGGTGACGACGGCCACCGGGGCGGCCGCCGTTTCGATGCCAAACCGGATGGCGTTCGCCGGGCCCGGGCCGTAGCTGTTCACCAGGTACCGGACCCGCGGTTCCTTGAGTGCGTACTCGGTGATCACCGGGATGGTCGTGTCGTCTTCGCGGTCCACCACGACGAGCACCTCGCACGGCAGCCGCACCGACTCGAAGATTCGGTCGAGCACCGTGCGGATGTGCTCGCCCTCGTTCCGGGCCGGGATAACGATGGACACCCGTGCTTCGCTCGCGGTCACACCTGCACACCTTTGCCTAGCAGGTTCCAGATGTCGGCGACCGGCTTGTCCGTCAGCAGGTCCCGGTACTCCGGGTGGGGGGCGGCGATGATGAGCAGGCCGGCCTCGGCGACCGCCTCCGCCAGCGGCCGCAGGTGCGGGTCCACGGTCACATACGGGTCGGTGCAGATGACCGCGCCCGCCTTGAACGTGAGGATCCGCTTGAGCTTGTAGCTCAGGCTGGACCGGATGTCGTCCGAGCCGCCCTTGAACGCCATGCCCAGGATGGCGACGGTCATGCTGGACAGGTCGAACCGCTGCTCCAGCCGGTGCACCAGGTAGGACGGCAGGCCCTCGTTGATAGCCATGGCGGTGTGGCCGAGCGCGAAATTGTTGTTGTTGTAGGCGGCCAGCTGGAGGGTGTCCTTGAACAGGCAGGGCCCGGCGGCGAACCCCGCGCCGGGCATGTCCGCCGCCCGTGGGTAGTCCAGCATCAGCCCCTGCCGGATGTGCTCGAAGTCAAGGCCCCGGTCATTGGCCATCATGTAGAGCTGGTTGGCCGTGGCGAACTTGATGTAACGCCAGGTGTTGGTGAACAGCTTGGCCAGCTCGGCCTCCTCTGGCGTCATCGGGACCAGGGTCTGGGTCAGGCGCCGGAACAGCGCGCTGGCGCGGTCCAGGCCGCGGGTGGTCCGGCTGGACACAATCTGCGGCAGCTCGAACAGCTCGGTCATGGCCTTGCCCTCGGCGATGCGCTCCGGGCAGAAGGCCACCTCGATCTGCATGTCAAGCTCGGTGATCATCTTCTCGACCAGCGCGGTGACGCCCGGGTAGACCGTGCTCCGCAGCACCAGCAGCTGCCCGTCACGCAGGTAGGGCACGCAAGCCGCCAGCGCGTTGGGGACGGTGCCCGGGTCGGGGTTGAGGTGCTCGTCCACCGGCGTGCCGATGACCACGATCACCTGCTCGCCGGTGCCCACCATGGCCGGATCGGTGGTGGCGGTCAGCCGCCCCTCTGCCACCGCACGCTTGAGCATGTCCTCCGCCCCCGGCTCGGCGAAGTGCATCTGCCCGGCATTGACCATGGCCACCGCGGACTGGCTGACGTCGTAAATGCCTACCTGCCCGCCGCGGTCGGCCAGCGCGATCGCCAGCGGCAGGCCGACATGCCCGCAGCCGCCGATCACTACGACATCGCGCTGGAAGGAACTGCCGGGCGACCACTCAGTCACGCACTTACCTCCGAGCCATATCCGCTGCGGGCCGGTATACATAGGCGCCGTCAGCCTGGTAGTCAAGCCGGAAGCCGGTCCCGGCCAGATAGCTGCGCACCGCCGGAGTCTGCTGCCAGACAATCACCCAGCCGATATTCAGCTGGCGGGCGTTCGTGCTGGCCGCCGTGATCCGGACCGGGTAGCTGTCGGGCTGGCGGGTGGCCTTCAGCAGGCCCATGTAAAACGCATTCTTCCTGATCGCCGCCAGCGTCGGGGCCGGCAGCCGGGATAGGTAGGCTATCGCACGCGGATGCCCGTCCGCGGTCGCCAGCACTTGGTCCTCGGGGTAGAAGGGCGCGCCCTCGCCGGCCAGCGGAACACCGCCCCGCACACCGAACGGGACGTCGACGACCAGCGAGGAGCTATGGTCGGCGGCGATCGGGCGGTCGAGCGCGGGCAGCGCGGTCGGCATCACGCCCGGGACCGGGGTACCCACCCAGGTGCCCACCGCGGCGTCGCCTGCCCAGCCGGCCTCCAGCAGGCCGGCCACCAGCACCACCGCGGCCAGCGGCCTGCTGCGCTGGGCCAGCCAGCCGAAGCCTGCCCCGGCAAGCAGGGATGCGGGCACCAGCCCGAGCATCACAAACCGGGTCGCCTCCCGGAATCCGGCCATCCCCGGGATTTGCACGAACCAGGTGAAAGGCATGATGGCCGACACCCGGACCCGGTTCCAGGTTTCGGTAAATGGCACAAAGACGTGGTTCCCGAGCCGGATCGTGGACCCGAGCGCCAGCACGGCGCAGGCCAGCCAGAACAGGCCGAGCAGCCGGGTGCCCCGCCGCCGCCAGCTGACGACCAGGCCAAGCACGGCGGCCAGCGACAGGATCAGGCCGAATGTTGGCACCCCGTCGCCGATCGGCCCGCCGTAGCTGACCACCCTGAGGAAGTGCAGGCCCAGGCCGTACACCCGGGGCGAGAGCGTGAACAGCCCCGGCAGGTAGGAACCGGAGGTGGTGTAGTACTGGTCGACCACGGCCGCCGGGAAGGACGCACCGCCGGAGCGGGTCTGGGCCACCATGGCGGCGATCTGCGGCGCCGCCACCACCAGTGTCGAGATCACGGCCGTGGCCGCCGCGAGCAGCTTCACCCGCCAGCTGGCGGCCGGCTCGCCATCCCCAGCCGGCCTGGGCCGGCTCAGCAGCCAGGGCAGCAGCACCACCGCGGCCAGAATGATGACCAGCACGGCCGACTCCTGGTCGGTGAGCAGGCAGCCACCGATGACCACGCCGAGGACGGCCGCCTGCCAGGGCCGCGGGTTGCGGCGCAGCCGCAGGCTGGCTTCCAGGGCGATCGGCAGGAAGAGCGCCCCGGCGGCCAGGTTCAGCTGGTACCACGCGTGCCAGGCCATGTCGGACGACAGGCCGAAGAAGGCGCCGGCCGCGATCGCCCCGGCCTGGGTGGGCAGCAACAGCCGGGCGGCCCGGTACATCGCGTAGCACATCAGCCCCGGCAGCAGGACGTACAGCAGGTTGGCGGAGGCGCTGGGGCCGAAAGCCACCGTGACCGGCATCATCACCAGGCCCTCGAGCGGCATCAGCGCGTGATACCCCAGCTGGGCCCCGACTGGGGCGGCGATGGCGCGGGTGTACCAGGGGTTGCCGAGATGCTCCACCTGGTGGGCGATCCACCAGAAGTCCCAGACATAGACCGCGGCGTCCCGGGTCGCCGGCAGCTTCCCGCCGAACAGGTAGGTGATGCGCGGCCAGGTGACGGCGATGCTGCCCGCCAGGTACCCGGCCAGTACCAGCAGGTGGCGGATGACCGGATGGCCCGCCAGGGCCCGGCCGATACCCGCTGGCGGTGCGGCCTTGCTGGGCCGCTGCAGCCGGCCGGCCTCACCGCTGGTCTCAGTTGTCATGCCCGCCCGCAGTCGCAACGTTCTGCACCGCCGCTGTCACTCACCGCATACTCGTTTCCGCGCAGGCTTTCCAGAATCACCGATGCATACTGCCATACCGCGAGCAATTCCCCGCAGACAGACGATATGCCAGCAATAAGGCCGCGCGCCCAGGACTAGCGGGGGCCGGCCCCGGGGTCGCGCGATTCGGTCATACGGCCGGAATGTCCGGGTATAGCCAGTTCAATGTTCTAGTAACGGGACCGCCCCGCAGATTTTCCCGCCACCACGCCGGGGCGGAATCCGCGGCGACTGGGCCGTTACCCGCTCACCCTGGCAGGCTACCGCCCGTCCAGCGGTGCCGCGCCAGTGCGGACACCGGCCCCGGGACGGACACCGGTCAGCTGGCGTGACGGCGCCCAGCGCGGCGGTGGTCAGGCCGGACGCCGCCCGGCGGTGACATCCGCCACGCTGCGGGTGTTGATCACCCGGGCCGGTTCGATACCGGCCCCTTCTGCCCGCGCGCAGCCGCTGCCGACCCAGTCGAGCTGGCCCGGCGCGTGCGCGTCGCTGTCGATGGCGAACAGGCAGCCCGCCTGCACGGCCAGGGCGAGCAGCCGGTCCGGCGGATCCTGCCGGTCCGGGCGGCAGTTGATCTCGACGGCCACCCCGTGCTCACGGCAGGCGGCGAAGACGGCTTCCGGGTCAAAGGCGGATTCCGGCCGGTTCCGGCCGAGCACGCGGCGGCCGGTGCAGTGTCCCAGCACATCCACCCGCGGGTTACTGATGGCGGTCATCATCCGGGCGGTCATCTCCGCCGCGGGCATCCGCAGCTGTGAATGCACGCTGGCGACCACAACGTCGAGCTGGCCGAGCAGATCATCATCCTGGTCGAGGCTGCCGTCCTCACAGATGTCGACCTCGATGCCGGTCAGGATGCGGAACGGGGCCAGCTCGGCGTTGAGCTGGGTGATCAGGCCAAGCTGCTCGCGCAGCCGGCTGGCGGACAGGCCATTGGCCACGGTCAGCCGTGGCGAGTGGTCGGTCAGCGCGATCCACTCATGACCGAGATCCCGCCCCGCCTCCGCCATCTCCCGCGGCGGGCTGCCGCCATCGGACCAGTCCGAGTGGGTGTGGCAGTCGCCACGGATCTTGGCGCGCAAGCCCGTCCGGTCCGGCGGTGGCGCCTCAGCCAGCAGCCGGGCCAGGTAGGCAGGCTGCTGCCCGGCCGCGGCCTCGCTGATCACCTCGGCGGTGGCCGTGCCGATGCCGGGCAGCTCCTGCAGGGTGCCCCGGGCGATCCGCTGGCTCAGCTCGGCCGGGGGCAGGCCTGCGACCACCGCGGCGGCCCGGCGGAACGCCCGGACCCGGTAGGTTGGCGCGCTGGCCCGCTCCAGCTGGAAGGCGATCTGCCGCAGCGCCTGGACCGGATCCACGTACCCGTGTCTACCAGCACCGGGGGATCGCCTGCCGGATGGCCCAGCGCCCGCGGCTGCCAGCAGCCCGTACCCTGGCAGCCATGCACGTCATCGTCATCCGTCACCACGCCGAGGATGCGCCCGGCTTCATCGCCGACGCATTCGCCGCGCGGGGTGCCACGCTCGCCACCCATCTGTTCCCGGAACAGGACGCGCTGCCCGAAGCCACCGGCGTCGACCATGTGGTGGTGCTGGGCGCCGTGTCCTCGGTGTACGACGACGGCACCCACCGGGACTGGATCGCGCAGGAGCTGGCCTGGCTGCGGCAGGTCGATGCGGCGGGGGTGCCGGTGCTGGGGATCTGCTTCGGCGCGCAGGCGCTCTGCGCCGCCTTCGGCGGCCGGGTGGAGGCGGCACCGCGCCCGGAGATCGGCTGGACGCTGATCGAGCCGGCCGGCCCGGGGCTGATCCCGGCGGGCCCATGGCTGCAGTTCCATGGTGACCGGTGCCTGCCGCCGCCGGAGGCGGCGGTGCTGGCCCGTAACGAGACCGGCGTGCAGGCATTTGCGATCGGGCGGCACCTCGCCGTCCAGTTCCACCCGGAGGTGGACGGCGAGCAGCTGGCGCGGTGGCTGGCTGGGGGGGGCCGGGACCAGGCCCGGCAGGCGGGCCAGGACCCGGAGGAGTTCCTCGCCGAGACCATCGCGCACGAGCCCGCCGCCCGGTCCCGGGCCGGCCAGCTGGTGGGCACCGCGCTGCGGCTCGCGGCCGCCGGGTCAGCCCGCGAGTTTCTCAATCCGGGCATGCAGCCAGGCGGTGTGGCTCTCTGATTCGGGCTTCATCAGCACGCTGCGCAGGATCCGGGCCGGGTCGGCGTCGGCGGTGAGCCCGGTGTGCCGCCGGGTGAACGCGGCCGCAGGCACGCTCAGGGTGCTCAGGAACACCGGTTCCACCGGGTCGGACATGCCATCGGCGAGCATCCGGGCCGACTCCCGGTCGATCGCCGCCAGGCTGTTCCCGGCGGGGACCGGGAAGTAGCAGACGATGTCGAGTTCCGGCGGCTGGTAGAGCCGCAGCCGGTCCGAATCCCCGAGCAGCTCAGCCCAGTCCAGCGCGGCCCGCCGGCCGGCCGCCAGCACCTGCCCGAGCCCGTCCGGGCGCAGCGGCAGCAGCTGCAGGGTGAGCCACATCGCTGCGGCGGCAGCCCCCGCCCGGGAGCACTCCAGGCTGATCTCGCCCATGTGCAGCTCGTTGGAGGTGAAGTAGGTGTACGGCGAGTCGTGCACGTAAAAGCGGCCGGCCGCGGGATCGCGGAACAGGACCGCCCCGCAGCCATAGGGCTGCAGGCCGTGCTTGTGCGGGTCGATCACGACCGAATCGCAGCTGGCGATGGCCCGCCAGGGCGCCGGGTCGAGCCCGGCCCGGCCGCCCGCCCCGGCCAGCAGGGTGAAGAAGCCGCCGTAGGCCGCATCCACGTGAACCCGCACCCCGTGCCGGCGGGCGATGGCGAGCACCTCGTGCACCGGGTCAATGGCGCCCAGC
>Ga0318496_10000183_pt1 | contig 19023 bp, 22 predicted proteins | sample GRESIP109b1f22_FD_203296 | JGI IMG/M metagenome (GOLD analysis project Ga0318496, IMG submission 203296) | Tropical soil microbial communities from Luquillo Experimental Forest, Puerto Rico - GRE.SIPMG.109b1f22 | ecosystem: Environmental > Terrestrial > Soil > Tropical forest > Bulk soil... | reverse complement strand
TGCAAGGCGCGCCCGAGCGCTCGTGCGAAGGTCGCATTCCGCACCGGCGCCGGTGCCGTCCCATTTACAGCGCCGCTGAGCTGCGGGCTCGCAATGATGTGCGCGATCAACCGAATGAGGTCGTCACGCTCGATCCACGACATCCATTGCTCACCGCTGCCGATAGGACCGCCGAGACCGAACTCGAATGGCGCAAGCAGATTGCTGAGCATCCCGGCCTCAGTGCCAAGCACGAGACCGATGCGCAGCCGGACGACGCGCACTCCGAACTTTTCAGCTTCCCTCGCCGCGCATTCCCAGGCGTCGCAAACGCGGTGGCCAAAGCCGCGCTTGCCGCCGTCAAACTCCGTCAGCGACTCGTCGCCCCACGTGCCGTACCACCCGATCGATGAGCCGCTGATCATCACGGCGGGACGGCGCTGCAGGCGTGCGATCAGATGGACCACGTCGCGCGTCATGCGCAGCCGTGAGGCCAGAATCCGGCGGCGCTTGGTCCGTGTCCACAGGCCATTGGCGACCGGTTCACCGGCGAAATTGATGACGGTGTCAATCACAGCGTCGTTGGCAATTTGATCGAGGCTAGTGACCAACTGGAACGGCGGATGCAAGGTCGCGGCCTTGGCGGGGTCGCGCGCCAGCACGATGACCTGGTGGCCCGCGCTCGTCAGCGCCTCGGTGAGCCGGCGGCCGATGAAGCCAGTTGCGCCGGTGATCAGCACGCATTGCCGGCCCGGTAGCGCCCTGACCAGCTCGGCCGCATTGCCGAGGACGAGTCGCTGCATCCGGCGCGCTGCGAAAAAGTCGCGCAAACCGAACACGATCACGCCTGCTGCCGCCAGCGGGGCAAGCATACTGCCGATGCCGTACCAAACCGGTACGATCGTGGTCTGCTGACTTGCCCACTCGACGAGAACGGGAATAAGCAGCGTTAGGATAGCGCCATAGTTGATCGCCAGTAGCGTGTGGGTGACGCGCTCGCTCGCCGGCAGCTTTCGGCTTAGATCCTCCTCGACGAAGTCCGTAAGTGTGATGACGACTTCTGCCGCCAACACGGCAATGACGAACATCGCCCAGAGGCCTTTAAGTTCGAACAAGCCAAGCGCGAGGAAGAGCACGGCGTAGGCGAGGTTGCGCGCGCCGTGAAGTTTGAGCTCGCGGCGTTGCGAGACTCGCCACGCCAGGCGCTCCAACATTTCGTGGTGGTAGACGATGTCGAACAGGCCGAGCGCGAGCTGAACGGCGATCAAGGTCCACAGCACAGGAGAGGTCATGGCGCGATCTCCCGGAATATGGCCATCCGGCGTAGGAGCAGACCGAAACGCGGATGGAAGATCTGCAGTGTGAAGCTGAATTTCCCGTCGGGAAGTTCGGCATGAGTGACATAGAGCGTGCCGGGAGTGAGCCGCTCCGGCAGGCACAAACGCCGACCGAACAGCTCAAGGAAATAGCTCTTGCTGCGGAAGACCAACGCGCCTTCGCGGGCATAGACCGTCAGCGTCATGCCGACGCCGCGGCCGACATATTCTTCGAGGCCAGTCGGACCGGCGAAGCGCTTGCATGAATGGATGACCTGTGGAAAGCCCTTTCGGCGCGCATAGAGGCGCGTCCAGATCTGACCGCCGGTGGCTATGTCTTCCGTCACCGTCACCACGCTTGCGACATGTACGGTTGGGACGCGGGCGCGTCGGACCTGAGCGTCGCGTGTCAGCGGCAAAGGACCGCCGATGAGACGCGCGACCTGAGCGAGCCACCAGCCCGCCCGGCTCATCCATGATTCCAGGATTTCGCCGGTATAGACGATCGTCTGCCCGCCGGCGAGGCGCCTGCTGAAGCGGCGGCGGATCGCGAGCGGGAGCGAGAACCATTCCGCTTCCGTCATCAGCGCGCGGAAGCGGAGATCACCCAGTTCAGGCCTTGGTTCGGATCTGGGCTCGGGCTCGACTGGGCCTCGGAGGACTTCGGCGGCAACTGCGGGCGCACGCATCGGGCGCCTCCTGGCGTGACTATTTCTGCTTGGTGAACGGTATGAGGCTGACGATGCGGGTGCCGAGACGAATGAGCGCGACAAGCTTAGGCTTCGGAACTGTGAGCATCTGCATGTACCAACGATCCAACGTTTCGACGAAGGCCAGCATGTCGTTGAGCCGTTTTCGGACAATGGGGTGCAGCTTGGGATCGCGCTCGGCATCGGCTACGCAAGCCCTGAGCGTCTCGACCGCCGGGTCGATCTCGCGCTCCTTGCGGATCGCAGCGATCCGCATAGCGATTTCCCAGACGTCGGTTTCAGCCTCGAAATGCTCGCGTCGGTCACCCTTGACGGGCACACGGCGGACCAGATTCCAGGCCACCAATTGCCGGATCGAGGTGGAAACATTCGACCGCGCGAGCCCGAGCACCGCGGCGATGTCCTCGGCAGTGCGCGGCCGTTCCGACAGGTAAAGCAGCGCATGAATCTGGCTGATCGAGCGGTTGACGCCCCACTGCCCGCCCATGTCACCCCAATGCAGCACAAAGCGCTCGGCCGCGCCCGGCAGCTTTCCTGTCGTTTCCGTAATTTCTGTCATAACAGAAATATCGGAACAAACAGAAGGAAAGTCAAGGGGACCAGGCGGGTTGTCGGAAAACCCCTGTGCTGCAAGCGGTTATGCCATGGCCCCCAATCGGCAACCAGTCGCGCCAGAAGCTGTCACGCGCCGGTGGGGCGCGTCCACGGCCCAAGCCGCGCGCCGGCGGGCAAGGCCTCGTGCAGCATCAGCATCTCGCCGACCGTCTCGGAGGTGACGAGACCGACGAGGCGTCCGCTGCCATCGACCACGGCGACCGCGGGCGCCGATTTTTCCTGCAACATGCGGAACGCCTCTTCCAGGCAGCGGCGATGACCGATGGTCGGCACCGTGGTCGTCATCGCGTCGGCGACGCGGGCGTCAGGGCCGAGTTGCTTGAGCGCACGAATGAGATCGCCGCGGCCGAGGAGGCCGACCGGCTTGCCCGCCCCGTCGACCACGGGAAACTCGCCCTGGCTCGTGCGCAGCAGCGTCTGCACCGCCTCCTCCACGTGCGCATCGGGCGCAAGCGTGGCGAATTGCGTCATCATCGCCGCGCTCGTCGGCACGCCCCGTGACATTGCCCGGATGGCGACGAGATGGGCTTCCGAGGAGGCCGCGAGATAGACGAAGATCGCGATGAAGATCAGTAGCGGGTTGAAGAACAGCCCGATGAAACCGAGCGCGAAGGCGAAGCCTTGGCCGATGAACGCGGCGATTTCGGTCGCGCGCACGTAGCCCATGCGCGCGGCGAGCAACGCGCGCAGCACCCGCCCGCCGTCCATGGGAAAGGCCGGGATCATGTTGAATACGGCGAGGAACAGGTTCACGGCGGCAAGCCGATCGATCATCGAGGTGTGCGGACTCTCGACCGCGTAGAGATCGCCCGCGTTGACCCGCGCGCCCGCGATCAGGATCAAGGCGACCGCGATCGCCACGTTCACCAGCGGGCCGGCGATCGCCACCAGGAATTCCTCATAGGGCTCCTCCGGGATGCGCTCGAGGCGGGCCACGCCGCCGATCGGCAGCAGCGTGACGTCTGGCGTCGACACGCCGAAGGCGCGCGCGGTGAAGATGTGGCCGAATTCGTGCGCCACCACGCACGCGAACAGCAGCACCAGGAAAGCCAGCCCTTGCCAGGCCGCGTCCGCTCCGCCCGCGACCCAGCTGGCGGCGAAGATCCAGCCCAGAAACAACAGGAAGGTGACGTGCACGCGCACCGCCGTTCCGGCGATCGTGCCGATATTGAGCGACCAGGACATGGGGCCCTCCGGGCGAAGACAGCGCTCGGCCTCACCGACGCCGATCGATCAGTCCATGCGGCAACCCAAATCGGCCGGCGCTGCTCTTGATTAGGTAGGCGTTCGGGCCGCCTTTGCGAGTCGCCAGCGGACGGCGATTCGTGGCACAATCGGGGCGACCACGAGGTGCGCACCATGGCAGACAAATTGACCGGAAGCGCCCGCACGAGCGCGCTCGCCAAGCTCCATGGCTGGAGCGAGGTGAAGGGCCGCGACGCCATCAGCAGGAAATTCACGTTCACCGACTTCAGCGAAGCCTTCGGCTTCATGGCGCGCGCGGCGCTGGTCGCGGAGAAACTCGACCATCATCCGGAATGGTTCAACGTCTACAACAGGGTCGAGGTGACGCTGGCGACCCACGACGCCGGCGGCGTGACCGATCGCGACGTCAAGTTGGCCGAGGCCATGGATCGCTTGGCCGCGGCGTCGCATTGAGGGAAGGTATGTTGCGGCGCATGACGATGGCGTTCGGGCCCGCCGCGGCGTGGGGGCAAGGCGGCTTTGAGGCGGGCGGCGATCGCGACGAGGCGCGCGTGCGGCGCGATTTCTGGCGGAAGGCCGCGCGGGTGGCGGCGGGGCTGCCCTTCGCCGAGGATCTGCTCGCCGCCTATTACTGCGCCTTCGACCACGCGACGCCGGTGCAGGTGAAGGCAGCGCTCGTGGGCGCGCTCGCCTATTTCGTGCTGCCCTTCGACGCGATACCGGACGTGTTGCCGTTCGTCGGTTTCACCGACGATGCCGCCGTGCTGCTCACCGCGCTACGCATGGTGGCGGGGCACGTGCGCGCGGAGCACCGCAAGGCCGCGCGCGCTGCGCTCGCGCGGATCAAGGCGGGAAGGCAATAGACATTTGCCGTTCGAACCCCGGCGGGGTCACAGCCAATCTTATCACCGCCCGCTCGTCCCCGCGAAAGCGGGGACCCAGCATTCCTGGATTCCCGGCGGAAGCGCGTTTACGCGCGTCTTCGACGCGCTATGCGCGGGAATGAGCGGATCATGACGCGCGGCGCCTACGGAAGGCCTCGATCGGCTGCGCAAGCGCGCATCACACCCGCACCACCAGCTTGCCCATCACCTGGCGGTTCGCGAGCGCCTTGAGCGCCGCCGGCGTCTCCGCGAGTGGATAGACCTTCTGGACGTGGCATGACAGCTTGCCCTCGGCGCACCAATGGGCGAGCGTATCCATGGCGGCCTTGTAGTCCTTCGTGTCGTGACGCACCCAAGCTCCCCAGAACACGCCGAGCACGGCGCAACCCTTGAGCAGCACGAGATTGAGCGGCAGTTTCGGAATCTCGCCGGCGGCAAAGCCGACGACGAGGTATCGGCTCTCCCAAGCGAGCGAGCGCACCGCCGGCTCGCTGTAGCGGCCGCCGACCGGATCGAACACGACATCGATGCCATGCTCGCCGCCGAGCCGCTTGAGCGCCTCGCGCAAATCCTCCCGTTCGTAGTTCACCACCTCGTGCGCGCCATGGGTGCGGGCGAAGGCGAGCTTGTCGTCGGTGGACGCGCAGGCGATCACGCGCGCGCCCATGACGCTGCCGATCTCGACGGCCGCGAGCCCGACGCCGCCCGAGGCGCCGAGCACGGCCAACGTCTCCCGCGGGCGCATCAGGGCGCGGTACTTGAGCGCGTAGTAGGCGGTGCCGTAGGTGATGGTCAGCGCCGCGGCGCGATCGAAGTCGAGATCGGCGGGCAGCTTCACGATGTGGTCGGCCGCGACCGCCGTGCGTTCGCGCGCGGCGTTGAAATTGGTGTAGCCCATCACGCGGTCGCCGGGCTTGAACGCGGTCACGCCGGCCCCGACGCTTTCCACCACGCCTGCGAACTCGCCGCCCGGCGAGAACGGAAACGGCGGCTTGGTCTGGTACTTGCCGGCGATGATCAGCGTGTCGAAGAAATTCAGCCCCACCGCCGCCACCTTGGCCACGACCTCGCCCGGCCCGGCGATGGGATCGGGGATATCGGCGAGCATGAGGTCGTCGGGGGTGCCGAAGCGCTGGCAGAGGATGGCTTTCACGGGGGGCGCGCGCGGGCTGCTCGAACGGTGTCGGCACCCTATAGCACGAACGACGGCGGTTGAAGGACGAGGGACGCTAGAGGTATTACATGCTTGGTCCGTATATTGCGCGGCCAGCGGACGGAGCGATCCCATTCGCCTTCCAATTGCCGAATTCCCCAAGCAGTTCATGCTGTTTGCGGGTTCCCCGCTTCGGATTGCTGCAGCCGTCATGGAGGTGGGCCGATGACCGGGATGAGATCTGCCACCGCATTGATCCTTGCCACATCGCTGGCGTCGGTCGCGTTTGCGCAACAACAGCCGCCAAAACCTGCCGCCGCGCCGCAGCCGCAGAAGCCCGCTGCCGCGCCGGCCAAACCGGCCGCGACCGCCGCGGCGCCTGCGGCCCCCGCGGGCGATGCGCAACCCACCTTGCTCGGCCAGTACGGCGATTGGGGCGCGTATACCGCCTCGCCCGGCGGCAACAAGGTCTGCTTCGCCCTCGCCAAGCCGAAGACCACCAAGACCGAGCCGGAGGGGCGCAAGCGCGATCCGTCCTACGTCTTCGTCTCCACCCGTCCCACCGAGAAGGTGAAGAACGAGGTGTCCGTCATCATCGGCTATCCGTTCAAGACCAATTCGGACGCCACCGCCGAGATCGGCCCCGCCAAGTTCCCGATGTATACCCAGAACGACGGGGCCTGGATCAAGAACGTTGCCGAGGAGGCGCGCATGGTCGATGCCATGCGCAAGGGCGCCGACCTGACGGTGAAGGGAACCTCGGGCCGCGGCACCCAATCGACCGACCAGTATTCGCTCAAGGGCCTCGCTCAGGCGCTCGACAAGATCGAGCAGGAGTGCAAGTAGGGCGCCGCCGCGGGCGGGACATCTGCCTTCCGCCCGATCCAAAAATGCTCGGATATTGGAACGGATAGCGCTTTCTGTCGTTGTCCGGGAAAGCCCTCGTTCAAGGGGTCGGCGTCAATGATCAGTGGTGCATATCTGCGTCGCCAGGCCGAGATTTTGATCGCGATGTCGCGAGCCACCTTCGATCTCACGATCGCGGGGCGGTTGCGGCGAATGGCGGCGGAACTTCAGGATAAGGCGGCCGAGGAAGACGACGCTTCGCCCGTACTGCCGCATAGCAGAGTTGCGGGCGGCCGCCGCGGATGGTCCCCCAGGTAGCGCGGATCGGCTTTATCTGCCGCAGGCCATAGGCCTCGACAGGGGGGCGCGCTTTATAAGGCGTGCCCATCACGGGCACTCGCGCCATAATCTACAATGTCCAGATGGTCATGGGGAACCCGCGCAGGGAACCGCAATGCCATCGTCCAAGCCTTGCGACGGGCGCCGGAGCAACGTGCACATGATCCGTGTCGGCATCGGCGGCTGGGTCTTCGAGCCGTGGCGCGGCGCGTTCTACCCCAAGGGGCTGCCGCAGGCGCGCGAGCTCGAACACGCCAGCCGCAAGCTCACCACGATCGAGATCAACGCCACCTTCTACCGGACGCAGAAGCCGGAGAGCTTTCGCAAATGGGCGGCCGAGACGCCTGATGATTTCGTATTCTCGCTCAAAGGTCCGCAGTTCGCGACCAACCGCCGGGTGCTGGCCGAGGCCGGTCAATCGATCGAGCGCTTCTTCGCGAGCGGCGTGCTCGAGTTGAAATCGAAACTTGGCCCGGTGCTTTGGCAGATGGCGCCGACCAAGAAGTTCGATGCCGAGGATTTCGCGGGCTTTCTGGCGCTGCTGCCGCCGAGGCTCGATGGCCGTTCCATTCGTCATGTGGTCGAGGTGCGGCACGAGAGTTTCCTCGTGCCGGCATTCATCGAGCTGCTGCGCAAGTTTTCGGTGGCGGTGGTGGTCGTGGAATCCGACAAGCATCCGCTGATCGCCGACGTCACCGGCGATTTCGTCTATGCCCGCCTGCAGCGCACGTCGGAGAAGGAAAAGACCGGCTACCCGCCGCGCGCGCTCGAGCTCTGGGCCGAACGCGCACGCGGTTGGGCCGCCGGCGCCGCGCCCGATGATCTTGCCACCATCACGGCGCCCGTGCCGCAACAGGGCAAGCGCGATGTGTTCATCTACATGATCTCCGGCGCCAAGGTTCGCGCGCCCGCGGCGGCGATGGCGCTGATCGAGCGGCTGAAGGACGAGTGATCGACCTATCGCGGTCAGCCTCGGCACCCCATCTATGCTAGAAGGCCGCGAGGCATGGTCCTTTCGATGCGATGACCGAACCGCTTCAAACCCCCGACCTCTCCTCGACGCCGCCCGCCGCGGCGTCCACGGCGTTCGTCGAAAAGACGCCGCTCGAGCGCTATGTGCCGCCGGACAAGCCCTCGCTCGTGGGGCTCTCGCGCGCGCAACTGACGCAGGCGCTCGCGTCCATCGGCGTGCCGGCGGCCCAGCGCAGCATGCGTGTGCAGCAGCTCTGGCACTGGCTCTACGTGCGCGGCGCGCGGGGCTTCGACGAGATGACCAGCGTGTCGAAGGACCTGCGCGCGGAACTCGCGCGGCACTTCACGCTCGCGCGCCCCGAAGTCGTGGCCGAGCAGGTTTCGGTCGACGGCACGCGCAAATGGCTGCTGCGGCTGCCGGGCGAACATTCGGGCGAGGCTTCGGCCGAGCGGCCGCACGAGGTCGAATGCGTCTACATCCCCGAGGCCGACCGCGGCACGCTGTGCGTTTCCAGCCAAGTCGGCTGCACGCTCACCTGCTCGTTCTGCCACACCGGCACGCAGCGGCTCGTGCGCAACCTCACGCCCGGCGAGATCGTCGGCCAGATCATGGTCGCGCGTGACCGCCTCGGTGATTGGCTGGGAGCCGCGCGCGCCAGTGGGGGCCGCGAGCGCTTCGTCTCCAACATCGTCGTGATGGGTATGGGCGAGCCGCTCTACAATTTCGAGGCGGTGCGCGACGCGCTCCTGATCGCGGCGGATGGCGAGGGGATCGCCATCTCCAAGCGCCGCATCACGCTTTCGACGTCGGGGGTGGTGCCGAATATTTCGCGCGCGGGTGCCGAAATCGGCTGCATGCTCGCGGTATCGTTGCACGCCGTGCGCGACGAGCTGCGCAACGAGCTCGTTCCGCTCAACCGCAAATATCCGATCGCGCAGCTGCTCGACGCCTGCCGCAACTATCCCGGCGTTTCCAACGCGCGGCGCATCACGTTCGAATACGTCATGCTCAAGGGAGTCAATGATTCGCTCGCCGACGCCAAGGCGCTGGTCAAGCTGCTCGCGGGCATCCCGGCGAAGATCAACCTCATCCCGTTCAATCCGTGGCCGGGCACCAGGTACGAGTGCTCGGACTGGGAGAGAATCGAGAAATTTTCCGAGATCATCTTCAATGCCGGCTACGCCTCGCCGGTGCGCACGCCGCGCGGGCGTGACATCCTGGCCGCTTGCGGCCAGCTCAAGAGCGCGACCGAAAAGCTCTCCGCGCGCGAGCGCCTGGCGCTGCGCGCGATGGCGATGACGGATTGAAATGGACAGCCTCGGCCGGCTGCTGCTGCGCTTCGTGCTGGTGCCGCTCGGTTACGTCGTGGCGGTGGTGGTGGCGACGCTGGTGATCGTGCTCGGCTCATGGAAGCTCGGCGCGGCTGCCGCCCATCCCGACACGCAGGCGTTCGCGATCTTCGGCTTCGTGTTCGCCGCGCCGGTGCTGCTGGTGATGCTGCTGAGCCTGATGTGGCTCCCTGCCGCCATCGGCATTCTCATTTCGGAGGCGTTCGCCATCCGCTCCTTCATCTTTCACGCTGCCAATGGCGCGGTCTCGGCCTTTATCGGCTGGAGCCTGTTCGGCTACGTCGATGACACCCGCGTTCCGCTGAACGAGCCGCTGCCGGTCCTTGCCGCCGGGCTGGCCGCGGGTCTCGCCTATTGGCTGATCGCGGGCGCGAGCGCCGGCTTCTGGAAACCGCTGTTTCGCCGGCCCGCCGGCGCGGCGCTGCCGGCGAATCCGGCCTCACATCCGCCGGAAATCCGTTAGGGAATCTGCTATAGGATGTGCGGGCGCGCGGCTGCGACGGGAGCGCGCGCCGTCGCCGGCGGGGGTTTCATGAAGGCAACGTCGAGAGCCGAGGGACGTACGAAGCGAAGCGCAGGTGGCCGCATCGCCTTGTTGATCGTGCTCGGCGCCATGCTCGCCGGTTGCGACAAATGCGGCAACTTGTGGTCGCCGTGGGGTAGCAATGCCCAAGGCGAGACCCAAGCCTGCCGCGAGCTGCCGCCGCCGCAGCGGTAGGCGTTCATCCCCATCACTTGTCAAAGTTTTTGCCGCGCGGCGCCGATTTGAACTCGCGCGCCGCCTCGGCTAGACCCGCTTGGGATCAACCGCATGAACCGAACCGGCCTCGTGATCGCGTTAGCCGTCGCCGCCGCGGTTGGCCTCATCTTCGGTATCCGGCCCGACCTCGACCTCAAGCTCGCCGCGCTGTTCTTCGACCCCGAGCGCGGAGGATTCTGGCGCGCCTATGATCCGACCTATCTGCGCGCGCGCGACGTTGCCGTCTGGCTCACGACGCTGGTCGCGATGCCTGCGGTCGTCGCCCTTGTGGTAAAGTTCATCCGCCCGCGCCGGCCGCTGCTCATCCCCGGCCGCGCGATCGTACTGATGCTGGTGACGCTCGCGCTCGCGCCGGGCGTCGTTGCCAATCTCGTGCTCAAGGAGCACTGGGGCCGTCCGCGCCCCATCGACGTGGCCGAGTTCGGCGGCGACGAACATTTCCGTCCGTGGTGGGACCCGCGCGGGGATTGTCCGAAGAATTGCTCCTTCGTCGCCGGCGAGCCATCGGGCGCGTTCTGGACTATGGCTGCCGCCGCGGTGGTGCCGCCGCAATGGCGCGCGCTCGGCTATGGCGGCGCGCTCGCCTTCGGCGCCGCCGTGGGCGTGTTGCGCATGGCGGCGGGCGCGCATTTCTTCAGCGACGTGGTGTTCGCCGGCGTGTTCAGCTTTCTGGTGATCTGGCTCGTGCACGGCTGGCTCTACCGCTGGCCGCGCGCGCGGATTTCGGACGCGACGGTGGAGCAGGCGCTTGAGCGGATTAGGCCAAAGCGAGCCTAGGCACTCGGTCCGACTCAATATTGCCCCTTGGGCTCCAGGCCGAGCATGAATTGCCCATACATGCTGCCGGTGGAATCCCAATTCAGGCTGATGTGAGAGGCGGCCGCGTGCGCGTCGCGCCAGGCGCGCTGCAGCGGTTGCTCCAGGAACAAGCCCTGCCCCCCGGCCGCGAGGAAGAGCGCGTCGATGGCTCCGACCAGGAGCCGCACGCAAAACGCCTGGTCGCGGCGGTTGCGCAGCCGCAGGTCCACGCCGATGGGGTCGCCGCGCGCGGCGGTCTCGAACGCCTGCGCGAGATCGCGGAACATCAAGAGCCGCGCCGCGTCGATGCAGGCGCTCGCCTCGGCGACGCGCATCTGCACGGTGGTGAGCTCGGCCATGCGGCGGTTGCCGCCGGCGACCGCGCCGCGGGTGGTGCGTACGCCTGCCATCGCGAGGAAATCGGCGAGCGCGCCTTCCGCCATCCCGAGCACCGGCGACACGATGGTGATCGGCAGCACGGCGAGGAACGACTGCCGATAAAGCGGGTTAGGATTGGCGCGCATGCCGGGGGCGGTGGCATCGATAAGCTCGGCGAAGGCAAGCGTGCGATGGGCGGGGACGAACACGTCGCGGGCGACGATGTTCTTGCTGCCGGTGCCCGCGAGCCCCATGGTGTGCCAGTTGTCGTCGATGACGCAGTCGGCGCTGCGCAGAAGGAAAAATCCCGGCGTCGCGGCTGCGCCCGCTTGCGGGATCATGCCGCCGAGGAGCTGCCACTGCGCATTGTCGCAGCCGCTGCAAAAGCTCCCCACGCCGGAGAGCCGATAGCCGCCGTCGACCGCCACCGCCTGGCCGACCGGCGCATAGGTCCCGGCGGCGAGCGCGGTGCGATCCTGCCAGACCTCGTCCTGCGCCGCTTTCGAGAAGCAGGCGATGAGCCATTGGTGCGAGGCGAGCAGACCGTAAACCCAACCGGTCGAGCCGCATCCGCTCGCAATGGCGGCAACGACCTGCGCGAACACGTCGAAGCCGTATTCGAATCCGCCATAGGCGCGCGGCTGCATGATGCGGAAAAGGTCCGCCTGCCGCATGCGTTCGATCATATCGTCGCCGACGCGGCGGTCGGCTTCGGTCTGCTGCGCCCGCTCGCGCGCAAGCGCGGCGATGGCGCGAGCGCGCGTCAGGAGATCGGGAACATCGGGATTGGCGGCCGACCGCCTTGCAGCACCGACTGACATCGCTATGGAGCCCGCCTGGAGGCGAACAGGCTAAGCTGCCGCGATCAGCCGATGCAAGGGTGGCCGGGTGAGGCCGCAAAGCGCCGCCGGCAAAAGGCATGGCTACCGGCTCAAGGCAAAGCCTGAGAATCGGCTTGCGTCCGGTTCAGATCGTGGCGACGCAGTCGATCTCCACGTCGAACGGACCGTGCCAGGCGGACACGCAGAGGAAGCTGCGCGCCGGCGGGTCCGACGGAAAATACCGCGCGTAGACCGAATTGATGGTCTGGAAATGCGCCGCGTCGGTGCAATACACGGTGCACTTGATGACCTTGTCGAGCGAAGAGCCGGCCGTGGTCAAGCAGAGCTTCATCTGCTCGAGCACGAGCTGGGCCTGCCGTTCGATCGGCAAGCGCTTGATCTCGCCGGTGGCCGGATCGCAGGGCGGGATGTTCGACACAAAGACGAGATCGCCGCACCGGACGGCCATGCTGCTCGGGACTTTGCGGGCTTCGGCATAGGTGGACAACGGCTCGACGCGAATGGCCTGTCGCTTCATGGTGATCCCTCGTATCTGGTTCGCCCGTGCATGCCGCACGTGTCACAATGGTCGCAGCAAAATTGTCGTCCGTCGTTACCCATCGCTTCGGCGCGTGCCGAACCGTCGGTGCTTGCTGACGGCGCCGCCGGGGCGGTAAACTCCTCCATGGTCGCGGCCGCAAACTTGGTCGAGGTCGCCGCGCTCGTCGGGGATACCGCGCGCGCGACCATCCTGGCTGCCCTCATGGGTGGTCAGGCTTTGACTGGCAGCGAACTCGCTTATCTCGCCCGAGTCTCGCGTCCGACCGCCAGCGAGCACCTCCTCAAGCTCGTCGAGGCGCGGCTCGTCGCCGTCACCAAGCAGGGGCGCTATCGCTATTACCGCATCGCGTCGCCCTTGGTCGCACGGATGCTCGAAAGTATCATCGCCGTCGCCGCGATCGAGGTGCCATCGCGCTATCAGCCGCGCTCGATTCGTGATGACGCGCTCCGCTTCGCGCGCACCTGCTACGATCATCTGGCCGGCCAGGTCGGCGTCGCCATCGCCGATGCGCTCGTTGCCAATGGACACATCGTCCTCACCGAGGACGGGGGCGAGGTGACGGATGCAGGCGCGCGCTTTCTGACCGAGTTCGGTGCCGATCTGCGCTCGCGGGGCAAACGCATCTTCTGCCGCCCCTGTCTCGACTGGAGCGAGCGCCGATATCATGTCGCCGGGCTGGTGGGCGCGCAGATCTGGCGTCGCTGTTTGGATCTGGGCTGGCTCATCCGGGAGCGCGACAGCCGCGCGCTGCGATTGACCGCGGCTGGGAGAACAGGCCTGTTCGATACGTTCGGAGTGGACCTGTCGAGCGAGGGGCTCGAGCGCGCGAAGCCACCCGACGTCGCGAGCGCGGTGAAGGTGCCGCTGCGAGCCTAGCTCGCGCGAAAGATCCCAAAAATCTTACGCGAGCTAAGTTCTTCCCACGCGTGGCGCCGTTGCCGCCGAGGCTTTTTTCGTCGCGGCTTTATCCGATAGTATCGGCGCGCGCGATCGAAGCCATAACCGACAAACGCGTGGACCAAGGCGATCGCGCCTGTCCCGACGGTCGGACGTGGGAGGACATTCGCATGACCTGGTTTGTTCGGATCCTTGCGCGTGCGCTGGCGCTCGCCCTGGCGATCATGGGCATGCCGGCGATGGCGCAGGATTATCCCACGCGGTCGGTCACCATCGTGGTTGGCTATACGCCGGGCGCGACCAGCGATTTGCTCGCGCGCACCGTGGCCGAACGGCTCAACGCCGCGTGGGGCCAATCCGTCATCGTCGACAACAGGTCGGGCGTGGGCGGCAATATCGCCGCCGCCTATGTGGCGCGCGCGCCGGCCGACGGCTACACGCTGATGGTCGGCACCGACGCCATCATGACCAGCAACGTCTTTCTCTACAAAAATACGCCGTTCGACCCGGTGAAGGACTTCGCCCCGATCACCAACGCTGGGGCGAACATCATCTGCCTGGCGGTGCACGTCGACTTGCCGGTCAATTCGGTGGCCGAGCTCATCGCCTATGCCAAGGCGAATCCAGGCCAGCTGCAATATGGCTCGTCCGGCATCGGCTCCCCCCATCACCTCGCGGGCGAGCTGTTGCGCCAGAAAACCGGCATCGACGTCGTCCACGTGCCCTATCGCGGCGGCGGCGCGACCATCAACGATCTGCTGGGCGGGCACATCAAGGTCGCGTTCCTCAGTCTATCGACCGCCGTTCCCCATCTCGCAAGCGGCAAGATCAAGATCGTGGCGGTCGTGGAGAAGGCCCGCTACGCGGCCATGCCGGACATCCCGACCATCGGCGAGACCGTCCCGAGCTTTGAAATGTCGTCCTGGGTCGCTTTCTTCGCGCCGGCGGGCACGCCTGCGCCGCTCTTGGCGCGCCTCAACGAAACGATGGTGAAGGTGCTCACGACCGATGCCGTGAAGGAGAAGCTCGCCACGCTCGGTCTTGTGGTCGCAGCGAGCACGCCGGCCGAGCTTGCCGCCATCGTCAGGGAAGGTCTCGCCGTGCGCGGCGAGCTGGTGAAGGCCGCCAATATCCAGGCCGAATAGCAGGTGGACGCGGTCATGCTGCCAACACCTGCGCTTGCCGCGCTCGCGCCGCGATCGAGGCGTTCAAGCTGCAGATTCCATAGAGGTTTGCGATGACCCTTTTGCGCATTTACGGTGTTGCCCGCACCCGCGCTTTTCGCGCGCTCTGGATCGCCAAGGAGCTCGATCTCGATTACGAGCATGTCCCGATCGAAATCGGTCCGGCCGGCGCACGCAAGGCCGACTATCTCGCGATCAATCCCAACGGCCGCCTACCGGCGATCGACGACGGCGGCTTCGTCCTGTGGGAATCCCTCGCCATCACGCTCTATCTCGCCAAGAAACACGGCCGGCTCTATCCGACGACGCTCGAAGGCGAGGCCAAGGCCTGGCAGTGGACCCTGTGGTCGGTGCAGGAGGTCGACCGCGGCGTCAACATCTGGTCGCTGCACGCCATACGCCTGCCGCCCGCGGATCGCGATCCGCAACGGCTCGCCGAGGCGCTCAAGGTGCTGGAGGGGCCCTTCAGGGTGCTCGAGGGCACGCTTGCCGACCGCCCCTACCTCCTGGGCGAGGACTTCACCGTCGCCGATCTCAACGTTTCCGCGGTGATCAGCCGGGCGATCGACATGGATCTGTCCGCGACGCCGCGCGTTGGGGACTGGCTCAAGCGCTGCCTCGACCGTCCGGCGGCGCGCGCGGCGCGGGCCTTGCGTGAGCAAGCCGACGCTAAGACGTCGGTCGAGGTGACGCGGGCGATCGCCCGGCACAACCGCTTGTGAGCGGCCCCGCCGCTCGTCGGAGCCGGAGCAAAGGAGTGCCATGCCCAAGCGCAGCGCCGGCATTTTGATGTTCCGACGACGCGGCGAGGTCGAGGTCCTGCTCATGCATCCGGGCGGCCCGTTCTGGGCGAAGAAGGATTTGGGCGCCTGGTCGATCCCGAAAGGGGAATATTCCGAAGACGAGGACGCGCTTGCGGTGGCGAAGCGCGAATTCGAAGAGGAAACCGGAGCACGTCCGCAAGGCGATTTCCTTCCGCTGGGTGAGGTCGTTCAGCGCGGGCGCAAGATCGTCACCGCCTGGGGGCTCGAAGGCGATTTCGACCCCACGACGCTGACCTCGAACCGGTTCGAGCTGGAATGGCCGCCGAAGAGCGGGCGCAAGGCGTCGTTTCCCGAAGTCGACCGCGCGCAATGGTTTTCGCTGGCGGACGCCCGGCGGAAAATGGTCGCGGTGCAGGGCGAGTTCATCACCCGGCTGCTCGCCGCTATCGGCAAGTAACGGTCGTTCTCAACGACCGACCGTCCACATGGCGGCCAGCCGCCGGCGCAGCGCATTCGGTTTTTCGACGAAAATGCGCGCGGCGATGCGCGCGGCGCCCGCGACATGGGCGGCCCTGCGTTCGGCGATCGCGATCGCCAGACGCGAGCGCCAGCGCGCAAGCGGCTGATGCGGCCCCGTGAGGCTTGCGAGCATCAGCATGTCTTGATGCTTGCCGAGTCGATCGCGCAGGCGTTGCGCCTCGCCGCTCCACATCTTGACGAAGCGCGGCCACAACGGCTCGATGATATCGATCTGGTAGCGATGGGTCACGACGCGCTTGCGCAACTCGTGCAGTTCCTCCGCGTCGGTGTCCGGCCAATGCGCCGGGATCATCCGTCGCGCGTCGCGATAGAAGCGGGTGAGCTGATCGGCGACGTCGTCGAAGGTCAGGGTATGAAGCGGCCAGCGCTCGACTACGACGGCCGCTTGGTCGAGGGCGCTGCCGAGGCGCAGCCGCATGTCGGCGTTGAGCGTCGTCTCCGCCGCCTCTCTGATCGCCCCGATCCGCTGGCGCAGTCCGGCGATCGAGCGCGCGGACAAAGCCAGGCCGTGCTTTTCGAGATCGGCAAGCGCGTCGAGCGCCGACTGTGCGTTGCGCGCGCCGGTCAGGGCGTGGGCAAGGTCGCGCGCCTCGTCGCGCAGCCGCCTCGCCTCTTCCCCGAGAAACGGCTCGACCAAGCGCAGCAGCGCGCGCCAGCGCTTCATCGCGCGGCGGAAATCGTGCACCGCGTCGGCGTCGGACTTCGCCGGATCTTCGATCGCCGCGCGTGCCTCGGCGAGGATGTCGCGCGCCACGCCGCGCAACGCCTCCCCCACCGCCACGCTCGGCCGCAAGGCGGGTTTCTCCTGCATCGGAAATATATAGGACATTATCGGGCCTGAAGGCGACTTCGTCCCTCATGGGGAAGACGAAAGCGATGCGCGCGGGCTTTTCAAGCCGTGTCACGATTGCTACATAAGCCGCTGCGGGGTGGTCCCGCGCTTCCCGTTTTTCCGATGGTTTTGACGCGGGGTGGAGCAGCCCGGTAGCTCGTCAGGCTCATAACCTGAAGGTCGTAGGTTCAAATCCTACCCCCGCAACCAAAATAAGCCCGCCAGATCAAAGGTCTGGCGGGCTTGCCGTTGGCGCGGGGTGCCGACATGGCCGGCCCGCCGCGAACGGACCGATTTAGGCGCACCTTCATGCGCCCACCGTCTGGCCGGCCGCACTTTCGCTGCGCCAGGGTCGGCGCTAAAGCAAACATCGAGCCTCGACCACGCGGGGGAGCCGACCGATGCGCCGCGCAGCAGCAGTCCTTGTGGCATTTCTGATATTGAGCGGATGCACCCGTGAGGAAGCGAGGGCGCGTTTGCAGGACGATATCCCCGCCGATACCATCGACATCATCCACGCGCGATTTCCCTGCCACTCGCCCGACCTCCACTTTTTCGGTTACCGATTTCGCGTCATTCTGAAGGGGGAATTCGGCGACGGCGACATTTGCTGGAACATGTCGACGCGGCAATGGAGCTGGCGCATCCTGCCGGGGCAGAGTCTCTCGCGCCTCAACCCTCACAATTAGCGTCCGCGCGAAGCGGGCCGCGATTGATTTCAGATGGGGTAGGGCGGAAGTCGCGGGGATAGCGATTGCCCGCTCGCGGGAAGTATGATTTGTCAAGCCATTGGCTGAATTAAGAAAAATTGGGTTCGTTTTGCACGTCTACCATAGAGATTGCGAACCGCTCGGTCTCGCCGCGCAGCAGCGCGGCGCTCGTATCGATCCAGCTTGCGCAGTTCTGGCAGCACCCGGCGGACGGCTTCAGCCGATCGGTCAGGCTCTTGTGACGGCATCGTCGCCGAGGAGTCGCTGGGTTTGGGAACGATGAGTCTACCCCGGTCAAACGCATTAAAGAATCGTTTGATTTCGGTGACGGTGCTAAAAGCCTGCGGCGGATCGAGCTCTCCGAACGCAGACGCGCGCTCAATCAAGGCAACCTTGGCCCGCCGCACACGCGCGAGGTCGATCTCTGCTTGCGCGATAGCGCGGGCGCGCTCGAGCACGATTGTATCCTCGGTGTCGCCGGCGATTTCGCGGACGAGCTTGTCCAGCTGTTTGGCAAATGCCGCGGTTGAGGCGATGCTCAAGGTCAGACCGTGGCGGTAGGCGTTGCGGCTCGCCCGTTTCCTACCTGCGCCGGAACGTGGACCGGTGCTCTTGCGCGCGTTGCGGCGGTTGGCGGCAATTTGCCGTTCGCTCGCCATGGTCAGGCCGCCGTTGGGCGATTGCTGGTTGGATCTTCGAGTCGAAGAACACCCTTGCCGGCGATGATCCGATCCGAGCTCTCCCGCAGCTGGTGCGCTAAGCTGGCACGATATTCGGCAACGCAACCAAAAGCTTTGTTTCGACGTGTCTCCAACGAGGTCAGCATCCGGTCGAGCAACTCCAGGTCGGAAGACGATCTCCTGATGGCTTCCGCTTCAATTGCAGACTCGTCGAGATCAAATCGACTGAGCGTTTCCGAAACTTGCTTCTTAGCCTCTTGATCCGTGAACCATGCATGCGCAAGAGCTTCCGCCTCGTCTTCCACCTCGTTGTCATATTGGCCGGGCCCCTTTAAAAGCTGCACGAGAAGATCCTCCAATGCGCTGCGGAAAGCCGAATTGATAATCACCACCTTGCACCGTCGCAGGCGCAGAATCTCCCAGACGATTGCGCTGACGTCGTGCACATACATCTGCTCTATGATCCCGCGCGGCTTGATCTCTCGCTCAAAAGCATCGCGCAAAGCATCAAATTCATCGGCAGATTCGGTGATAAGCAATGGCAACTTGGGAAGAAGTGTCAACTCGTTTCTTCGACGCATTTAACTCACTCCAGTGAACTTACTCGAGGCCCGGGCAGTTGGAGGGCGGGGGCGCAAGTGCGGATCGGCGCAACGAATCACTCGCCAAGCCTCCAGTGATTTACGCAGTTAGCCGCCGCGGATGCAACTCTCGTCGTCGGTTGCAG
>Ga0318496_10000179_pt1 | contig 19125 bp, 18 predicted proteins | sample GRESIP109b1f22_FD_203296 | JGI IMG/M metagenome (GOLD analysis project Ga0318496, IMG submission 203296) | Tropical soil microbial communities from Luquillo Experimental Forest, Puerto Rico - GRE.SIPMG.109b1f22 | ecosystem: Environmental > Terrestrial > Soil > Tropical forest > Bulk soil... | reverse complement strand
GAACCGGGGTCATGACCGGGCCTGGCGGGGCAGGCCGAGGGCCCGCTCGGCGATGATCGTGCGCTGGATCTCGTCGGACCCGCCGTAGATCGTGTCGGCGCGGCTGAACAGGAACAGCCGCTGCCACTCGTCGAGGTCGTAGGGCGCGCCGCGGGCCACCATCGACGGCGCGCCCTGCACGTCCATGGCAAGCTCGCCGAGGTCCTGGTGCCACCGCGACCAGAGCAGCTTCAGCTCCGACGGCCCGGTGCCGCCAGCACCGGCGGACAGCGTGCGCAGCGCGTGCGCGCGCATCGCCTCCAGGCCGATCCACGCCCGGGCCAGCCGGTCGCGGATCAGCGGGTCGCCGCTCGCCCCGGTCTGCCTGGCCAGCTCGACCAGCCGGTTCAGTTCGCGCTCAAAACCGACCTGCTGGCCCAGGGTGGCCACGCCGCGCTCGATGGCCAGCGTGGCCCTGGCCACCCGCCAGCCGTCGCCGGGCTCGCCGACCACCAGGCTGGCATGGGTGCGCGCGTCGTCGAAGAAGACTTCGTTGAACTCCGAGGTGCCGGTGAGCTGCCGGATCGGCCGGACCGTGATCCCCTTCTGCCGCATCGGGACCAGCAGGTACGACAGGCCCGCGCCGCGCTTGGACCCCGGCTCGGTGCGGGCCAGCACGAAACACCAGTCGGCCTCGACCGCCAGGGACGTCCACACCTTCTGCCCGGTGACGACCCACTCCCCGCCGTCGAGCCGCGCTGCGGTCGACACCGCCGCCAGGTCGGAACCGGCGCCCGGCTCGGAGTAGCCCTGGCACCAGAGTTCCTGGACCGTTCTGATCGGCTCGAGGAACCTGTGCTGCTGCTCCGGCGTGCCGAAGGCGATCAGCGTCGGCCCGAGCAGTTCCTCACCCAGGTAGCCGACCCGCGCCGGGGCGCGGCTGCGCGCGTACTCCTCGTAGAAGATGACCTGCTGCGCCAGCGTGGCGCCGCGGCCGCCGTGCTCGGGCGGCCAGCCGAGGCAGGTCCATCCCGCGGCCGCCAGGTGCCGGTTCCAGGCCACCCGCTCGGCATGCGCCTCGTGCTCGCGCCCGGGGCCGCCCGCATCCCGCAGCGCGGCAAAATGGCCGGTGAGATTGGCGGCGAGCCATTCGCGGATGCCGCGGCGGAACTGCTCGTCCTGCGGGCTGGAGCGCAACTCGTGCCTCCCCCTGCGACGGACCCGCGGGCCCGCAGGGGGGGTTGCAGGCCCGCGGGAGCTCCGTGGCTGGCCAGCGTCTGCCCGCCGCGCGTAGGCTCAGCCTACCAAGCACTTGCTTCGTTGGAGGGCACACCTGGTGGAGCTGACCATCCCGGCCGCTCTCGGAGCCGCGGCGGGGAAGTTCGGCGACGGCCCTGCACTCGCCGAGCCGGGGGGCCCGCGAATCAGTTACCACCAGCTACTTCGGCAGACGACCACGGTCGCGCGGGCGCTCATCGCCGAGGGCGTGGCGCATGGAGACCGAGTTGCAATTTGGTCTCCAAATACTCACCACTGGATTCTCGCCGCGTTCGGCGCATTGTCCGCGGGCGCAACGCTGGTTCCGGTCAGCACCCGGTTCACCGGGCCCGAGGCGCTCGACGTGATCACCCGCAGCGGCGCGTCCGTGCTGATCGTCGCCGACCGGTTCCTCGGCACCGACCGATTCGCCGCGCTGCGTACCGCCGCTGCTACCGAAGCGGCACACACCGGCGCCGGTGCTGAAAGTTACACAGCAGAACGACGCCTCGTGGCTGGCCAGCTTCCCGGGCAACTGCGGCTCGTGGTCCGCGTGCCGATGCCTGATGCCACCGAATCCGCGCCCCCGGGTGACGCGGAGGACGGGGTGATCGGCTGGGCCGAGCTGCTGGACCGGGCGGCGGCGGTCCCGGCCAGCGCGGCGGAGAAGCGCGCCGCGGCGGTGCACCCCGGGGACGTGAGCGACATCCTGTTCACCTCGGGCACCACCGGGCGGAGCAAGGGCGCGATGACCGCACACCGGCAGTCGCTGGCCGTGGCCGCGGCGTGGGCCGAGTGCGGCGGGCTCACCAGCGCGGACCGCTACCTGGTGGTCAACCCGTTCTTCCACAGCTTCGGTTACAAGGCAGGCATCCTGGCGTGCCTGGTCAGCGGCGCGACCCTGGTGCCGCAACTGGTGTACGACGCGGGGCGGGCCATGTCGCTGGTCGCGTCCGAGCGGATCACCGTGCTGCCCGGGCCGCCCACGATCTACCAGACGATCCTCGACCACCCCGACCGTGACTCCCACGACCTGTCCAGCCTGCGGCTCGCGGTCACCGGAGCGGCCATCGTGCCGGTCGCCCTGATCGAGCGGATGCGCCGCGAGCTGACCTTCGAGTCGGTGCTCACCGCCTACGGGCTGACCGAGGCGGTGGTGGCGACGATGTGCCGCCCCGGCGACGACCCGAAGACCGTGGCGACCACCTCGGGGCGGGCCGCGGCCGGCTTCGAGGTGCGGATCGCTGGGCCGGACGGCGACGATGCCAAGCCCGGCGGCCCGGGCGAGGTTCTGCTACGCGGGCCGAACCTGATGCTCGGCTATCTGGACGATCCGGAGGCGACGCGAGCCGCCATCGATGCCGGCGGCTGGCTGCACACCGGGGACATCGGCCGCCTGGACACCGACGGGTACCTGACGATCACCGACCGGCTCAAGGACATGTACATCTGCGGCGGGTTCAACGTCTACCCGGCCGAGGTGGAGCAGGTGCTGGCCCGGCTGGACGGCGTCGCCGAGTCGGTGGTCATCGGGGTACCCGACGACCGGCTCGGCGAGGTCGGCAAGGCGTATGTACTGACCCGGCCCGGCTTTGCCCTGGATGAGGCGGCCGTGGTGGCGTTCTGCCGGGAGCGGCTGGCCAGCTACAAGGTGCCGCGCCTTGTCGTGTTCCGTGATGACCTGCCCCGCACCCCGGCGGGCAAGCCGCTCAAGCGCCTGCTGCGAGAGGAACCGAAATGACCGAGGCTGCTGACGGCGAGGGGCCGGTCCGCTATTCCGAGCGCGGGCCGGTTGCCGTGGTGACGCTGAACCGGCCGCGGTACCGCAACGCGCAGAACTCGGCGATGACCTACGCCCTGGACGCGGCGTTCGCCCGCGCGGTGAACTCGCCGGAGGTCGCCGTCATCGTGCTGGCCGGCGAGGGCGAGCACTTCTGCGCGGGGCACGACATCGGCACGCCGGGCCGCGACGTGGATACCTCCTTCGACCGCCAGGCGGTGCTGTGGTGGGACCACGTGGGCCGCGCGGGCGCCGACGCCCGGTATGCCCGCGAGATGGAGGTCTACCTGGGCATGTGCCGGCGCTGGCGGGAGATGCCCAAGCCCGCCATCGCGATGGTCCAGGGTGCCTGCATCGCTGGCGGGCTAATGCTCGCCTGGTCCTGCGACCTGATCGTGGCCTCCGACGACGCGTTCTTCGCCGACCCGGTGGTGCGGATGGGGATCCCCGGCGTGGAGTACTTCGCGCACCCGTGGGTGCTCGGCCCGCGTTTCGCCAAGGAGGCGCTGTTCACAGGGGCGCGGTTCGGCGCGCAGCGCGCCTACGAACTGGGCATGGTGAACCGGGTGGTGCCCCGTGCCTCGCTGGCGGAGGAGACCTTTGCCCTGGCGGAGCAGATCGCCACGATGCCGCCCTTCGGGCTGGCCCTGGCCAAGCGCGCGGTGAACCAGTGCGAGGACCTGATGGGCATGCGGCCGGGAATGGACTCGGTGTTCGGCCTGCACCACCTGGCGCACGCGCACAACGCGGAGACCTCGGGAGACTCGCTGGCCGGCCTGGACGCCCACGGCATGAAGAACAGCACGGCAAAGCAGGCGGGCGGGTGAGCGACGACCCGGGGGCCAGTTCCGGCCAGGAGCCGGGGAGCAGCCCCGGCCGGTTCCGGGCCGAGGTGCGCGACTGGCTGCGGGCGCACGTGCCCGCGCGGCCGCTGCCGTCGGTGGATACCGCCGAGGGATTCGCCGCGCACCGGGAATGGGAGCACGAACTGGCCGCGGCGCGGCTGTCGGTGGTTTCCTGGCCGGTCGCCTACGGCGGCCGTGACGCGCCGCTGCTGGACTGGCTGGTCTTCGAGGAGGAGTACTACGCCGCCGCCGCCCCGGTGCGGGTCGGCCAGAACGGGCTTTTCCTGCTGGCGCCGACCCTGTTCGCGCACGGCACCGCGGAGCAACTGGACTGGGTGCTGCCGCCGATGGCGACCGCGGACGAGGTATGGGCGCAGGCCTGGTCGGAACCTGACGCGGGCAGCGACCTGGCCTCGATCCGGGCCACCGCCACGGCGGCCGACGGGGGATGGCTGCTGTCGGGGACGAAGACGTGGAGCTCCCGCGCGGCATTCGCGGACAAGGCGTTCGGCCTGTTCCGCTCCGAGCCCGGGGCACAGCGCCACAGTGGCCTGACATACCTGATGTTCGACCTGCGCGCTCCCGGCGTCACCGTGCGGCCGATCCGCCAGCTTGGCGGGCGGACCGGGTTCGCCGAGATCTTCCTTGACCAGGTGTCCGTGCCCGCCGCGGACGTGATCGGCGAGCCAGGCGACGGCTGGCGGGTCGCGATGAGCACGGCCAGCCACGAGCGGGGCATGTCGCTGCGCAGCCCGGGACGGTTCAGCGCGGCAGCCGCCCGCCTGGTGGAACTGTGGCGCCAGGCCGGCGACCCGGCCAACACCGCGCTGCGGGACCGGGTCGTGGACGCGTGGATCGGCGCCCAGGCCTACCGGCTGCACACCCACGCGACCGCCGCGCGGGTGGCGGCGGGTGGCAGCCTGGGCGCGGAGTCCAGCCTCGGCAAAGTGTTCTGGTCCGAACTGGACGTTACCCTGCACGAAACCGCGCTCGACCTACTCGGGCCACGGGCCGAGCTGGCCTCCCCCGAGCCGGACCGGGACCCAGGGCTGGCCGGGAACCTAGAACCGGACGGGGATGCGGGGCTGGCCGGGCGCTGGCTGGACGGCTACCTGTTCTCCCTGGCCGGCCCGATCTACGCGGGCACGAACGAGATCCAGCGCACGGTGATCGCCGAACGGCTGCTGGGGCTGCCCCGATGACCCCCGGCAGGTCCGGCGAGCAGGCCCAGTTCGCCGCGTCGTTGCACGACATGCTCGCTGATGCCGAGGTACCTGCCGCCGCCCGGAGGTGGGCCGCGGGTGACCGTGCTCCGGGGCTGGCCGTGTGGCGGGCCCTCGCCGCGCTAGGGGTCACGGCGCTGGCGGTGCCCGAGCACGACGGCGGTCTCGGCGCCAGCGTCGCCGACGTCGCGGTCGCCTGCGAGGAACTCGGGCATCACGCCGTTCCCGGCCCGGTGGCCGAGTCGGTCGCCGCCGTTCCCGTGCTCCTCGCCGCGCTTTCCGCTGGCACAGAGCCCGCCGACCTGACCGCCGGGGATACGGCCGACGGGGACACGGCCGGAGGGGATTTCGCCGTTCGAGGCTGGCCCGTTCCGTGGCTCGCCGGGCTGGCCGCCGGGGAACTGATCGCCACGGCGGCCATGCCGCCGTGGCTGCCGTGGGCGGTGGACACCGGCGTCGCCGGCCTTGTCCTGCTTGCCGCGGGTGACACGGTGCGGCTCGCCGCTCCGGGTGCCCGGTATCGGTCCGTGGACCCGGGCCGGTCGTTGTCGCAGGTGACTGGCGGCCAGGTGCTGGCCCGAGGCCCCACGGTGGCCAGCGCGATAGCCCGCGCGCTCGACGCGGGTGCGCTGGCCTGTGCCGCGCAGTTGCTCGGCGCGGGCCGTGCCCTGCTGGAGGCCAGCGTCCGGCATGCCGGGCTGCGGACCCAGTTCGGCCGCCCGATCGGGGCGTTCCAGGCGGTCAAGCACCAGCTCGCCGACGTGGCGATCGGCCTAGAGTTCGCCGGGCCTCTGCTGGAAGCCGCGGCCGCCGCGCTGGACGAGGACGACAAGCACGTGGCCAGGGACGTGTCGGCGGCCAAGGTGGCTTGCACCAACGCGGCCCGCCGTGCCGCCCGGACTGCCCTCCAGGTACATGGCGCGATCGGCTACACCGAGGAGCACGACCTGCACCTGTGGCTGCTGAAGGTGCGTGCGCTGGCCGGGGCGTGGGGCAGCCAGGCCGAGCACCGGGCCAGGGTCATGGCCGCGATCTCGGCACCAGCCAGCGCAGATGGGGCCGACCGACAGACAACCGTGGCACCACCAACCGTGGACCCGCCGCCCGCAGACCCGCCAACCGCCCAACGACCAACCGCAGCCGAGGACCCGGCGGTGGGCCTGCCGACCGCCGGCCAACCGGCCGTCGCGCAGTCCACCGCCGAGCGGCCGGCCGCAGCCGGGGAGCCCGCGTGGAGCTGACCACCGAACAGCGAGACCTGCGCGACGCGGTCCGTGGCCTGCTGGCCCGCCAGCGCACGGCGGCTGCCGCGGAGCCCGGCACGGCCGGAGCGCCAAGCGAGGACGAAGACCCCGGCGCGGGCCGCGGACCCGGCGCGAGCGACGGGCCCGGGCCGGGGTACGACGTGCTGCTGTGGCAGCGGTTGTGCGGTGAGATCGGGGTGGCCGGGCTTGCGATCCCTGAACGGTATGGCGGCGCGGGCGCCGGACCGGTGGAGACCAGCATCGTGCTGGAGGAACTCGGCCGGGGCCTGGTGCCTGCGCCGCTGCTCGGCTCGGCGGTGCTGGCCGGGCAAGCCCTGCTCGCCTCGGGGGACGAAGAAGCGTGCCAGCGGCTGCTGCCCTGCATCGCCAGCGGCACCACGGTTGCGGCCCTGGCTTGGGCACCCCGGGCCGGGCAGTGGGATCCCGCCGGGCCCGCCTTCGCCGCGAGCGGGTCTGGTCGCGTAAGGGCGCTCGCCGGGGAGGCGCACCACGTGCTCGACGGCGACGCCGCTGGCGTGCTGCTGGCAGCGGCCCGGACGCCGGACGGAATCGGCCTGTTCGAAGTGGACCCGGCGCACCCTGCCGTCACCCGGCGGGCGGTGACCACCATGGACACCACGCGGCGGCTGGCCGTCGTCGCCCTGGAAGGAGCGCCGGGACGGTGCCTCGGCCCCGGCGCAGGCATCCGGGCGCTGGCACGGGCCAGGGACCTCGCCTGCATCGCGCTGGCTGCCGAGCAGGCGGGCGCGGCGCAGCGGGCGCTGGAGCTGACCGTCGCCTACACCAAGACTCGGGTTCAGTTCGGCCGGCCCATCGGCAGCTTCCAGGCACTTCAGCACCGGATGGCCGATCTGCACGTGCTGGTGGAGTCGGCGCGCTCGCTGTGCTACGCCGCAGCGCTCGCCGCCGCCGGTGCCGAGGGGGACCCGGGCGCGGACTCAGCCAGGCTCGGGATGCTCGCGGCGGCGGCGAAGGCGTACTGCTCGCAGGCGCTGACCCGGGCGGCGGGACAGATGATCCAGCTGCACGGGGCCATCGGCATCACCTGGGAGCACGACGCGCACCGCTACTTCAAGCGCGCGCACGGCACCGGCCAGTTGTTCGGCCGGCCGGAGGAACACGTCGCCAGGATCGCCGCGGCCCTCATCGACGGCTAGCGCCGGGGTCGCCGGCGGCAGGCTCGCGGGGTGGCGCCTGCCGCCGCGCCCATGACGGCGTCCAGGTGCCGGTGCCGCGGCGGCCGGACGGCTGCGAGCCGAGCCAGCGGCGGAAGGCGCGGAGCGCGGGGTGCGGGTTGTCGGCACGCCAGAGCAGCGAGTGCGGGTAGACCGGTTCCGGGCCGGTCAGCGGGATGCGCCGCAGGTCGTAGTCGGCGGGCCAGAGCAGCCGGGTCAGCTCGCCGACGAACGTGGCCAGGTCCGGGGAGTCGGCGACCGCGTCCATGAGGGTCTCGGTGCCGAAGTTGGGGCCGACGGCGTCGATGGTGATCCCGAACTCGGCGGCGAGCTCGTCGTAGTACGCGGCCCACTCGGTTCCGGCGACATAGCCGGGCATCCAGATCCGGTGCCCGGCGAGCTGGGCGGGCGTGACCGCGCGGGCGGTGGCGAACTTGTGGTTCGGCCCGGTGAGGAGCTGGACGGGCTCGTCGAGGACTCGCATCGCCTTGATCCCACCGGGAAGCTGCCGCCCGGGCATGGTGACGGCACGGAAGGACGCGTCGATCGTGCCGTCATCGATCGCGGCAATGGCCGCGTCGGCATCGAACAGGGTTACCACGTCGAGTTCGGTGCGCGGATGCGCCCGGTGGAAGTCGCGCAGCAGGCCTGCCGTTCCCAGCCGCCGGGCGATCACGTCGACACGCAGCGCGCGGCGGCCGGGACGCACGGAGGCGGCCGCCCGTTCCTCGGCCTGGAGGAGGCCACGGGCATGCGGCAGGAAGGCCTGCCCGTCGATGGTCAGCTGGGCGCCGCGCGCCGTGCGGGTGAACAGCGGCACCCCGAGGTCCTTCTCCAGCGCCGCGATCCGCTTGGACACGGCCTGCTGTGTGATCGACAGATCGGTGGCGGCCTCGGAGAACTGGCCCGCGTCCGCGGCGGCCACGAACGTGCGCACGGCATCGAGGTCCACGCCGACCGACCCTAAGGCACCCAAGGCACAACGCGGCGTTGTGGCACGCCGGCCGGGCGGTTGTTTGATCGGCGGGCTGCCTGCTCGCTTGGATCGCACTGATCAACGTGGGGTTGTCTGGTCAGAAGACGGCGAGGGCGTGCACCACATGGCGAGGCGGTCGCTGGGGCGGCAGTTCGGGTGGTTGTGGGCGGCGTACGCGGTCAGCGCGTACGGCACCGGATTCGGGTTCGGCGCGTTCGCGGTGATCGCGATCCGGGTGCTGCACGCCGGACCGGCCGAGGTGTCCGCGCTCTCCGCGGCGGGGCTCGCGGCCGGGGCGGCGGTGGCGGTGCCGCTGGGCCCCTGGATGGAGTTCCGCCGCAAGCGGCCGGTGATGATCGGCATGGACCTGGCCCGGTTCGCGGCGCTGCTGAGCATCCCGGCCGCGTTCGCGCTCGGCTGGCTCAGCTTCGCCCAGCTACTGGTCGTGTCGGTGATCGTCGCTGCGGCCAAGATCGCCTTCAACGCGGCCAGCGGCGCGTACCTGAAGACGATCGTGCGGCCGGAGGACCTGCTCGTTGCGAACGCCCGGTTCGAGTCCACGGCCTGGACCTCGATCGTGGTCGGCCCGCCCATCGGCGGTGCGGCGATCGGGCTGTTCGGCCCGGTGACCACCGTGCTGGCCGACGCGGTCAGCTACCTGCTCTCGGCCGCGGGGATCCAGGCGGCCGGCGGGCGGGAGCCCCGGCCGGAGCGCACGGGTACCCCACGGCTGCGGGCGCGTGACCTGCTCGATGGCTGGCGGTACATCCTGGCCAGCCCGGCGCTCCGACCGCTGCTCTTCAACGCGATGGCGGTCAACGGCCTGATCATGGCGACCGAGCCGCTGATCACCGTCCTCATGCTCGGCCAACTCGGGTTCGCGCCGTGGCAGTACGGCCTGGCGTTTGCCCTTCCCTGTGTCGGCGGCCTCATCGGCTCCCGGCTGGCCCGCCGGCTGGCCGCGCGGTTCGGGCAGCACACGATCCTGCGCACCGCCGGGGCGCTGCGCGCGTGCTGGGTGGCCGGGCTTGCCTTCATCCGCCCCGGCACCGCCGGGCTCGTCCTCGTCCTCGTTGTTCAGTTCGGCCTGGTCACCTGCTGCGGCGTGTTCAACCCGGTGCTGGCCACCTACCGGCTCCAGCAGACCGCTAAGGACCGGGTGGCCCGCACCCTTTCCGCCTGGTCGATCAGCACCAGCGCCTCCATCGCGGCCATGACCGCGCTGTGGGGCCTGCTGGCCAGCCTCACCAGCCCGCGCACCGGTATCGCGGTCGCGGGCCTGCTTATGCTGGCGACCCCACTGCTGCTCCCCCGCCGCAAGCACCTGTCTGCCGCACAGCCGCACGAGGCCCCCACTGCGCCAGCCCTGGCCACCGCGCGACACGCCGCCCCGGCGAACCGGGTTGCCGGTCAAGGCGTATCCGTCCGGGATCCGGGCAGGATGGCCGGGTGGCTTCGTACTCGGTGAACCCGGACGGTGTCGCGTGGGCGCGGCACCTCATCGACACCGGGCAGTACGTGCTCGACAGCGACTGGGGCAAAGTCCAGCCCCGCGCGGAGCAGCAGAACGACTTCCTGAAGTCGCATTCCTGGGATGAGTACGCCCGCTGGCATCTCGGGCTTACCGACGGTGCCAGCGATCACACCAAGGCCAGGTACGCGTTCGTCTACGGCGACTTCCGGCGGCTGCACCGGATGGGCATCATCGCCTGTCTGTACCGGGCGGCCGAATGGCGGCACAAGGAGATCGAGCTCGCCGCCCACGACCTGTTGCAGCGCCTGGACCGCAAAGCGCTCTGAATGCGGGCGGCGGCTAGAAGAACTCCGCGAACTCGCGCAGCAGCGCGGACTTGGACCGCGCGCCGATCACCTGCTTGACCACCTCGCCGCCGCGGAACAGGTCCACGGTCGGCACGTGCAGGATGCAACCCTGCCATGACTCGCAAGCTGGCAGCCGTACCACGGTACGGAGTCAACCCAGTTCCGGCGCGAGCCGTCCGGCGACGTGGCGCATGAGCGCCGAGCCGATGGACTCCTGCACACTGCGGGCGAACAGCCACTGCCGGACCCGGCCGCCGTCCAGCCCGGCCAGGTCCGCCATCCGCAGGGCGAGCGCGGCAGGGTCGGCGGCCAGGCGGTTCTCACAGTTGAGCATGTGCTGGAGCACGTCGTACGCGGGGTCGCCGATATATGGCTTGGGGTCGATGACCAGCCACGGTGTTCGTACTGCAGCGAGAACGTTGTCACCGTGCAGGTCCGTGCACAGCAGCGCCTGGCGCCCAGCGGTGTGCGGCAGGGAGCGGAACAGCGCGATCCCGGCCCTGGCCAGCCCCGGGTCGAGCCGGTCCGCGGGGCCGGCGGCCGCGTACTCCCGTTCGAACTCTTCGGCCCATGCGGCGCACATCTGGGCGAGCGGGCGGAACGGGTATGCGGCGTGCGGCTGGGCCCACAGTTGGCGCAGCAGGCCGGCGATGACCTGGTCCTGCTCGGGCTCGGGCAGCGCCTGGCCCAGCGGGGTGCCAGGCACGCACCGCTCGATCAGCAACGCGTACGCCGAGTCGCTCTTGTCGGCGGCGTACAGCCGGACGGCCCCGTCCCCCTGCCACAGCCGCAGCGCGGCCGCCTCGTCCCGCTCCTCGCCGGTGGCGGAACGGAACCCCACCTTGAGCACCAGGCTGGCACCTGCCGGGCCGGTCACTGGCGCCGTCCACGAGCACTGCCCGCCGGGCTGGAACGGCTCGCCCACGCGCAGCGACCACCGGTCCGCGAGGGCGGCCACGGCCGCAGGCAGGCCGGTGATCCAGTCCCGGACATCCGGATCGCAGCGCGCCGTCCCGGCCAGATACTCGGGCACGGTGAAGGCCATCAGGCCAAAGTTAGATCCAGTCGGCGTGCCGGGGCCAGGCGAGCAGGGTGTCGACGACCTCGGGCGGGCTGTCGGCAGGCGCGGCGGCGGTGACGCCGTAACGGCCGCGGTAGAACAGCAGCGGCGCCTCGGTGCTGACCGGGCCCAGTTCGGTGACCCGGCCCAGGACCACGTAGTGATCCCCGGCCTCGTGCGCGGCCTCGACCTCGCATCCCACCCAGGTCAGCACGCCCGCGAGTACCGGCGCCCCGGACGCGGACGGCGACCAGGAGACCCCGGTGAACTTGTCGGCGCCGGCCGTGCCGAAGGCCCTGGCCAGGTCCCGCTGGCCCGCGGTGAGCACGTTCGCGCAGAAGTGACCCGCCCGGGCGATCCGCGGCCAGGTCGCCGAGGTGCGGCTCGGGCAGAACAGCACCAGCGGCGGGTCCAGCGACAGGGCGGCGAACGACTGGCAGGCGAAACCGGCCGGGCGGCCGTCGGGGTCGATGGTCGTGATGACGGTGACGCCGGTGCAGAAGTGCCCGAGCACCTGGCGGAACCGCGCGGGCTCCGGGGCGGGCACGGCCGGGGCTGCGTCCGCCGCGGCCAGCACGTGCCCGGTCGCCTGGGCGATCGCATCCGCGCGGCCGGCGTTCATCATGGCGTGCCCGGGGAGCCGCCGTCGGGGCCGCCGAAGCGGTGCCCCCAGAGGCTGATCGCGGTGGTCTCCCTGGTGACCCAGGTACGGTCGTCGACGCGCAGGCCGCCGGTGCCGTATTCGACGTCGAACCCGCCCGGCGTCTGCACGTAGAACGACACCATCTGGTCGTTCGCGTGCCGCCCGAGGGTGGCGCTGACCGGGGCCCGGCGGCGGGCGCACCGGTCCAGCGCGCGGCCCACGTCGTCGAGCGCGGCGGTCTCGATCATCAGGTGCACGATCCCGGCCGGCGCGGGGAACGGGGCCAGCGCGAGCGAGTGGTGCCGCGGGTTGCAGCCGAGGAACCGCATCCACAGCGGCGGCCCCGGCGGGCGGCCGAACAGTTCCGGTGCCATCCGGATCGAGTCGCGCAACCGGAAGCCGAGCACCTCGGTGTAGAAGCGGAGCGCGGGCTCCTCCTCGGCCACCGGCAGCACGACGTGGCCGAGCCCCTGGTCACCGGTGACGAACCGGTTCCCGTACGGGCTGACCGCGGGCCGGTGCTCGAGCGCCGCGCCGCAGAACACCTCCAGCGCGTTGCCCGAGGGGTCCTCGAAGCGCAGCAGTTCCGCCACCCGGCGGCCGGCGAGTTCGGCATCGGTCCCGGCCTTGACCGGGACGCCGGCCTCGTCCAGCGCCCGCCGCACCCCGTCGAGCGCCGCGCTGCCGGCCACCTCCCAGCCGGAGGCGAGCAGGCGGTCCGCCTCTCCCGGCACGATCACCAGCCGGGCGGGGAACTCGTCCAACCGCAGGTACACCGCGCCGGGATCGGGCCCGCGGCCCTCGACCATGCCGAGCACCTTGACGCCGAACTCGCGCCACGCCGCGACGTCGGACGATTCGATGCGCAGATACCCCAGCGAGGCGATCCGGGTCATCGGCCACTCCCCCCTTCGAGGAAGCCCATCACGAGCTGGTTGAACTCGTCGAATTTCTCCAGGTGGGCCCAGTGCCCGCAGCCGCCGAAGACGTGCAGCCTGGCGCGGCGGATGAGCTTGAGCGCCACCAGCGCGCCGTCGAGCGGGTTCACCCGGTCCTCACGGCCCCAGATCAGCAGCACCGGGTTGCGCAGCCGGTGGGCCTCCCGCCACAGCAGCCCTTCCTCGAAGGTGGCCGGGTCGAAGAACGAGGCGCCCATCGAGGCCGCCGCCGCCAGGGCCGCGGGCTCGCTGGCCGCCGCGAACCGCTCCTCCACCAGTTCGTCGGTGATCAGCCGCTGGTCGAACACCAGCGTCCGCAGGAACGCGGCGAGCTTCTCCTTGCTCGGGCCCGGTGGCGCGGCGAACTCCATCAGCCGCTTGACGCCCTCGGTCGGGTCGGGTGCGAACACGTTCAGGCTCAGGCCGCCCGGGCCCATCAGGACCAGCCGCCCGGCACGTTCCGGATACCGCAGCGCGAACCGGACCGCGGTGCCGCCGCCGAGCGAGTTGCCGACCAAGTGCACCTTCTCGATGGCCAGCCCGTCGAGCAGGCCCGCCAGCGCATCGGCGGCGAAGGTGAAGTACTGCCCGGCCACCGGTGGCTTGTCGGAGTGGCCGAACCCCGGCTGATCGACGAGAAACGTGTGGAACCGGGCTGCGAAAATCTGCAGATTGGGCCCGAAGTTGCTCCACGCCGACGCACCGGGCCCGCCACCGTGGAGCATCACCACGGGCACCGCTGATGCCTGATCCCCGTCAGCCGGGCCAGCCTCGTGGTAATGCAGCCGCAGGTCACCCGCTTGGGCGAAGCGACTGGTGGCGGCGAACTCCGGTGGTGCTACGGTCACGATCGCCTCCAGGTGCGGCACGGCCGTTCGTAATGCCGCGATTTGCGACGCTGCGCCGGATGATCGGCTGTTCCCTCCGGTTCTAGCATCCGCCTGATCACCTTCCAGCGTGGGCGCCCGATAACCGCGTTACACCATCGCGTCGGGCGGCACGTCCAGGCCGAACTGCCCGCGGCCGAACGCCGACAGCGCCCGCTCCGGGTCGTTGATGGCGTGCACCCGGCCCGCGTGCGCGTCCCGCCAGAACCGCTGGATCGGGGTGCCGGTCTTCAGGGCCCGGCCGCCGGAGTTCTCGAACAGCAGGTCCACCGCGGCGATCGCCTGGCCGGTGCCGAGCACCTGGTCGCGGCGGACCCGCAGCCGCAGCGGCAGCGGGATCTTCTGCCCCGCCCGGGCGTGCTCCATCAGCTCGGCCATGTTGTGGCTGGCGGCCAGCCAGGCCGAGTCCAGGTCGGCCGCGGCCCGCGCCACCCGCACCTGCCCGTGCGGGTCCTCGGCGGCCTTCTGGCCCACGTAGGAGGCGCGCACCCGGTCGCGCTGGTAGGCCACGTGCGCGTCGTAGGCGCCGGTTGCCATTCCGATGATCGGCATGGTGATCGCGTAGGAGAACAGCGACCCGTACGGCAGCCGGTACAGCGGCGCCTTGTTGACCTCGTGCCCGGGGCATTTGCACCGGGACACGTCGGTGAAGCTGAGCGACCGGTGCTCGGGCACGAAGGCGTCGGCCACCACGATGTCGTTGCTCCCGGTGCCGCGCAGCCCGACGGTGTCCCAGACGTCGTCGATCTCGTAGTCGCTGATCGGCAGCAGGAACGTGCGGAAGTCGACCGGGTTGCCCTCGCCGTCGGCGACGATCGCGCCGAGCAGCACCCAGCGGGCATGGTCGCACCCGGAGGAGAAGCTCCACCGCCCGGTGAGCTGGTGCCCGCCGGGCACGGCGCGTGCCTTGCCGGTCGGCGCGTAGGAGGACGACATCCGCGCGGCCCGGTCGGCGCCCCAGACCTCCTCGGCCGCCTGCGGCGGGAACAGCGCAAGCTGCCAGGCGTGCACGCCGAGGACCGACGCCACCCATCCGGTCGATCCGCAGGCACCGGCGATCAGGCGCACCGCGCTGAGGAACGTGACCGGGTCGGCCTCAAGCCCGTCGTAGGCGGCGGGCTGGAGCAGCCGGAAGAACCCGGTCTCCTCCAGTGCCTTGACCGACTCGGCCGGCACCACCCGGGCGTCCTCGGTCTCCTGTGCCCGCTCCCGCAGCACCGGCAATAGGTCGCGGACCCCGGCGACCACCGCCGACCCGACGCCGTCGCTTTCCACGCGTCCCTCCGCTCGCCGGCCCTGAAGTTTGGGCATCGCCACTAGACTAGAACATGTTCTAGTCTAGTGGTAAGCCGGTCAGCCGCACGGCCCTGGCCTGCGGCGCGGGACCGGTCCGGCCGGTGGTGAGCCGGTGGTGAGGACGAGCGCGAGCGCGGAGGAACTTCGATGAACGACTCCGATGGCGTCCGGACCATTGACCAGGGGACCCCGCCATCCAGGTTCGCCCGCGGCTGGCACTGCCTGGGGCTCGCCGACCGGTTCCGTGAGTCCGGCCCGCACGCGGTGGAGGCGTTCGGTACCAAGCTGGCGGTGTTCGCGGACTCGGCGGGCACCCTGCACGTCCTGGACGCGTACTGCCGGCACATGGGCGGCGATCTGTCCCGCGGCACGATCAAGGGTGATGCGCTCGCCTGCCCGTTCCACGACTGGCGCTGGGGCGGTAACGGGCGATGCGCCGGCATCCCCTACGCCCGGCGGGTCCCGGTCGCGGCGCGCACCCGGTCCTGGCTGACGCTCGAGCAGAACCGGCAACTGTTCGTCTGGCACGACCCGCGGGGGAACCCGCCGCCGCCGGAGGTGGTCATCCCGCGGATCGAGGGCGTGTACTCGGCCGGGTGGAGCAACTGGACCTGGGACTCGATCCTGGTGGACGGGGCGAACTGCCGCGAGGTCATCGACAACGTGGCGGACATGGCGCACTTCTTCTACATCCACTTCGCCTTCCCCACGTACTTCAAGAACGTGTTCGAGGGGCACGTCGCCTCGCAGTACTTGCGGACCAGGTCGCGGCCGGACGTCGAGAACAGCAACTATGCGCAGGGCACCGAGACCACGCTGCGCTCGGAGGCCTCGTACTACGGGCCGTCCTACATGATCGACGAACTCTGGCACGACTACCACGGCGCGACCATCCAGAGCGTCCTGATCAACTGCCACTACCCGGTCACGCCCACGTCGTTCATGCTGCAGTGGGGCGTGATCGTCAAGCTGCCCGCGGGCCTGCCCGAGGGGCAGGCCGACCGGGTGGCGGGCAAGTTCGCCAAGTTCATCGGCCTGGGCTTCGAGCAGGACGTGGAGATCTGGCGGCACAAGAGCCGGATCGACAACCCGCTGCTGTGCGCCGAGGACGGCGCGGTGTACCAGTTGCGCCGCTGGTACGAGCAGTTCTACACCGACGTGGAGGACATCTCGCCGGACATGGTGGCCCGCTACGAGTTCGAGGTGGACACCACCCGCGCGGTGGAAGGCTGGGAGGCCGAGGTCGCGGCGAACCTCGCCGCACGAGCCGAGGCCCATTGACCGTGCCGGGCCCGCGCCAGCCGGGCAGTCCGCTCCGGGAGGGCAGCCCCCGCCGGGCGGGCCGGCCCCTCCAGGCGGGCGGCTCCGACGAGCGGCGCATCGGTTACCGGTGGGTGGGATGCGACCGCTGCGGCGCGGCCGTCCAGGTGGCCAAGTTCAGCCCGCAGCACACCGTCGTGCAGTGGAATCCCGAGTCGGTGCGGGCCTGCGCCGAGTTCACCGCCGGCGCCGCCGACGGCAAGCCGTCGGCCCTGATCGAAGGCTGCGGCAGCCTGCGGGACAGCATCGATCGCGCCGTGCTCCAGGGCCGCCTGGAGGTGTCCCCACCGTGACCGGGTCGGCGCCTTGACCGGGCCGCGCGCGTATCACCAGGTGCCGGTGGCCGAGGTCGTCCTGGAGGCCGGGGAGGCCTGCTCGCTGGTGCTGGCCGTGCCGCCGAACCTGGCCGGCGCGTTCGCCTACCGGCCCGGCCAGTTCCTCACCGTCCGAGTCCCCGACGGCGCGGGCGGCTCGGTGGCCCGCTGCTACTCCCTGTCGAGCTCGCCGCATGCCGGCGGCGCACCGGCGATCACCGTCAAGCGGATGACGGGCGGCTACGCCTCCAACTGGATCGCCGACAACGTGCGGCCGGGGACCGTGCTTGACCTGCTGCCGCCGGCCGGCACGTTCAGCCCGGCGTCCCTGGACGGCGAGTTCCTGATGTTCGCCGGCGGCAGCGGCATCACCCCGGTCATCTCCATCGTCAAGTCGGTGCTCGCGGCCGGCCGGGGGCGGATCGTGCTGGTCTACGCCAACCGCGACGAGGCGTCGGTGATCTTCGGATCCGAGCTGCGTACCCTGGCCGCCGCCGCGGCGGACCGGCTGGTCGTGGTGCACTGGCTGGACTCGGTGCAGGGCCCGCCGACGGCGGCCGCGCTGGCGGCGCTGGCCCGGCCCCACGCAAGGGCCGAGGCGTTCCTCTGCGGCCCGGACCCGTACCTGGCGCTGGCCCGGCAGGCGCTCGGCACGCTGGGCGTGCCCGCGCAGCGGGTGCACGTCGAGCGCTTCCTGTCGCTGGCGGAGAACCCGTTCGAGGCCAGGGAGGAGACCGGGGGGATCGCCGCGACCCTGGAGGTCAGCCTGGACGGCGCGACCCACCGGCTGGCCTGGCCGCCCGGGGCGCGGATGCTCGACGTGCTCATCGACCAGGGCCTGGAGGCGCCGTTCTCCTGCCGCGAGGGCATCTGCGGTGCGTGCGCCTGCCAGCTCACCGCGGGCAAGGTGGAGATGGCGCACAACGAGGTGCTCGAAGCCGACGACGTCGCCGACGGCTACATCCTGGCCTGCCAGTCGGTAGCGCTCACCCCCGAGGTCAGCATCACGTACTGATGCTCCAGCGCCCCACACCCGCCACATTTGTCATGGTTGGCGCAACCACTACAAACCAGACGGGCCAGATGGGTCCGCCGCCGCGGCGTGACGGCCGGCCCGGCGGCCGGAGAACACGCAGTCGGCCAGGGACAGCCCGCTGACGTAGGAGTGCGAGCACAGGCCGACCGCGGTGCGCCCCGCCGCGTACAGGCCGGGCACCGCGGTGCCGTCCGCCCGGCGCACCTGCCCGGTGTCCTCGGCGACCACCAGCCCACCGAGGGTCAGCATGGGCGCGGGGTAGGCCAGCCGGGGCCGGACCGAGCAGTCGATGAGCGAGAACGGCGGCCGGTCCTGCGGCCGGACCAGGTCGGCCGGCTTGCCCGCCGGGTCGGGCTGCCCGGCGGCGGCGGCCGCGTTGTAGGCGTCCAGGGTCGCTGTCAGCCCGGCCGGGTCGATCCCGGCGCGCGCCGCTACCGCCGCGACCGAGGGCCCGCGCACCCGCGCGGCGGTCAGCAGGTACAAACCCTGGAGCCGCTGGAACCACAGCGCCGGGCCGCGCAACTGGCGCCCGGCCCGGGCCACCGTGGCCCGGTCCGCCAGCAGCCACGCCTGGCCGCCATGCTCTGCCATCATCGCCGCGCCGACGGCCGCGCCGTACCGCGACTCGTCGCACACCCGCCGCCCGTCCCGGCCCACCAGCACCCCGCTGAGCAGGGCGGACGGCGGGCTGAGGAACCGCCAGACCGACACCCGGCCCAGGAACGCGGTCGCCCCGCCGGCCGCGACGCCGAGCCGGATCCCGCTGCCGTCGTCGCCGGGTGTGCCCAGCGGCAGCCCGCCGCGGTAGGCCGGGGCGTGCTCGCGCATCATCGGCCGGTTGCCCACGAACCCGCCGGCCGCCAGCACCACGCCGCGGCGCGCCTGGATTCGCAGCGTCCGGCCGTGCCGTTCCTCCAGCCAGGCGACCGGCCGGTGCAGCAGCCGGCCCAGCTTGGGCGCATATACGTAGGGCTTGGCCGACCACCGGTGCAGTTCCCGGTGCGCGATCTGGGCCCAGGCCGCAGCGCCGCGCAGGGTGCGGCATTCCACCCCGGTCACCCGTCCCGTCTGATCGGTGATCAGCGTGCGCGCGGTGGTCTGCTGCCGCACCCGCACGCCGGATCTGCGCACGGCCCGGGCCAGCCGGGCGAACAGCACGCTGCCCGAAGTGCCGCGGCCGCGCACCCGGTGCCCCCGCGGCGCGGGCGCCGCCACGCCAGCGGCGGACAGCTCGCTGCCGGAGTAGTACAGGTAGTGCCGGTTGGAGGGGTAGGAGGTCTTGTCCGGGCACAGGCTCCCCTCGAACGGGA
>Ga0318496_10000174_pt1 | contig 19340 bp, 17 predicted proteins | sample GRESIP109b1f22_FD_203296 | JGI IMG/M metagenome (GOLD analysis project Ga0318496, IMG submission 203296) | Tropical soil microbial communities from Luquillo Experimental Forest, Puerto Rico - GRE.SIPMG.109b1f22 | ecosystem: Environmental > Terrestrial > Soil > Tropical forest > Bulk soil... | reverse complement strand
TCAGCCTGGTGTTCAACCTCAGCACGGCGCACTGGATCACCATCGTCATTTACGCGGTCATCCTGTTCGTGCACGGCCTGCTGAACCAGTTCGGCATCCGGCTGGTGGCACTGCTGAACGATGTCAGCGTGTGGTGGCACATCTTCGGTGTGCTGATCATCGTGGCGGTGCTGGCCTTCGCGCCGTCCCACCACCAGTCGGCCAGCTTCGTCTTCGGCCACTTCTACAACGGGACTGGCCTCAACGTCGGCGCCTTCTACATCGTGCTGATCGGGCTGCTGCTGGCGCAGTACACCTTCACCGGCTACGACGCCTCGGCGCATATGACCGAGGAGACCCGCGCCGCTAACGTGGCTGGCCCGCGTGGCATCGTGATGTCCATCTTCGTGTCGCTCATCGCCGGCTGGGTGCTGCTGATCGGGGTCACCTTCGCCATCCAGCACTACAGCTCAGAGTCGCTGGCCGCGGTGCCGCCGGCCCAGATCTTCTTCGACGCGATCGGCAAGACCGGTGCGGAGCTGCTGCTGCTGATCGTCTGCGTCGCCCAGCTGTTCTGCGGCATGTCCTCGGTGACGGCCAACTCCCGGATGATCTACGCGTTCTCCCGGGACGGCGCGCTGCCCGGCTCGTCCTTCTGGCACCGGGTGAACAAGCGGACCCGGACGCCCACGAACGCGATCTGGCTGGCCGCGGTGGGTGCGCTCATCCTCGGGCTGCCCTATCTGTGGAACCCGGAAGCGTACGCGGCGGTCACCTCTATCGCGGTCATCGGCCTGTATATCGCCTACGTGACGCCGACCTTCCTGCGGCTGCGCCGGGGAGAGGCGTTCCAGCGCGGGCCGTGGCACCTGGGCCGGTGGAGCTATGTGGTCGGCTGGATCGCGGTGATCTGGGTGGTGATCATCACCATCCTGTTCATGCTGCCGCAGGTTGGCCCCATCAAGCTCACCAACTTCAACTACGCCGTGGTTGCGGTACTGGTCGTCATCGGGTTCGCAGGAACCTACTGGCTGGTGTCCGCCCGTAACTGGTTCACTGGGCCGAAGGTCCAGGGCACGCCGGAGGAACTGGCCGCAATCGAGCAGGAACTGGCAGGCTGAGCCGGGGTGGCCCGCCCGGCCCCGGGCGGGTCACCGGCTCCGAGGAAGGGAAGGCCAGCAGTGCCCGATTCCGGCCCCGCGGCAAGGCGCGGGATGCTCACACTGGAGCGGCTGCGGGTGGAAGTCGGCGAGGGCATGATCGACACGGTCGTGCTGGCCTTCACCGACATGCAGGGGCGGCTGCAGGGCAAGCGGCTGTCGGCCGAGTTCTTCCTCGAGGAGGTGGTGCACCACCACGCCGAAGGGTGCAACTACCTGCTCGCGGTGGACGTCGACATGAACACCGTCGACGGCTATGAGATGTCGTCCTGGGAGCGCGGCTACGGGGACTTCGTGCTCCGGCCCGATTTCGGTACGCTACGGCACCTGCCATGGCACCCGGGCACTGCGCTGGTGCTGGCCGACCTGGCCTGGCCGGACGGCAGCGAGGTGGTCGCCTCGCCGCGGCAGATCCTGGCCGGGCAGCTCCGGCGGCTCGCCGAGCACGGCTGGACCGCGCTGGCCGGCACCGAACTGGAGTTCTGCGTGTTCCGCGACTCCTACGAGGATGCGCACGCCCGCAACTTCCGCGGCCTCACCCCGGCCAACCTGTACAACGTCGACTACTCCATCCTGGGCACCGGCCGGATCGAGCCGCTGCTGCGCGACATCCGGCTGGGCATGACCGGCGCGGGCATGTACGTGGAGTCGGCCAAGGGAGAGTGCAACCTGGGCCAGCACGAGATCGCGTTCCGCTATGCCGACGCCATGACCACCTGCGACAACCATTCGATCTACAAGACCGGCGCCAAGGAGATCGCTGCCGCCGTCGGCATGAGCATCACCTTCATGGCCAAGCCGAACCCGCGGGAGGGGAACTCCTGCCACATCCACCTGTCGTTGCGGGACCGGGCCGGCCACGCGGTGCTGGCCGGCGACGGCACGCCCGGCCTGTCCGGGCTCGGCGAGCACTTCCTGGCCGGCCAGCTGGCGGGGCTGCGCGAGCTGAGCCTGTTCCACGCGCCGAACATCAATTCCTACAAGCGGTACGTGGCTGGCAGCTTCGCGCCGACCGCGGTCCGCTGGGGGGTGGACAACCGGACCTGCGCGATGCGGCTGGTCGGGCATTCCCCGCCGGCCGTGCGGGTGGAGAACAGGGTGCCTGGCGGGGATGTGAACCCCTATCTGGCGATCGCGGCGATGATCGCCGCCGGGCTGGCGGGCATCGAGGCCGAACTGCCGCTGGAGCCGGCCTTCCAGGGAAACGCCTACCTCGATGACGGCCCGCGGGTGCCGTCCACGCTGCGGGACGCGCTCGCCGCCTGGCAGGACAGTGAGCTGGCCCGCAAGGCGTTTGGCAAGGATGTGGTCGACCATTACGCCAACGGGGCCAGAGTGGAACTGGCCGCGTTCGACGCTGCGGTCACCGACTGGGAGCTGCAGCGGGGCTTCGAGCGGCTCTGAACCCCGCAGGAGATGCCGTGACGATGTCCCCTTTCACCGTGCTCAACCCGGCCACCGAGGAGCCGGTGGCCAGCGTGCCGTCCTCCTCCGCGGCCGAGACCGATGCCGCCATCGAGCGCGCGGCCGCCGCCCGGGCGGCCTGGCAGGCGGTCTCCCCCGGCGAGCGGGCAGCCCTGCTCTGCGCGTTCGCCGACGCGGTGGATGCGCACCTTGGCGAGCTGGCCAGCCTGGAGGTGGCCGGGTCCGGGCACCCGGCCGGGCAGGCCGCCTGGGAGGCGGGCAACGTGCGGGACGTGCTGCGCTACTACTCGGCCGCACCGGAGCGGCTGTGCGGGCGGCAGATCCCGGTCGCCGGCGGCGTCAACGTGACGTTCAAGGAGCCGGTCGGCGTGGTCGGCCTGATCGTGCCGTGGAACTTCCCGATGCCGATTCTCGGCTGGGGGCTGGCCCCGGCGCTGGCGGCCGGAAACCCGGTGATCGCCAAGCCGGCCGAGCGGACCCCGCTGACCGCGATCCGGATCGGCGAGCTGGCCCGCGAGGCTGGCCTGCCGGACGGGGTGTTCCAGGTGCTGCCGGGCAAGGGGTCGGTGGTGGGCCAGCGGCTGGTCGACCATCCCGCCGTGCGCAAGATCGTGTTCACCGGCTCGACCGAGGTCGGCCAGCAGATCATGGCCGGCTGTGCCCGCCAGGTGAAGCGGCTGACACTGGAACTGGGCGGCAAGAGCGCCAATATCGTGTTCGCGGACGCCGACCTGGAGCGGGCGGCTACCACCGCGCCGCAGGCGGTCTTCGACAACGCCGGCCAGGACTGCTGTGCCCGCTCCCGCATCCTGGTCCAGCGCAGCGTCTTCGACCAGTTCATGGAACTGCTGGAACCCGCGGTCAAGCGGGTGGTGGTGGGCGACCCGGCCAGTCCCGGCACCGAGATGGGGCCGCTGATCTCGGCCGAGCACCGGGCGCGGGTGGCCTCCTTCGTGCCGCCCGGGGCGCCGGTCGCCTTCCGCGGCAGCGCCCCCGACGGCCCTGGCTACTGGTTCCCGCCGACCGTGCTGGCCCCGGTGCGGCCGGACGACCCGGCCTACGTCGAGGAGATATTCGGCCCGGTGGTGGTGGTGGTGCCGTTCACCGACGAGGCGGACGCGGTAGCGATCGCCAACGACAGCCCGTACGGGCTGTCCGGGTCCATCTGGACGAATAACCTGGGCCGGGCGCTGCGGGTCGCCCGGGCGGTGGAGACCGGCAACCTGTCGGTCAACTCTCACTCGTCGGTCCGCTACTGGACGCCGTTCGGCGGATTCAAGCAGTCGGGCCTCGGGCGGGAACTCGGCCCGGACGCCCCGGACGCTTTTACCGAGACCAAGAATGTCTTCATCGCAACCGAGGAGTGAAGCGGGATATGCAACGCCTGCAGGACCGGGTCGCCGTCGTGACCGGGGGCGGGAGCGGTATCGGGCTGGCAACCGCCCGCCGGCTGGCCGCCGAGGGCGCCCGGGTCGCCGTCGCCGACCTGGATGGTGAGGCCGGCAAGGCAGCCGCCGACGAGATCGACGGCCTGTTCATCCAGGCCGATGTAACCAGCCCGGACGACGTCACGGCCATGTACCAGAGCACGCTGAGCGCGTTCGGCCGGATCGACATCGCCTTCAACAACGCCGGCATCTCGCCGCCCGAGGACGGCTCGATCCTCGACACCGGCCTGGACGCCTGGCGGCGGGTGCAGGAGGTGAACCTCACCTCCGTCTATCTGTGCTGCCAGGGCGTCATCCCGCACATGCAGGCCGGGGGCGGCGGCTCTATCATCAATACTGCGTCGTTCGTCGCCGTCCTCGGCTCGGCCACCTCACAGATCTCCTACAGCGCCTCCAAGGGCGGGGTGCTGGCGATGAGCCGCGAGCTGGGAGTGCAGTTCGCCCGGGACCGGATCCGGGTGAACGCGCTCTGCCCAGGCCCGGTCAACACGCCACTGCTGCGCGAATTGTTCGCCGCCGACCCCGAGCGCGCCCAGCGGCGGCTGGTCCACGTGCCGATGGGCCGGTTCGCCGAGGCGGAGGAGATCGCAGCCGCGGTGGCCTTCCTGGCCAGCGACGATGCCTCGTTCATCACCGCCTCCACCTTCCTGGTCGACGGCGGTATCTCCGGCGCCTATGTGACCCCGCTGTGAGCGCGCCAGTTATCGGGCTGTCCTGTTACGCCGAGCCGGCCCGCTGGGCCGTCTGGGAGGCCCGGGCCGCCCTGCTGCCCGCGAGTTACCTGGACCAGGTCAGCGAGGCCGGCGGCATCCCGGTGCTGCTGCCCCCGGTGCCCGGGATAGCGGCCACGCTGGCCCGGCTGGACGGGCTGATCCTGACCGGTGGCGGTGACCTGGACCCGGCCAGCTACGGCGCGGAGCAGCATCCGCGGACCGGCCGGGTCTCCGCCGAGCGTGATCAGGCGGAACTGGAGCTGCTCGCCGGCGCGCTGGCGGCCGGCCTGCCTGTGCTCGGCATCTGCCGGGGCCTGCAGCTGCTGAACGTGGCCAGGGGCGGCACCTTGTGCCAGCATCTGCCGGAAGGTGCCGGGCATGCGCCTGCGCCGGGCACCTTCGGGCGCCATCGGGTCCGGCTGGCCGACGGTTCCCTGCTCGCCTCGATCCTGCCTTCGGCCAACGGCACCCCGGCCGCCGGGCTGACCGTGCCGACCGCCCATCACCAGGCCATCGACCAGCTTGGCGACGGCTTGACCGCGACCGCCTGGTCGGCCGATGGGGTGATCGAGGCGGCCGAACTGGCACCGGGTCCTGGCCGGCATCCGTTCACCCTCGCCGTGCAGTGGCATCCAGAAGCCGACGATGACCCCCGGCTGATCTCCGCTCTGGTCGCGGTCGCGGCCGGCGGCCCGCTGCCACCGCCGGCCAGTGAGGCGGACAGCCAGCCCGGCAGCGGGGCCCCTGGTCATCGCTGACCGGCTGGCGGCAGCCTCTACACTCGCCAGCGTGGACACCACCCCCGCGGTCGAGATCCGCGATCTCGTCAAGCGGTACGGCCGGGTCACTGCGGTGGACGGTCTGTCGCTGCGGGCGGGCCGGGGCGAGGTGACCGCGGTGCTGGGCCCGAACGGGGCGGGCAAGACCACGACCGTCGAAATCTGCGAGGGCTACCGCCGCCCGGACGCGGGCACGGTCTCGGTGCTGGGCCTGGACCCGCTGGCCGACGCCCGGCGGCTGCGCCCCCGGGTCGGGGTGATGCCCCAGTCGGCCGGCATCCCGCCCGCGGTCCGGGCCGGTGAGTACCTGCGGGTGATGGCCAGGTTTCATGCCCACCCGCTGGACCCGGCGGGCCTGCTGGCCCGGCTCGGCCTGTCCGGGCAGGCCCGCACGCCGTTCAAGCGCCTGTCCGGCGGGCAGCAGCAGCGGCTATCGCTCGCCGCTGCCATCATCGGCCGCCCGGAGCTGGTCTTCCTCGACGAGCCCACCACTGGCCTGGACCCGCAGGCGCGGCATGCCACCTGGGACCTGATCGGCGGCCTGCGGGGGGCCGGGGCGAGCGTGATCCTGACCACCCATCACATGGATGAGGCAGAACGGCTGGCGGACCGGGTCGCGATCGTTGACCAGGGCCGGCTGGTCGCTGAGGGCACCCCTGCCCAGCTGACCGGCACCGCCGGGCAGCTGCGGTTCCGGGCCGAGCCCGGGCTGGACACCGAGAGTCTGCTGGCGGCGCTCGCGCCTGGCAGCGCGGCCAAGGAATCCCCGGCCGGCCACTACGTCGTGGACGTGCACGACCGGGTGGATCCCCAGCTGATCGCGACGGTGACGGCCTGGTGCGCCGAGCACGGTGTGCTCGCCCAGGATCTGCGGATCGAGAACCGCACGCTGGAAGATGTGTTCCTGGAGCTGACCGGTCGGGAGCTGCGGCCATGACCGCCGCCACCTGGCCGTCCCCAGCGCCCGGCGCGGCGCCGGTGACCCGGATGATCACCGCCCAGGCCGGGCTGGAGACCCGGGTCCTGCTGCGTAACGGCGAGCAGCTGCTGCTGACTCTGGTCATCCCGGTGCTGCTGCTGGTGGCGTTCACGCTGGAGCCGCTGGTGAAAGTGGGCCAGGGTCTCCGGGTGAATTTCCTGGTGCCGGGCATCATGGCGCTGGCGGTGATCTCCACGGCGTTCACCAGCCAGGCCATCGCCACCGGTTTCGAGCGCCGGTATGGGGTGCTGAAGCGGCTGGGGGCAAGCCCGCTCCCCCGGTCTGGCCTGATCGCCGCCAAGACGCTCACCGTGCTGGCGGTGGAAGCCGGCCAGATCGCGGTGATCGCCGTCGTCGGGCTCGCCCTGGGCTGGCAGCCGCACGGCGGCGTGGCCGGCGCGGCCGCCGCGGCGCTGCTGCTGCTGGCCGGCACGGCCGCGTTCAGCGGCCTGGGCCTGCTGCTGGCAGGCACCCTGCGGGCGGAGGCCACCCTGGCCATGGCGAACCTGATCTACCTGGTGCTGCTCGGCATCGGCGGCGTGATCTTCCCGCTGGCCCGGTTCCCCGCCGGGCTTCGCGCCGTGCTGCTGCTGCTGCCTTCCGGGGCACTCTCCGATGGGCTCCGCTCGGTGCTGTCCGGCATCCCCGGCTCACCCGCGCGCGATCTGGCCGTGCTCGTCATCTGGGCAGCGGCCGCGATCGTGCTGGCCGCCCGGACGTTCCGCTGGGAGTAGGCGGCCGCCGGGGCCGGGCGCCCGGCGGCGGACCGGCCAGGCGGCCGCCGGGCGGGGCTCGCCCGGGGGTGACTGCCCGGCCCGGGCCGGCCGGGCTGCTCGGTCATCTGCCGCCATCGCTGCTGGTTTTCACCGGCATCGTCTCCGTGCAGGTCGGCGCAGGGCTGGCGGCGCGGCTGTTTACCCAAGTGCCGCCTGCGGCAGTGACCGGTCTGCGGTTGTGGTCGGCGGCCATGCTCATGGCCGCCCTGGGTGCTCGCGGGTTGGCCGAGAACCTGGCCCGGATGGTGCGGGACCGGTCGTGGCCGGATGCGGCGGTGGTGGTGGGGTTCGGGGTGACCCTCGCGGTGATGAACTTCTCGATCTACCAGGCGTTCGCGCGGATCCCGCTCGGGATAGCGGTCACCATCGAGTTCCTCGGCCCGCTGGCCGTCGCCATCGCTGCCTCCCGGCGGCTGATCGACCTGCTGTGGGTAGCCCTGGCCGGGACCGGCGTGGCCCTGCTCACCGGAGTGGGCCGGGCCAGCGGTGCCAGTCACCCAGCCGACCTGGCGGGGCTGGGTTTTGCGCTGCTGGCCGGTGCCGCCTGGGCCGCGTACATCATTCTCAGCCGGGCCACCGGCCGCCGCTTTACCGGCACGTCTGGCCTGACCATCGCGATGGTAGTGGCGGCGGTGCTCAGCGTCCCGGCCGGTGCCGCTGCCGGGCACGGGGCACTGCTGCGCCCGGGCGTCCTGATCACCGGGCTGGCCATCGGCCTGCTGTCCTCGATCATCCCGTACTCGCTGGAACTGGAAGCGCTGCGGCGGGTGCCGGCCCGGGTGTTCGGCATCTGGATGAGCCTGGAACCTGCGGTCGCCGCCCTGGTCGGGCTGGCCATGCTCGGTGAGTCGCTGGCGGTCAGCGAGTGGGTGGCCATTGTGCTGGTGATGATCGCTTGCGCGGGTGCCGCCCGGGGGGGCAACCGCCAGTCCCAGGCACCACAGGCCTAACAACCAGCCTGCGGTGCCCCTTCGTGCGGGCATCTGCTGGTGACGCGGGCACGGCAATCATGACGTTCCTGTCATGCGAGGGCGCGATCCCTGGCCGGCGGCGGCGGCCGGATGCGCAGCGGGCTCGTCACTCCCTACCATGGGGGCGTGCCCGCCGATCCAGCCCCGCCTGCCAGCTCACGGCCAGCCGCCACCGGCGGCCCCCCGGCCGCGCCGGGCGGCGGGCTGGCTGGCGTGCTGCGGACACTGGCCGCCCCGGTCTGGGAGCCAACGCCCACCGCGCTGCGGCGGATCGCCGCGGCCGGGGTGGTGTCCACCGCTCTCATCATCATCACCGGGGCGGCGGTCCGGCTGAGCCAGTCCGGTCTGGGCTGCCCGGACTGGCCGCAGTGCACCCGGGCCAGCCTGGTGGCCGCCCGCACCGCGGGCGACCCGATGGTCCACACCTGGATCGAGTTCGGCAACCGCCTGTTCACGGTGGTGGTGACGGTGGTGGCGGCCGCGGTGCTGATCGCCGCCTGGCGGTTCCGGCCGGGTGGGCGCCGCCGGGCCGACCTGGTCTGGCTCGCGGCCGCGCAGCCGGCCGGCGTGGTCGCGCAGATCGTGCTGGGCGGTGTGGTGGTGCTGACCAAGCTCAACCCGGTCACGGTGTCGCTGCACTTCCTGCTGTCCAGTGCGGTGGTGGCCGCCGCGGTCGCGCTGCACGCCCGGTGCACCGAGGGCACCGCGCCTGCCCGCCCGCTGGTGCGGGCCGACCTGCGGCTGCTCGGCTATGGGGTGGCCGCGGTGGCAGCGGTGATGCTAGCGGCAGGGACCGTGGTGACCGGGACCGGCCCGCTGGCCGGGGCGGCCGATGTGCCCAGGTACCACCTGCCGCTGACCGGTGTCACCCAGCTCCACGCCGACATCGGCTGGCTGCTCGGCGGGCTGGTGGCGGCCCTGGTGCTCGGGCTCCGGCTGACCAGGGCCCCGGCCCCGGCCATGCGGCAGGGCTGGCTGCTGCTCGGGTTGCTGCTGATCCAGGGCGCGGTCGGCTATGCCCAGTACTTCAGCGGCCTCCCGGCCGGGCTGGTCTGGGTGCACGTGACCGGCTCGCTGCTGATCTGGATCGTGGCCCTGCAACTGCTGTTCACGATGCGCGACCGGGGCCCGCTGCTGCCACCGCCACCGGGCCAGCCCGGTGAGCAGGGTGCCCGGGCCGACTCTCCGGCTGAGCCCGCCCCGGCCCGCTGAGGGCTGAGCCTGGCCGCCAGCGCCCAGGCCCGCCGTTCCCGGCCGCCGCAGAAACTCCGTCCGGTTCCGGCCCGTTTTAACGCCCCGCGGGGCAAGGGGCGAAGATGGGCGATGGATAGGGTCGGATCCGTAACCATCGCGGCGGCGGGTACCAGCGGCGCGGCGGGCACGCGCCTGGGAGAGGAGCGCTGATCTCACCGTGACAACCGCAGCTAGCTGGTCAGCCGCCGACCGGCGGGCCGTCGACCTGATCCGCGTCCTGGCGATGGATGCCGTCGAGCAGGCGGGGTCCGGCCACCCCGGTACGGCGATGAGCCTGGCCCCGGCTGCCTATCTGCTGTTCCAGGAGATCCTCCGGCACGACCCGGCCGACCCCGGCTGGCTTGGCCGGGACCGGTTCGTGCTCTCCTGCGGCCACTCCAGCCTGACCCTGTACCTGCAGCTCTACCTCTCCGGGTACGGGCTGACCCTGGCTGACATCCGGGCACTGCGCACCTGGGGCAGCCTCACCCCCGGCCATCCCGAATACCGGCACACCCCGGGGGTGGAGATCACCACCGGGCCGCTTGGGCAGGGCCTGGCCAATGCGGTGGGACTGGCCATAGCCGCCCGCCGCGAACGCGGCCTGCTCGACCCGGACGCGCCCGCGGGCGCGAGCCCGTTCGACCACCACATCTACGTGTTCGCCTCGGACGGGGACATCGAGGAGGGCATCAGCCACGAGGCCTCGGCCCTGGCCGGGCATCAGCAGCTTGGCCACCTCATCGTTGTCTACGACGACAACACCATCTCGATCGAGGACGACACCGCGATCGCCAAGTCGGAAGACGTGTGCGCGCGCTATGCCGCCTACGGCTGGCACGTCCAGCGGGTGAACTGGCGGCACCCCGACGGCTATGCCGAGGATGTGGACGGGCTGCGGTCGGCCCTGACCGCCGCCCGCGACCACACCAGCCAGCCCTCGTTCATCTCGCTGCGCACGATCATCGGCTGGCCCGCGCCGACCAAGCAGAACACCGGCGAGGCGCACGGTGCGGCGCTCGGCGCCCCGGAGGTGGCGGCGACCAAGCGAATCCTCGGCTTCGACCCCGATGTCGCCTTCCCGGCCGAGGATGACATCGTGGCGCATGCCCGGCTGGTAGCCGACCGCGGCAAGCTGGCCCGCGCCGCCTGGGAGGAGTCCTTCGCCAGCTGGGCCGCGGCCCGCCCGGACCGGGCCGCGCTGCTGGCCCGGCTGGCCGCCAGGGAGCTGCCCAGCGGGTGGGCAGCTGCCCTGCCATCGTTCTCGCCCGGCGGCAAGGGCATGGCGACCAGGAAGGCCTCCGGCGAGGTGCTGAATGCGCTGGCCGGGGTGCTCCCCGAGCTGTGGGGCGGCTCCGCCGACCTGGCCGGGAGCAACAACACCACCATGGCGGGCGAGCCGTCCTTCATCCCGCCCGAGCACCAGACCCGGCTGTTCCCCGGCAACCGGTACGGCCGCACCCTGCATTTCGGGATCCGGGAACATGCCATGGGCGCGATCTGCAACGGGATCGCGGTCACCGGGCTGACCAGGCCTTACGCCGGCACGTTCCTGGTATTCAGCGACTACATGCGGCCGGCGGTCCGGCTGGCGGCGATGATGCGGTTGCCGGTGACCTATGTCTGGACACACGACTCCATCGGGCTCGGTGAGGATGGGCCCACCCACCAGCCGGTCGAGCACCTGTGGGCGCTTCGCGCGATCCCCGGCCTCGATGTCGTCCGGCCCGCTGACGCCAACGAGACCGTGGTCGCCTGGCGGACCATCCTCGGCCATCACGACCGGCCGGCCGGCCTGTGCCTGAGCCGGCAGGGCCTGCCGGTGCTGGACCGCTCGGCCAGCCCCGCCGACGTGGCGGCCGGCCGCGGGCTGGCCAGCGCCGAGGGCACCGCGCGCGGCGGCTACGTGCTGGCCGAGGCAGCCGGCGGCGAGCCGGCAGTGATCATCATCGCCACAGGCAGTGAGGTGCAGCTGGCGCTGGCGGCACGGGAGCTGCTGGCCGCGGCGGGGATAGCCGCGCGGGTGGTTTCCATGCCCTGCGTGGAATGGTTCACCGCCCAGGACGCGGCGTACCAGGAGGAAGTGCTGCCAGCCGGGATCGCCGCCAGGGTCTGCGTCGAGGCGGGCATCGCGCTCGGCTGGCGGGCCTTTGCCGGCCCGGCCGGCGAATGTGTCAGCCTGGAGCACTTCGGCGCCTCCGCCGACTACCGGGTGCTGATGGAGCAGTTCGGGTTCACCGCGGAACGGGTGGCAGCCGCTGCCCGGGCAAGCCTGGCCAGGCTGGGCCGCGGCACCCAAGATGGCAGCTGAGGGGAAATGCGAGTGACAGGGAGCAAGCCGTCATGACCGCACAGCCAGCAGACGTCCTGGGACAGCTGTCCGCCGCCGGAGTATCGGTGTGGCTGGACGACATCAACCGTGACCGGCTGGCCACGGGCGGCCTGGCCGCCCTGATGGCCAGCCGGCACGTGGTCGGGGTCACCTCCAACCCGACCATCTTCGAGCACGCGCTCAGCCACGGTGACGCCTACCGCGAGCAGCTGGCCAGCCTGGCGGTGCGCGGCGTCGGCGTCGGCGAAGCGTCCCGCGCAATCACCACGTACGACATCAGATGGGCGTGCGATGTGCTCCGGCCCGCCTTCGACCAGAGCGCGGGGGTGGATGGCCGGGTGTCGCTGGAGGTGGATCCCCGGCTCGCCGATGACACCGACGCCACCGAGGCCGAGGCGCGGGCCCTGTGGTGGCTGGTGGACCGGCCCAACCTGTTCATCAAGATCCCGGCCACCCAGGCCGGGCTGCCCGCCATCACCACGTGCCTGGCCGACGGGATGAGCATCAACGTCACGCTGATCTTCTCGCTGGCGCGCTATGACGAGGTAATCGACGCCTTCTTCGCCGGCCTGGAACAGGCCGGGCGGGCCGGGCACGACCTGGCGACCATCGCCTCGGTGGCGTCGTTCTTCGTCAGCCGCGTCGACACCGAGGTGGACAGCCGGCTGGACAAGCTGGGCACGCCGGAGGCGGCAGCCCTGCGCGGCAAGGCGGCGCTGGCCAACGCGCGGCTCGCCTACCAGCTGTATGAGCAGAAGTTCGGCACCGAGCGCTGGCAGTCGCTGCAGCGGGCGGGAGCCCGCCCGCAGCGGCCGCTGTGGGCGTCAACCAGCACCAAGGACCCGGCCTACCCCGACACCAAGTACGTGGTGGAACTGGTCGCACCGGGCACCGTGAACACCATGCCGGAGGCCACCGCGCATGCCATGGCCGACCATGGCCAGCTGCGCGGCGACACCATCCATGGCACCTACCAGCACTCTGCCGAGGTGTTCGACGAACTGGCCGGCCTGGGCATCGGATATGACGACGTCGTGCAGGTACTGGAGACCGAGGGGGTGGCGAAATTCGCCGCGTCCTGGGAGGAGCTGATCGGCGCTATCGGGGCGGAGCTGGAGCGGGCATGACTGCCCCTGGCGGCGGTGCCCGGCCCCCGGCCGTGTCGGTTGGCTGGTACAGCATCGCGCTGACCGAGGCGGCCGGGCAGGCGGTGGACAAGCTCGCTGCGGACGGCGTGCCGGCCGCACTGTCGGCACAGGATCCGCAGCTATGGGGTGCGGACGCGGCCGCCGAGGCGGCGGTCAGGCTTGGCTGGCTGGATGCGCCGGGTTTGTCCCGGGCGCTGCTGGGACCGCTGGCCGCGCTGGCCGGCCAGGCGCACGAGGACGGCATCGAGCACATCGCGCTGTCCGGGATGGGCGGCTCGTCGCTGGCGCCGGAGGTGATCAGCCGCAGCTTCCAGGTGCCGCTCACCCTGCTCGACACCACCGACCCGCATGCTGCTGCCCGGGCGCTTGCCGACCGGCTGGACCGCACGCTGATCGTGGTGTCCAGCAAGAGCGGCTCAACAATCGAGACCGACAGCCACCGCCGCATCTACGAGCACGCCTTCGCCGGGCAGGGGCTGTCGCCGGGCGAGATAGCCCGCCGGATCGTCGTGGTCACCGACCCCGGGTCACCACTGGAGAGCCTGGCCCGCCAGGCGGGGTACCAGGTGATGCTGGCCGACCCCACGGTGGGCGGCCGCTACAGCGCGCTGACGGCGTTCGGCCTGGTACCGGCCGCCCTGGCCGGCGCCGATGTGGCCCGGCTGCTGGACGAGGCGGACGCGGTACGGCCCGCCCTGGCCGCGGACACCGGTAACCCGGGACTGACGCTGGGGGCGGCGCTCGGCGGCTATGCCCTGGCCGGGCATGACAAGGCGGTGCTGGCCGACTGCGGGTCGGGCCTGCCCGGCTTCGGCGACTGGGCTGAGCAGCTGATCGCCGAGTCCACCGGCAAGCACGGCCGCGGCATCTTGCCGGTGGTGGTGGGCGGCGAGAACGCGCCCGGCTTTTCCCCCGGGCCCGACATTCATCTGCTGGCGCTGGGCCAGCCGGCCGGCCCGGTCGACACCTCAGTGGCCGGCCCGCTCGGAGCCCAGTTCCTGATCTGGGAATATGCGGTCGCGGTGGCCGGGCGGCTGCTTGGCATCAACCCGTTCGACCAGCCGAATGTGGCCGAGTCCAAGGAGAACACCGCCAGACTGCTGGCCGAGTCGGGTGACGGTCCGCTGCCCACCGGCGAGCCCGCCTTCACCGAGGGCGCGGTCGATGTGTACGCCGAGCCCGGCCTGGTGGCCGGCTCCGGTGGCCTGGCCGGGGTGCTGGACAGGCTGGTGCTCGCCCTGCCCGACCGCGGTTACCTGGCGATCATGGCCTACCTGGACCGGGGCGGCGATGCGGCCGCCGCCCGCCTCCGGGATACGCTGGCCGCCCGGACCACGCACCCGGTCACCTTCGGCTGGGGCCCGCGGTTCCTGCACTCGACCGGGCAGTACCACAAGGGTGGCCCGCAGAATGGTGTCTTCCTGCAGGTCACTGGGGCCGTGACCGGTGACGTGCCAGTCCCGGGACGGCCGTTCAGCCTCGGCCGCCTGCAGCTGGCGCAGGCGCTCGGCGACCTGCGGGCACTGGGCCAGCGCGGCCGCCCGGCGGTCCGGCTGCACCTGCGCGACCGGGCCGAGGGCCTGCGCCAGCTGCTGGCCGCGGCGGACGTGAGCGGGGGCCAGCGGTGAGCGACCTGGCGGGCAACCCGCTGCGGGATCCGCGGGACCGCCGGCTGCCCCGGGTGGCGGGCCCGTGCGTGCTGGTCATGTTCGGTGTCACCGGCGACCTGGCCCGCAAGAAGCTGATGCCCGCCGTCTACGACCTGGCCAATCGTGGCCTGCTGCCGCCCGGATTCTCGCTGGTCGGGTTCGCTCGCCGGGACTGGGAAGACGAGGACTTCGCGCAGGTCACGTACGAAGCGGTGAAGGAGCACGCACGCACCCCCTTCAACGACACCGTGTGGCAGCAGCTGTCGGAGGGGGTCCGGTTCGTGCCCGGTGAGTTCGCCGATGACGCCGCCTTCAACCGGCTGGCCCGGACGGTGGCACAGCTGGACGCCCAGCGCGGGACTGGCGGCAACTACGCCTTCTACCTGTCCGTGCCGCCCAGGTTCTTCGCCGATGTGGTCGGCCAGCTCAAGCGCTCCGGCCTGTCCACGCCCGGCCCGGCCCCGGACGGCTACCGGCCGTGGCGGCGGGTCGTGGTCGAGAAGCCGTTCGGGCACGACCTGGCCAGCGCCCAGGCCCTGAACCAGCTGCTGAACTCGGTGTTCGGGCCGGAGTCGGTCTTCCGGATCGATCACTACCTGGGCAAGGAAACGGTCCAGAACATCCTGGCGCTGCGCTTTGCCAACACCATGTACGAGCCGATCTGGAACCGCGGTTATGTCGATCACGTCCAGATCACGATGGCCGAGGACATCGGCATTGGCGGGCGGGCCGGCTATTACGACGGGATCGGCGCGGCCCGCGACGTCATCCAGAACCATCTGCTGCAACTGCTGGCCCTGATCGCGATGGAGGAGCCGGTCTCGTTCGACGCGGACTCGCTGCGGGCGGAGAAGGAGAAGATCCTGTCGGCCATCCGGCTGCCCGCGGATCTGGCGGCCGGCACCGCCCGGGGCCAGTACGGAGCCGGCTGGCAGGGCGGTGTGGCGGTCCCGGGCTTCCTGGAGGAAGACGGCATCGCATCCGACTCGCGGACCGAGACCTATGCGGCGGTCCGGCTGGAGGTGGACACCCGGCGCTGGGCCGGGGTGCCGTTCTACCTGCGGACCGGCAAGCGGCTGCCACGCCGGATGACCGAGATCGCGCTGGTCTTCCAGCGTGCGCCGCATCTGCCTTTCACCGCTACCGACACCCAGGAACTGGGGCAGAACGCACTGGTCATCCGGGTGCAGCCGGACGAGGGGGTGACCGTCAGGTTCGGCTCCAAGGTGCCCGGCTCGTCGATGGAAGTTCGCGACGTGAACATGGATTTCGCCTACGGTGAGTCGTTCACGGTCAGCAGCCCGGAGGCCTACGAACGGCTGCTGCTGGACGTGCTGATCGGTGACCCGCCGCTGTTCCCGCGGCATCAGGAAGTGGAGCTGGCCTGGCGGGTGCTGGACCCGATCGAGGAATTCTGGGCCGAGCACACCAAGCCCGAGCAGTACCCGGCCGGGTCGGCCGGGCCGGCCGGGGCGGAGGCGCTGCTAGCCAGGGACGGCCGGTCCTGGCGGCGGCTGTGAGCCGCCGGAGGGAAGTGCACCCGCGATGACCATCGACCTGACCGAAACGACGACCGCAGCCGTCCACGAGGCGCTCCAGGAGGCCCGCCGGCGGATGGGCGGGCAGGCCAGCGGAATGGTGCTGACCCTGGTCATCGTCACCGATGAGGCGACGCAGTACGACGCCGTCCGGGCCGCCAGCGAGGCTGCCCGCGAGCACCCGTGCCGGGTGCTGGTCGTCATCACCCGCCGCCCCGCCGCCCCCTCCAGGCTGGATGCCGAGATCCGGGTGGGCGAGGCGGGCCCGGGCGAGACGCTGCTGCTGCGCATGTATGGGCCGCTCGGCGAGCACGCGGACTCGGTGATCGCCCCGCTGCTGCTGCCCGACACCCCGGTCGTAGTTTGGTGGCCGGGTGCCCCGCCCGCCACCCCGGCCGGCGAGCGCATCGGGGTGCTGGCCCAGCGGCGGATCACCGATGCGGCCACCGCCGACGAGCCGCGGCAGAGCCTGGCCAGGCTGGCCGCCGGGTACCAGCCCGGGGACACCGACCTGAGCTGGACCAGGGCCACGCCCTGGCGGTCGCTGCTGGCCGCCATCCTGGATCAGCCGCACGGTGCGGTCACCGGCGGCACCGTGCGGGCCGAAGCGGGCAACCCGAGCGCCGACCTGATCGCCGCCTGGCTGGCGGAACGGCTGCTGATCCCGGTCAGCAGCGAGGTCTCGGCCGGCCCGGGGATCACCGAAGTCATCTTCACCACCAGTGACGGCGAGATCGCCATCACCCGGCCCGACGGCCGGGTGGCCGAGCTGCGCCTGCCAGGCGAGCCGGAGCGGCGGGTCGCCCTGCACCGGCGGGAGACGCCCGAGCTGCTGGCCGAGGAACTCCGCCGGCTCGACCCGGACGAGGTGTATGCCGAGTCGCTGGCCCGGCTTGGCATGTCATGAGCACCCCGGAGGTGCTCATCCATCATGACGCCATGCTGCTCGCCCGGGCCGCCGCGGCCCGGCTGGTGACCTGCCTGGTCGACCGGCAGGCGGCTGCGGGCAGCGCGTCGCTGGTGCTCACCGGCGGCGGGATTGGCACCGCGGTGCTGGCCGAGCTTGCCGCGGCGCCGGCCCGGGACGCGGTGGACTGGCGGCTGCTGGACATCTGGTGGGGGGACGAGCGGTTCCTGCCCGCCGGGCATCCGGAGCGGAACGAGACCGGGGCGCGGAAAGCACTGCTGCGGCACCTGGACGCCGACCCCGCCCGGGTGCGGCCGATGCCGGCCGCCGGTGGCCCGGACGGTGATGACCCGGAGGCGGCGGCCGCGCGGTACGCCAGCTGGCTGGCGGCGGCCGCCCAGCCGGAGGATCACGGCCCGGTACCGTCGTTCGACGTGCTGCTGCTCGGCATCGGCCCGGACGGGCATGTAGCCTCGCTGTTCCCCGGGCTGCCCGCGCTCTACGACGAGCGGCCAGTGGTGGCCGTCCGCGGCGCCCCCAAGCCCCCGCCGCTCCGGCTGAGCCTCACCCTGCCCGCGATCCGCTCTGCGCGGGAGGTGTGGGTCCTCGCGACGGGAGCCGAGAAGGCGGGCGCGGTCCGGCTGGCGCTGTCCGATGTCGGGCCGGTCCAGGTGCCCGCCGCCGGTGCCCGCGGCCGGCAGCGCACGCTGTTCCTGCTCGACCGGGCTGCGGCCAGCCGGATCCCGCCCCAGCTCAGCCGGACCAGCTGACCGGCCCGGCGGAGCCGCGCGGCCGCCAGGCCACCAGCGGCAGCAGCCGCTACCGGGCCCGGCGCAGCCGGGCCACCGACCAGACCACCAGCAGCAGCACCAGCACGGCCGGGATGAGCACGTCGGCCGCGTGTGCCGCAACGCTCAGGGCCAGCCAGTACAGCGCGACCGCCAGCACCTGGGCGGTCCCGGCGCGGGAGGCAAGCGGCGCCCCGTCAGCTGCCCCACCGGTGCGTTCCTGCCCGCGGGGGTTCCCGCACAGCTGGCCGGCCGGCCCGGGCCAGGTCGGCAGATCCCAGGTCAGCCGGCGCAACTCGCCCCAGGTCCGGCTGGTGAAGGCGGCGGTGGTCCGGTCATCGAACTCGGAAAGGGTGAGCCGGCCCGCCGAATAACCCGCACTGAGCACCGCGACGGTATGCTCCCGGTCGGCGTCTGACGCCCGGATCATGTCATCGGCAGGCATCGCCGGACCTCCCCCCGGGGTCATGCTGGCATAACCGGAGCTTATAGACCGGCCAGCAACGCACGCAAACACTCTGTTTGCAGGTCACAGGGGGCGCGCAGGTGAGCGTTGATCCTGGGCAGCCATTCAGCCCAAACCCTCATCCAGCCGCTGCGTCACCTGGTGCCTGCGTCATTACCATGAGATCGCAGTCTCGCTGCAACACCACGGCAGCTGAGCTGGAGGGCTGAGATGATCATCCTGGCTGTGGCCGGTGGCGTGATCGTCGCAGGCCTCGCCTGGGCCGGGGTGGATGACTACCGGCGACGCCGGCGGGACGGCAGGCCGTCAGTCGCGGAAGCCTTCCAACGGCAGCAGGCGATCGACGGGCAAAAGATCGAGTGGCAGGGCGAGCCCGGATCCAGGTGGCGGCGGCGCCTCTGAGACTGATCCCGCAGCCGGCATGCGCCGCGGATCCCGCAGCCATCAGATCCGACCACGAAACGAACCTCTAGCTGCCGGAGGGTCAGTCGCCGGGCATGGCGGTCTCGTGCCGCGGCCGGTCCCGCACCGGCCGGCCGCCCGGTCCACCGGCACCGGCGCGGCGTCAGCGCCGGCGACGTGGCCGAGGCGCTGCGGCGGGTAAACCGCGGGGACCGCTAGCGCGTCTGGTCACTACCAGGCCCGGGACCGCGCGGGGGGGACCAGCGGTCCCGGGCTTTCACGGTCTTCGCCGCAGGGACAAGCCCGGGTAAACCGGGCGCGCGGCCAGTGCGTCCCTTACCGTCCGGCCCGGCGGCGGCACGGGGCGCCGCGCCGGGCGGATGCATCCCGCGGCCAGGGAGGCAACCATGCCGGTGCGCTACTTCCGCCTCACGCTGATGTGGCTGGCCGCGTTTGTGCTGGTGGTCCTGGTCGCCACGGTTACGGTCCTGGCCGCCTTTAAGACCGTTGGCTTCGGGTAACCGCTATTCGCACCGCGGCCGGTACCGCACCGGGCGGCAGCCAGGCCGCGCTGGCCAGGATGGGCCGGTGACGTGCCCCCAGGAGTTGGATGATGTTTAAGACAACCGTAAGGACCGGCTAAGGCC
>Ga0318496_10000173_pt1 | contig 19340 bp, 19 predicted proteins | sample GRESIP109b1f22_FD_203296 | JGI IMG/M metagenome (GOLD analysis project Ga0318496, IMG submission 203296) | Tropical soil microbial communities from Luquillo Experimental Forest, Puerto Rico - GRE.SIPMG.109b1f22 | ecosystem: Environmental > Terrestrial > Soil > Tropical forest > Bulk soil... | reverse complement strand
GCCGGCGCGCGCCAGGAGGTCGCCGCGCGAGACGTCGACCTCGTCCTCGAGGACGAGCGTCACCGACTGGCCGCTGACGGCGCGACGCAGCCGCAGCGCGCCGAGCCAGATCTCCTTCACGCGGGAGGTCCGCCCGGACGGAAGGACCTCGAGCTCGTCCCCCACGGCGACCTCGCCCGACTCGACGCGCCCGGCGAAGCCGCGGAAGTCGTGATGCTCGTCGGTGTGCGGCCGGCAGACCCACTGCACCGGGAACCGGAAGCGCTCCGGCCGCTCCGTGTGTGCGGTGGGGGCGGACTCGAGGATCTCGAGCAGCGTCGGGCCGCCGTACCAGGCGAGGTTCGGCCCGCGCTCCACCACCTCGTCGCCGCCGAGGGCGGAGATCGGGATGAAGCGGACGTCCTCGATCCCGAGCTTGCCGGCGAACGCGCGGTACGCTGCCGTGATGTCCTCGAACCGCTCGCGCGACCAGTCGACCAGGTCCATCTTGTTCACCGCCACGACGAGGTGCGGGATCCCGACGCGGTGGGCGATGTAGGAGTGGCGCAGCGTCTGCGTCAGCACGCCCTTGCGGGCGTCGACGAGGATGATCGCCAGGTCCGCGGTCGAGGCCGCCGTGACCATGTTGCGCGTGTACTGCTCGTGCCCCGGGGCGTCGGCGATGATGTACTTGCGCGTGCCGGTCGAGAAGTAGCGGTAGGCGACGTCGATCGTGATCCCCTGCTCCCGCTCCGCCTGCAGCCCGTCGGTGAGCAGGGAGAGATCGACCGCCTGCAGGCCGCGCCGCCGCGAGGTGCGCTCGATGGCGTGGAGCGCATCGGCGAGGATCGACTTCGTGTCGAGGAGGAGCCGCCCGATGAGCGTGCTCTTCCCGTCGTCCACGCTGCCGCAGGTGAGGAATCGCAGGAGGCCGCCCTCGGCAGGGGAGTCGGCGCGCTGCAGCTGGACCGCGGTCATCAGAAGTACCCTTCCCTCTTGCGCTGCTCCATCGAGGCGTCCGAAGTCTGGTCGTCGAGACGGGTCGCGCCCCGCTCGGTGACGGTGGTCGTGGCGGTCTCGAGCACGATCTGCTCCAGCGTCGTCGCGACCGACTCGACCGGCGCGGTGCAGGTGATGTCGCCGACCGTGCGGAAGCGGACCGACATCTCCTCGACGCGCTCGCCGGGGCGCGCCGGGGTCAACCCGGTGATGGGGACGATCGCGCCGCCGCGGCGGACCACCAGTCGGCGGTGCGCGAAGTAGATCGACGGCAGCTCCAGCCGCTCCCGCGCGATGTACTGCCAGACGTCGAGCTCGGTCCAGTTCGAGATGGGGAAGGCGCGGATGTTCTCGCCCCGGCGGATGCGCGCGTTGTAGAGGCTCCACAGCTCCGGCCGCTGATTCTTGGGATCCCACTGGCCGAGCTCGTCGCGGAAGGAGAAGACCCGCTCCTTGGCGCGCGCCTTCTCCTCGTCGCGTCGAGCGCCGCCGATGCACACGTCGAACCCGAGCTCGGCGATGGCGTCGAGCAGCGTCACCGACTGGTGCTTGTTGCGCGGCTCGAGGGGGTGCGCGAGCACCATCTTTCCGGCGCGGATGGAGTCCTCGACCGATCGGACGACGAGCCGTTCCCCCAGCTCCGCCGCGCGGCGATCGCGGAACGCGATCACCTCCGGGTAGTTGTGGCCCGTGTCGATGTGGAGCAGCGGAAAGGGGAAGCGCGCCGGGCGAAACGCCTTCTCGGCGAGCCGCAGCAGGCACACGGAGTCCTTGCCGCCGGAGAAGAGCAGGGCCGGGTGCGAACACTGTCCGGCGACCTCCCGGAGGACGTGGATCGCCTCCGCCTCGAGCCAGTCGAGATGGGAGAGCGCAGCGCGGGCGGTGGTCGGCACGGCGAGGGACCTCGGACTGGGGAACTGGACGCGCGTCCGCCATAACGGACAAAGGCATCCTATGAAACGGACGCTCGTCTCGTCAAGCGGACGACGCGCGCTCCCCTGGTCGGACGCTCACGGGGCTCGGCGCTACGACCGAGACCGGTCCACGCACGCCGTGACGAACCGCGCGACCGCGCGGAGGCGCTCCGCGCTCCGCATGGCGCGGTGATAGACGAGGAAGAGGTCGCGGTGGAGGACGGGTGCCGGTCCCAGCCGCCGCAGCTCGGGGTGGTCGCCCAGGTAGTCCGGGAGGAGGCCCACCCCCGCGCCGGCCAGGAGCGCCGAGCGGAGCGCCAGCGTCGTGTGCACCCGCACGCGGACGCGGAGGTGCGGCGCGTTCGCCCGGAGCCACGCCGCCTCCGGCGAGCCCGCCTGCGACTCGTGGGGCGCGACCAGATCGTCCGCCGCGGCGAGGCCAGCGGCGGGCTCGCGGGGGTGCGCGCGCAGGTACCGCGCCGACGCGTAGAGCGCGAACGGAACGCTGGCGAGGCGGCGCATCACGAGCTCGCGCTGGCGCGGCCGCACGAAGCGGAGCGCGAGATCCGCCTCGCGGCGGGACAGGTTCGCGACCGCGGACTCGGCGGCCAGGACCAGGTCGATGCCGGGGTGCTCGCGCCGGAACGCCTCGAGCCTGGGCGCGATGACGGTGATGCCGAGCCCCTCCGGCGCGGTGAGCCGGACGGTCCCCGTCGGGCGCGCGTCGCGTCCTTGCAGCGCCCGCAGCGCCGCCAGCACGTCGCGCTCCACCCGCTCCGCATCCGCGCGGAGCCGCAGGCCCTCCGCCGTCGGCTCGAGGCCGCGCGCCCCCTTGCGGAACAGCTCGACGCCCAGCTCGCGAACGAGCGCGGCCATGCGCCGCGACACGGTCGGCTGCGAGACCCCGAGCACCTGGGCCGCCGCGCTCGCCGAGCCGGCCCGGGCGACGGCGAGGAACACGCGGAGGTCGTCCCAGCTCGTCATGCATAATTGCATAACAGGTATTCGAAGATGTCGCGTGCACGATCGCCCGCCCCCGATGCAGAAGAGTGCGCGGTCGGGGCCTTTCACAGGCTCTCACGGCGAGCGAGGTGAGCGGCATGGCACGGCGCGTCCATTACGGCTGGTTCGTGGTCGGCACGACGTTCGTCGTGCTGCTGGTCTCGGCGGCGATCCGCGCCACGCCGGGCGTGCTCATCGTGCCGCTCGAGCACGAGTTCGGGTGGCAGCGCGCCACGATCTCGCTCGCCATCTCGGTGAACCTGCTCCTTTACGGCCTCATGGGGCCGTTCTGCGCCGCCATCGCGGAGCGCATCGGCCTGCGGCGCACGATGGGGCTCGCCATGGGCCTCCTCGCCACGGCGCTCCTCCTCGCCACGCTCATGCGCCGGCCGTGGCACCTCGTCGTGCTGTGGGGGGTCCTCATCGGCTCGGGGACGGGCATGGCGGCGATGGTGATCGGCACGGCGGTGGTGACGCGGTGGTTCTCCCGCCACCGCGGGCTCGTGCTCGGCGCGCTCACCGCCAGCACCGCCACGGGTCAGCTGCTCTTCCTGCCGCTCCTGGCGCGGGTGGCCGAAGGCGACGGCTGGCGCGCCGCGCTGCGGATCGTGGCGGCCGCGGCGGCGGGCGGCGCCGCCATCGCCCTCGCCTTCGTGCGCGAGTCGCCGGCCGCGATGGGGCTCCGGCCGTACGGCGCCGAAGAGGGCGAGGCGGTGGTGGCGCGCCGGGCCGGCAACCCGGCGGTGCTGGCGCTGCGGACGCTCGCGCGCGCCTCGCGCTCGCGCGACTTCTGGCTGCTCGCCGGCACCTTCTTCGTCTGCGGCGCGAGCACGAACGGCCTCATCGGCACCCACCTCATCCCCGCCTGCATGGACCACGGCATCCCCGAGGTGCGCGCCGCCGGGATCCTGGCCACCATGGGCATCTTCGACCTGTTCGGGACGACCATCTCAGGCTGGCTGACGGATCGCTGGGACAGCCGGCGCCTGCTCTTCACCTACTACGGCCTGCGCGGCCTCTCGCTCGTGTTCCTGCCCGACGCGCTCGTCGGCGACGGCGCGGGGCTGAACGTGTTCACGGTGTTCTACGGCCTCGACTGGATCGCGACCGTCCCGCCGACGGTGCGCCTCGCCACCGACGCGTTCGGCGCCGAGGACGCTCCCGTCGTCTTCGGCTGGATCTTCGCCGCGCACCAGGTCGGCGCCGGCCTCGCCGCGCTCGCCGCGGGCATCGTGCGCACCGAGCTCGGCGACTATCACCACGCCTTCGTGGCGTCGGGGGCGACCTGCCTCGTCGCCGCGATGATGGCCCTCCTCGTCAACCGGCGCGGCGCGCGGGCCGCCGTCCCCGCGGTGCGGGCGCCGTCGGGCGCGTGAACCCGGCGCCCTGGTACAGGCCCGCGGGATCGGTCCCGAGCATCCCGGCCTCCATCGACCGCCGATCGACGGGCTCGAGCCGCCGCTCCGCGGCCGGGCTCAGGATCCGCCGGTGCGGCAGCGCGTCGAGCGCGTCGGAGATGTACTGGAGCGGGGCGGCGCTGAAGGTCCAGCCGTATCGGTCGTAGCGGCGGAGATCGTGGAGCGGAGAGTAGGCCCGCAGCGTCTTCTCTCCCGCCGCGTTGAAGTACTGCTCGAAGTAGGTGAGGACCAGCTCGCGGACCGTCCGGTGCACCGGCTCGCGAGAGCGCAGCCCGGCGAAGTTAGACTTGCCGACCGCCCCGAGGCGGCCCTCGACGCGGTACACCGCCAGGACGTGATCGTCGTCGCGCACCGCCCACAGGTCGAGCACGAGCGGGCGGTGGCCGAGCTCGCGGAGCGCCGCCGCGGCGAAGAGCGCGCCGTCGTAGCAGTTGGCGCGCCGCTCCTCGAGGACGCCGCGCGGCGAGGCGGGGCGGTCCTCGGCGCGGTAGGCGAGGCCGTCCAGGAAGTCCTGGATCCGCGCTGGGCTCGACAGCCGGCGCAGGAAGGCCCTCTCGGCGGCCGTCCACGCGCCGCCGCCCGGCGCGGGCGGCTCGGCGCGCCGCAGCCGCCGGGCGGGGTAGTGCGAGCTGTCCAGGGTGGCTCTCATTTCTCCGGCTGGAAGATGATCGGCAGCCCGGTTTTCGGGCTGCCCACCACGATGATCTTGGCGTTCTGGCTCGTGGCGAGCCGCTCGGTCGCCTCGATGCCCTTGTAGGCGAGGAAGTCGGTGGTGAGGCCCTGCCGCACGATGCTCTGGTACTTGGCGATGCCCTCGGCCTCGATCTGCTTGCGCTGCGCCTCCTGGCGCTCCTTGTCGAGCGTGAAGCGCATCTTCTGGGAGCGCTGCTCCTCCGCCAGCTTGTCGGCGATGGCCACCTTGATCGCCTCGGGGAGCTCGACGTCGCGGATGAGGATCGCCTCGACGACGACGTGCTTCCCGGAGAGCGCCTTCTGCACCTCGTCGAAGATCTGCCGCTCGATCTCCTCGCGCTTCGTCGAGTAGATCTCCTCCGGGCTGTACCGGCCGAACACCTTGCGCGCCTCGGACCGCACCACCGGCGCGATCAGGATCTCCGGGTAGGCCTGGCCGACCTGCGTCTGCAGCTCGAACAGCTCGTCCGCCTTGGGCCGGAACCGGACGCTCGCGTCGACCCGCAGCGTGAGCCCGTTGTTCGAGAGGACCGACAGCCCCTCCTTGAACTCGTGCACGCGCAGGTCGTAGGGGATGACGCTGTTCCAGATGGGCATGAGGTGCATGCCCTCCCCGAGGACGGTCCGGCTGGTGCCCTTCCCCAGGCTCTCGAAGACGATCCCGGCGTGGCCGGAGTCGACGACCGGGCAGCGGCAGCCGTCGAGGAACGGCGTGACGGCGAGGGCGGCGTAGAAGAGTGTGCGGAGGCGCATGGCGTACCTTCCGTTTCGGGACGCGCCGAGTCTACGCCATCCGACCTCACACCCGGCGCGCGCAAGCCGTCTCTCAGTGATGCCGGGAGCGGGAACGTCGAAAAAAAAGAAGGCCTCTTGATCTCGATCAGGGACGGCCTCGCGGCGGTTTTGATATTGAAATTCACTATCAACTTCACCTCGTCCGGCGCGCTCCAGGCGCCGGCGAGGACGCGGAGACCTCGATGATCGTCTGCTCCTGCCACGCCGTGTCGGATCACGCGCTCCGCGCCGCGGCCGCGAACGGGCTCTCGCACCACGAGATCGTCGCCGCGACCGGCGCCGGGACGGACTGCGGGCGCTGCCACGAGGCCGTGTCCCAGATCGTCTCCGCGAGCGGGCCCTGCCGCGGCGCGCACGCGTGCCCCGGCTGCCCCAGGCGTGCCTCCCGCTAGCTCCCTTCCCCGAGCGCACCCGCCATGACCCTCAAGGACCCCTCGACCGCGACGCTCCAGAGGCAGACCGCCCGGGCGCAAACGCGCATCGCCGATCACGTCGCTCGCGCGGGGCTGAACCGCTCCCGCACGCGCGAGGCGGTGATCGATACCTTCCTCGCCACCCCCGGTCACGTCTCGGTGGAGGAGCTCACCACGCTCGTCCGCGAGCGGGCGCCGGGCATCGGGCAGACCACCGTGTACCGGGCGTTGAAGCTCCTCGTCGACTGCGGCGTGGCCGCGTCGCGCGAGTTCGGCGGTGGCCAGACGCGCTACGAGCGCGTCGTCGAGGGCGCACACCACGACCACCTCGTCTGCCTCGACTGCGGCGCCATCCTCGAGTTCGAGGACGAGGAGATCGAGGCCTTGCAGGAGGCGGTCGCGCGCCGCCACGGATTCGAGGTCGCACACCACCGGCTCGAGCTGTACGGCCGGTGTCGCGCCTGCGCCGCGGCAGAAGACCGCCGGCGCTGAGCAGTCGAAGCCGACAACGCCCTCCGAGGGCGATCACGACACTGAGGCCGGAGGTCGGAGAACCCAGCGCCCCACGCGCGAGCGATCGCTCGCGGTTCGAACATCAGAGCGCCATGGACATTCGACCTCCTCTCCTTGCCTTCCTGCTTCTCCTCCCCTCGGCACCCGCGATCGCGCACGAATCAGACCCGGGCGCGGCCCGGGCCGAGGAGCACGCCCACGCCGCCGCGGACGAGGCGGCGCAACCTCACGAAACGAGCGCGCCGGCTCTCGCGTCGGCAGCGACCCTGGACGCGTCGGCCCCGACCGACCTCGCCATGGCCGGCAGCCCGACTCCGCCCGCCGCGCGGCCACCCGCCGTTCCCGGGCCGGCGGGCGAGACCACCACACCGTCGTCGTGGTGGAGCGCCGGCTTCCAGAGCACGTACATCCTCCAGCGGAAGGCCGGGTTCAGCGCCCCTTACACCGGTCCGAACAGCCTGACGACAGCCCCGGAGACCGGGTACACGCTCACCGCGACGGCCTTCCTGGGCGCGCGACCGTGGCCGGGCGCGGAGATCTTCTTCAACCCCGAGACCATCCAGTCCCAGAGCATTTCGCACCTGTCGGGCCTCGGCGGGCCATCGAACGGTGAGAACCAGAAGGGCGGCGGGCCTACGCCGAGCCTCTACCGCGCCCGCGCCTTCCTGCGGCAGACCATCCCTCTTGGCGGCGAGAGCTCCACGGCGGAGTCGGGCACGAACCAGTTCGGCGGCCCGACCGCGAGCCACCGGTTGGTGATCACGGCCGGCAACTTCTCCTGGGGCGACGTCTTCGACGGCAACGCGTTCGCACACGACCCGCGCACGCAGTTCGTCAACTGGGCGTTGATGAGCTATGGCGCGTTCGACTACGCCGCGGACGTGCGCGGCTACACCTGGGGGCTCACCCTCGAGTACTACTACGACGACTGGGCATTCCGCGTCGGCCGCTTCGCCGAGCCCATCGAGTCGAACGGGCTGGCGCTCGACTCCCACATCCTGGAGCACTACGGCGACACCGTCGAGGTCGAGCACGGGCACGTGATCCTCAGCCAGCCGGGCAAGGTGCGCGTGGCGGGCTTCCGCAACTACTCCAAGCAGGGGAACTTCCGTGATGCGCTCCAGTACGCGGCGATGAACGGCGGCGTCCCGGACGTCGGCAACGTCCGCCGGGACCAGGCGAAGCTCGGATTCGGCGTCAGCCTCGAGCAGACCGTGGTGCGAGACGTCGGGGTCTTCGCCCGCTACAGCTACGCCGACGGGCAGACCGAGACCTACAGCTTCGCGGAGATCGAGCGGTCGCTGGCCGCTGGCGTGAGCGTGAAGGGGGGGCGCTGGCGCCGAGAGGGCGACACGCTCGGCGTCGCCTGGGTCGCGAACGGCCTCTCCGACGCGCACCGGGCGTACCTCGCCGGGGGCGGCCTCGGATTCCTCATCGGCGACGGCCGCCTCGAACACTATCGAGCCGAGCAGATCCTCGAGGCCTACTACAGCTTCAACGCCTTCCGCGGCTTCTGGGTCTCGGTCGACGGGCAGCACATCACGAACCCCGCGTACAACGGCGATCGCGGACCCGTGAACATCGTCGGCCTGCGGTTTCACGTCGAGTACTGACGCGACCCCGACAGGCCGCGCAGCTACGTGAGAGCTCGCGTTCCCGGCGCCGCGCTCACCTCAGGGCCTGTTCTTCACAGGCTCTCACAGGGTTGTTCAAAATGCCCGGGACCGAGCCAGGCCAGCGAGACGCAAGCAGCGCGAGGCGTGACGACCGAGCATAGCCGTAGGCTATGTGAGGGAGGAGCAACGAAGCGATGCGCCGCGGATCGCTGGCCGCGGCGACGGGACGGGCGTTTTGGACAGCCCTCTCAACCCTCGAGGAAGACGTTCTCGCGGGCGAGCGCTGCGCCGGGTCGCGCGCGGGCGTACACCTCGAGCAGCTTCCGCACGGCGCTCCGCCCGCCCTCGCCCATGCCCACGGAAAAGTCGTTCACGTACAGGTCGATGTGCTGGCGCATGACGGCCTCGTCCATCTCCTGCGCGTGCCGCTTCACGTAGTCGGTGACGAGGGGGTACGCGCCGAGCGCCTGCTCGACGCTGCTGCGGATGAGCCGGTCGAGCTGGCGCGCGACCTCCGTGCCGAGGCCTCGCCGCGCAACGATTCCGCCGAGCGGGATGGGCGAGCCCGTCTCCGCCTCCCAGTGCTCGCCGAGGTCGAGAACCTTCACGAGGCCCTTCGCCTGGTACGTGAACCGGCCCTCGTGGATGAGGACCCCGGCGTCGACGGCGCCGCTGCGGACCGCCTCCTCGACGTCCGAGAACACCATGAACCGCTTGCGCGTCGCGTCCGGGTACGCGAGCGAGAACAGGAGGTGCGCGGTGGTGTGCTCGCCCGGGATGGCCACCGTGGATTCCTGCGGGCGGAAGCCGGCGCGATCGGGCCGCGCGACGAGCAGCGGACCGACACCGCGGCCCAGCGCGCCGCCCGCGTCGAGCAGCAGGTAGTCCTTCGCGACGAGCGGCAGCACGCCATAGCTGATCTTCGTCGCGTCGAGCCGCCCCTCCAGCGCCCACCGGTTCAGCGTCTGGACGTCTTCCAGCACCGGCTCGAGCACGAGCCCGCCGGTGTCGACGCGCCCGTTCACCAGCGCGTCGAAGATGAAGGTGTCGTTCGGGCAGGGAGAGAAGCCGAGGGTGAGGGTCATGGTGGGCCGCCCAGCATAGGGCAGCGGCGCGGGGGGTCGCCAGGGCGATCGACGCGAGCACGGGCAGGGACCGCTCGGCCCGTCGCCCGAAGGCCTGGCGTGACCACTTAAAGTGAAACCGCCCGGGCCTTGGCCAGCGCGCCGGTGAAACCCTGCTGAGGACCCCAGCAAGAAGAAATGACGCCTTCGCGCGCCGGCGCCCGGGAGCGCCAGCGGCACGCCCGAGGAGGTCGAGCGCGGCGGCTGCCGCGGGCATTGCACCCGCCCCGAACACCACGGGTGTATCCTCCTCACGTGTCGCGCACCGCCCTCGCCCTGCTGCTCGCGGCCGGCTGCGGCTCGTCCGCGCCGTACACGATGACGAGCGCCGCGATCAACACTGGACTGGCGGTCGGAGCCTCCGCCGCGAGCCGCTCGGCCGGCGGTTGCTACAGCCCGTGCAGCCCGGGGTACACGTGCAACCCGAGGACCGGGTTCTGCGATCAGCTCGCTCCGGTCTGCGTCGGGGAGATTGCCGATCCGCGCTGCACACCCGCGGTCACGGTCCCTCTGGGCACGAAGCAGGCGGACGCCGCGCGCGAGGGAAGCCCGCCACCGGTCGGCGTGTCGCCCGAGACGGGCCGCGCTCCGCCGGGCCCGGGTGACCGCCCGACCCCATGAAGTTACGCGGCGCGTCGCAGCCAGGGGCCCGCGTCGGCGTCGTCGAACCGTGCACCGTCTCGCCGCCCCGAACGGGTCATGCGACCGCTCGCCGCACCGCAGGCGCGACCGGCTAGAGTCAACCCAAAGTGCCACCTGCTGCCGCGCCCGCGCGGCTGGAGACGCCATGAGCCACTCTCGACGGAGCTTCCTCAAGATCACCGGCGCCGCCGGCGCGGTCGCGTTCGCCAGCCAGGCCGACGCCGGGCCGCAATCGTCGCCGCCCCCCCGCGGGGCGCGGGGCATGGCGCGAGGCCTGACCCTCCTCACGCTCTACCGCAACGGCGAGCCCAGGCTCGGCGCGAAGACGGAGCACGGCATCCTCGACGTACCGGAGGCGTCGCGGTTGCTGCGCATGCCAGCGCCGAAGACCATGGACGACCTCCTGCAGCACGAGGACGGGCCGAGCCTGAACGCGCTCGTCAGCGCCGCGCTCAAGTCCAGCGCCGCGCGGCCGGCGTTCCTCGACGAGGCGTCCGTGAAGTACGGCCCGGCGGTCACCCGGCCCCAGAAGATCGTGTGCGTCGGGCTCAACTATCGCAAGCACGCCCAGGAGATCGGCGCCCCCATCCCGAAGCAACCCGTGCTCTTCAACAAGTACAACAACACCCTCAACTGCCACGGCGGCACCGTGAAGCTCCCGGTCGAGGTGGCGCACAACTTCGACTACGAGGTCGAGCTCGTCATCGTCATCGGCCGGAAGGCCAAGAACGTGACCGAGGCGGACGCGCTCTCGTACGTGGCGGGGTACTGCACCGGAAATGACTTCACCGCTCGCGATCTGCAGCTCGAGACAGGCGGGCAGTGGATGGCGGGCAAGACGCCGGACGACTTCGCGCCGCTCGGGCCCTACCTCGTCACCGCGGACCAGATCGATCCCGACCAGCTCAAGATCGAGTGCCGCGTCAACGGCGAGACGCGCCAGTCGTCGAGCACGAGCGACTTCATCTTCAACACGCGCCAGCAGATCGCCTACATCTCGCGCATCCTCACGCTCCAGCCGGGCGACATCATCTTCACGGGCACGCCGGAGGGCGTCATCCAGGGCAAGCCGAAGGACCAGCGCGTCTGGCTCAAGCCGGGTGACGCGATCGCCTGCAGCGTGGAGAAGCTCGGCGAGCTGCGGTTCATCCTCACCTGACCCGTCGGTCCGTTCCGCGCAGCGGCGAAGCCGAAGGACGAACGTGTCGTACTACGGCGTGGGCTTCCAGTAGCGAGAGCCGTTCGAGCGGAACGGCACGTTCAGCTCGCCGCAGACCTCTGCCAGCACATCGGGCGTGTAGAAGTAGTTGCGGACGCGCGCGAGCCGATCGCCCTCGACCGACATGCGGTTGAGCGCGCGGACGGCCTCGCCGTCGGCGTGCGCGTACCAGAGCACGGCGAGCCACTCACCGCGGTACAGTCGCGCCTCGCAGCGGGGCACCTCGGGAAGGAGGCCCTTCACGTGCTCCGGGTCGACGCCGGCCGGGAGCAGCGCCGGGTCGGCGAGCATGCGCGGGCCGAACATCATGCCCTGGAACACGCCGCGGCGGGCAGCCTCCGGGCCGTACTCGGCGTGCACGCGCACGACCTCGATCTCGGCCGCGTCGAGGAGGAGAGCGGTGAGCCGCTCGAGGTCACCGGCGTTGAACGCCGCGCAGAACGCGTCGAGCACGTGCGGCCGCGGCGGGGCCGGCTCGTCGTCGTCGGGCTGCTCCACCAGCTTGCCGCGGCCCCGGTGGAGCGCCGACTTGACGGTCCCCGGCGTGGTCGAGAGCGCCTCCGCGATCTCCTCCAACGAGAAGCCGAACGCCTCCTTCAGGACGACGGCGGCACGCTCCTGCGGCGAGAGGCGGGCGATGAGCGTCCCCGCGGCCTCCCGCAGCTCGCGCGGCTCGGCAGCGGGCGCCGTCTCCGGAGCTGCGTCGGGCAGCGCCCGCCTGGCGCGGACCTGGTCGATCCAGAGGTTCGAGGCCACCCTGAAGAGCCACGCGCGCGGGTTCGGCGGTGGCTCCGCCATGCAGCCGAGCGTGACGAAGCCGCGGAACATCGCGTCCTGCACTAGGTCGTCGGCTTCGAATGGGCTGCGCGTGAGGTGGCGGCAGTAGCGGTAGAGCTCGGGACGCAGGCCCTCGTACAAGTCGAGGAAGCGGTGCCACGCCTCCTCGATGTCGCCGCGGAGCACATCCATGTGGACGGGGTCGGGAGCGTTCATGTGAGGAGGACGGACGAGCTGGCCCGGAAGATAGCGGGCGCTCGCGCGCGGGTCGCAGCGACGTGAAGAGATGTCTGGGAGCCGGGCCACCCCTGAGGGTCGAATCCTCCGCGACGCCCCCTCGGCCGTGACAGAATTGGTCACATGCCACGCACGATCATCGAGCCGTTCCGGGTGAAGTCCGTCGAGCCGATCCACCTCTCCACGCGCGCGGAGCGCGCGCGGGCGCTGGACGAGGCCAAGCTGAACGTGTTCCGGCTGCGCGCCGAGGACGTGCTGCTCGACTTCCTCACCGATTCGGGCACCGGCGCCATGTCCGCCCGCCAGTGGGCCGGAATGATGGCGGGCGACGAGAGCTACGCCGGCGCCGACAGCTTCTTCCGCTTCGAGGCGGTCGTGCGCGACCTCACCGGATACCCCTTCGTCATCCCGACGCACCAGGGGCGGGCGGCGGAGCGGATCCTGTTCTCGGTGGCGACGAAGCGCGGCGACGTCGTCCCGAGCAACACCCACTTCGACACGACGCGCGCGAACCTCGAGTACGGCGGCGTCGAGCCGCTGGACCTGGTCATCCCCGAGGGGCTCGAGCCGCGCACCCGCCATCCGTTCAAGGGGAACATCGATCTCGCTCGCGTCGAGCGGCTCCTCGAGGAGCGGGGCGAGCGCGTGCCGTTCGGGATGATCACCGTGACCAACAACTCCGGCGGCGGCCAGCCGGTCTCGCTCGAGAACCTGCGCGCCTACCGGGAGCTGCTGCGCAGGTACGGCAAGCCGCTCATCATCGACGCGTGCCGGTTCGCGGAGAACGCGATGTTCGTGAAGCTCCGCGAGCCGGGCCAGGGGGACCGCACGCCGAAGGAGATCGCGCGGGAGATGTTCTCGCTCGCCGACGGCTGCACGATGAGCGCGAAGAAGGATGGGCTCGCCAACATCGGCGGCTTCATCGCGCTCCACGACGAGCGGTGGGTCGAGGCCGCGCGCAACCTGCTCGTCCTGACGGAGGGGTTCCCCACCTACGGCGGCCTGGCCGGGCGCGACCTGGACGCGATCGCGATCGGGCTGGAGGAGGTGCTCGACGAGAGCTACCTGCGCTACCGGCTCCGCACCGCGGAGTACATGGGGGAGAAGCTCCTCGCCGGCGGGGTCGCCATCGTCGAGCCCACTGGCGGCCACGCGGTCTACCTCGACGCGCGCGCCTTCCTGCCCCACCTCCGCCGCGAGGAGTATCCGGGCTGGGCGCTCTGCGACGCCCTCTACCTGGAGGGCGGGATCCGCGGCGTCGAGATCGGGTCGGTCATGTTCGGCAAGCGGCTCGAGGACGGGACCGAGACCTACCACCACCACGACCTCGTCCGGCTGGCCTTCCCGCGGCGCGTCTACACGCAGAGCCACTTCGACTATGCGGCCGAGGTGATCCTGGAGCTCGCGGCGAAGGCGCGCGAGGTGCGCGGCGTCCGGATCCGGCGGCAGAGCCGGTACCTGCGCCACTTCACGGCCGAGCTCGAGTGGGCGTGACGGCCGGGGACGTTATGTTCGAGCTGGAGCGGAGCTGCGCTTTCGACTCCCTCCGCCGAACGAACACCTCGGGGGCCTCCCATGTCCAGCGAAGTCCACCTCGACTCGAACGTCCCGGGTAACCCGGCGTACCACTTCACGATCGTTCCGGCGGGTTCGCCGGCGCGGGCCGGCTGGACCGAGCGCGCCGCGCTCGTCCCGGCGGCGCAGGCGGCCACGCAGTGCGTCCACGCCGGCGTGCGGCCCGATCCGGCGTACGGGGCGGTGATGCCGCCCATCTACCAGACCTCCACCTTCGCCTTCCGCGACGTCTGCATCAACGCGGGCTACGACTACACGCGCAGCGGCAACCCGACCCGGGCCGCGCTGGAGGAGGCCATCTCGGTGCTGGAGGGCGGTGAGGGCGCCACCTGCACCAGCACGGGCATGAGCGCCGTCCTGGTGGCGCTGAACCTCCTGCCCCAGGGCAGCCATCTCCTCTGCACGGTCGACTGCTACGGAGGGACCTTCCGCACCCTGGAGCACGCGAAGACGGCTTACGGGCTCGAGGTCACCTACCTCGACCTGTCGGACCTGGACGCGGTGACGAGGGCGTTCCGCCCCAACACCCGGATGGTGTGGATCGAGACGCCGTCCAACCCACTCCTGCGCCTCACGGAGATCCGGACCCTGGCGACGCTGGCCAGGGCGCGCGACGCGCTGACGGTGGTGGACAACACGTTCTTGTCGCCCGTGCTCCAGAAGCCGTTCCAGCACGGCGCCGATCTGGTGGTGCACTCGACCACCAAGTACCTCAACGGCCACAGCGACGTGGTGGCCGGCGCGGTGGTCGCGGCGCCGGGGCGCACCGCGCTCGTGCAGCGCATCCAGAGCCTGAACAACCTGCTCGGCACGTCGCAGAGCCCGCACGACTGCTTCCTCGTGCTGCGCGGCCTCAAGACGCTCCTGCTCCGCATGAAGGCCCACGAGGCCGGCGCACGGACCGTCGCCGCGTTCCTGGCGGCGCACCCGGCCGTCGCGAAGGTCCACTACCCCGGGCTGGCCAGCCATCCGCAGCACGCGCTGGCGAGCACGCAGCAGCTCGGCTTCGGCGCGATGCTCAGCTTCGAGCTGAACGACGGGCGCCGGGAGCGGGTGGACCACGTCCTGAAGACGCTGCGGTGGTTCACGCTGGCGGAGAGCCTGGGCGGCGTCGAGAGCCTGGTGGCGCACCCTGCCTCGATGACGCACGCCTCGATGACGCCCGAGGCGCGCCAGCGCGCCGGCATCACGGATGGTGTCATCCGGCTGTCGATCGGGATCGAGGACCCGGCGGACCTCGTCTCGGATCTGGACGAGGCGCTGCGGACGCTGCCGGCGTAGCCAACGCACGTTCGTCCTTCGACTACGCGCCGCGAGTTTTCCGTTCGGGCTGAGCGTAGCCGCGCAAAGCGCGGCGTAGTCGAAGCCCGCGCGGCGCTACGCTCAGGACGAACGGAAGATGGCACTCACGTCGGCGCCGGCTCGTCGGGCGCTTCATCCTGGAGCGGCAGCTCCACCGCGAACTCCGCCCCGGCGCCCGGGCTGCTCTCGACCGAGATCCGGCCGCCCTGCGCCTCGATGGCCTGGCGCGCCACCCACAACCCGACGCCGAACCCGCCGTAGTGCCGCTCGGACACGGCGCGCTCGAACCGCTCGAAGATGCGGCGCTGGTGCTCGACCGAGATGCCGATCCCGTGATCGCGGACGGTGAGGATCGCGCGCCGTGCCTCGACGCGCACCGCGACCTCGACCGGCTTGCCCTCCCCGAACTTGAGCGCGTTCGAGACGAGCTGGGCGACGACGGACTCGACCAGAGACCTGTCCCAGGATCCGACCAAGGGACCCGGCGCGTGGAACGCGACCTCGCTGCCGGAGCGCTCGATCGCCTCCGCGCTGCGCGCGAGCACCGTCGCGACCAGGCCGCTCAGCTCGACCGGCTCGCGCGAGAGGTGGAGGTGGCCCGACGAGATCCGCCCCACGTCGATGAGGCCGTTGATGAGGACCTTCAGGCGATCCACCTGGCGGAGGATGACGTCGCACTTCGACTGGACCCGCTCCTCGGAGAGGGGCGTGGTGGGGCACGTCACGCCGAGCCGCCGCAGGCTCGCCACCTGGAGCTCGAGCGAGGTCAGCGGCGTCTTGAGCTCGTGCGACGCGATGTCGAGGAACCGATCGCGGGCCTCGAGCGTGGCCTTGAGTTGCCGCTCGCGCTGCGCCGCCTCGCGCGCCCGCTGGAGGGCCCCTTCCGCGCGCTTGCGCTCGGTGATGTCCGTCGAGACGCAGCACACGCCGTACACGACGCCGTTCGCGTCGAGCAGCGGGAACTTGAGCGAGAGGTACGCGCGCGGCTCGGATCCCGCCGGGATGAGCTCCTCCAGCTCGACCGGCGCGCAGGCAGCGAGCACCTGGGCGTCGTCGCGGCGGAGGATCTCCGCCACCGCCCGCGGCAGGATCTCGTCGTCCCGCTTGCCGATCACGTCCTCGCCGCGCAGCGCGAACACCTGCTGGAACTGCCGGTTCGAGTAGAGGTAGCGCCCCTCCGCGTCCTTCAAGTAGATGAGGGCGGTCGTCGCGTCGAGGATGGTGCGCAGCTGCTCGCGCGCGCGGTCGATCTCGGCGTTCTGCTCCGCGAGCACCTCGCTCAGCCCGAGCAGCCGCGCGTTGGCCCGGTACGACCGCAGCGTCATCTCGAAAGGGGAGAGGCTCTCGGCCAGGAACTGCGCCGCCATCGCCAGCTGCGGTGGCTCGCCCGTCGCGGCGAGCGGCAGGCCGCGCAGGGCCTCGTGGTGCGCGAGGGCCAGCTCGAGGATCCCGAGGCCGCCGCTGGCGGCCGCGCGCCCCAGCTCGTACGCGCTCGTGAGCGCGGCCTCGCTGCCGGTCGCGACGTAGGCCCGGAGCGCGCCGTCGTACTCGCGCGCCAGCGTGTCCGGCGCCATCGGCTCATTCGTCCGCGTCATGGGCCCACTTCTTCAGCGTCACCGTGGTCCCTCGACCGACGGCGGAGCGGATCTCGAACTCGTCCACGAGCCGCCGCGCGCTCGGGAGCCCGAGGCCGAGGCCACCGCGCGTCGAGTGCCCGTCCCGCATCGCCGCATCGACGTCCGCGATCCCGGGGTGGGCGTCGCGCGCGACCGCCGTCAGCGCGCGCCGGCCGTGCTCCGTGACGACGTCGAGCTCGATCTCGCCCGCGCCGGCGTGGACGACGATGTTCCAGGCCACCTCCGACACGGCGGTCGTGATCGCGGCGGCGCGCGCGTCGTCGAAGCCTTCCTGCAAGGCGAGCTGACGCGTGCGCGTCCGCGCCACGCTCACGTCCGCCTCCTCCCGGATGGGAAGGCGCATCACCTCGTCACCCCGAGATAGCGCGCCACCACCACCAGCGCGTCGTCCGTCCCCCTGGCGTAGCGGCCGAAGATCGCGTCCGCCACCTCCTGCGGGCTTCCCCCCACGTCGGCGTGAGCCACGAACCCGCTGCGGATGCCGTCCGTGGCCAGGACGAGCGTGTCGCCCGGCGCGACGGGGACGACAGCGGGGCGAAGCGGTGGGAGGTGGTACCCGACGACGCCGCCGCGCGTGGAGATCGCCTCCCGTACGCGCCCCGTCGCCCGGTCGCCGCGCAGGAGGATGCCCTCCACGTTCCCGACTCCTACCCAGGTCATCGAGGAGTCATGCGCCCGGAACGAGGCGAGGGTCATGACGACGCCGCGGGTCGCGCGCAGCGCCTCGTGACAGCGCTCGACGAGCAGGTCGAGAGGATCTCCCGCGCGCGCCGCGAGGACGTAGGTCGCCTCCCGGGACGCCGCCGCCGCCTCCGGACCGTGTCCGAGCCCGTCCACCACGGCCACCAGGGTCCCACCTTCGAACCCCGCAATGACGTGCGCGTCGCCCGATTCGATCTCACCGGCGAGGGCGGCACCCGCCGCGCCCCACTCGACGACCAGGTCTGCCTCTCCTGGCGCGCTCATCGGACCCATTTCTTCATCGTGACGGTGGTGCCCTTCCCGACCGTGGACGAGAGCTCGAACTCGTCCATGAGCCGCTTGGCGCCCGGCAGGCCCATGCCGAGGCTGTTGCCGGTCGAGAATCCGTCTCGCATCGCCAGCGTCGGGTTGGGGATCCCGGGACCCTCGTCACGCGCCACCACCATGACGCCGCGGCGGCCTTGCTCCTCGACCGCGGAGAGCACGACCTCTCCGCGGTGCGCGTAGACGACGATGTTGCGCGCCACCTCCGAGATCGCGGTCGCGATGAGCGTCTGCTCGGTCAGAGAGAGTCCACGCGCGGCCGCCAGCTGGCGCCCTTTCTGGCGCGCCGTGACGATGTCCTCCTCGTCCTCGATGGGGACGCGCGTCTCAGTGAGCGGCATGACCCCCGCTCCCGGCGATGGCACCCACGAGCGCGAGGCCCTCCTCCAGGTCCAGCGCCGTCTCGACGCTCTCGAGCGTCAACCCGAGCTGCACCATGGCGAAGGCGACCTCGGGCTGGATCCCGACCACCACGGTCCGGGCGCCCCGGAGCCGGGCCGTGTAGGCGATGGCGCGAAGGGTGCGCGTCGCGAACGAATCGAGGACGTCCAGCGCCGTCACGTCGATGATCACCACCCGCGCCCTCGCGCGCCCGACCTGGTCCGAGAGCCGGTCGCGGAACTCGATGAGCGCGTGATCCGAGAGCGCCTCCTGCATCGATGCGATGAGGACGTCTCCTTGTTTCAGGATCGGGACGGTCACGACCGGCACCCCTAGTCTCGAGGCGGGCTCCGGCTCGGCTCGAGGCGCTCCACCCGGTAGCCGAGGAGCCGCTCGGCCTCCTCGATGCCCCCCTGGAGGTCGCCCACCGTGTTCAGCTTGTGCAGGTCGAGGCCGAGCCCGACCAGCGCCTGCGCCACGTCCGACGAGAGCCCGGTCACGATCACGGACGCGCCCATGAGCCCGGCGGCGATGACGGTCTGGATGAGGTGGTTCGCGACCTTCGAGTCGATGGTCGCGACCCCGGTGACGTCCATCACGACCACCTTGGCGCGGTTGTCGCGGATGGAGCGGAGCAAGCTGTCCGTGATGAGCCGTGCGCGGTGCGTGTCGATGACGCCGATGATCGGGAGGAGCAGCAGGCGCTCGCGGATCTGCAGCACGGGCGTCGAGAGCTCGCGGATCGCCTCCTGCTGCTTCCGCATGGTGGACTCGCGGGCGAAGATGTACGTGTCGACGGCGAGGCCGATGTCGAGGAACACCAGCTTCATGAGCGAGAGGAAGTTCGCGAACGCCTTGGCGGGGTCGTCCGGGAGCGACTCCTGCATCCGCTTCGCCACGAGGCGGAGGTAGTAGCTGTACATCCCGAGGTACCACTTGGGCTCGAGCCGCACCTGCTCGTGCGCGGCGCCCACCTTGAGGCGGTTCGCGACGTAGCTCTTGCCGTAGTCGCCCTCGGTGAGGCGGACGAAGTAGTCCTTCTGGAGCTCCTTCACCCTCGCCAGCACCTTCGGGTCGC
>Ga0318496_10000172_pt1 | contig 19354 bp, 10 predicted proteins | sample GRESIP109b1f22_FD_203296 | JGI IMG/M metagenome (GOLD analysis project Ga0318496, IMG submission 203296) | Tropical soil microbial communities from Luquillo Experimental Forest, Puerto Rico - GRE.SIPMG.109b1f22 | ecosystem: Environmental > Terrestrial > Soil > Tropical forest > Bulk soil... | reverse complement strand
AGAGCGACGCCGCCGCCTCCGCCAGCCCGGTCTTCGTCGAGAGCTCCGCCTGTCCTCCACCGGTGCTGACGCTGGCCGTGTACGAGACGGTCGTCGTGACCTGGAGCACGCGGTTCGGCACGAGCGAGAGGCTGCCCGCCTGCGTGATGCTGCGCGAGAACCGCCCCTGCTCATTCTGGACGACTCCGGCGCTCGTGTTCGCGCTCGCGGAGATGCCCTCGTAGAGCTCGGCGCGGAGCGTGCCGGAGACGCTGTTGGCGATCGCCGTGCCCTTGGGACGCTGGGTGAGCTGGCCGCTGTAGTTCACCAGCCCGCCGAGCGTCGGCAGCGGATCAACGCCCACCGACACGCTCCAGCGGTTCGAGGCCTCATGCCCGGCGCCGTAATCGGAGTCGGCTCGATCCACTCGCTCGGACGTGCTCCACACCGGGCTCAGCCGCTGCGTCGCGGAGAGGCCATTGAGGATGGACCAGGTCACGCCGCCGGCGCCGTTCGTGTGCGTGACCAGGAGCGAAGTGTCATAGGACAGACCGATCGAGCGGACGAGCGCCAGCCGGGCGCTTCCGTTCAGGCTCCCGCCGAGGTCGAACGAGCGACCGCGTTTGTCGGCCACGGAGGACACATCGTAAAACTGAACCTCCGTGACGGAAATTTCGGCGTACCGGGGGTCGGTGGTGAGCGCCGCCGAGAGCGGGCGCGTGGAGACCTTCAGGTAGCGGGCCGAGATCCTCGCGATCGGGATCTTGAAGCGCGGGGTGAAGAGGTCGAACTCGACCGGCCCCGCTCTCACGACCTCCGTCCAGTTCAGGTTATCGTCGCTCTGGTACACGGTCCACGTGAAGCCCGCGGCGATGCCGGACGGGAGCTGCTGGTCGACCCAGACGTCGATCTCCGACACCGGGGTGACCGTGTTCGCGAACTGCGCTCCGATGTCGCGCACCGCGCGATCGGTCACCACGTCGCCGCTCGTACCGATGTTGATGCCCGCGCTGGCGCTGACGCCTCCGGTGGAGGTGGTCACGCCGTCGATGAGCTTCGTGTTGGGGTCGAGCGCCACGTGATCAGGCGTGTCCGGAAACTTCTCCACCTTCGATAGCCCGCCCGTCGGGAGCTGCGGCGTGAAGATCTGGCCGGTGCTACCAGCGCCGGCGAGCACCTCCGTGTTCCGGGCGCCGACATTGTAGCCGATGTACGCCGTGCCGCGTCCGTCCAGAAACTTGTCCGTCCACGTCGTCGCGAGGGAGTTCTCGAGCGTCCTGGTCTCGAAGTCGTGGAGGTGGTCCTGGGAGTCGCTCGCCCGTACCGCGTAGCGCAGGCTCGAGTCCTTGTTCGGCTCGTACCGCGTGGCGAGCGCGGCCTCGTCGACGGTCACGTTCAACACCTGACGCAGGCTGTCGTAGGAGTCCGTACGACTGAGCCGCAGGTCGAGCGTGGGCAGGTCCGCGGGGTGCCACGCGAGGTTTCCAGTGTAGGACTCGCGGATCGGCCCCGGGGCCGACTGCGTCACGCCTGAGGTCGTGGTCGACGTGTCCTCCCAGCGCCGATCGTAGTCGAGTCCGCCGCCGAGAAGTGGGTCGCCGAACCGGAGCCGGGCGTACCCGCTCCACGCCTTGTCGCTGGAACGCGTCGACAAGTCGTCCGACCTGCTCCAGCCGTCCGTCCAGTAGAGGTTGCCGCCTGCGCTGAAGAGCAGCGCCGGGTAGATGGTCTCGTCGAGATTCAGACGGTACTGCTGAACGAGCGCGTTCGCCTGGCTCTTCGTCGTCCGGCCCGTCTCGTCGGTCGTGGTCGAGTTGCTCGTCGAATAGGACGGGTTCACGGTGGCGCCGATCCCGTCCGCCTGCGCGCGAGACGCAGCGAGCGCGGCCCCGAGGAGCGCGACGAGGCGGAGAAGGCGGCGTCCCGACGTGATCATCCGTTCTCTAGAACCGTTCGCCGGGCACAATCACTTGATAGGGCGCGCGCGCGAGGTCGATGGCGGACACCTGTCGTCGAGTCGTGAGGTCCACGAAGACGACTCGCCCGAGCGTCGGGATCCCGGCGAGAAGCATGTTCTCGGTCGCATCGAGCGCGAGCCAGGCGACCGGCCCGTCGACGTCGATCCGGCCGATGGGCAGCGCCGCCAAGGGATCGAAGATCTGGATGACGCCCTCGTCCGCCCTCCCGACGTAGACGAGGTCCGTGCGAGGGTCCACCCGCACCGTCCCGACGCCGAGGCCGACGTAGATCCGGTTCACCTGCGCATAGTCCGGCACCGAGTAGACGTTCATGTACCCCGAGCCGCGGTGGACGACGAACAGGCGCGTCCCGGCGCGGTTCAGCGCGGCGCGGATCGGTTCGGCGTCGGTCGGGATCCGGCCAGCGACCAGATGCGTCGAGACGTCGAGGACGGTGATCTCGCTCGAGCGCCGGTTCAGCACGTAGGCGCGCCGCCCCTGTTGATCGAGCAGCAGTGCCCAGGGCTCCTGGCCGACCGGAACGCGATCGAGGATCCCCCCGGAGAGCGGATCGACGAAGCTCGCGCTGTCCGATCCGGTGTTGATCGTCAGGAGCGGCCCGGTGCCCGAGACGAGGGCTATCTCGGTCGGCCGATCTCCGCTCGAGAGCGGGATCCGGCGCACCTGGTCCCCCGTCGGGACCATTCCAACCACCTGCCGCGCGTGGCGATCGAACAGCGCGAGGACGGCGAGATCGGGCACCGAGGCGAACCCGTCGAGCTGCGGGACGGTGCTCGCGGGCTGGAGCACCGCCGCGGAGAACGCGCCGCCGAAATCGAACCCGCGCTCGACTGCCTGGCCGGGCCGGAGCGCGACCCTCACCACGCTGCTCCGGCCGCGGGAGACCTGCAGGCGGACGTCGATCCGGATCGGTTCCTTCGAGACGAGGAGATCCGCCGGGCCCTCGTCGGTGAGCAGCGTGGCGCGGCGAAGCTGCACGAGCAGCGCGCCGTAGGTGCCCGGCGGAACGCGGCCCATCGCGAACAGCCGCTGACGCGGCGCGTCTTTCGCCGTGAGCTCCACCAGCTGGAGCTCGAGCGGCTCGTCGACGCCATCGCTCCGCGACGCGGCCACGGCGCCGAACGAGAGCGCGAGGCGCGCGGAGTCGTCGGGCACGGCGTCGAGATAGACGAACAGCTCGCCCTCGTCGGTGAGCGGCGGGAGCGCCGGGAGCGTTCTCGCCCGCGGCGTGCAGGCGATGAGGCAGAGCGCCAAGAAAGCGATTGCGGCGAATTGCCTCATCCGATCCTCCAAAAACGAAGAGGGGGCCGCGTGAGCGGCCCCCTCCTTAACACACAACTCCGTGATGCATTCGGACGATTAGTCCTTCGCGTGGCACTTGTTGCAGTAATCGCGTGCCCACGGGCCGAACAGCGTCGCCGGGCGGCCGTTGTACGCGTTCGTCTGCTGCGTCAGGTTGTACGCGGTGTTGATCTTGTTCTCGGTCACCGTCGAGTCGTAGACGGCCGCGTTCGAGGCGTCAGCCGCCGTCATGAACTCGTTGCCCGTGTAGAACCGGGTCATGCTCTCGAAGCCCGACGCGTGCGCGCGGTGGCAGGAGAGGCAGAGCACGTTCTGCGCGGTCGTCGGGGCGGTCGGGGCCGCCTGGAACGCCTTCAGGTTCGTGTACCCGGCGAGCGTCTGGTCAGAGCCGAACTCGAACGGAGCGAGCGCGCTGTAGCCCGCGCCCGTGCCCGTCATGATGCCCGAGGAGACGTACGCCGCGTAGTTCGCCGCGATCGGAGCGGTGATCTTCGCGCCGTTGCCGGCCGGGTGGACGAGGCCCTTCGTGCCCGACGTGTACGCGTCCATGTGCATCGCGGTGTGGCAGTTCGAGCACCACTCGGACATGCCCGAGCCGTAAGCGACCTGGTCGAACGAGCCCTGGATCGTCGTGTTCACGCCGTTGTAGCTCGACGGCGCGACGGCGGCCGGCGACGGGTTCACGAACGCGTAGGAGCCGGCGAGCGACTTCGGCTGGTAGCCGACGCCCGCGAGGAGGCGGTAGACGCCGACGGCGGAGACGCTGGCGATCGGGGCCGCGCTGCTCGTGTACGAGCCGGAGGCGAAGATCGGGAGGCCCGTCGAGGCGATCGAGCCGTCCGCGAAGCGGCGGTAACGGCCGTGCGGGTCATGGCAGGAGGAGCAGGCGAGGTTCGAGGCGGGGTAGCTGCCGCCCGGGGCCTTCGTCTGGATCTTGTCCGCCGTGTAGCCGTAGTCGGCCGCGATGATGTTGTGGCCGTGGCGGTCGCCGTCCCACGTCGTGAGCGTCTTGCGGATCGAGCCCGTCATCGTCTTCTTCAGCCAGGCGAAGTCGCCGCCCGGGGTCATCTCGACGGGCGTCGTCGAGTCGAGCGCGGCCACGCCGGCCGTCGAGATGTGGTACCCGCTCGGCGCCGTGTCCGGCTGGTTGTGGCAGTTGAGGCAGGCGCCCGACTGATCCGAGGCCTTCAGGAGGAACGGGCCGCTGGCGTACTGCGCCATGCCGGTGACGTTCGCCGAACCCTCGAACGAGTTGTGCATCGAGTGACAGCCCTCGCACTCGGCGACGCCGCCGGAGTGGAACGCGAAGGCGTTGCCGTACGCGAATGCGATCGCGGCGGCGACTGCGAGCTTCGTGAGCTTCATTTGGAACTTCTCCCCTTCTGGTAGTGAACTGCCTACTGCGCCCCTGCTGCTCTGCTTCCGAACTGCGACTGCTGCTAGCTGCGACTCGACTTCTGGTAGCTACTGCTTCGACTTCTGCTAGCTGCGACTGCTCCCCCCGCTCGCCCCTACTCCTTGGGGATCCCGACCTTGAAAACGCTCACGCCGCGACGCGCATGATTCACGACGAAGAGCTTGCCGTCGCCGGCCGCCACCTCGTCCGGCGCCGACAGGCCGCTCGCGGCGCGCGTCCGGTACCCGAACTCCCTCAGGAAGATGAAGTTCTGGTCGAAGACGATGACCGCCGACTTGAGGATGTCGCTGACGTAGATGAGTCCGTCGTCGTCGCGGGCGATCCCGGCCACGACGTTGAACTTGCCGGGCGCGCTCCCCTTGATGCCGAAGGGCGTGATCCCGCCGTCCAGCCCCATCACGTAGGCCTGGAACATCGGCTGGATGGTGAAGAGCATGTTGCCGGCCTTGTCCACGTTGAAGCCGCGCAGGCCGAGCGTCTCGCGCTTGCTCCCGACTTCGAGCTTCTCCGCGACGTCGAACCCGGTGATGAACCGGCCGGTCACGTCGAGGACGACGATCCGCATTGCGCCGAGATCCGCGAGGTAGATCCGGCCGTCGCGGTACCGCATGGCGCCGCCGCGCGCGGCGCCCTCGAACTCGGGCGGCACGTCGCGGATCGTGAGCTGCTCGATGAACTCGCCGCGGAACGTGCACCGGACGAGCGCCCGATCGCCGTTCCGGTAGGCAATGACGATGAGGTCGCCGCCCTCGAGCGGGGCGACGGCGGAGATCGGGCCGACCTCGGGATCGTCGCCGAACGAGAAGATCTCCATCCCGCTCTCGTTGAAGACGCGGACGAGGCCCTCGCCGATCGCGAACAGCTCCTTGTGGACGGGATCCCAGCTCAACGACACGTCGTTGAACGGGATGACGCCGAAGCTGGTCGAGAGGCTGTACACGTACTCCGCCTTGAACGGCCCCGAGGGCTGCGCCCCGCTCGCCGCGGCGAGAAACATGCTCAGACCTGCGGTGAGGAGCGTGCCAGTCATGCCCAGTGCCCGGATACTCAGCAAGACTGATGCCTGACGGCCCGTCGTCCGACCTGCGGCAAAACGGCCTAAAAACGTTCGCCGAGGCTGTCGCAACCTGCGCGCAGTCGCGCAGTCGAGCTGGGGGATTGGGTGATTCCACCCAACATCGGGGGCTCGGCCGCTCGGTACACGATGGCGGGCGTCGCCCAGCACCTCGCAAGCCCGTCGGTGAACTCCGGTGCCGGAAAAGATTGCGCGATCGAAACAACGTGCCCGCGCGTTCAGATGACGGACTCTGCGTGCGCTCGTGTGCGCGCGGCGCCACGAGCAGCGCGCAGGAACAAAAGGAGCGGGCTGCGTGGTAGGTTGGAGATATCGATGAGATGGGGTCGGCTCACGATCGCCGTCGCCCTCGCGCTCGGCGGGAGAGGCGCCCTGGCCTTCCACGAGGGTGGCGTCGCGGCGTGCGAGGGCTGCCACTCGATGCACGGCGACCCCGACGCGAGCAAGAGCGGCCCCAACCTCCTCGTCGCCTCCGACCCGAGCTCCACGTGCCTCCAGTGCCATGCGACCACCGGCCCGGGCACGTATCAGGTCTACACCTCGAACGTGATGTCGGGGATCGTGCCCCAGCAGTACACGCCGGGCGGCGACTTCGCCTGGCTGCAGCGGACGTTCCTGTGGCCAAACGCGAAGGGCACGACCGAGACGAGCCCCGGTGAGCGCCACGGCCACAGCATCGTCGCGCAGGACTACGGGCTCGCCGCAGACTCGGTGAACCTGACCTCTCCGGGGGGAAGCTATCCTTCCGACCGGCTCACCTGCATCAGCTGCCACGATCCTCACGGACGTTACCGACAGCTCTCTGACGGCTCGATCACGAGCTCCGGGACCCCGACGTTCGCCTCGGGCTCCTACGGCGGCATGGATCTCAAGACGCCGTTTCCGGGCTTCTCCGTGGGGACCTACCGGCTCCTCGGCGGCGTCGGCTACCTGCCCAAGTCCGCCGGCGCCGTCCAGCCCTTCTTTTCGCCGCCGCCCGTGGCGCTCGCGCCGTGGTCGTACAACCGCAGCGAGCGGGTCACGGAGACGCGCGTCGCGTACGGCACGGGGATGTCCGAGTGGTGCCAGAACTGCCACGCGAACATCCACGCGACCTCGGACCCTTCGCAGACGTTCAAGCACCCGGTGGGCGCATCCGCGCGGCTCGCCACGGGCGGCGAGTTCTCCATCTACAACAACTACATCCGGACCGGCGTTCTCACGGGCGCCCAGGCGACCTCGTACACGTCCCTCGTGCCGTACGAGGAGGGACTCGCGAACCGGACGGTGCTCGCTCAGCACGCGGTGTCGGACGGGACGCAGACGAGCGGCCCGACCACCGGCGGCGAGAACGTCATGTGCCTCTCGTGCCACCGCGCGCACGCGACCGGCTGGGACCACGCGCTCCGGTGGAACATGCCGCAGTCGGGCACCATCACCTTCGGAAGCTCCTGGCCGGGCGTCGATGCCATCGGGGACGCGCGCCTGCCCGCGAACGCGCAGGGACGGCTCCAGGCCGAGACGCGGGCGGCGATGTACGACCGCGATCCGTCCATCTACTCGGCGTACCAGAAGACGCTCTGCAACAAGTGCCACGCGCAGGACTGACGGCCTCCACCCGCCCGCATGCCCGCGCGGAGCGCCTCGTGGCGCTCGCGGTGGCCGCCGCGTCGGCCCTGCTCTACCTCCCCTCGCTCCAGAACGGGTTCGTCTGGGACGACCGCGCCCAGGTCCTCGCGAACCGCTGGCTGACCGGCTGGCGCCACCTCGGCGAGATCTTCGGGAGCGGCGTCTGGGACTTCGAGTCGGTCGGGCTCACGAACTACTACCGGCCGCTGATGCACGTCGGCTACCTCGCGGTGTACTCGGTGTTCGGCCCCGCGGCCTGGGCATTTCACCTGCTCCAGGTGCTGCTGAACGGCGCGTGCGCGGCGCTCGTGGTCCTTCTCGCCGCCGCCCTCCTCGGCGATCGGACCCCGGCAGACGCCCCCCTCCCCGCCCGCGTCGCCGGGCCGCTCGCGGCGGGAGTGGTCTTCGCCTTCCACCCGGTCCACTCGGAGGCGGTGCTGTGGGTGGCCGCGCTGTCCGAGCTCGGGGCCACGGCCTGCGCGCTCGGGGCGGCGCTCCTGTACTTGCGAGCCCTCCGCGGCGGCGACGACCTCCGGCCGTACGTGGCCGCCGCCGCGCTGTTCCTGGCGGGCGCGCTCTTCAAGGAGACCGCCGCGGTCGCGGCGCCGTTCCTCCTCCTGTGCGACCTCGCGCTCGCCCCCCGCGACCCGCTCCGCGCCCGGATCCGGCGCCTCGCGCCGTTCTTCGTCGCCGGGCTCGCGTACCTCGCGCTTCGGCACGCCGCGCTCGGCGAGTGGGTCCCGGTCGCGCGGGCGCACGGCCAGGCCTCGGCCGGCTGGGCCGCGCTGCCGGTGACCTTCGGCCGCTACCTCGCCGCGCTCGCCTGGCCGTTCCCGCTCGACGCGTACTGGGAGAGCGCCTCGTCGGGCGCACGGACCGCGGCGGGCCTCGCCGCCCTCCTCGCCTCGGCCGGCTTCCTCGCGGCCCTCGCGGCGACCTGGTGGCGCGACCGGGCCATCGCGCTGGGGCTCGCGCTCTGCCTGCTCGCCCTCCTCCCGGCGTTCTTCACCTCGGCCATCAGCGGCGCGCGACTCGCGGAGCGCTACCTCTACCTGCCGTCCGCGGGCGCGGCGATCGCCGTGGCCGCGGTCGCCGGGCGGCTCGCGGCCGGGAGCCCCCGCCTCGTCGCTGCCGGACTCGGCCTGCTCGCCGCCGTCGCGAGCGTCGCGATCTCGCTGCGCATCCCGGTCTGGCGCGACGAGCGCGCGCTCTGGTCGGACACGGTCGCGAAGTCGCCGGGCGCGGCCGAGCCCCGCTACAACCTCGGCATCGCCCAGCTCGACGAGGGCGATCTCGCCGGCGCCGCGGAGCAGCTCGACGCCGCCCTGCGGCTCCGCCCCGAGCCCGTCCTCGCGGCGGCGGCCCTGAACGACCTCGGCCGGATCGCCGAGCGCGCGGGGCGGTCCGATGTGGCTCTCGAGTACTTCCGGCGCGCCGTCGGGGCGTTCCCGGACAGCGCGGCGGCTCGCGCGAACCTCGGCGGCGCGCTCGCGGAGCGGGGCAGGCTCGAGGAGGCGCTTCCACACCTCGCCACCGCCGCCCGCCTCCGGCCCCAGGAGCCGGCGACCCGGCTCAACCTCGCGCTCGTGCTGCTCGACCTCGGACGGCGCACCGACGCGCTCGCGGAGCTCGCGGAGGCTGCGCGCCTCGCCCCCGGCGACGCGGAGATCCAGGCGCGGCTTCTCGCCGAGCGGTCGCGCCCGAGCGCGGCGGGAGGTGTCGGGCCGTGACGCGCCTCCAGAAGCTGCTCGCGGTCGCGCTCGCGGTGAAGGTGGCCGTCGTCGTCCTGATCGTCGCCGGCCACTTCCTGTTCCCGTTCCACGAGGGCGCCTACTGGTCGAACTTCGTGTACCCGTTCGACGAGGACCCGGGGCTCCGGTCGGCGTTCAAGACCTGGGACGGCAACCACTACCTGTTCCTCGCCGATAACGGCTACCAGCCCTCGCACATCAGCAACGCCTACTACCCGCTCCTCCCGCTCGCGATGCGGCTCCTCCGGCCGCTCGCGCTCGGCGACGGGCTCGTCGCGGGGCTCCTCGTATCGATCGCCTGCTGCCTCGGCGCGGTCGCGTTCCTGTACCTCCTCGTGAAGGACACGCACGGCGAGGACGTGGCGTGGCGCGCTGGCCTGTGCTTCCTGGCGTTCCCGACCAGCTTCTACACGGGGCTCGTCTACACCGAGTCGCTGTTCCTGCTGCTCGCGATCGGGCTCTTCTGGTTCCTGCGTCGCGGATGGACGCTCCCGGCGCTGCTGTTCGCGTTCGCGCTGCCGCTGACGCGCCCGACGGGGCTCCTCGTCGCGCTCCCCGCGGTCGTCGCGACGTTCCTGCAGGAGCCGGGCTGGCGGCCGACCGCGCGCAAGATCCTCGTCCCGGTCGCCTTCGCGCTGGGCTTCGCCACGTACCTCGCGATCATGGCGCTCTCCACGGGCGACCCCTTCGCCGGCTTCGAGGCCCAGCGCGTCTTCCTCGCCAGCAACTCGATCGGGAACCTGCTCCACCCGGTCGACTGGTTCGTCTCGAACTACGTCACGGTGCAGCTCACGCTGAACGGGTTCACCACGAGCATCCTGAACCGTGCGTGCTTCGCCCTGTTCATCGTGGCGGCCGCGCTGTGCGCCCGATCGCTCGACCGCTCGCTCCTCGTCTACACGCTGGTCGTCGGCGTGGTGCCGGCGATGAGCGGCAACATGACCTCCTACATCAGGTATGTTGCCGTCGTGTTCCCGCTGTTCATCTGCCTCGCCGCGCGGCTCGAGCGCCGCGTCGCCCTGTGGCTCGTGCCGAGCTTCGCCCTCCAGGCGGTCGCGGTGCTGGTCCACGCCTCGAACCGATGGATCGCGTGACCGGAGAGCGGCGCCGGCCGGCGCTCGAGCGTCGCGACCCGCCGCGGCTCGTGAGCCTCGTCTTCCCGGTGTTCGACGAGGAGGAAGCGCTCCCTCACCTCCGGGCGGCGCTCGAGGAGTTCCTGCCCACCCTGGGCGTCCCGTGCGAGATCGTCCTCGTCGACGACGGCTCGCGGGACGGCTCGTACGACCTCATCGCGCGCTGGGCGGCGGAGGATCCGCGCGTCCGCGGGGTGAGCTTCAGCCGGAACTTCGGCCACCAGGCCGCGCTCTCGGCGGGGCTCGCCCTCGCTCGCGGCGACGCGACGGTCCTCCTCGACGCCGACCTCCAGGATCCGCTCTCGGTCATCCCCGCGATGCTGGAGCGCTACCGGGAAGGCTACGACGTCGTCTACGGGCAGCGGACCACGCGCGCCGGTGAGACGCGCTTCAAGCGGGCCACCGCCTGGCTCTTCTACCGTTTGATGCGGCGCCTCGTGCACCGCGCGCTCCCCGAGGACGCGGGCGACTTCCGGCTCATCTCGCGGCGCTGCGTGGACGCGGTGCTGCGCATGAACGAGGTGCACCGGTTCCTGCGTGGCATGTTCGCGTGGGTGGGCTTCCGGCAGGTCGCCGTCCCGTACGCGCGCGCGCCGCGACTGCACGGCGAGACCAAGTACCCCTTCTGGAAGATGGCCCGCCTGGCCTGGAACGCGGCGCTCTCGTTCTCGACCTTCCCGATCAAGCTCATCACCGCGCTCGGCTTCCTCACCGCGGCGGGGGCGCTGGTCTACGGCGGCTTCGCGGTCGTCGACAAGTACTTCTTCCACGCGACCGTGCCCGGCTGGACCGGCCTCGTGGTCATCGTGGGCCTCACCGGCGCCGCGATCCTCGTGAGCCTCGGGGTCATCGGCGAGTACGTGGGGCGCATCTTCGAGGAGGTCAAGCAGCGGCCCCTGTTCGTCGTTCGCGAGACCACGTTCGACGACCGCGAGCTCGGCGCCGCGCCGCCGCTTCGAGAGGCGGAGCGGGTCGACCGGACGATCGGCCGATGAGCGCGCCCGACGTCTCCCTCGTCATCCCCGCCTACCGGGAGCGAGACCGACTCCCGGCGCTGATCGCTCGTCTGACGGAGCTCGCGCTCGTCGCCCCCCGGCCCGTGATCGAGGTCGTCGTCGTGGACGACGGCAGCCCGGCGGCGCACGTCGACGCCGAGCGAGCCTCGGCCGGGGAGGCGGCGCGGCAGCTCGCGGCCGCGGGCGCGCCGCACGCCGTCCGCTTCATCGCGCTCGACCGGAACCGCGGCAAGGGCGCCGCGATCCGCGCGGGCTGGTCGGAGGCGGATCCGCGGGCGTCGTGGCTCGGCTTCGTAGACGCCGACGGCGCCGTGGGCGCGGCGGAGGCCCTGCGGCTCGCGGCGATCGCGGCGGGCGATCCGCCGGCGGACGTGGTCGCCGCGACGCGGATCCGGATGGCCGGGCGCCGCATCGAGCGGAGCCTCGTGCGCCACCTGCAGGGGCGCGTCTTCGCGACCTTCGTCGAGGAGCTGTTCCACCTCGGGTTCTACGACACGCAGTGCGGCGCCAAGCTGTTTCGCGCGAACCGGCTCCGGCCGATCCTTCCCCGCCTCCGCGAGGACCGGTGGCTGCTCGACGTCGAGGTGCTCGCGCTCCTCTCCCGCGAGGGCTCCGTCTTCGTCGAGGAGCCGATCGACTGGTGCGATCCGGGCGGATCCAAGGTCATCCCGGGGCTCGATCCGCTGAAGATGGCGTTCGGCCTGTGGCGGATGCGACGACGGCTCGATCGCGAGGCCGCGGCGCGGGTCGCGCAGGCGTCCCGCCCGGCGTGAAGCTGGGCCGCGCTCAGCCGCGTTCGGGATTGGCCGCCGCCTCGCCGGACCCGGCTGCGCGACGCCCCCGACCGCGACGGAGGCCGAACGCGCCCAGCGCAGCCATCCCGAGCAGCCCCGCCGCCGCGAGCACGAAGCCGAGCCTCGCCTCCGGCGGCTCGTAGCTCATCTCGAGGACGTGCCGCCCGGGCGGAAACGGCACGCCGCGGACCAGGTAGTCGGTCCGGTAGATCGGGGCGGGGCGACCGTCGATCTCCGCGCGCCACCCTGGCGCGTAGCTGTCGCACACCACGAGGAAGGCCGGGCCGGTCGCTTCCGCGTCGATCCTGATCCGCTCGGGCTCGCGCACCGCCGACAGCACGGCGCCTGGCGCGGTTCCTTCCGGCGGCGGTCCCTCGACGACGGCCGTCCCCATCCCGGCGAGCTCGTAGCCCGCGAGCGCCTCCAGCGCTTGCTGCTCGTCCGCGACCGGCACGGCGCGCGACACGAAGCGGGCCCAGGCGCGGTGCGGGACGCTCCACACCGAGAAGCGCCACGGCTCCGACGAGAGCGAGAGCGCGCCGCCGTCGACCGCAGCGCGCGCGACCGCGGCGGAGGGCTCGTCCGCGGGAGCCTTCAGCACCACGTGCGTGAGCCCGAACCGGCGCAGCGCCGTCCAGACATCGGGCCCCATCCTCTCGACGAACCGGATCACGCGGCGCGGGGTGAGCCCGGTGTACACGTCCACCTGGTCGATCCGGGAGCCGATGGTGAACGGGGCGACGCCCATCCGCGAGCGGGCCGCGACGTCGGCGTCGGCCGGGTCGAGGCCGAGGGGGTTCGGATAGGGCGGATCCGCGAGCGGCGTCGCGACGCGCGTCACCGGTCCCTCCGCTCGGATCGTCGCGAGCGGCGCCGCATCCTCCACGCCGCGAACGCCGGAATGGAGCGCGAACCCCGCGCTCGCGTAGCCGGCCGCGACCACCACTGCCGCCGCGAGCGCCGGGGCCGGCGCGCGCAGGCGTGCGGATCGCCGGGCGGCCGCCGCGAGCACGGCGATCGCGCCGAGCCCCGCGGCCGCGTGGAGCAGCCCGGCGGCGAGCGCCGCGCGGGCGAGCGCGACGGTCGCTGGGGGAGCGCCCGGCGCCGGGGGCTCGAGCCAGCGCAGCAGCAGGGCGGCCACCGCGCAGGTCAGCGCCACCGCGGCAGCCTTCCGCGCGAGCCCCTCGTCCAGCTCGCGCGCGAGCCGCTCGACGCCGAGCCCGGCCAGGACCGCGAGCAACAGGGTGAGCGGGCCGACGAGCTTCTCGGCGTAGCGGAACGATCCCCACACCGGCGCGGAGGACAGGAGCTGCGCGGCGCCGGCGTGGTAGCCGAAGGCGAGCCAAAGGGCGATCGCGGCGAGGACGGCGAGCGTCCGGCCCGTCCGTCCGGTCCGGACGCCGAGCGCGGCGAGGCAGAGCAGCGGCGCTCCGACGAACACGCTCGGCACGAAGGGCCGCAGGAGGCGGGACTGCGTCGCACCGCCGAGCCAGAGATAGACCGGCGCGCGGAGATCGCCCGCGCTCCCGAAGAGCCCGGGCGCGACGAGCTCGGGGAGCCGCCACGGCGAGAGCGCCCACTGGACCCGATCGCCGGCGGAGAGCCCCGCCGCCCGCTCCGTCTCGTGAAGGAAGCCCCACGCCGGCGCGAGCTGCGCGGCGCCGATGCAGGTCCCGAGGCCGACCGCCGCCAGCGCGGGGCCGAGGCCGCGCGCGCCGCGCCGCTCGGCCGTGAGCACCAGCCCGCCGACGACCGCGACGATCGTCCACTGCGGCTCGCCGCTGAGGTGCATGGCCCCCACCGCGAGGCTCGCGAGGGCGACGCGCGCAGCGCCGCCGCCCGCCGCGGCGACCAGCGCCGCGACGACCCACGGCGCGGTGGCGGCGGCCGTCTGGTACGTGAGCACGGCGCTCATCCCGAGCACGTACCCAGAGAGCGCGTAGCCGCAGCCGGCCACCGCGGCCCCGGCGCGCGATGCGCCGAGCGTCCGCGCCAGCGCGCCGGCGCCGAGCCCGGCGAGCACGACGTTCGCCACGAGCAGCGCGTCCATGCCCCCGCCCGGCGCGAGCAGCGCGGTGAGCCACGAGACCGGGTGGAGCGCGCCGTGGATGAGCTGCGCGTGGAGCGGGATCCCCATCGCCTCGAAGGGATTCCAGAGCGGCGCGCGGAAGGCGCGGAGGGCGGCGACGACGAGCGGGCGGACCGGCGCGAACAGGGCGGCCGTGTCCCCCCACGCCAGGGTCCCGCCGCGCGCGAGCACGACCGCGAGCGGCAGCGCCGCCGCGAGCGCGACGGGCGCCGCCCAGGCGAGCTCCCGGCGCGCACCGGACGCGAACCGTCCGGTGCCGCGCTCGGGTTCGGGCGTCACACCCTCAGTGGTCGCGACCGCTGGCGCGGCCGTTCGAGGGTCATCCGCAGGTGCCGGCACGGCACACCATACCATTGCCGCACGAGGTCCCGTCGGCGACGTTCGACCCCGAGTCCACGCAGCTCGCAGCGCCCGTCGTAGGATCGCAGGTCGTCGAGCCCACGTGGCACGGGTTCGTCGGCTGGCAGGCGGCGCCGGCGCTGCACGCGCAGGTCCCCGCGGTGCAGGTCTGGCCGTTGCCGCAGGAGGTCCCGTCGGGCACCGCCTGGCTCGTCGCCGTGCAGCTCGCCGCGCCCGTCGTCGGGTCGCAGGTCGTGGCCCCCACGTGGCAAGGATCGCCGGTCGGCGTGCAGGCGACCGCCGCGTTGCAGGTGCACGCACCGACGGTGCACGTCGTCCCGTTTCCGCAGGACGTGCCGTCGGGCACCGCCGTGGTCGTCGCGACGCAGACGTTCGTCCCCGTGTCGCACGTGGAAGAGCCGACGTGGCACGGATCGGCGGGCGGCCTGCAGGTGATGCCCGCGTTGCAGAGGCTGCACGCGCCGTTGTCGCAGACGTCGTTCGGGCCGCAGGGCGTGCCGTTCGCGACCGACGCGCCGGTGTCGTTGCAGGCCGGCCCGGCGGAGCAGGTCTGCGACCCCACGTGGCAGAGGTTCGGCGGCGTGCACGATGCGCCCACGGTGCAGGCGCTGCACACGCCGGCGCTGCAGACCTCGTTCGGGCCGCAGGTGGTCCCGTCGGGCACGTTCCCGTTGTCGGTGCAGACGGGCGATCCCGTCGTGCAGACGTAGGCGGCCGTGTGACACGCGTCCGCCGAGGCGCAGGCCGCGCCCGCGTCGCAGGCGCACACGCCGGCGTTGCACGCGAGCCCGGTGCCGCAGACCGTGCCGTTCGCGACCGGCGTGCCGGTGTCCTTGCACGTCTGCGTCCCGGCGCTGCAGTCCGTGACGCCCACGTCGCAGGCGTTCGCCGGCGTGCAGGCGAGCCCGGCCGTGCAGGCGTTGCACACGCCGCCGTTGCAGACCTCGTTCGTGCCGCAGGACGCCCCGTTCGCGACCGGCGTGCCGGTGTCCTTGCACGTCTGCGTGCCCGTGCTGCAGTCGGTGACGCCCACGTCGCAGGCGTTCGCCGGCGTGCAGGCGAGGCCGGCCGTGCAGGCGCTGCAGGCCCCGCCGTTGCAGACCATGTTCGTGCCGCAGGTCGTCCCGTTCGCGACCGGCGTGCCGGTGTCCTTGCACGTCTGCGTACCCGTGCTGCAGTCGGTGACGCCCACGTCGCAGGCGTTCGCCGGCGTGCAGGCGAGCCCCGCCGTGCAGGCGTTGCAGAGGCCGCCGTTGCAGACCAGGTTCGCGCCGCAGGTCGTGCCGTTCGCCTTCACCGATGCGTCGACGCACGCCGAGGCGCCGGTCGCGCAGCTCGTCACGCCGTTGTGGCAGAGCGGATCGGGGTTGGTCGTGCAGGCGGCGCCGGCGGTGCAGGCGACGCAGGCGCCGTTGTCGCAGACCAGGTTCGAGCCGCACGCCGTCCCGTTCGAGAGCGCGGCACCGTTCACGCAAGTCGAGGTTCCAGTCGAGCAGTTCGTCACGCCGACGTGGCAGATCGCGTCCGGCTGACCGGTGCACGCCACGTTCGCGGTGCAGGACACGCACGCGCCGGTGTTGCAGACCTGGTTGGTGCCGCAGGTGGTCCCGTTCGCCTTCGCCGCGCCGTCCACGCAGGCCGAGGTGCCGGTCGCGCAACTCGTGGCGCCGTCGTGGCAGAGCGTGTCCGGGTTCGTGGTGCAGGCGACGCCGGCGGTGCAGGAAGCGCACGCGCCAGCGTTGCAGACCAGGTTCGTGCCGCAGCTCGTGCCGTTCGGGAGCGGCGCCGCGTTTTGGCAGAGCGGCTGGCCCGTCGTGCAGTCGGTCGCGCCGAGGTGGCAGGCCGGATCGGGGTTCGTCGTGCACGTCGCGGCGGCCGTGCAGGCGTTGCACGTACCGTTGTAGCAGACCTCGTTCGTGCCGCAGGTCTGGCCGTTCGCGACGTTGCTCCCGGTGTCGGTGCAGACCGGCTGCCCGGTGTCGCAGGCGATGACCGCGGTGTGGCACGGGTTCGGCCCCGTGCACGCGACGCCCGGAACGCAGGGGACGAAGTCCCACGTGGCCGTGATCGAGCCGTTCGCCCCGCAGTCGATGGTGTACTTCCCGGTGAGGTGGTCGGTCCCGAGCAACGGCGTGCCGACGTAGCCGCGCGCGCACCCGACGAGGTTCAGGCCGAGGGTGTCGAAGGTCGCCGCCATGAACTCCGGCTGCGCGACGCCGACCGGGTCGGTGCAGGCCAGGCTCCACTGATCGTTGATGGCCCAGCGGAACTGGGCCGCCGGGCTGTTCCACACCTCGGCCACGGTCGGCTGGAGCGTCGAGGTCGGCTGGTCCGGCCCGCAGGTGAGCCCGCCGTACGGGAAGCTCGCCGGTACCTGCATCGATCCGGTCAGGATGTACAGGGTCTTCGTCGAGTTGCTGCCCTGGTAGAAGAGCGTGGCCGTGCCGGACCCGGAGAACGGCACGCCAACCGTCTGCTGGAGGGTGAACGTACCGTACATCCCGGGCGTGCCGGCCGTCCACACGACGCCCCAGTCGCTGAAGTGGCTCGTGCTCACGGTCAGCGTATTCGCCTTGGCGTCGCGGGCAACGCCCTTCATCCGAAACCAGAAGCCGCTCGCGTCCTGGTAAGCGATGCCGAGGTCGTCGAGGCTGGTGCCCTGCTCGTAGAACGCGGGCCCCTTGAGCGTGATGGTCACCGGCGAGGCGAGCGCCCCCTCGGGGCGGAGGCGGTAGGCGCTGCCCACACCTCCGAGCGCAGAGTGGGTGATCGGCTGGATGGAGAAGTCGGTCGACTTGGTGACCGCGCCCGCCGGCACCTTGATCTTGAGTCTGCCGTCGCCCGAGGCGATCTCGCCGCCCGATGGGCCGATCGTCGTCACCTCGGCCCCGCCGGTGGGAACGCCGGCGTGCGTGAGGATGGGCGGCGCGTCGGCCTCGGCCACCGCTGCCGCAGGCGCCTTCGGCTCGTTCGACCCACAGCCGACGGCGGTCGCGAGGACGAGGGCCGCGGCCAGTAGGGCGATGCGCCGTGGGCTGGCGGTGTTCAAGCGATGAGAGCCCGCGCACCCCGCCTCCGGGGGTGCGACATGGCCTGTCCTCCGGGACGGGTTCGATGTCCGGAGGTTGAACAGAGGGAGAGAGGGGCCGCATTTCGCGACCCCCTCATCGTCCCATTCTCATCGCCCCCCGGCGATGCGGTCGTCCGGTTCCGGACGAAGGACGGGAGGACTAGAGCCCTGTCAGGACCGTGCTCCCGGTCACGCCGCTGGCGGCGGCGGAGATCGTGGACGTACCGGGCCCGACCTCGCTGGCGAGGCCCGCCGCGTCGATCGTCGCCACCAGCGGGTCCGATGATGTCCAGGCCACCGAGGTCGTGAGGTCCTGCGTCGAGGCGTCGGAGAAGGTGCCCGTCGCCGTGAACGGCTGCGTGGCACCCCTCGCCACGGTCGGATTGGCGGGGGTGACCGCGATCGAGGCCAGCACCGGCGGCGCAACCGTGAGCGTCGTGCTCCCGCTCACGGTCCCGGAGTTGGCGGTGATGGTGGTCGTGCCGACCGCCACCGCTGTGGCGAGGCCGCCCGCCGCGATGGTCGCCGCGGCCGGCGTCGACGACGTCCAAGTCACCGAGGCCGTGATGTCCTGTGTCGAGTTGTCGGCGTACGTGGCGGTCGCCGTGAACTGCTGCGTGCGACCGGCCGGCACGCTGGGAGTGGCAGGTGTCACCGCGATCGAGACCAGCGCCGGCACGGTCAGCGTCGTGCTCCCGGTCACGCCGCCGGAGTTCGCGGAGATCGTGGTGGTGCCGGCCGCCACGGTCGTGGCGAGGCCGCCCGCGGCGATGGTCGCCGCCGCCGTGCTCGACGACGTCCAGGTGACCGTCGCCGTCAGGTTCTGCGTCGAGCCGTCCGAATATGTGCCCGTTGCGGTGAACTGCTGGGTGAGGCCCGGCCGCACGCTGGGATTGGCCGGTGTCACCGCGATGGAGTCCAGCAGCGGCGACAGCACCGTGAGTCCGGTGTTCCCCGTCACGCCGCCGGACGTCGCGGAGATGGTGGTCGTCCCGAGCGCCACGGTGGTGGCGAGGCCGCCCGCCGCGATGGTCGCCGTCGCCGGGGTAGACGACGTCCAGGTCGCCGAGGCCGTCAGGTCCAGCGTCGAGCCGTCGGTGTACGTGCCGACGGCCGTGAACTGCTGCGGGAGCCCCGCCGCGACGACCGGGTTCGCCGGAGTCACCGCGATCGAGACCACCGCTGCCGGCAACACCGTGAGCGTGGTGCTCCCGGTGATGGTGCCGGAGGTGGCGGAGATGGTGGGCGTGCCGGCTGCGTGGGTGGTCGCGAGGCCGCCCGTGGCGATCGTCGCCGCGGCCACGTTGTTGGACGCCCAGGTCGCCGTCGCGGTGAGGTTCTGCGTCGAGCCGTCGGTGTACGTGCCCGTCGCCGTGAACGCCTCCGTGAGCCCGGCCGCCACACTGGGGTTCGCCGGCGTCACCGCGATGGACGTCAGCGCTGCCGCCGCCACCGTGAGCGTCGTGCTCCCGACCACGCTCCCGGAGGTCGCCGAGATGGTGCTGGTGCCGGTGGCCAGGGTCGTCGCGACGCCGGCCGTGCTGATGGTCGCCACCGTGGCAGTCGAGGACGCCCACGCCACCGTCGACGTGAGATTCTGCGTCGAGCCGTCGGTGTACGTGCCCGTCGCCGTGAACGGCTCCGTGAGGCCCTTCGCCACGCTGGGGTTCGCCGGCGTCACGGCGATGGACGTCAGCGCTGCCGCCGCCACCGTGAGCGTCGTGCTCCCGACCACGCTCCCGGAGGTCGCCGAGATGGTGCTGGTGCCGGTGGCCAGGGTC
>Ga0318496_10000170_pt1 | contig 19523 bp, 14 predicted proteins | sample GRESIP109b1f22_FD_203296 | JGI IMG/M metagenome (GOLD analysis project Ga0318496, IMG submission 203296) | Tropical soil microbial communities from Luquillo Experimental Forest, Puerto Rico - GRE.SIPMG.109b1f22 | ecosystem: Environmental > Terrestrial > Soil > Tropical forest > Bulk soil... | reverse complement strand
CGGTCCGGGTCCTCCCCCTCTGCGCCACCGGCGCGGACTCTACGGGCTGGCGTGAGGAGCGGCAAGGACGCGGCGCGCGCGCTCCTTTTCAGGCCGAAGCGCCACGGATATAAGCTGCGCCGCCCCTCATGGAACCCGTCCGATCCGCCCCCGTCCGCGCCGTGGCCCTCGCCCCGGACTGCTGTTCCCTCTGCGGCGGAGAGCGGCTCTCCCTCCGGTTCCCTGCGCGCGGTGGAGCGCCGGCGGACGCCCGCGCCTACGCCTGCACGAGCTTCGACCACCGCGCCCATGGCCCCATCTGGGAGTGCGCCTCCTGCGGCCTCTTGTTCCAGTGGCCCATCCCCCCAGAGCAGGTGCTGGTCACGTCGTACGCCGCGGTGGAGGACCCGCTCTACCTCGCCGAGAAGGAGAACCGGTACCTCACGTTCCGTCAGGCGGTGCGGCTCCTCGGCCCTCCGCTCGGGCGCCGGCTCCTCGACGTGGGCGCCTACTGCGGGATCTTCACCGACGTCGCGCGCGAGGCCGGCTTCCGCCCCGAGGCGCTCGAGCTCTCGCGCTGGGCGGCGGGGCACGCGCGCTCGCTCGGGCTCCTCGTCCACGAGGAGACGCTGACGCGCCGGGCGGAGTCGGGCGACCGCTACCACGTGATCACGATGTGGGACGTGGTCGAGCACCTCGCGGATCCGCGGCGCGACCTCGCGGCCGCCTACCGGCTCCTCGAGCCCGGCGGCCGGCTCCACCTCTCCACGATCGACGCGAGCAGCCTCGTCGCGCGGCTCCTCGGCGCGCGCTGGCCGTGGCTCATGCACATGCACCTCTTCTACTTCGACCGCCGGAACCTCGGCGCGCTGCTCGAGGAGGTGGGCTTCCGCGTGATCTCGGCGCGGAGCTACGTGCACACGGTCTCGGCGGGCTACCTGCTGCGCAAGCTCGCCGCGAGCTTCCCGGCCGCTGCCCCGGTCTTCCGCGCGCTCGCACGCGTGGTCCCCGCGCGCGTGGCGGTGCCGGTCTCCCTCGGCGACAACATGGCGATCACCGCCGAGAAGCCGCGGTGAGGTGATCGGACGAGGGCTGCGCCCTCGCCCCGCCGAGCAAAGCTCGTCGGGGCCCCACTCCTGCTGCGCGGGTCCCTGGCGCGCTTCGCTTTCAGCTCGCGCGCCGTCCCGCGGGCGCTGCTACGCAGCGCTAGCCGGGCTTCCGCAGCGCCGGCGCGTGGCCCGCCTCGTGGGCGAGGAGCCAGCGCTTCGCGTCGAGCCCGCCCGCGTAGCCGCCGAGCCCTCCGCCCGACGCGACCACCCGGTGGCAGGGCACGAGGATCCACACCGGGTTCCGGCCGTTCGCGGCGCCCACGGCCCGCGCCGCGCCGGGCATCCCGAGCTCGGCCGCGAGCTCGCCGTAGGTGCGGGTCTCGCCGAACGGGATGCGCAGGAGCCCGTGCCAGACCACGAGGTCGAAGGCGCTGCCGTGCAGGTCGAGCGGCGGGAGCGCGACCGACTCGCCGCGGAAGTAGGCCTCGAGCGCGGCGAGCGAGCCCTCGAGGTGCACGCGGGACGCCGCGGTGACCGGCGCACGCGGGCGGGCGGCGCCGGCGAGCGAGATCCCGCAGAGCCCCTCGTCGGTGGCCTCCACGGCGAGCGTGCCGAGCGGCGAGCGGAAGCGGGCGAGGGCGGTCATGCGCGAAGGGTAGCGCCGCCATCCGACGACGGCGCGCGCTTTTCGGACGCCGCGCTTCCTGCGAGCACGCTGGCGATCTCCCGGTTCACCTGCTTCAGGAGATCCGACTTTTCGCGGAACGGGAGGAAGGCGCTCTTGAACCCCTGGACCACGAGCGTCACGAGGTCGTCGAGCGTGAAGCCCATCCGCTCGTGACAGAGCCACAGCTCCTTCGTGGAGGTGGTGTCGGTGATGAGCCGGTTGTCGGTGTTCACGGTCACCCGCAGCCCGAAGTCAAAGTAGAACTTCAGCGGGTGGCTGTCGAAGCCGGCCACCGACCGCGTCTGCACGTTCGACGACGGGCACATCTCGAGCGGGATGCGGTGATCGTTCACGTAGTTCAGGAGATCGCCGTTCTCGCGCAGCCGCACGCCGTGGCCGATGCGATGGGCGCCGCAGGTGTGGATCGCCTGCGCGATCGACTCGGGGCCATAGGCCTCCCCGGCGTGGATCGTCACGTTCACGTTGTTGTCGAGGATGAGCTGGAAGGCCGCGTGGTGGTCCTTCGACGGGTAGCCCTCCTCCGCGCCGGCGAGGTCGTAGCCGACGACGCCGCGGTTCTTGTACGCGACCGCGAGCTCGGCGAGCCGGAGCGAGGTCTTGGGGTCGATGTGGCGGATCCCGCAGATGATGACGTTCGACTTCACGCCGACCTCGCGCTTCGCCTGGCGCAGCCCCTCGAGCACCGCGTCGACGATCGTCGTCGGCTTGAGGCCGTTGCGGGTGTGGAGCACCGGCGCGTACCGCACCTCGAGGTAGCGCACGTTCTCGGCCGCGCAGTCCACCGCCAGCTCGTAGGCGGCACGGTAGAGCGCCTCCTCGGTCTGCAGCACGGAGAGCGTGACGTCGAAGGCGGTGAGGTAATCCTCGAGCGACTCGCATTGCCTGCCCTGGAGGAGCTTCGCCAGCCCCTCGGGCGTGTCGGCCGGCAGCCGGACGCCCTGCCGCTCCGCGAGGTCGAGGATGGTCCCGAGCCGGAGCGAGCCGTCGAGGTGGCAGTGGAGGTCGGTCTTGGGGAGCGCGCGCAGCAGGTCGAGGGTGACGGCCGGACGGGCGCCGGCGGGGGTGAGGGTCATCGGCACGGGGAGATCATAGCTTTTGCGCGGGGAGGTGGCCCGCGGATGGCACGCAAGCTCGCGTTGGTGCTCGGGGGTTTGGTGGCGGTGGTGATCGTCGCGTTCGGCGCGGCGGTGCTCCTGCTCCAGACGGGGTCAGCGTCCGCGCGCGTGAGAGACCTCGTCGTCCCCAAGGTCTCGGCCGCGCTCGGCCGCGAGGTCACGGTGCAAGGCGTGCGGCTGCGCGTGCTGCCGAATCCGCGGGTCGCGCTCACGGACACCACGATCGCCGGTCGGCCCGGCGAACCACCGCTCGCCAGCGTGTCGTCGTTCGACGTGCAGATCGGGCTGTGGCCGCTCCTCCGCTCGTTCGGCAAGGAGATCCGGATCGACGGCATCACACTCGTGCGGCCCGAGGTGAACCTCGTGCGCGCGCGGGACGGCACCTGGAACTTCGAGGGGCTCGGCGGAGGTGGAGCGCCCGCGAAGAAGGTGGCGGCGCCCGCGCCAGCCAAGGAGAAGGAGGGGGGCGCCAGCGAGGCCCGGCTCGTGGTGGGGAAGGCGCGGATCGAGGACGGCTCGGTGCGCGTGGTGGACGCCTCGCAGGGGCGAGGCGACGCCGCGGTGGCGCTCACGCACCTCGACGTCACCGCCTCGGGCGGGCTCGGCGAGCCTCTCGACGCGAAGCTCTCGGCCGCGCTCGCCGCGGAGCAGCACAACGTGGAGCTCGCGGTCTCCTCCCGGCGGCTGCCGGAGAAGCTCGGCCCCGGCACCTACCCGCCGATCGAGGGGCGGTTCACGCTGAAGGGGATCGAGCTGCAGCGGCTCCGCGGGCTCCTGCCGGCGAACCTCGCGCAGATGTTCACCGGCGGCAGGGTGGACTGCGAGGCGAAGGTGAGCTCGGAGGGCGCGGAGTCGAGCGCCGTCGCCTACCGCCTCGACGGCGACGGCAAGCTCACCGAGCTGAAGCTGCGCGGGGAGCCGGCGAGCGGGGGATTCTCCCTCCACGCGCGCGCGGACCCGGCGCGGGGCTCGATGAAGCTCGAGGTGACCCGGCTCGCGGTGAAGGGGCCCGGCGTCGACCTGGGCGGCACCGCGACGCTCGAGACGAAGCCGACGCGGGCGAGCTTCGCGATCTCGGGGCCGCTCCTCGACCTCGGCACCGTGCTCGGGCTCGCACCGGCCGGCCCGGCCACCCCCGCGGCGCCGCCGCCGAAGGCCCAGGGCGATGCGCTCCTGCCTCCGGCGCTCGCGCACGAGGTGGAGCAGGTCACCGTACGCGGGACCATCGACATCGCGAAGCTCGTGGACGGGAAGCTCACCGCGAACGACGTGAAGGCGCGGGCCGCGCTCCAGGGCGGCGTCCTCACGATCGAGGACGCGACCGCGGGCCTCTACGGCGGCCGCCTGGACGCCGGTGGCACCACGGTGGCGGTCTCCGAGCCGCACCCGCACTGGAAGCTGAAGACGCGGCTCAGCGCCGTGGACCTCGAGCAGGCGTTCACGGCCATGACCGGGAAGGCGCCGCTCACCGGGAAGACGTCGGGGTCGCTCGACCTCGCTGGCGTCGGCTCGAACTGGAACGAGGTGCGGAACGTGATCACCGGCACCGGCGCGCTCTCGCTGAAGCAGGGGGCGCTCACCACGAAGGACCTCGGCGGCGACGCGCTCGGCGCGGTGGCGCAAGGGCTCCAGGCGATCGGGAAGGGCGGCGCCGCCGGGAGCGTGAAGGGGCTCGAGGGCGGGAAGACGACGCTCCGCGACCTCTCGACCTCCTTCACCGTGAAGGACGGCTTCCTCACGCTCACGAAGCCGGTCACGTTCGCCACCTCGGCGGGCAGCGTACGGCTCGGCGGCCGCATCGGCCTCGCCCAGCAGCTCGCGCTCGAAGGCAGCATCCAGCTCTCGAAGGACGCGCTCGCCCAGCTCGGCGTGCCGGCGCTCGCCCAGGGGTCGGGGCTCGAGGTGCCGATGAAGGTCGGGGGGACGTTCGAGGCGCCGCAGCCATCGTTCGACGCGTCGAAGGCGGCCTTGGGCGCGGCGCGCGGGATCGTGGCGGGGAAGCAGCAGGAGGTCGAGCAGGAGATGAAGCGTCAGGGCCGGAAGGGGGCCGAGGACGTGCTCAAGGGGCTCATGAAGTAGCCGGGCCCGGCCACCCTCCCCGAAGGTCGGGCTTTCCGCCCCGACGGGGGACGATTAACGTGAGTCGTAGCCCCGAGCTCTCGTTTCCTGGGACTTCCTGTGGGGGAGGATTCCTGCCCGGTCACGCGGTCGATCCGTCGCCCGCCGTGGAGTTCGCGGGCTTCCTGCGCTCGCACCGCGAGCGGATCGTCACCGAGTGCAGGCGAGCCGCTCGGCCGCCCGGCCGCGCAGGAGGTCCCGGCGCGCTCGCCTGGAACGACGACCTGCCGCGCATCCTCGATGACCTGGCGGCGGTGGTGGAGGCGTCCCCGGCGGCCGGCGGCGGGCTGCCGGCCAACGTGGGCGACCTCGGACTGCACACGCTCGCCTCGGGCTTCGAGCTCGACCAGGCCGTGGGAGCGTACGCGCTGCTCCGCGAGGTGATCCTCCGGCTCTGGGCGCGCACGGCACCGGTCCACCCCATCCAGCCGGTGCACGTGCTCGACGCCGCCCTCGACCGGGCGATCGCGTCCGCCGTGACCCTCCACACGGCCGAGCGGAAGCGGAGCCAGGACGAGCAGCGCGCCACCGAGCTCGGGGCCGCGCTCGATCGCGCCCAGGCGCTCGCGGCGATCCGGGCCGGTGAGGTGGCGGCCCGGCGCGGGGAAGAGCGCCTGCACTTCCTCGCCGAGGCGAGCGCGCTGCTCGCGAGCTCGCTCGACGTGGGGCGCGTCGCCCAGCGGCTCACCGATCTCGCCGTGCCACGGATCGCCGACTGGTGCTTGCTCGACCTCGTCGCGACCGACGGGGCCATTCACGCGGCGGCGATCTCGTCCGATGATCCGAACCCGCTCCGCCTGGATCGGGTCAAGGAATACCGCTCCACGCACCCGCTGCGGGCCGACGCTCCGTACGGGATCGGGACGGTGCTGCGCACGGGCGAGCCGCTGCTCCTCCCGCACGTGAGCCACGAGGAGCTCCGCGCGATCGCGCCCGACGAGCAGTACGTCCGCTGGGTCGTAGAGGCCGGGCTGCGGTCGATCCTGGCGGTGCCGCTCCGGGGGGCCTCGGCGATGCTGGGGGTCCTCTCGTTCGGCACCTCGCACTCGGGCCGCGTGCTCGGGGAGGAGGAGCGGGACCTCGCCCAGGCGCTCGCTGCCCGCGCCGCGCTCGCGCTCGAGAACGCGCGCCTCTACGAGGAGGCCCAGCGGGCGGTGCGGCTGCGCGAGCAGGTGCTCGCGGTGGTCTCGCACGACCTGAAGTCGCCGCTCAGCGCCATCGGCCTCACCGCACAGCTCCTCGCGCGCAAGCTCGCGGGCGACCCCGGCGTACTGCGGAGCCTGGCGAACATCGAGAGCGCGGCGAGCCACGCGAGCGCGCTCCTGCGGGACCTGCTCGACATGGCGAGCATCCAGGCCGGGCGGCTCGCCGTGACCGCGGAGCCCACGGACCCGGGCGAGATCGCCGGCGACGCCCTGGAGCAGCTGGCGCCGGTCGCGCAGGAGCGCGGCGTGACGATCTCGCTCGAGGGCCGCGGCCCACCGGTCCTCGCCGACCGCGGCCGGCTCGTCCAGGTGCTCGGCAATCTCCTCGGGAATGCCGTGAAGGCCTCGGCGCGCGGGTCCGCGGTCACGCTCCGCCTCACGGAGGTCGCCGGCGGCGTCCGCTTCGAGGTGATCGACGCCGGGGTGGGGATCGCCCCCGAGGACCTCCCGCGGATCTTCGAGGCGTACTGGTCGGCACAGCCCGCGCCGGGCGCGCCGGCGCGGGAGCGCGGGAGCGGGCTCGGCCTCGTCATCGCGAAGGGGATCCTCGACGCGCACGGCGCGAGCCTCGAGGTGGAGTCCACCCTCGGCCGCGGTGCGACCTTCTCGTTCACGCTGCCGCGAGGTTGAGAGGTCGAGCGCTTCAGCGCCGCGGGACGTGGCTCACGCGCGCCGCAGGAACTTCGCGATCACCCGCTTCTCCCCGACGGCGAGGAAGGCGACCGTCACCTTCGCGTCGGGGCCCGACCCCTCGCTGGCGCGCACGATGCCCTCGCCGAGCGTGGGGTGCGTGACCCGCGCGCCGGGCGCGAAGCCGCGCGAGGACTCGGGCGACTGGTCGAAGTCGTCGCCGGGATCCACCGCCACGGGAGCGCCCCGCGGCGCGCGCACCGGCCGCACGAACGGCTCGTCGAGCTCGATCCGCGGCTCTCCCTCCTCGGCGCCGGGGTAGCGGCGGATGGTCGGGGCGCGGGGAGCGGGCGCCGGCGGCGCGCTCCGCTCCCGGACGCGGCGCGCCACCTCGCCGCCGAAGACCTCGGGAGGGACGTCGCGCAGGAACCGCGAGGGCTCGCTGTCGCGCCAGGTGGGACCGAGCTCGCCGTAGCGCATCCGCCGCCGGGCGAGCGTGAGCGTGAGGAGGCTCTTCGCGCGGGTCATGCCCACGTAGCAGAGCCGGCGCTCCTCATCCATGCGCGCCTCGCGCTGGCCGGGCGACTCGTTCCGCGCCCAGGGCGGATCGTGCGGGAGGACGCCGTCCTCCACGCCAGCCAGGAACACCGCCTCGAACTCGAGCCCCTTCGCGGCGTGGAGCGTCATGAGGGCGACACGGCCCTCCGGCGTCTCGGCGTCGGCGTCGCCGAGGAGCGCGATCTGCTCGAGGAAGCGCGCGAGCGGGGGCGTGGCGGGATCGCCGTCCTCTTCCCCCGCCTCGGCCCCCTCACTCGCTCCCACATTCACCTCGTCAAACTCGCGCGCAGCCGCCACGAGCTCCATGAGGTTCTCGGCGCGCTCCGCCGCCTCGTCGGTCCCCTCGGCCTTGAGCCGCTCCAGCATCCCGCTCGCGGTGAGGGCCTCCTGCACGGCGATCCCGGCGTCGAGCCCCGCCACCTGCGCGTGGAGATCGCGCACGAGGTCCCGGAACCCAGCGAGCGCGCGCCGCGCCTTTGGCGCGAGGTCGGCCATCTCCTCCACGCCCTCGAGCGCGTCGTAGAGCGCGAGCCCGCGCTCGGCCGCGTAGGCCTGCAGCCGCTCCACGCTCTTCGCGCCGATGCCGCGGGCCGGCCGGTTCACCACCCGGAGCAGGTCGAGGTCGGAGCGCGGGGTGAGCGCGAGCCGCAGGTAGGCGGCCGCATCCTTCACCTCGGCCCGCTCGTAGAAGGACGTCCCGCGCACCACGACGTAGGGGACGCGCGCGCCGCGCAGCGCCGCCTCGAGCGGCCGCGACTGCGCGTTCGTGCGGTACAGGACGGCGATCTCCTCCCAGGGCGCCCCCGCGCGGCGGCAGGCCACGATGCCCGAGGCGATCCGCTCCGCCTCCTCGTGCTCGTCGGCACCGACCATCATCGCGAGCGGCTGGCCGCCCTCGCGCACCGTGAAGAGCTTCTTCTCGCGCCGGCGGATCGCCCGCGAGATCACCGCGTGCGCCGCCTCGAGGATGAAGGACGTGGAGCGGTAGTTCTCCTCGAGCTTCACCACCCGCGTGCCGGGGAAGTCGCCGTCGAAGCCGAGGATGTTCGACACGTCGGCGCCGCGCCAGCCATAGATCGCCTGGTCGTCGTCGCCCACCACGCACACGTTCCGCCTCGCGCCGGCGAGGAGCTTCACGAGCCGGTACTGCGCCGGGTTCGTGTCCTGGAACTCGTCCACGAGCAGGTGGCGGAAGCGCGACGACCACCGCTCGCGGAGCCGCGGATCCCGGTCGAGGAGCTGCTGCGGCAGGAGCAGCAGGTCGCCGAAGTCCACGGCCCCCGCGCGCCGGAGCGCCTGCTCGTAGCGGCCGTAGATCGCGCGCGCGGCCTCGCCCTCCACGTCGTAGGCGCCCGTCGACTCGGCGCGCTCCGGGGGGACGCCGTGGTTCTTCCAGCCGTCGATCCGCGAGAGCGCCTCGCGCGCCGTGAGCGGCTCGCCGTCTTCGAGGCGCAGCTCCGCCATGACCTGCTTCACGAGCCGGAGCTGATCGTCGGTGTCGTAGATCGGGAACGTCGGCGTGAGCCCCGCGGACTGCGCCTCGCGACGCAGGAAGCGGGCGCCGAAGGCGTGGAAGGTGGAGACCCAGAGGTCGTTCGCCCGCGGCCCGAGGAGCTGCTCGAGGCGCTCCTTCATCTCGCCGGCGGCCTTGTTCGTGAAGGTGACGGCGAGGATCTGCCACGGCAGCACCCCCTCGTCGCGCACGAGGCGCGCGATGCGGTGCACGATGACGCGGGTCTTCCCGCTCCCCGCCCCGGCGAGGACGAGGAGCGGCCCCTCGCCGTGCAGCACCGCCGCGCGCTGGGCGTCGTTCAGTCCTTCCAGCAACGGATCCATTCCGGGCGGAACATAGCCCGAACCCGCGCTAGATTCCCTGCGGTGAGCGCTCCAGTGCGCATCTCCGCCCTGGGCGGCCTCGGCGAGATCGGCATGAACTGCATGGCCGTCGAATGCGACGGCCGGATCGCGGTGGTCGACTGCGGGATCCTGTTCCCCAACGAGAGCATCGGGGTGGACGCGATCGCCCCCGATCTCACGTGGCTCACCGAGCGCGCGGCGCAGGTGGGGGCGATCTACGTCACCCACGGCCACGAGGACCACATCGGCGCCCTGCCGCTGCTCCTGCGCCACGTGAAGGCGCCGGTGTACGCCCCGCCGTTCGCGCGGGCGCTCCTCGCCGCGCGGCTCGCCGAGGCCGGCGTGGAGGCCGACCTGCGCGAGGTCCGACCGGGCGACGTCCGCGGCGCCGGCGACGCCTCGCCCATCTCGGCCGAGTTCGTGGCGGTGACCCACTCCATCCCCGACGCCTGCGCGCTCGCGCTGCGCACGCCGCAGGGCACGATCGTCCACTCCGGCGACTTCAAGATCGACGCGACGCCGGTGGGCGGCCCCGGCTTCGACGCCCCCCGCTTCGAGGCGCTCGGGAGGGAGGGCGTGCGGCTCCTGCTCTCCGACTCGACGAACTCCGAGCGTCCGGGCGTGTCGCTCTCGGAGGCCGAGGTGGGGCCGGCGCTCGAGGCCGCGATGGAGCGCGCCGAGGGACGGGTGTTCGTGGCCTGCTTCGCGTCGAACGTCGCCCGCCTGCAGCAGGCCGTGACCGCGGCGCGCGCGCTCGGCCGCAAGGTCGCCTTCCTCGGCCGCGCGATGGAGGCGAACACCCGGCTCGCGCGCGACCTGGGCTACCTGAAGCTCGCGGACTGGCAGCTCGCGACGCTCGACGAGGCCCGCCGGCTCCCGCCGAAGGAGATCTGCGTCCTCACGACCGGCACCCAGGGCGAGCCGCGGAGCGCCCTCGCGCGCCTCGCCCGCGGCGAGCACCCCGAGCTCTCGCTGGCGCCGGGCGACCTCGTCATCCTCTCCTCCCGCCACATCCCCGGGAACGAGATCGCGGTGGGCAACGTGGTGAACGCGCTCGCGCGGCTCGGCGCCGTGGTCGCGTACGAGGAGCTGCGGCCCCTCCACGTCTCCGGCCACGCGCAGGAGGAGGAGCAGCGCCGCCTCATGCGGCTCGTGCGGCCTGCCGCCTTCGTCCCCATCCACGGCGAGCACCGCCACCTCGCGCGCCACGTCGGGCACGCCGTAGCGGAGGGGATCGCCATCCGGCAGCTCCTCACCGACGGCGAGGTGCTCGAGCTCTCCGGCGCGCCGGGCCTCGCAGCCGTGCGGGTGCTGGAGGAGCGGCTGCCCACCGGGCGCGTCTACCTCGACCGCGACGCCGGCGACGGCGGGTTCGTGGAGGAGCTCGCGGTGCGCGACCGCCGGCTCCTCGCCGAGAGCGGGCTCGTCGTGGCGGTGCTCATGATCGACCGCGGCTCGGGCGCGGTGGTGCGCGGGCCGGAGCTGTTCGGGAAGGGCGTGTCGGGGCTCGAGGAGGCGGATCGGGAGATCCGCGCCGAGGCGCTGCGGAGCGTGCAGGAGATGACGCCCCAGGCGCGCGCGAACGTCGCCGAGGTGCAGGAGGTGCTCCGGCTCGCGGTGCGGCGCTGGTTCCGGAAGGAGGGCGCGAGGAAGCCGTCCGTGCTACCGGTGGTGCTCGAGCTCTAGGTCGGGAGGAACCGCGGGATGCCCAGCTTCGACATCGTCTCCGAGCTGAACCTCATGGAGGTGGAGAACGCCTTCAACCAGGCGCGCAAGGAGCTCGCGCAGCGCTTCGACTTCAAGGGGACGGCCACCGATCTCGAGCGGCCGCCCGACGGCTCGATCCTCCTGAAGGCGAACAGCGAGGGGCGCGCCGAGGCCGCGCTCCAGGTGCTCATGGAGAAGCTCGCGAAGCGCGGCGTGCCGCTCGAGGGGCTCGATCCCCAGAAGATCGAGCCGGCCTCGGGCGGTCACGTGCGGCAGGTCGTGAAGCTGAAGAAGGGGATCAAGCAGGAGGACGCGAAGAAGCTCGTCTCGCTCGTGAAGGAGTCGGGGCTCAAGGTGCAGGCCGCGATCCAGGGCGAGGCGGTGCGGATCTCCGGAAAGAAGAAGGACGACCTGCAGGCGGTGATGCAACTCGTGCGCGGCGCCCAGCTCGGCCTGCCGCTGTCGTTCCAGAACTTCCGCGACTGACCTCACCCCTGCGCGGCCGCCTCGGCGGGCGCGTCCGGCGGGCGCTCGGGCAACGTCACCCGGAACGTCGAGCCGCGGCCCGGGGTCGAGGAGATGGAGAGCTTACCCCCGAGCGCCTCGACCACGCCCTTCACGAGCGAGAGGCCGAGCCCCACGCCCTGCGTGGTCCGAGTCGGCCCCGCGCCGAGCTGCTCGAAGGGCTCGAAGATCCGGCGCTGCTCCTCCGGCGGGATCCCGGGCCCCGTGTCGCGCACCTCCAGGGAGCGACCGCTCGCCTCCGCACGGACGGCGACCGTGATCTCTCCCCTCTCGGTGTACTTCACCGCGTTCACGACCAGGTTCACGAGCACGAGCCGCACGAGGCGAGGGTCGGTCTCGAGGGGCCCGAGGTCGGGCGAAGCGTCCACGCGGAGCACGAGGAGCTTCCGCTGCGCCTGCGGCAGCGCCTCGTCCACCACCTCGCTGGCGAGCGCGCCGAGGTCGCACGGCTCCGGCTTCACCACGAGCCTGCCGCTCTCCACGCGCGTGTACTCGAGGAGGCTCTCGACGAGCGCGAGGAGCCGGCGCGCGGCAAGCTCGATCCGGCGCACGTTCTCGCGCTGCTTCGGCGCGAGCGGCCCCCCGCGCTCCGCCTTCAGGACCTCCAGCGCGAGCAGCATCGCGGTGAGCGGCGTGCGCAGCTCGTGCGACGCCATGCCGAGGAACACGCTCTTCACCTTGCTCGCGCGCTCCGCCTGGTCGCGGGCCACCTGCGCCGCGTCGAGCGCCAGCTCGAGCGTGCGCTTCCGGCGCGCGAGCTCACGCGCGGCGGCCTCCAGGTCCCTCCCGCGGATGGCGAGCTCGCCCTCGAGCACGTCGCGCGAGCGCTTCACCGCGGCGAGGTTGCGCGCGCGGACCCGCAGCTCCTCGGCGAGGAACGGCTTCACCACGAAGTCCTGCGCCCCGCCGGCGAGCAACCGCACCCGCAGCCGATCGTCCTCGCGCGCGGTGAGGACGAGGATCGGCACCTGCGCGAGCGCCGGCCGCTCGCGCAGCGCGGCGACGAGCGCCTCGCCCCCGAGCCGCGGCATCATCACGTCGGTCACCACGAGGTCGGGCCGGAGCGCCTCCGCCTTCTGCAACGCCTCCTCGCCGTCGCGGGCAGTCGAGACCCGGAAGTCGCGCGCGAGCACCTCGGCGACGAAGCGGCTCATCTCCGGGTTGTCCTCGGCAAGGAGCACCGCCGGCGCCTCGGGGCCAGGTCCAGCTTCCAGCGCAGGCCCCGGCACCGGACGCACCGCTTCGGCGACCGCGCCCGGATCGCGCCAGGCCGGCACGGCGCTGGCCTCCGCCACCGGCACCCCGGCCGGTGCGGCGAGGGGGAGCTCCACGAGGAACAGCGCGCCGCCGCCGGGCCGCGCGGTGGCCTCGATGGTGCCGCGATGCAGCTCCACGAAGTCCTTCGCGATGGAGAGCCCCAGCCCGGTCCCGCCGCTCCGCGCGAGCCGCTCGTCCTGCCGGAACCGCTCGAAGATCGCGCCCCGCAGCTCCTCCGCGATCCCGGGCCCGCTGTCCGACACCTCGAGCCGCGCGCGACCGTCCGCGCCCTCGAGCTCGACCGTGACGCTGCCGCCGTCGGGGACGAACTGGAAGGCGTTCGCGAGGAGATTCAACACGACGCGCTGCAGCTCCTCGGCGTCCACCTCCGCGGAGAGCGCGTCGGGCGCGCGGACCTCGAGCGCGATCCGCCGCTCCGTCGCGGCCACCTCGAACTGGGCCGCGGTGTCCCGCACCAGCCGGGCGAGGTCCACCCGGGCATACCTCACCGCCATGCGCCCTTCCTCGAGCCGCGCGACGTCGAGCAGGTCGTTCACGTGGTGCAGGAGCACGCGCGCGTTCCGGCGCGCGACGCCGAGGTCGTGCGCCGCCGCGGGCGGGCAGTCACGCTGGAGCGTGCGCTCGAGCGCGCCGAGCACGAGCGCGAGCGGCGTACGCAGCTCGTGGCTCGCGTTCGCGAAGAAGCGCGTGCGCGCGTCGTCGAGCTCCTTCACCTGGGCGTAGAGCCGCTCCAGCTCCTGGCTCTTCGTCTCGAGCTCGATCCGCCGCTCCTCGGCGAGCCGAGCGCTCTGGGCCACGCGGCCGATCGTGGACCGCGCGCGCACGAGATAGGCCCCGGTCGCGACGGAGGCCGCCGCCGTGAGGAGCTTCACCGCGCCCGAGAACCAGTAGTCCGGGATCCAGAGCGTCCACACCTCCATGTAGTGCGTGAGGCCGCAGGCGCCGATGAAGGTGCCGAACGCGAGGATCATCGGGCTGAAGGGCAGCCGGATCCTGCGCACGAGCCCCCACAGCGTGAGCGCGATGACCAGGTAGGCGGTCCCGATGAGGGCGTCCGAGCCGACGTGCAGGCCGATGAGCGACGGGAGCCACTGGTAGCAGTGGCCGTGCGGCATGAACTGGTCGGACGACAGGAAGCTGGCGATCGAGTCGAGCATGGCGAGGGCGCGCGGACGTTCGTCCGGACGCGCCGGTCCCATGCGCGGCGCTCGGTCCGGGTGTCGGGTGCCCGATGGGGCGCTCCGCGGGCGTCGGGATCGGGCCCGCGCGTGCGGTCGTGCTGGCGGCGCCGAGGCGCTCGCGCGCTACGCGACCGGGCGGTCCTCGCGGCCTGCGCGCGCTCCGCGCCCGGAGCGCGCCGGGTCGTAGAGCCGCGCGTACGGGCTCTCGCGCCCGGCGATCCCGTCGGCGAGGATCATCCCGGCCAGCGTGCCGAAGGTCATGCCGGTGCCGGAGAAGCCGGTCGCGATCCACACCCGCTTCGACCCCGGCGCGCGGCCGATGAGCGCGAGCCCGTCGCCCGGCTCGAGCACCTGCCCCGACCAGTGGTACGCGACGTCGGCGCCCGGCCAGCGCTCCCTCACCCACCGCTCGAGCCGCGCGAGGCGGCCCGTGGCGTCCTCGTCCTGGCCCACCTCGTGGTCCTCCCCGCCGGCGAGGAGGAACGTGCCCTTCGTCGTCTCCTGCGTGCGCACGTAGTGATACGGGTCGGCGGAGTCGTAGTAGAGGCCTGGCGGCGGCGGCGCGGGGACGCGCGCCGCGAGCGCGTAGGTGCGGTAGGCGACGAGCGAGGTCGGGAGGGTGAAGCGGGACGACACGGGGAGGTGGGTCGCGACCACGACCTCTCGGCAGGAGACGGTGCCGCGCGCGGTCTCGACGCTGCAGGTCGCGCCTTCCCGGATCTTCAGCGCGCGCGTCCCCTCGAACATCCGGCCGCCTTGCTCGCAGATCCGATCGGCGAGGCCGATGAGGTACTCGCGCGGATGGAACTGCGCCTGGCCCTCCACCCGGATCGCGCCCTTCACCCGGAACGGCAGCCCGGCGTCCCGCACGTGCCGCGCGTGGAGCCCCACGTCGCGCATCGCCGCGAGCTCCTCCTCGAGGCCGGGCAGCTCGTGCTCGGTCTCGGCGTAGCGGTGGGCGGGCACCCTCGCGAAGCGGCAGGCGATCGCCTCCTCGCCCGCGAGGCTGGCGATCTGATCGATGGCCGCCCGCTGGGACGCCGCGGCGAGCCGCGCGCCGTCCCTCCCGAAGCGCGCGCGGAGGGCCACGTACCCCGCGTCGAGGAGCTCGGTGAGGTGCGCCGTGGTGTGGCCGGAGTCGCGCGCGGCGAGCCGCGACGCCTCCACCACCGCCACGCGAAGCCCTTGCCTCTGCAGCAGCCGTGCGGCCGTGAGCCCGGCGATGCCGCCGCCCACCACGCAGACGTCCACCGCGAGGTCGCCATGCAGCCGCGGACGCCCCGCGCCCTTGGCGGTCGCTATCCAGAGGGAGGCGTGGGCAGGGCTCATGCGGGCAAAGGTAGGTCCGGTCGATTGCGGCGGCGGGCTCCGACCTGTTAGATCCGCGCCCCTCCTCGGGACCCACCAGAAGATGAGCCAGACCACCGTCTACATGCACACGCTCGGCTGCCCGAAGAACCGGGTGGACAGCGAGGTGATGCTCGGCACCCTTCATAGCGCGGGATACCGGCTCGTGCCGGAACCCGGCGAGGCCGACGTCATCGTCGTGAACACCTGCGGCTTCATCGAGAGCGCGAAGGAGGAGTCGATCTCCGCGATCGTCGAGCTCGCGGAGGAGAAGCGCGCCGGCCGCTGCAAGAAGCTCGTGGTCGCGGGCTGCCTCACTCAGCGGTACCCGGGAGAGCTGGCGGAGGAGCTCCCGGAGGTGGACCACTTCATCGGCACGGGCGCCTACGCGGAGATCGCGCGCATCGTGTCCGACGCGCAGGCGAAGCGGATCGTCGTGCCCGACCCCGACTTCGTCCACGCGGCGACCACGCCGCGCGTGAACTCGCTCGCCACGCACACCGCCTATCTGAAGATCGCCGAGGGCTGCGACAACGACTGCGCCTTCTGCATCATCCCGAAGCTGCGCGGCGCGCAGCGCTCCCGCACCGTGGCCGACCTCGTCGCCGAGGCGGAGCAGCTCGCCGCGCAGGGCGTGGTGGAGCTGTCGCTCGTCGCGCAGGACCTCACGGCCTGGGGCCACGACCTGCCGGGCCGGCCGCGCCTGCACGACCTCCTGCCGGCGCTCTGCCGCGTGGAGGGGATCCGCTGGATCCGGCTCCACTACGCCTACCCGCGCGACTTCCCCGACGCGCTCATCGACGTGATGGCGCGCGAGGAGAAGATCGCGAAGTACCTCGACATGCCGCTGCAGCACTCGTCGGACCGGCTCCTGCGGGCGATGCGGCGCGGCCGCGACTCCACCTTCCTCCGCGAGCTGCTCGCGAAGCTGCGCGCCCGCGTGCCGGGGCTCGCGATCCGCACGGCGCTCATCGTGGGCCTGCCGGGCGAGACGGACGAGGACTTCGAGGATCTCCTCCGCTTCGTGGAGGAGCAGCGCTTCGAGCGGCTGGGCGTCTTCGAGTACTCCGCGGAGGAGGGCACGCTCGCCGCGACGATGGCGGACCAGGTGCCGGACGAGGTGAAGCGCGAGCGGAAGGAGCGGATCATGGCGCTCCAGCAGGAGATCTCGCGCGAGCAGCAGGAGGAGCTGATCGGCCGCCGGATCGAGGTGCTCGTGGAGGGGCGCGCGGAGGAGACGGAGCACCTCCTCGCAGGCCGCTCGTCGCAGCAGGCGCCGGAGATCGACGGGCTCACCTACCTGAACGACTTCGCGGAGGGGCTCGAGCCGGTCGCCTACCCGGGCGAGATCGTCACGGTCGAGATCACCGAGGCGGGCGACTACGACCTCGTGGGCAAGGTGGTCGCCCGCGATCCGTCCCGCGTGGCGCGCCGCCTCCCGGCGGGAGCCCCGACGGTCGCGCCTCGGAAGCCGCTCCAGATCCTGGGCTGACGACCGGCCCGAGCGCAGACCCCTGCTGCGCACGCGCCGGCTCTTCGCGCCGCGTCGGGCGGGTCCTCCGACGGAGCGCCGCCGCGGCGGGACCCGACCCGGCGCGCGCACCACGCGGCCGGCGCGCGGGCGAGCGCTCCAGAGCGTCAGCGCTGCGCCGGCGCCCCGACGCGGCGGACGTCCTTCGGCAGGTCGAGCACGAACCGGGAGTCCGGGAGCCCCGGGTTCCGGCGGAGATCGGTGAACTGGACCTCGTTCACGTTGCTGCTCCCGTCCACCACGCGCGTCGCCGTCACCTCACCCGCCGGACCCACCGTGAGCGCGATCGACGCGACGCGCGGGTCCTCCTGCTTCGGGGTGAGGAGGAGCCGGCCGGCGTCGTCCACGGAGAGCGAGAACTCGCGCTCCAGCTTCCCCGACCCGAGGAGGAACGACACCGCCGCGCTCATCGCCGTCGCGTCGAACTTCTCGTCCACGTACACCTGGTTCGCCGTCGGCTCCCACTGCACGAGCCGGCTCCCGCTCACCAGCACCACCTTCTTCTCCGGCTTCTCGTAGTCCCAGCGGAGCTTCCCCGGCTTCTTCACCTGGAAGGTGCCGCTCGAGGTCTGCTTTCGGCCGAACGCAGCGTACGTGTAGGTCTGGACGAACCGGGCCGCGAGGTCCTTGGTGTGGTCGTAGTAGGCCTGGACGCGGGCCGCGAGCGCCTTCGCCGCCGAGGCGTCGGAGGGGGCGGCCGGGGCTGCGGCGAGGGCCATGGAGAGGGCGAGCGCGATCATGTGGGCATCATGTCAGACGCGCCCCGCGCCGCCACCATTCACGGGAACGCCCCGCCGCGCTTGATCGCCGCGCGTTTCCAGGCGATCCTCCGCGCCCTCGCATGCGCCGGCTCCACCTCCTCCTCGCCGCCCTCCCGCTCGCCCTCGCCATGGGCTGTGGCTCGCCGTGCGAGGACCTCGGGGACCGCATCTGCCTCTGCCAGCCTCCCGGCGGGCTCCGCGACGCCTGCAGGACCGCCGTGAAGGATCAGATCGGCAAGGGGAACCCGAAGCCCACCGGGTCCCAGCAGGACTTCTGCGAGGAGCGCCTCCGCGGCACCGCAGAGATCCCCGCCTGCCCGAACCCGTCGAACGACGATCGGGCCTGCGACACCCAGTCCACCTCCGCGGGAAAGATCGCCTGCGGCCTCGCCTACCCCGAGGCGACCGCGCCCGCGCAGTAGCGCGCCGGCCGCCTCCCCTCCTTCAGACGATCCCGATGGACCGCCGTCGCCCTGGCGTCGGCGACGCCGCGCGCGCCGCGAAGCGCCCTACGATCCGCTCACCGCAGGCCGCGCAGCGATCGCCCTCCATCCGGCAGGCGAGGATCGCGTGCCAGTCGCGCTCGATCACCTTCGCGCCGCACCCCGGACAGAACGTGGTCTGCGACGCCGGGTCGTGCACGTTCCCCGTGTAGACGTGGCGGAGCCCCACCTCGCGCGCGATCGTGCGCGCCCGGAGCAGCGTCGCCGGCGGCGTGGGCGGCCGGTCGCGCATCGCGAAGTCGGGGTGGAAGGCGGTGAAGTGGAGCGGCGTGTCCGGGCCCATGTGCCCGCCCACCCACTCCGAGAGCGCGCGCACCTCGGCGTCGCCGTCGTTCAGGCCCGGGATGAGCAGCGTCGTCACCTCGGTCCAGGTGTTCGAGCGCGCGAGCCACTCCAGCGTCTCGAGCACCGGCGCGAGGTGCGAGAGGGTGACGCGCCGGTAGAAGTCCTCGGTGAACCCCTTCAGATCGACGTTCGTGGCGTCCATCCACGGGAAGATCTCCTCCCGCGCCCGCTCGCCCACGAAGCCCGCGGTCACGAACACGGTCTTCACCCCGCGTGAACGGGCCTCGCGCGCGACGTCGAGGCCCCACTCCGCCCAGATCACCGGGTCGTTGTAGGTGAACGCGACCGACGGCGCGCCCTCCTCGATCGCGAGGTCCACCACCTCCCGCGCCGTGTACAGGCCGCTCGCGCGCTCGGCGAGCTTCGCCTTCGAGATGCTCCAGTTCTGGCAGAAGCGGCAGCCCAGGTTGCAGCCGGCCGTGCCGAACGAGAGCACGGTCGTGCCCGGGTAGAAGTGCGCGAGCGGCTTCTTCTCGATGGGATCCACCGCGAAGCCGGTGGACCGTCCGTAGGCGAGCGACACGAGGCGCCCGCCCTCGTTCCGCCGCACGAAGCAGAAGCCGGCCTGTCCCTCTCCGATGCGGCAATCTCGCGGACAGAGCGTGCAGCGGAGCTTGCCGCCGTCGGCCTGCTCCCACCATCGCGCCTCGTGGAGCACGAGGGCTTCTTAGCGGGTGAAGCTCGCCCCCGCAAAGCCGGTGAAGGGCGCGACGATCCCGCGCCGCATGAGCGCGCCGTTCGCACCGCGGATCTCGAAGGAGCGCGCGGGCGCGCGCTGGTCGGCCCGGGCGCGGCGGAGGAACTCGTCGAGCGTCTCCGGCGAGTCGGCGACCACCAGGACCGGCTCGCCCGGTCTCGGCTGCTCGTTCCACAGGTCGAGCTGCGACGCGCGGCCGATGCCCTGGCCGAGCCGCCGCCACCCACCGTAGAACGCGATCTGCCCCGCGTACCGGTAGTTCGCAGGGAAGACGAACGGGTCCCGCAGGTCGCAGGAGAGCCTCGCCTCGGCGCAGCCCTCCGCCGCCGCCCGGTGCATCCGGCCGGCGAACTCCGCCCAGCCGTGGAAGCGGTCGTAGACGGCGCTGCCCGCGAAGCGCGGGTCGCGCTGCCCCCACGCGAGCCCGACCGCCGCGACGAGGCCGAGCG
>Ga0318496_10000163_pt1 | contig 19898 bp, 18 predicted proteins | sample GRESIP109b1f22_FD_203296 | JGI IMG/M metagenome (GOLD analysis project Ga0318496, IMG submission 203296) | Tropical soil microbial communities from Luquillo Experimental Forest, Puerto Rico - GRE.SIPMG.109b1f22 | ecosystem: Environmental > Terrestrial > Soil > Tropical forest > Bulk soil... | reverse complement strand
GTGAACCCCGACGAGGTGGTCGCCGTCGGCGCGGCGATCCAGGGCGGCGTGCTGAAGGGCGAGGCGTCGGACGTGCTCTTGCTCGATGTGACTCCGCTCTCGCTCGGCGTCGAGACCCAGGGCGGGATCATGACCAAGATCATCCCGCGCAACACCACTGTGCCCACGCGCCGCAGCGAGGTGTTCTCGACCACCGAGGACAACCAGAACCTGGTGCGCGTGCACGTGCTCCAGGGCGAGCGCGAGCTCGCCGCCGACAACCAGACGCTCGGCCGCTTCGAGCTGGTGGGCATCCCGCCCGCGCCGCGCGGCGTGCCGCAGATCGAGGTCAGCTTCGACATCGACGCCGACGGCATCCTGAACGTCTCGGCCAAGGACCTCGGCACCGGCCGCGCGCAGCAGATCAAGGTCTCCGCCTCGGGCGGGCTGTCGCCCGAGCAGATCGAGAAGCTGGTCGCCGACGCCGCCCTGAACGCGACCTCGGACGCCGAGCGCCGCGTGCTGGTGGAGCTGCGCAACACCGGCGAGGGCCTGGTCTACTCGGTCGACCAGACACTCGGCATCTACGGCGAGAAGCTCGAGGCCACCGAGCGCGCCGAGATCGACGCCGCGGTCGGCCGCGCCCGCAAGGCCCTTCCGGGCACCGACCAGGAAGAGCTGCGCAACGCGGTCGAGGACCTGCAGCAGCTCGCCTACAAGATGACCGAGGCGATGTACGAGCGGATGGACGGCGGCACCGCCGTGAACCCCGGCGCCGCCAGCGCACCCGCCGCCCCAGGTGGCGACGACGAGCTGATCGAGGACTAGAGCGCTTCCAGCTGCCGCGGGCCAGAATAGGGCCCGTGCCGCACTGGAGAACGTCACCTCGCATCCGCCCGCTCGAGCGCTTCCGCGGAAGTCTGCTCGGGCTCGCGGTCGGCGATGCCCTCGGCACCACGCTCGAGTTCCGGCGGCGCGGCGAGTTCAAGACGCTCGTCGACATGATCGGCGGCGGCCCGTTCGACCTGGCGGCCGGCGAGTGGACGGACGACACGTCGATGGCGTTGTGTCTCGCGACCAGCCTGCTCGAGCGGCGCGGATTCGACCCCCACGACCAGATGGCGCGCTACTGGGCCTGGTACGAGGAGGGGTACTGGAGCAGCACGGGCGTCTGCTTCGACATCGGCAACACGACGAAGGCTGCGCTCGAGCGCTGGCGCGCGCAGGGCGATCCCTTCGCGGGCTCGGACGATCCGCTCTCGGCAGGGAACGGCTGCATCATGCGGCTCGCGCCGATCGCGCTCTACTTCTCGCCCGACCTCGAAGAGGTCGGGCACTTCGCCGCAGAGAGCGCGCGAACGACGCACGCCGCGCGCGAGTGTCTCGACGCCTCCCGGCTGTTCGGACGCATGATCGGGCGTGCTCTCGCCGGCGCCTCGAAGCGCGAGACACTGCACGGCGACGATTCGGTCGCCCTCTCGCCCAGGATCGCGGCTCTGGCGCGCGGCGACTACCTCGAGCAGGCCGAGGAAGACATGCGCGGCTCGGGCTACGTCGTGGAGAGCCTCGAGGCGGCGCTCTGGTCGTTCGCGCACACCGAGAACTTCCACGACGCGGTGCTGACCGCGGCCAACCTCGGCGACGATGCAGACACCACGGCGGCGGTCTGCGGGCAGCTCGCCGGCGCCTACTACGGCGAGCCCGACATCCCGGCGCAGTGGCTCGAGCGGCTCGCGCTGGGGAGCGCGATCGGCGACATCGCCGAGCGGCTGGCCGCAGGGCCTTAGCGCTGTGCGGCGCGCGGGCGGCCGCGCCCACCGCGGGACATCGGACTGCGGTCCGATGTCGGGCCTTCGCTCGGCTGCGCCTCGCTGCGCGCCCTTCGGGCTTGCAGGCCGCTAGCTCCGGGCCGAGAGGCTCGCGTGGGCCTTTCTCGCCGGGCCGCGCGAGCTTCCCTTGCGCCGCGCGATCCGGCGAATAGCCTGTGGCCCGCTCCAATGAAGCGGGACTACTACGAAATCCTGGGCGTCGAGCGGGGGGTCTCGCCGGAAGAGCTGAAGAAGGCCTACCGCAAGCTCGCGCACCAGTACCACCCGGACAAGAATCCTGGGAACGCCGAGGCCGAGGCGCGCTTCAAGGACGCCAGCGAGGCCTATGCCGTGCTCTCGGACCCCGAGAAGCGCGCCCAGTACGACCGTTTCGGCCACGCCGCGTTCGGGAACGGCGGCGGCGATCCCTTCGCGGGCTTCGACCCGTTCTCGAGCGTCGGGGACCTGTTCTCGGAGATCTTCGGCGGCGACATCTTCCGCGGCGGCCGGCGCGGCGGGCGCGGCCGGCGCGGAGCCGACCTGCGCTACGACCTCGAGGTCGAGTTCTCGGTCGCGGCGCTCGGCGGCGAGGAGCAGCTGCGCATCCCCAAGCACAGGACCTGCGCCACCTGCTCCGGCCAGGGCGGCGAGCGCGAGTCCTGTCCGCGCTGCGGCGGCCGCGGGCAGATCGCGCTGCAGCAGGGCTTCTTCCGCATCGCGCGCACCTGTGACCGCTGCGGCGGCGCGGGACAGAGCCTGAAGCGCGCCTGCAGCGACTGCCGCGGCAAGGGCCGGATCGAAGCCGTGCAGAATCTGTCGGTGCGCATCCCCGCCGGCGTCGAGACGGGGATCCGCCTGCGCCTCTCCGGCGAAGGCGAAGCCGGCTACGACGGCGGGCCTCCCGGAGATCTGTTCGTGGTGGTGCAGGTGAAGGAGCACCCGCTGTTCGAACGGGACGGCACCGACCTGCACTGCGAGGTGCCGCTCTCGATCGCGCAGGCCGCGCTCGGCGCGGAGATCGAGGTGCCCAACCTCGAGGGCAAGGAGAAGGTCGAGGTGAAGCCGGGCTCGCAGTCGGGCGACGTGATCCGGCTGCGCGGGCGCGGCCTTCCGCGGCTCGGCGGCGGCCCGCGCGGCGACGTGATCGCGCGCCTGTTCGTCGAGGTGCCCACGCGGCTCAGCGAGGAGCAGCGCGCGCTGCTCGAGGAATTCGCGCGCATCTCCGGCGACGACGTCTCTCCGCGCCGGCGCGGCTTCGTGGACAAGCTGCGAGACCTATTCGAATGAGCGTTCGCCTCCGCCGGCTCGCGCTCGCCCTGGGGCTCGTGCTCTTGTCGTGCGCCGAGCCGACGGTGGTGCGCAACGGCGCACAGCTCCCGCTGGAGCGCGCGGCGGAGTCCGACCTGGACAGCGCGCGGGCGTTCCTGGCGAAGAAGCAGCCGGCAAAGGCCGAGGAGGTGCTGAACCGCTTCCTCACCGAGCTCGCCGGCAGCAAGCGCACCGACGAGGCGCTGCTGCTGCTCGGCGACGCGCAGCTCGCGCAGGGCAAGAAGGAGGCGGCGGCCGCGAGCTGGCAGCGCGTGGTCGAGGAGTACCCGAAGAGCGATCGCCAGGTCGAGGCTGCGATGAAGGCCGCGCAGGTGTACCAGAAGCTCGAGCGGCCGGCCGACGGGCGCGCCGTGCTCGCGCGTGCCGACGTCGACCGGACCGATGCCGCCACCCGCGCGAAGCTCTATCGGCAGGACGCCGAGCTCGCGCGCAGCCTGGGCGACTGGCCCGAGGTGGTGCGCGCGCTGGCGCTGGCGCGCCGCGACACCAGCGACCCGGCCGAGCTCACCGAGATCGACGTCGAGATCTCGGACCTGATCGAGGTGCGGCTGAACGAGTCGGACCTGGTGGCGCTCGAGCCGCGGCTGCCGCGTGGGCCCGTCTACGACCGGGTCGGGCTGGAGATCGCGCGCCGCGCACTGGCCCGCGACGACGTGCGCGCCGCGCGCGCCGCGCTCGACAACCTGCCGCGCCGGCTGTCGGAGGGCGACGAGGCCGAGCGGGCGCTCTTGCTCGCGCGGGCGGCGGACATGGCGGGCGAGGCGTCCGCGACGCTGGGCCTGGTGCTGCCCTTGTCGGGACCCTACGCGAAGGTCGGCGAGTCGATGCTGCGCGGCGTGGTGCTCGCCGCGGGTCTGTACGACCAGAAGCCGTCGCAGCTGCACCTCGTGGTGCGCGACTCGGGTGGAGAAGCGGCGCGCGCGGCGTCTGCGGTGAGCGAGCTCGCGGCGGCGGGCGTCACGGCGGTGATCGGTCCGGTGCGCTCGGCGGAGACGATCGCGGCAGCGCCACCCGCGGAGTCGGCGCACATCCCGCTGCTCTCGTTCGCGCGGCGCGACGACATCGCCGCCCTCGGCGACTACGTGTTCCGGCTGGGACTGACTCCCGGCGACCAGGCGGCGGCGCTGGTGCACTGGTGCATGCAGGCGCGCGGCTGCAAGCGCTTCGCGATCCTGTACCCGGCCGACGAGTACGGCACGAGCTTCAAGAACATGTTCTGGGATGCGGTCGAGGCGCAAGGCGGCAGCGTCGTCGGCGTCGAGCGCTACAAGCCGGGCGCGGTCGACTGGCAGCCCGAGATCAAGCGGCTGGTCGGGCTCGCGGGAATCTCGCACGAGCAGCAGGCGCTGGTCGACGAGCGCAACAAGCTGCGCCGCCACGCCGCGGACAACGCCGACAAGCTCGCGCTGGCCAAGTACCAGGGCCTGCCGCCCTACGTCGACTTCGACGCCGTGTTCATTCCCGACGACGCGCCCAGCGTCGGGCTGATCCTGCCGCAGCTCCGCTTCTTCGACGTGCGCGACGCGGTCTATCTGGGCGGCAGTGGCTGGAACGACCCGATGCTGGTGAAGATCGCCGGCCGCGAGTCGACGCGCGCCGTGTTCACCGACGAGTTCTTCGTGTCCAGCGCCCGGCCCGAGGTCGCCGAGTTCGTGCGCCGCTATGCCGCCGCGTACGGCGGCGCCCCCGACGAGTACGCGGCCGAGGGCTACGACGCCGCGGCGCTGTTGCGCTTCGTGCTCGCGGGGAGCGACACGCCGAGCGGTCAGGTGCTGCGCGACCGGCTGCTGCGCGTTTCCGGCTTTCCGGGCGTCTCGGGCGTGCAGGCGTTCGACGGCTCGGGTGGAGCGAAGAAGTCACTCGAGTTCCTGACCGTGCGCGAGAACGCCATCGTCGCCACGACCCCTCCAGCAGCGCCTCAGTAACGTCTAACTTCGCTCGCCTGCGGCTCGCTGCGCGCGGCTTCGCCGCTTGCGGCCTCGCTCGGGGCGGCCCTCGCTCGGCCTTCCATCAAGATCCACGCAGCCCGCGTCGATTTCTCCTCTCGTGGACAGCGATTCCCCCGGCGCGTTCGAGATCCCGGGCCAGCTCCCGCTCCTCCCCATTCGCGACGCCGTGGTGTTCCCCTCGATGATCCTGCCGCTCTTCGTCGGACGCGAGGTGTCCTCGCACGCGATCGAGACGGCGATCGAGGGCGACCGCCTGCTGGCGCTGGTGACGCAGCGCGACCCCGAAGTGGACGAGCCCGGGCCCGACGACCTCTACGCCGTGGGCGTGGTCGGCATGATCATGCGCATGATGCGGCTGCCCGACGGCCGGCTGAAGGTGCTGGTGCAGGGGCTCGCGAAGATCCGCGTGACTCAGTATCTGCGCACCGAGCCGCACATCGACGTCGCGGTCGAGGCGCTTCCCGCCGAGCCGGCGGCTTCGTTTAGCGTCGAGATCGAGGCGCTGGTGCGCGGCGTGCGCGAGAAGCTCGAGGAGCTGCTGCCGCTGAAGCACCTGCCGCCCGAGATCCTCGCCGTCACCAGCAACGTGGACGACCCGGGCCGGCTCGCGGACCTGGTCGCGTCGAACCTCCGGCTGCGGGTCGAGGAGGCGCAGGAGATCCTCGAGATCGCCGAGCCGGTGCGCCGGCTGCGCAAGATCGACGCGCTGTTGCGGCGCGAGATGGCCGTGACGTCGGTGCAGGCAGAGATCCAGACCGCGGCGCGCGAGGAGCTCACCCGCTACCAGCGCGAGCAGTTCCTGCGCGAGCAGATGCGCCAGATCCAGGAGGAGCTCGGCGAGGGCGCCGATCGCAAATCGGAGCAGGACGAGCTGCGCGCGCGCATCGCCAGCGCGGGCATGAACGACGAGGCGCGCGCCGAGGCCGACCGCCAGCTCGACCGGCTCGCGCGCATGCATCCCGATTCGTCGGAGACCCAGGTCATCCGCAGCTATCTCGAGTGGATCACCGAGCTGCCCTGGGCCAAGGTCTCGGAGGACAACCTCGAGCTCGCGCATGCGCGCGACGTGCTGGAGCGCGACCACGCCTACCTGAACCGGGTGAAGGAGCGCATCCTCGAGTTCCTCGCGGTGCACAAGCTGCGCAACGGCGCGCAGGGCAAGGGACCGATCCTGTGCCTGGTGGGGCCGCCGGGTGTGGGCAAGACCTCGCTCGGCCGCTCGATCGCGCAGGCGATGGGCCGCGGCTTCGTGCGCATGTCGCTCGGCGGCATGCGCGACGAGGCCGAGATCCGCGGTCACCGCCGCACCTACGTCGGCGCGCTGCCGGGCCGGATCGTCCAGGGCATGCGCCAGGCCGGCACCAGCAACCCGATCTTCCTGCTCGACGAGATCGACAAGATCGGCGCCGACTACCGCGGCGATCCGGCGGCAGCGCTGCTCGAGGTGCTCGATCCCGAGCAGAACCACACCTTCCGGGACCACTACCTGAACGTGCCCTACGACCTCTCCAAGACGCTGTTCGTGGCCACCGCGAACCTGGTCGACCCGATCCCGCGCGCGCTGCTCGACCGCATGGAGGTGATCCGCCTTCCGGGCTACACGCCCGAGGAGAAGGAGGTGATCGCCCGGCGCTACCTGGTGCCGCGCCAGGTCGAGGAGTGCGGGCTGACCGGGGACCGCGTGCAGGTGTCGCGCGCGGCCGTGCGCGAGGTGATCTCTGGCTACACCCAGGAGGCCGGCGTGCGCGGGCTCGAGCGCGAGCTGGGCCGCCTGTTGCGCAAGATCGCGCGCCGCATCGCGGAGGGCGAGACGTCGCACGTGTCGGTCACGCTGCGCAATCTGCGCGCGCAGCTCGGTCCGCCGCCGCTGCTCGGCGAGTCGATCCCGCGCAACGCCGAGGCGGGCCTCGCCCGCGGGCTGGCCTGGACGGAGACGGGCGGCGAAGTGCTGGTGGTCGAGGCGACCATGGTGCGCGGCCGCGGGCTCCTCCTCACCGGCCAGCTCGGCGACGTGATGAAGGAGTCGGGCCAGGCAGCGCTGTCCTACGTGCGCTGGCGCGGCGCGGAGCTCGGCATCGCAGAGGGCCTGGCCAAGCACGAGATCCACGTGCACGTGCCCGCCGGCGCGACGCCGAAGGACGGGCCGTCCGCGGGCATCACCATGGCGACCGCGATCGTCTCGCTGCTCACCGGTGTGCCGGTGCGCGCCGACCTCGCGATGACCGGCGAAGTGACGCTGCGCGGCCGAGTGCTCCCGGTCGGCGGCGTGCGCGAGAAGGTGCTGGCGGCGCTGCGCCGCGGCATGCGCCAGGTGATCCTGCCCGAGGCGAACCAGCACGACCTCGAGGACGTGCCGCATGAGCACGCGAAGCGCCTGCAGTTCCACTTCGTTTCGAGCATGGACGAGGTGCTCGAGCTCGCGCTGGTCGAGCCGCTGTTCCAGAAGCGCAAGCCGCGGCGCGCGGCGACCCGAGTGCTGCCTCCGGTGATTCGGTCTTAGTGCACGGCGCGAGGGCGGCCTCGCGCCTGCGCCTCCGCTCGGCAGCGCCTCGCTGCGCGCCCTGCGGGCTTGCGAGCGGACGGTGCACTCGGCGAGGCTGTGCGCGTGAACCCGCGCGAGCTCGGTGAGTTCGGGCTGATCGAGGCGATCCGGCGGAGGGCCGCGCGAGACCGGCGCGGCGCATCGGGCTGGCACGTGGCGATCGGCGACGATGCGGCGGCGTTCGTGCCGAAGCGGGGCGAGGAGCTGGTCGCGACCACGGACGCGCTGGTCGAGGACGTCCACTTCCGCTGGCGCACCACCGACCCGCGCTCGCTCGGGCACAAGGCGCTGGCGGTCAACCTCTCCGACGTGGGCGCGATGGGCGCGCGGCCGGTCGGGTTCCTGCTCACGCTCGGCTTCCCGCCGCGCATCGCGGCGGCGCGGCTGGACGGGTTCTTCCGCGGGCTGCTGAAGCTGGCACGCGCGAGTCGGTGTCCGCTCGTCGGCGGCGACATCGTGCGCTCGCCGGCGTTCACGGCGACGGTGACCGCATTCGGCGCCGTGCCCGCGGGGCGGCTGCTCCTGCGCCGCGGTGCGCGCGCGGGCGAACGGCTGATGCTGACCGGCGCCCTCGGGGGCGCGGCGGCGGGTCTGCGGCTGCTCGAGGGCCCCGGCGCGCGCACCCCGGCAGAGCGCGCGCTCGTCCGGCGACAGATTGCGCCGGATCCGCCCTGGCGCGCCGGCGCACGGCTGGTCCAGGCGCGGCTGTCTCGCGCGGCGATCGACGTCTCCGACGGGCTCGCGCAGGACCTCGGTCACCTGGCGCGCGCGAGCGGCGTGGGGGCGCGGGTCGAGCTCGAGTCACTGCCGCTCGCGCCCGGCCTCGCGCGTGCGGCCGCGCGGCTCCGGGTCGATCCGCTCGCGCTCGCGCTCTCGGGCGGCGAAGACTATGAGCTGCTTTTCACCGTCGGACGGCGGGGACCGAGCGCCGCGGCACTGTCCCGTCGACTCCTGTGTCGGGTGACGGAGATCGGAGCCATCACCGCCGCGCGCGGCGTCGTGTTCACCCGCGGCGGTCGACCCTTCGAGCCGCACGACACTGGCTTTCAGCACTTCAAGGCGCCTCGGCGACGCTCCGAGAAGTAGCAAGGCTCTCTCGCGCTTCGCGAGAGACTTGCGCTTGCGGAAAGGCTCGTGCGCCTCGACCTCTCGCAGAAGCTCGTGCTCGGTTTCACCGCGGCGACCGCCGTCGGGGCGGGCATCACGCCTGCGCTGCACCTGCTCGGCGCGCCCGGCTGGGGCGCGTTCTTCGTGGCGATGCTGCTCGGGGTCGGGCTCGGCTGGATCTACGCGGGCCAGCTCACCGCGAACTTCCGCACGCTGCGCTCGTGCACCGACCGCATCAGCCGCGGCGACCTCACCGCGGAGGTCGACATCGAGGCCGGCCGCCGCTTCCCCGACGAGACCGTCGACCTCGCGCGCTCGGTCGACGTGATGCTGCAGAAGCTGCGCGAGCTGGTGGAGCACATCCAGCGCGCCGCCGACGAGGTCGCGCAGAGTTCGCGCGACGTCGCCAGCTCGTCGCAGAGCGTGAACGGCACCAGCCATTCGCTGGGCGCGACCATGGAGAGTGTGGCCTCCGGCGCGACCGCGCAGCAGAAGGACGTCGAGCAGATCCGCGGGCGCGTGCACGAGATCGCCGAGTCGCTGCGCGCGAACGCGGAAGCCGCGCGGCGCGCGTCGCAGCTCACCAGCGAGGCGAGCCAGCGCACCACCGCGGGCGTCGACGTGTCGCGGCTCTCGCAGGCGAAGATGCAGAGCCTGTTCGAGAAGATCGAGCAGGCCGGTCACCGCGTGGAGAGCTTCGAGGGCAAGATCCAGTCGGTCCATCGCGTCACCGAGATGATCACCAGCGTCGTCGAGAAGACGCACCTCTTGTCGCTGAACGCCTCGATCGAGGCCGCGCGCGCCGGCGACGCGGGCCGCGGCTTCTCGGTCGTCGCCGAGGAGATCCGCAAGCTGGCCGAGAGCGCGGGCAGCTCCGCCGACCAGATCGAGGCGCTGATCCGCCAGCTCGAGGAGGAGTCGAAGCGCATCGCCCACGAGACGCGCGCGATGCGCGACGACGTGCGCGGAGGGCGCCAGGACCTGGAGGCGATCTTCGCCGCGCTGGAGAAGGTGCAGGGCGCGGTGACCGAGGCGTCGCTGCGCGCCGAGGAGATCACCCGCCAGGCGAGCAGCCAGGCCGGCGAGTCGGAGCGGATCGTGGGCGACGTCGAGCGCATCTCGGCGGTGGTCGGCCAGAACGCCAAGGCGGTGAACGAGATGCGCGTCGGACTCGGCGCGCAGACGCGAACGGTCGAGCAGATGGTGCGCCAGGCCGCGCGGCTGTCGGACATGTCCGTGCAGCTGGGCGAGGTCGCGCGCCGCTTCCGGACGCGGTGAGGGCAGGGCGATGGACGAGCCGTGGCTGCGCTTCGAGGTCGCCGAGCAGGGCTACGCGGTCCCGCTCGGCGCCGTGGTCGAGGTGATGGCCGCGCCGCAGCCGCACCTGATCCCGCGCATCCCGCTCGGCGTGGCCGGCGTGGTGAACATGCGCGGCGAGCCGCTGCCCGCCGTCGACGGCGGCGCGCTGCTCACCGGCCGCCCCGCGCTGCGCCACCGACACATGCTGGTGTTGGAGCGGGGCAGCCTGCGGCTGGGCGTGCTGACCGGCGGGGTGCAGCGCATCGAGCGCGAGCTCTCGCTGTTCGCGGGCCGCGAGGTGGTGCGCAGCGGCGAGCTGGTCGAGTGGGTGAACGAGGAGGACAGGCCGCTCGGGCTGGTCGATCCCGAGGGCCTGATCGAACGGGGAATCCTGCTGCTGACGGAGCTCCGCGGCAGGAGCGGAGGACAGGAGCCATGGCAAAGCGGGTTCTGATCGCGGACGACGCCGCCTTCATGCGCGAGATGTTGCGAGACATCTTGACCGACGGCGGCTACGAGATCGTGGCGGAGGCGGCCGACGGCAACGAAGCCGTCTCGGCCTACGCCAAGCACCATCCAGACCTGGTGACGCTGGACATCGTGATGCCGCGCAAGAGCGGCCTCGAGGCGCTGCGCGAGATCATCGCCGGCCACCCGGGCGCCTGCGTGGTGATGTGCAGCGCGCTGGGCCAGGAGGCGCTGGTGATGGAGGCGCTCGAGGCTGGCGCGCGCGACTTCATCGTGAAGCCGTTCAAGCCGGACCACGTGATCGAGGTCGCCCAGAAAGCCATCGCCAAGCAAGGGGAGTGAGACGAGATCCGGAGCGTGGGTAGGGTGCCCACGCGACCACGAGAACTCTCTTCGAACCTCGGAAACCCTTGAATCTCGAGAAATACAGGACGCTGTTCGTCGACGAGGCGAGCGACCATCTGCAGGAGATGGTGCGCGCGCTCGCCGCGCTCTCGGCGGGCGACGAGCCGGCGACCGAGGCGGTCGACACGCTGTTCCGCATGGCCCACTCGATCAAGGGCATGGCGGCGTCGCTCGACTACGGCGCCGCGTCCTCGCTCGCGCACCGGCTCGAGGACTGGATGGAGCCGCTGCGCGCGGGCGCGCCGGTCGATGCGGCGGGCCTGGCGCTGGTGGCCGAGGCGATCGCCGCGCTCGAGGAGATGGTCGCGCACGTGGACCAGAGCGGCGCCGCACCCGAGCCGCGCCCCGACTTGATCGAGCGCCTCTCCGCGCCGCGTGCGCCCGCCGAATCCGCAGAGCCCGCCTCTGCTGCCGCCCCGCTCAAAAAAAAACTCGAGCGACCGCGGCACCGCCGCTGCCGCGCACGGTCCGCGTTCGCACGGAGGCGATTGACCGCTTCCTGGCCGCGGTAGGCGTGTTGACCCAGGGCCAGGCGCGCCTGGAGGAGCTCTTCCGCAGCGCCGGCTGGTTCGAGCTGCAGCGTGCGTTCGGCGACGAGCTCGACCAGCTCGCCCGCTCGGTGCGCGAGCTGCGTCGCCGCGCGCTCGAGATCCGCACCACGCCGGTGCGCCGCCTGCTCGAGCGGCTGCCGCGGGTGGCCTTCGACCTCGCGCGCGAGCTCGGCAAGCGGGTGCGCGTCGAGCTCGCCGGCGAAGAGGTCGAGGTCGACCGCGCGGTGCTCGACCACCTGGACGACGCACTGCTCCACCTGGTGCGCAACGCCGTCGACCACGGGCTCGAGGGCGAGGCCGAGCGCGTGGCCGCGGGCAAGGACCCGGTGGGCCTCTTGCGGCTCTCGGCGGCGCGCGCCGGCGGTCGGCTGCAGCTGCGCATCGACGAGGACGGCCGGGGCATCGACGTCGAGAAGGTGCGCAAGCGCGCGGTGGAGCAGGGGCTGGTGGTGGCGATGGTCGCCGAGGACCTGCCCGCGGAGCGCATCCGCGAGCTCATCTTCGAGCCCGGCCTCTCGACGAAGGACCAGGTGAGCGACGTCTCTGGCCGCGGCGTCGGCCTGGACGCGGTGAAGCGGCAGGTCGAGGCGCTGGGCGGCGCGATCAGCGTGACGAGCGACCCGGGCAAGGGCACGGCGTTCCTGCTCGACCTGCCCTCGATGGTCACGCTGCAGCGCGTGCTGGTGCTGCAGGTCGGCGGGCACCGTGTCGCGCTGCCGATCGTCGCGATCGAGGCGGTGCTGTCGGCGGCCGAGGCCGCGGTCGAGCGCGCGGGCGTCGACTCGTTCTTCATGTTCAAGGACGAGCCGCTGCCGCTGGTCGACCTCGGCCCGCGCATCGGGCTGCCCGACGTGCCCGCGGGCGCCGGCAGCGTGGTGGTGCTCGAGGCGCGCGGCTTCAAGCTCGGGGTGCTGGTCGACCGCGTGCTCGACGACCTCGAGGTGTTCGTGCGCGAGACGCCCGCGCCGCTCGCCGAGCAGCCGCACCTTGGCGGCGTGGCGATCCTGCGCGACGGCGCACCCGTGTTCCTGCTCGAGATCGGGTCGCTGGTGGAGAACGCGTCGTGACCGACGACGACGACCGCTTCGCCGAGCTCGCGAACATCTGCGCCGGCCACGCGGCCAGCACGCTGGCGATCCTGCTCGACACGACGCTGCTCACCGAGCCGCCGCGCCTGCGCGAGCTGTCGGCCGGCCGGCCGCTGCGCGCGCTGTTCCGCCGCGACGAGCGCGCCGCGGGCATCTTCGCCGACCTGCGCGGGCCCCTCGAGGCGAGTGCGGCGCTCTTGCTCTCGAACGCCGCCGTGGACGAGATCAGCGCGCGCATCGCGAGCAAGGAGTCCTCGGAGCTCGCGCCGCTCGCGATCCTGGCCGAGGTGGGCAACATCGCGGTGTCGGCCGCGGCGAACGCGCTGGCGCAGATGCTGGGTGAGACCTCGCTGCCTTCGGTGCCGCGCGCGGGCTACTCGCCGGGTGCCGAGCTCCAGCTGCCCGAGCTGGTGGAGGTGTTCGACACGACCCGCGTCGTCGCCGACGTGGTCCTGTACGAGCGGCACGGGCCGCTCCGCTTCCACTTCGTGCTCGTGCCGGTGCTCGCCGACATCGACTAGACTGCCGGCCGCATGGACCGCGACCGGCTGATCGCTCTGCTCGAGCGCCACGCGCGCGGCGAGGTCTCGCGCGACGAGGTGGTCGAAGCGCTCGCCGTCGCGCCCTTCGTCGAGCTCGGCGACGCGCGCGTCGACACCCACCGCGCGCTCCGCGTCGGCCATCCCGAAGTGGTGCTGGGCGCGGGCAAGACCGTGGACCAGCTGGTGCGGATCGCGCGCACGCTGGCGGCGCAGGGCGGGAACGTCTTGATCACGCGGATCGAGCCCGCGCGCGCCGAGGAGCTGCGCGGCGCGCTGCCCGAGCTCGAGATCCTGCCCGTGCCGCGGCTCGCGCTGTTGCGCCAGGCGCCGGTCGCGCCGCGCGGCCGGGGGCCGATCGCGGTCGTCTCGGCGGGCACCTCGGACCTGCCGGTGGCCGAAGAGGCCGCGGCGGTGGCGGAGCTGCTCGGCAACAAGGTCGAGCGCGTGTACGACGCCGGCGTCGCCGGGCTGCACCGGCTGCTCGCCTCGCTCGAGCTCCTGCGCCGCGCCTCGGTGGTGATCGCGGTCGCGGGCATGGAGGGCGCGCTCGCCTCGGTCGTGGGCGGGCTGGTGTCGGCGCCGGTGATCGCGGTGCCGACCAGCGTCGGCTACGGGGCGTCACTGGGTGGTGTCGCGGCGCTGCTCGCGATGCTGAACTCGTGCGCCTCGAACGTGACGGTCGTGAACATCGACAACGGCTTCGGAGCCGCGTACGTCGCCTCGCTCATCAACCGCGTCTAGTGGCGGAGGCGTGCGCGTCCTCCACTTCGACTGCTTCTCGGGAGCAGCGGGCAACATGCTGCTCGGCGCGCTGCTGGACGTCGGCGCGCCCGCGCCCGCGGTCCGCCGCGCCCACGCGGCGCTCGGCGTCGGGCCGATCCGCATGCGCACGCGCCGCGTCGCTCGCGGGGCGCTCGACGCGCGCTGGGTCGCGCTCGAGGGGCGCGCGCGCCGCCCGGCCGAGCGCACCTGGAAATCGATCCGGGCCCTGCTGGGCCGCGCGCGGCTCTCGGCGCGGGTGCGCGAGCGGAGCCTCGCGGCCTTCGAGCGCGTGGCGCGCGCAGAGGCGCGCATCCACGGCCTGCCGGTCGACCGGGTGCACTTCCACGAGCTCGGCGCGATCGACGCGCTCGGCGACGTCGTCGGCGTGTGCGCCGCGGTCGAAGCGCTCGACGTCGCCCGCATCAGCTGCTCGCCGCTGCCGCTCGGGAACGGCGGAGTGGCGGACTCCGAGCACGGAGGGATCCCGCTGCCCGCGCCGGCGACGCTCGAGCTCCTGCGCGGCATTCCCACGCGACCCTACGACGTCGGCTGGGAGACCGTGACTCCGACCGGCGCGGCGCTCTTGGCGACGCTGGTCGACGAGTTCGGCCCGCTGCCGGCGCTGCGGCCGCTGGCGCAGGGCTTCGGCGCGGGGGACGACCGCGCAGGGCCGCTGCCGAACGCGCTCCGCGCGGTGCTCGGCACGGCCGAGGCCGGCCTGGGGCGCGACGAGGTCGCCGTGATCGAGACCAACCTCGACGACATGACGCCCGAGCACCTCGCGTTCCTGGTCGAGGGGCTGCTCGCCGACGGAGCGCTCGATGCGTCGCTCGCGCCGCTGCTGATGAAGAAGGGGAGGCCGGGCCAGGGGCTGCGCGTGCTGGCGCGGCCGGACGATGCGGAGCGGCTGGCGCGCGCCGTGCTGGCCGCCTCGAGCGCGCTCGGCGTGCGGGTGCAGCGCGTGCCGCGCCTGGTGCTCGAGCGCGGCACGCGCTCCGTCCAGACCGCGTATGGGCAGATCCGCGTGAAGATCACGCGCGGTCCGAACGGCGCGAGTCGGGTGAAGCCGGAGTACGAGGCGTGCGCGCGCGCGGCGCGGGCGCACGGAGTGTCGATCGCGGCCGTGACGCGCGCCGCCGAGCGGCGCGCCGAAGAGGAGCTCCCGTGACAGTCGACGCCGGCCCCTTCCGCCTCGGCGACCCGCGCGGCGGGCTCGCGCCGGCGGTGCTGTGCGTCCACGGGCTGACGGGCACGCCGTACGAGGTGCGTCCCCCCGCCGAAGCGCTGGCAGCGGCCGGCTTCTATTGCGAGGGTCCGCTCCTGCCCGGCCACGGCACCTCGTTCCGCGAGCTGTTCGGGCTGCCCCGGAAAGCGTGGGTCGCGGCCGTGGTGTCGGCCTACGACGCGCTCGCCGAGCGCCACGAGCGCGTGTACGTGCTGGGCCTCTCATTGGGGGGGCTGCTGGCGCTCGCCGTCGCCGAGCGGAGGCCCGTCGCGGGGCTGGTGGTGCTCGCGGTGCCGCTCGAGCTGGCCTGGCTGGTGCGCCGGGCGGTCCCCTGGCTGCACCGGATCATCCGCCATCTGCCCAAGACCCCGGCGATTCGCGACGTCGAGGCGAGGCTCCGCCACCCGGGCTACGACCGGATGCCGCTCGGCGCGGTGGACCAGCTGCTGCGGCTCGCCCGAGAGGTCCGCGCTGGCCTGGGGGAAATCACCGCACCCGTGCAGCTGATCTTCAGCCGGCTCGATCCCACGGTGCCGGCGCTGAACGCCGAGCTGCTGCAGCGCGAGCTCGGGCCCGGCGAGCGCGAGCTCCTCTGGCTCGAGCGCTCGGGACACGTGCTGCCGGTGGACTTCGAGCAGGCGCTCGTGGCCGACCGGGTGGTCGCCTTCCTGCGTCGGCTGGAGAAGGCCTAGCCGTTGACGCCAGCCTCCCGGCTGGGAATCCTACGGCCCCAACCCTAAAAACCACGTTCCGGGGGCGAGAGAGCACATGGCAGAACTTCCCGCGGCCGCAGTGAAGCGGCTGCTCGTGAAGCACGGTGGCGAGCTGCGAACGTCCGGGCCGGCAGTCGAGCTGGCGGTGGCCGCCGCAGAGGAATACATCGCGCGGCTCGCGCAGGAGGCCGGGAACTCGGCCCAGCGCGAGAAGCGCAAGACGATCATGGACGACGACATCAAGAAGGCGCGCCAGGTCGTCGGCTAGATCCGGCTCTCCGCGCCGCGCTGCGCGCGGCGTGCCAGGTCTTCGATCAGCCGGATCCAGCGCGCTTCCCCGTCGTCGAGGAAGCGCCGGAAGCGGATGCCCGCCAGCACGCTCGCGTAGCCGGGCAGGTTGGCGCGCGAGATCACGTCACCGTCGACGTCGATCGGCTCGAGCGGCGCCGGAAGGTGGATGCGGTAGCGCTCCACCGCTCCGGGCAGGATGTCCCGACGCGTGCGCAGACAGATCCCGCCGCGCGCGACGAGCTCCGTGAGCTCGTCCCAGGCGCCCGCGCTGGCGGCGGTCCGCACGGCCATGCGCGCCACGTAGCGGTGGAAGCGCCGCTGCGCGGCGTGGTCGAGCAGGTCGAGCAGCGTCGGCTCGACCTCGTCCCACTGGAACGGCTTCGCCAGGTAGAGCGCGGCTCCTGCCTCGCCTGCGGCGGCGCGGTTCGCGTGGCTCTCGCGCTCGTCGAGGATCACGATCGGGAGCTGCTCGACGCCGGGCAGCCGGCGCAGGTCGGCCGCGAGCTCGAGCCCGTCCTCGCGCCCGATCTTCGCGTCGACCAGCACCAGCTCGTAGCTGCGCTCGCGAAATGCGGCCAGCGCGCGAGACGCGTCGCGGAAGTGCTCGAGGTCGATCTGGCGCAGCGAGAGCCGGGTCGCGATCTCGGTCGGCCCGTTGGGCGCGGCCGAGATCGCCATCACGCGGCGGGCGCGTTTCTGGCGCAGTGGCCGGGCCTCGTCGGGGGCCGACGGCGGCTCCGTGCCGCGCGTGTGCCGCGCGCGCTCGGCGACCGCCGACGAGATCGAGATGGCGAGCTCGTTCGCGCTCTCGAGGCTGGGCAAGGGCCGGAAGCGCCGCTCGCCCGGCTGCCCCAGCGAGCGCCGCGCCAGCGCGCCGATCGAAGGCAGCAGCACCTCGCGCGGCGCGCGCACCTCGATCGGGCCGTGCTCGTCCAGGAAGCGGAGCCGCGCGCCCCCCGCCACGAGCTGCAGCGGCGCGTCGAGCCGGCGCAGCCAGGCGAGCGCCTCGCCGAGCGCCCGCATCTGCGTGGCCCAGGCGCGGCGCAGCGCGGCCTCGACGTCGGCCTTCGAGGCGCAGCGGCTCACGTCCAGGGCGGGCAGGTCGAAGAAGATCGCGGGATCGAAGAACTTCAGCCGGTTGTGGCCCAGGCTGTAGAAGCGCGCGCGCGCGAACACCAGCGGCCGGCCCAGCGTCTCGAAGGGCGTGGTCGAGAGTGCGAGCGAGCCTTCGATCGACACCGCGCGCGGAGCGAGCTCGATCGACAGCCCGAACGCGCGCAGGCGCTGCGCGAGGAACTCCGCGTGACGCTCCGCTGACGACATCGCGCGCCGGCAACTCCTCGGGGAAATCCCCGTTCGGAGTGATCGGCGCGCGACGTCTCCGTCTGTAGGACGGGGACCGCAGGCCGCGCTAGTGCCCGTGGCCGGCGTGCGCGTCCTCTTCGTCCTTCGGCTTGTCCGCGATCATCGCGTGCGTGGTGAGCAGGAGGCCCGACACGCTCGCCGCGTTCTGCAGCGCGCAGCGCACCACCTTGGTGGGGTCGATCACGCCGTCCTTGACCAGGTCGCCGTAGCTGTCGGTCGCGGCGTTGAAGCCGTAGGCGCCCTTGCCATTGGCGACTTTGTCGACGACGACCGAGCCCTCGCGCCCGGCGTTCTGCGCGATCATGCGCAGCGGCTCCTCGATCGCGCGGCGGATGATGTCGATGCCGGCCTGCTGCTCCGAGTTGACGCCCTTCAGGGTCTCGAGCGCCTTCTTCGTGCGGATCAGCGCGACCCCGCCACCGGGCACGATGCCTTCCTCGACCGCGGCGCGGGTGGCGTGGAGCGCGTCCTCGACGCGCGCCTTCTTTTCCTTCATCTCGCTCTCGGTCGCGGCTCCGACCTTCACCACCGCGACGCCGCCGGCGAGCTTCGCCAGCCGCTCCTGCAGTTTCTCGCGGTCGTAGTCGGACTTGGTGTCCTCGACCTGCTTGCGGATCTCGTTGCAGCGGGCCTCGATGTCCTTCTTCTTGCCCGCGCCCGAGATGATCGTGGTGTTGTCCTTGTCGATCACCACGCGGCCGGCCTTGCCCAGGTCGTTGAGCGTGACGTTCTCGAGCTTGATGCCGAGCTCCTCGGCGATCACCTGGCCGCCGGTGAGGATCGCCATGTCTTCGAGCATCGCCTTGCGGCGGTCGCCGAAGCCCGGCGCCTTCACCGCGGCGACCGACAGCGTGCCGCGGATCTTGTTCACCACCAGCGTTGCCAGCGCCTCGCCCTCGACCTCTTCCGCCACGATCACCAGCGGCTTGCCACCGCGCGCCGCCTGCTCGAGCAGCGGCAAGAGGTCCTTCATGTTCGAGATCTTCTTCTCGTGCAGGAGCAGCAGCGGGTTCTCGAGCACCGTCTCCATGCGCTCCGGATCGGTGACGAAGTAGGGCGAGAGGTAGCCGCGGTCGAACTGCATGCCCTCGACCACGTCGAGCACGGTGTCGAGCGCCTTGTTCTCCTCGACGGTGATCACGCCCTCCTTGCCGACCTTGGCCATCGCCTCGGACAGGATCGTGCCGATCTCGGCGTCGTTGTTGGCGCTGATCGTGCCGACTTGCGCGATCTCCGACGGGTCGCGCGTCGGCTTGCTGATCTTCTTCAGCTCCTCGACCACCGCGGCGACCGCGGCGTCGATGCCGCGCTTCAGCTCGATCGGCGAGTGGCCCGCGGCGACCATCTTCAGGCCCTCGCGGAAGACCGCCTGTGCGATCACGGTGGCGGTGGTGGTGCCGTCGCCGGCGACGTCGGACGTCTTCGAGGCCACCTCGCGCAGCATCTGCGCGCCCATGTTCTCGAACTTGTCCTCGAGCTCGATCTCCTTGGCGACGGTGACGCCGTCCTTGGTCACCACCGGCGAGCCGAAGCTCTTCTCGATGATCACGTTCCGGCCCTTCGGGCCCAGCGTCACCTTCACCGCGTTGGCGAGCGTGTTGACGCCGCGGATGATGGCGTCGGAAGCGTTCGTGTCGAAGCGGATCTCTTTCGCGCTCATGGCGGGCTCCTCAGCTGAGTACGGCGAGGACGTCTTCCTCGCGCAGGATCACGTGTTTCTCACCGGCGACCGTGACTTCGCTGCCTGAGTACTTCCCGTACAGCACGCGGTCGCCGACCTTCACGTCGAGCGGCGTGATGCGCCCGTCGTCGCGGACCTTGCCCTTGCCGGCGGCCACGACGGTGCCCTCCTGGGGCTTCTCCTTGGCGCTGTCGGGAATGATGATCCCGCCCGACGTCTTCTCTTCAGCCTCGCTCGGCCGCAGGAGCAGTCGGTCCTGCAGCGGTCGGATCTTCATCGCGCCCTCCCTCTGGTCGCCTGTGGTCCGGGTTCGTGTGGTTGGCACTCGAGGCAGCCGAGTGCCAGGGGGCGCCCAGAGTACGACGGCAGGCCGTGAAGTCAACGGGACGCGAGCCCTGCCTCGAGCTGCTGGATGTCCTGCAGCACGCCCTCGGGTCGCGAGAACGGTCCGCGCGGGATCCCGCGCTGGAGCGCCGCGAGCGCGAGTGCAGGCTGGCCGGCGACGCGGTAGGCCGCCGATTCGAACTGGCGCAGCGTCGGTTCGAAGCGGGGCTCCGCGTCGATGCCGCGCGCGATCGCGGTCGCGATGCCCGAGAGGTTGCGCTCGCTCGCCCAGGCGTCGGCGAGCTCGCCGTACGCGCGCGCCGCCAGCGGCTCCCGCGCGATCACCGCCTCGGCGATCTCGCGCGCCGCAGCCGGCTGGCCGCGGGCGGTGAACCCGCTGGCGCGCGCGAGCTGCCAGTCGGGCTCGTCGCGGAGCACCTCGTCGGCGTTCGGCAGCGGCTCGCGCAGCC